>PJUB01000198.1_pt1 | contig 36627 bp, 46 predicted proteins | sample 1512141 | NCBI WGS metagenome assembly PJUB01 (sample SAMN08177677, study PRJNA422409) | Soil metagenome, whole genome shotgun sequencing project. | isolation source: Soil enriched on filter paper: alkali lignin treatment | place: USA: Madison | collected 2015-01-15 | reverse complement strand
TGTCGCCACGTCAATCACTCCTGTGCTCCTGCTGCTAAAAGCAGCAGGTTAGGGTTGTCACGTGGGTCAGATTTAGATGGAAATCACCGGGCCAAGTGGGTCACTTCTGGATGGAAATCAACACCCTGCTATTTCTCTGGCGAAGGGAAGAAACGCTCGATGTCCGCGATGGTCTGTTCGATAAGCGCCGTGTCCTCGGGGTGCTCGACCAGATCTACCAGCAGGTTGGCCAAATTCTTTCGAAGAGTCGGCCGCTGCTGAGCGGCGATCTCGGCCAAGTACTCCACCAGCGCCCGCACTGACGGCTCGGCATCGGCACCCACGAGCTTGAGCGAGGCGCGCTCGGTCCTGGGCCCCTTGCCCGTCTCCAGCCATTCCGGCGAAACCCGAAGCGCCTTGGCGATGGACACGAGTTCCCGCGGGCGTTGCCTGAAGCCCGATTCGATGTTCCCGATCGAGCTTTGGGACACGCCCACTTCTTCCGCCAGTTGCACCTGACTCCAGCCCAGTTCTTGCCGGACGGCCTTGACTCGTTCTGCGATTGACTTCACGAACGAAATTCTCCCACACAATTTAAATTCGTTAGTGTTAGGATTGAGTCTTCTATCGTGTTTGAAAGGGGATTCGTCATGGAAGCATTCCTGAAAGCTGTCGAGATCGCCGGGAGCCGGCTGAAGCTTGCCGAGTCGATCGGCGTCGCCGGGTCTACGCCTGGCATGTGGGCATTCCGAAAGAAGGTGCCGGCGGAGCACTGCCCTGCGATCGAGCGGGAAACGGGTGTTCTCTGCGAAGAACTCCGTCCGGACGTGCCTTGGGAGGTGCTGCGCAACTCGAAGCGCCGCCCGCGCAAGGCGACTGCCTGATGTCCGCCGCTCATCGTTTGTCCGCGCGCGGTGTCGCGCGGCCTTTCGGTGTGACATCGACATCCTGGGCGGCGAACCGCACCTCAACGTCTCCGTCGAGCCACCGTATGACCAGTCTGCTGGTGCGCAGCATCACGCGCGCCGGTGCTCGGCCCGTGGGATCGGCGTTGGTGCTCAGCGTTGTCCGCGTGCTGTTGTGGATGAAGTCCGGGTCGTTGGTGGCGGCTGGCATGGCTTGGGGTGTGTTCATGGCTATGCAGTCTCGGCACACCTGCCTGGAATCGCCAGCAAGACGGGCTGCAGGTTCTTGCGCCGGCCGCAACCGGATGCACGGTGCTGGAACCTTGTGCACGCCGCTGCAGGGGGCTGCAACGTGACCGTCGAGCCTCCCGAAGATCGCGCCCGCAAGATCGTCTCGAGCATCCTTAAGGCGACCCAGCGTGATGCCTCGCAGACGGCCATCGCCGCGGCCATGGGCGTGAGCGAGTCCACCGTCTCCCGGCTGCTCAGCGACCACCTGGACAAGCTGGCGCTCGTGATGGCCCATGCCGGCCTGCGCGTCGTCGGCCAGGACATGCGCTGCTTCCCGCCCGATTACGTGGACGCGCTGCTGCTGATGGCCAAGCAGCACCTGAGCGCCGTGCAGACCGTTCGCACCTTGGAGTGGGACTGATGCGCGCGCCCATCAACCGCGTGATCTACATCGCGCACTTCCTCTACTACCTGCGCATCCATCGGTCCTGGTCGAGCGCGCTGTGGTGCATGGCCCATGAGGGCAGAGCTTGGAGTCCCCGATGAACTACCAGCAGCATCCGCTGTCGGCTGCGTTTCCTGTCATGAACGAAGGCGACTACATGTCGCTGCTCGACAGCATCTCCAACATCGGCATACAGAACCCGATCACTCTCTACGAGGGCATGGTGCTGGATGGCTGGAATCGCTTCCGCGCAGCCATGGAGCTTGGCTGCGACTGCCCGCACGTTGATCTCGGCGATGTGGATCCGCGCGACTTCGTGCTCGCGCAGAACAAGGCGCGTCGGCACGTCACCGCGGCTCAACTGGCGATGGCCACTGCGTCGGTTTATCAGTGGAAACCATCCCATCGGGAAAAAGGTCACACTGAATGTGACCTTCCTGCGAAGACCAACTCCGAGCTCGCAGAAATCGCTGGCGTTCACCCGAACACCATCACCCAAGCCAAGTCCGTGCAGACCAACGCGGTGCCTGAGGTGCAGGAAGCTGTGCGGAGCGGCCAGCTTGGGCTTCCCAAAGCTGCAGAGATCGCGAAGCTGCCCAAGTCGGAGCAGGCGGCTGCAATCAAGCAGCCTGTGCGTCGCGTTCTTCGTGGCAAGCCGAAGAAAGGACCGCGGGCCGATGTGATCCGAGCCGAACTGAAGGCGGCTGGCGCAAAGCAGGAAGCGATCGCCGCGCATTCCAAGCTGCAGGCGCTGGAGGAAGAGACGCACGCACTGCGTGGTCAACTCGAAGATGCTCGAGCGGACATCGCCTGGGTCGGGCAGATCATGGATGCGGGTGACCCCCTCGCCGCAGCTCTGAAGGACGCCAAGGCTCAGCGCGAACTCGCCCAAGGCCTGCAAGCGCGCATCGACAGCATGATGACGGAGATTGCTGAGTTGAAGCGCTCCGTCAAGCACTGGCAGAAGAAGGCGGAGCAGCCTGCATGAGCGCTCTCTTCGATGTCGTCCAGCAGGGCTTTCCGGAACCGCGCGACTTTCAGCGCAGCGCGATGATCAAGATCGCCGAGGGCGTGCTGGCGGGCCACAAGAACCAGATGCTCATTGCGCCGACCGGGGCCGGAAAAACCTACCTCGGCTTGCGGGTGGCGCACAAGGCGCTCAAGCAAGGGAAGCGTGCGACCTTCCTGTGTGACCGGATCACCTTGATCGATCAGACCAGCATGCGCGCCGATGAATATGGGCTGTGCGCTCACGGCGTCATTCAGGGACGCCATCCGCGCGAAGACTGGTCACAGCGGTTGCAGATCGCCAGCGTCCAGACCATCGCGAGCCAAGGCTGGCCCGACACCGACGTGTTGATCGTGGACGAGGCCCACACCCAGCACGGAACATGGGTGGAGTACGCCAAGACTTGTGCCGCGCGAGTCATCGGCTTGTCGGCCACGCCGTTCGCGAAGGGCCTGGGCACAGTCTTCTCGAATCTGATCAACGCCGCAACGATGAACGATCTGACGCAGTCGGGTGTTCTGGTGCCGATGCGCGTTCTGTCTTGCAGGCGCCCGGACATGACCGGCGCGAAGGTTGACCAGGCCGGCGAGTGGCAGAAGTCGGAGGCCGAGGCCCGCGGCATGGAGATCATCGGCGACGTTGTGGCCGAATGGTTGCGCCACGGGGAAGGGCGCAAGACGATCATCTTCGGCGCCACCATTGCGCACTGCGAGGAGCTTTGTCGCCAGTTCAATCAGGCCGGCATCCTTGCCGCGACCTACACCAACGACACCGCCGAGTCGGAGCGGCCAGGGCTGTTGCGTGAGTTCCGAAAGCCTGATCCGCTGATCCGCGTGCTGATCTCGGTCGAGGCCCTTGCCAAAGGCTTCGACGTGCCGGATGTCGGCTGCGTGGTCGATTGCCGGCCGTTGCGCAAGTCGCTGTCTACGGCGATCCAGATGTGGGGGCGGGGCTTGCGGTCATCGCCAGAGACGGGGAAGAAGGATTGCATCCTGCTGGACCACAGCGGCAACATCACCCGCTTCGCAGAAGACTACACGGACGTATTCTTCAACGGGCTTGCATCTCTTGACCAGGGCGAAAAGCTCGACAAGAAGATCCGCAAGGACGAGGTCGATGAGAAGGTGCGCACGGGGTGCCCGGACTGCGGCTACAAGCCATTCCGTCAGCGCTGCATGGCATGCGGCTTCGAGATCGTCGCGAAGTCCCTGATCGCTCACGAAGCTGGCGAAATGCACGAAGTCGTACTGGGCAACAAGAAGCTCGCTGACGACAAGCTGCATCTCTGGAACCAGCTCTGCACTGTTGCTCGAGGCAAGGAAAAGATCGCTCGCAAGAGTGGCTTCGCGAAGCTGAAGTTCAAGGAGTGGACCGGCGACTGGCCTCCGCATGAGTACTCCTTCGACGGAGCGCCCAATGTTGAAGTCACCAATGCGGTCGAGAACCGAATCAAGTACGAGGAAATCCGTCGCGCGTATCGGAGGTCCGCTTGAGCTTCATCGACTTTGCTCGATCGCATGGAGTCGAGATCGACCCGGCGAAGCTGCGGCCGAGCGACAAGATCCAGCGATGCGGCACCACGGAGAAGCCGCGCAGCAAGAATGGCGCATACCTCTGGGATGGTCAAAGTGGCTGGGTATACGCATGGGATGCTGACGCTCAGGTCCATTGGTACAACGACCCCAACGCCAAGCCTTTCACCGAAGAGGAAAAGAAGGCATGGCGAGCGCGCCGTGATGCCCTACGAGCTGCGACAGAACAGGGATACCAGAACGCCGCAAGGAAGGCCGCGGAGCTGCTGGCTACTACCAAGCCCGGACCTCACGACTATCTCTATCGCAAGGGCCTGCCCAACGCCCAGGGGCTGTGCTTGCCGGATGGCGGCCTGCTCGTGCCCATGCGCGATTTCAGCACCAACGAACTGCGAGGCGTTCAGATCATCCGCTGGACAGACAGCGAGAGCGAGCCGGGCGTCAACCGCTGGCGCAAGAAGATGTCTTACGGCATGCAGGCGCGCGGCGCGGTGCTTCGTCTGGGGCCGCGCACAGGAGAACACATCTTCTGCGAAGGCTACGCCACGGGCCTGTCGATCGAGATGGCCGCGCGTCAGATGCGTCTCAACGCTGTGGTGCTGGTCTGCTTCAGCGACTCGAACATGGTGCACGTCGCGAGCCTCCTCAAGGGCGGCCGGCGCTACGTGTTCGCCGACAACGACAAGAGCGGGGCAGGCGAGAGAGCGGCGAAGGAAACGGGCCTGCCGTACTGCATGAGCCCAACCCTGGGCGACGACGCCAACGACCTGCACAAGCGCGAGGGCCTGCTGGCTGTGTGTGCGCTGCTGATGCAGGTGCGCCGGCAGGAGGCTGCCATGACGTAGGCGCCTAACCGTCAAAGCACCTTGCTGGTCGGAGCACCTATAACGGCAGCGGCAAGGGAAGAGCGGGGAACTGTGAGGAAGTTCTGAGACACCCCGGCAGGCGGCGAAGGCAGCACCTGTGAACGAGAAGGCTACCGGGTCATGCAACGCGACGGGTCAGTCGGTTCATGTGAAGGCCCCCTCTAAGGAGGCTGGGTCTGTCCGCTCGGGATCAGTCCGTACTTGAAGAGGCAGTGTCTTAGTTAACAGGAGGTTTCCCCAATGAGCATGAAGGAATTCGAGCAGTACCTGAAGGCGTCGGACTTCTTCGCCGACACCATGAACGCGCACCGGGCTGCTACGGCAGAGGTGATCGCCGGCTTTGCCCAGATGCTCAAGAAGCGCGGGCAGGCCACGGACGCCGAGCTGAAGGAGTTGCTCCGCCGGCTGGAGGATGCAACGGGAAGGCCTTCGGTCGATAGCAGCAGGCGCAACCTGGCGGCGCGGATCGGTGACAGCCTCAAAGGCCGCGCATGAATGTGATCGAGCGCTACGCCAGCGCGGTTCGCTCGTCGAACCTGGAGATCAACGAGCGCACGACGCGATCCGATTCGGACGTGCTGGGAGCGATGGGGCTCGCAGGACGGGAGTTTCCCCTGGCCGTGGCGCTGCAGCGGCTGTTCCTGGGCGACAGCACCGCGGCGCGCGACTTGGTGGAGATCCTGGCCGATGACGCATGGCGGCAGGCGAGGGCGCTGAAGGTGAAGCTCAACCGGGTTCAGGCCTACGACCTGGCTCAAGGCTGCGTGGCATGGCATCGCAATCCGACGTGCGACAACTGCGGCGGCCACGGGGCAACGGTCATTCCCGGCAGCACGACGCTGGGCGTGAAGTGCAAGCCCTGCAAGGGCACCGGCCGCACGTCGTTGAGCAAGATCTTCAAGGAGCATGCCGAGGTAGCTGACTGGCTTGTGGCGCACATGGAGAAGCACCAGGCGATGGCCGGACCGGAAGCGATGAAGCAGATCGCCGGGTATCTGGACCTGAAGATCGCGGTTGCAGAGGCTGCAAAGTAAAAAGTGTTTACTCGTGCTGCCGATCTGTTCTAAAATCGTGCTGCCTGTACAAATCCCGGGTGAGCCGGGAACAATAAGAGCAGCTCAGCCGTTGATGGCGGAGCTGTCTCTGGAAATCGATGACCCGCCCTGCGCAAGGCCGGCGGGTTTTGCTTTGTGGGCGAAACAACCATCGGATCGTCTTTGTGCCGTAGCAACCCTTTAGGCAATTCGGGGCTGGTAGTCCCAGAGAGCGTTGATCTCGGCTACAGGTGGCCGATCCCAGCTCGATACAACACCGCTCGCCGCGTTGATCACCGCCAATCGGTCGTTCGGATCCATATGGGCAAAGACTCTGTCGTATGCCTCGTTGGGCGAGAGCACTGTACTGACATAGAACAGTGAGTATTGGAATTGGTGCCACATTCCCAGCGACTTGATCGCGTCTCGTACAGCGTCATAGTTCTGTCCAGGTGCCATGAGGTCATAGGCGATAAAGAGATTTGCCATGATGGTCCTTTCGTTGGTTAGGCCGTTCATTGACTACCCGAGGCAATCTGCGCAGCACGCGTTTATGGGGGCAACCCGCGTTTCACCGGTTTTGAGGCGCCCCCGTTCGCGCACCGCCACTGCTCTTTGCTATTTCTGGCTGTCTAGTTCTTTCAACACTCTGGTCAGCGCATCCATCGCAGTCGCTAGGTGGGTGATGGCGATCGTCGTGGGATCCGGGTCGCCAACGCTCGGCGTAATCTTTCGGATCTGCTCCTGCGCGAGTTCTAGATGGGCCTCCGCCTTGGTCAGACGCGGATCGAGAGTCTGTTTAGCGCTCATGGTCGTGCGGTCCGTGTTGTTGCCGGGTTGGTCATCCGGCTTTCGACTAGCCGATCGCGCCGATCGTATTCACGAGCAATCGACAGGGGCATCCCCAATTCGAGTGAGGGTGCTCATTCCGCCTTGTACTCGACAAGTGGATCGAGTCGCGCAGTGAAATGGCCGTCTCCCTCCTTAAATGTCATCTTGTATTCGTAGCGACCAAAGTTCCCCAGGCTGTCGGTAAATGAAAGATCGACCTTCGTCTCTTCGAACGGAGGGGTCCTTGGGACGGTGAACTGAAATCTTGCCGCCTCTCCTGTCCTGAGAAGAAGAACTGCATCAGGAGTGAAGCGCACGTCAGTGCGTTCCGCCACAAGGCGAAGGTCCGTGCAGGTCTGACCGTAGTTCGCGAAATTTAAAGAATGCGTGCTGTCAGCACTGTGCAATCCGCCGAAGGAGAGGGTGAACTTGGGCAATGCTCCGACCCGGATTCTTTCCTGTTCGGCGGCGAAGGCTCTCATCTGATGTTCCACCGCTTCACGATCAGACTGGTACTGATCGCGAGCGACCTTCACTAGTTCTCGTTGTTGCTCAACCGAATGAGCCAGCTCTTCTGCTTGTAGGTGCAATGCGTCGCTGTTCAGTCTTAGCTCAATTCCCTGCTGGAAGTAGCCAAGAACGAGCCAGAGGATGGCCAGAGGCCCGAATGCTCCGGCCAGGAGATCTCCGAACTCATTGAGCTTTAGTCCAAACAGTTCGTCCCAGCGCCGATAAAGGACGTATGCGAGTACTAAGCTGTAGACGATCGAGATGATGATGCCGATCCTGGTGTAGTTTTTCCCCATGTTCCTTCTCCTTGTTCTTGGAGTATGCCGTCGTGGAAAGAAGGAAATACATGGGCCTCGCGACACTTAAGCCGAGGTTGGCTGCCGCTCGCCTGACCCGCGCTCCACTGCTGCAGACCAAAGCCGGTACGGTAGAGCGCCAGCGTGGCAGGGCATGGATGGCAACCCGAGAGCGTGTAGCCCAGCGCCACGGCTACCGCTGCGCCAAGTGCGGCGCCGTCTGGGTGTCGAACAGAGATCACATCGACCACATCGTCGAGTTGGCCGACGGCGGCACGAACGACGACAGCAACCTGCAGCCTCTGTGCGGTATGCCGTGCCACAAGGCCAAGACCGACGCAGAGGCGAAAGCAAGGGCACGAGGCTACTGAGGCCGAGATCGTGCGTCCACGGCCCGCCTGACGCGCCGCAGGGGCATCACCGAGGGGGAGGGGCGGCGAAAAGTCTGGGAGGCCTAGGTGGCGGAAACCACCAGGTTCCTCACGCGCAAAACACGCCCCCGGAATCAAAGGAAATCAAATGGCAGGTGTCAAAGGACGCAGCGGTGGTGCCCGTCCGGGCGCCGGCCGCAAACCGAAATCGGCAGATCCGGCAACCACTGAAGACTCGAAAGAGTTCCTGACGATGGCCATGCAGGGGCTTGTCGATCCGAGTCCGGCCCAGTTGAAGGCTGCGATCGCGCTGCTGGGCGTGCAGCATGCCAAGAAGACTGAGGCTCCCAAGCCGGTGGTGCCGGAGCGCCTGACTGGCGGCAAGTACGCGGTGCGGCAAGGTCCGCGCCTGGTCGCGAGCAGCAAGTAGTCCATGGAGTGGTCCACCGCCTGCGTCGATTGGGAACGCAGGATCGTGGCGCGCGAGAGCCTCATCACCTCGCCGCCACTTTTCCAGGCGCAAGCGGACGAGGCCTGGGATGTTTTCGGCGGCCTGGTCCTGGTAGACGTGGCGGGTCAGCCAACCATGCGCGAAGCCTGCCTGCCGTGGGTGAAGGATTGGGTACGCGCGATCTTCGGGGCGTATGACGCCGACCAAGGGCGCCGGCTGATCAACGAGTTCTTCTTCATGGTCAGCAAGAAGAACATGAAATCGACCGCCGCGGCCGGCATCATGTTGACCGCGCTGGTGTTGAACTGGCGTCCGTCGGCGGAGCTGCTGATCCTGTCGCCGACCAAGGAAATCGCGGACAACAGCTACAAGCCGATCCGCGACATGATCAAGGCGGACGACGACCTGGCTGCGATGCTGAAGGTGCAGGACTACTTCCGCACCATCACGCACCGGGACAACGCCGCAACACTGAAGGTGGTGGCTGCCGACAGCGACACGGTCTCAGGGAAGAAGGCATCGTTCGTCTTCGTCGATGAACTCCACGAGTTCGGCAAGCAGGCCAAGGCGTCGAACATGCTGCTGGAGGCCACCGGTGGGCTGACCTCGCGACCGGACGGTTTCGTGATCTACGCCACCACGCAGTCGGCCGAGCCGCCGGCGGGGGTGTTCAAGGACAAGCTGAGCTACGCGCGGAAGGTGCGCGACGGGCTCATCAAGGATTCGCGCTTCCTGCCGGTGATCTACGAGTTCCCGCAGTCCATGCTGGACGCCGGAGCGCACAAGGATCTGGCGAACGCCTATGTGACCAATCCGAACTGGGGCGCGTCGGTAGACATAGCGCGCATCACGCAACTGCACAGCCAGGCGCTGGAGGGTGGCGAGAAGGACTTCAAAGAGTTCCTGGCCAAGCACCTGAATGTCGAGATCGGCATGAACCTGCGCTCAGACCGCTGGGCAGGTGCCGACTTCTGGGTGCCGCGCGCCGAGGTGCCCGGGCTGACGCTCGAGCAACTGCTCGATGAATGCGAAGTGGTGGACATGGGCATCGACGGCGGCGGTCTGGACGACTTGCTCGGCGCTGCGGTGGCCGGCCGACGCAAGAAGGCCGAGGAGTTTGTGATCCCCGAGCACTTCGACGAGGAAGCAAAAGCGGTCGTACCTGCCAAGACGGTTCTACGCAAGCGCTGGCTGCTGTGGACCCGCGCATGGGCGCATCCGTCGGTCCTGGAGCGGCGCAAGGAGATCGCACCACGCCTGCAGGACTTCGCCAAGGATGGCGACCTGATCCTGGTGAATGCGATTGGTGAAGACGTGGCAGGAGTGGCCGAGGTTGCCGCGAAATGCGAGGCGTCCGGCCTGCTGGACAAGATCGGCTGTGACCCTGCCGGGCTGGGCGGCATCCTGGATGCTTTGGTCGAGGCCGATGTGCCCGAGGACAAGGTGATCGGTATCAGCCAGGGCTGGAAGATGACCGGCGCGATCAAGACGACCGAGCGAAAGCTGGCCGAGGGTGCACTGATTCACGGCGGACAGCCCCTCATGGCCTGGTCTGTAGGCAATGCGAAGGTCGAGCCGAAGGGCAACGCCATCGTGATCACGAAGCAGGCCTCCGGCACGGCAAAGATCGATCCGCTGATGGCCACGTTCAACGCGGTGACGCTTCTGTCACTCAACCCCGAGGCGCGAGGCAACTCCGTCTACGAAACCCGGGGCATACGCTTCCTGTAAGGACCGACTGAATGAAGATTCTCGACTTCCTCCGACGTGGTGAGGCGTCGGAGGCGCAGTTGCGTCCTGCGGCTTCGCGCGTCGAGCCGCAAATGGAGGCAGCAGAGCGCTCGCCTCGCGCCCAGGCGACGCCTGGAACGCTGTTCACTGGCCTGGACGATCCAGCTCTGCTCGAGTACATCCGCGGCGGAAGCACGACCGGCGTAGATGCTGGCCGTGACCGCAGCCTTCGGAACATGGCGGTGCTGCGCTGCGTGACGCTGATCTCCGAGTCGATCGGCATGCTGCCGCTGAACCTGCAGAGCAGCGACGACAAGAAGCAGGTGCAGAGCGACAACCCGGCACACCGTCTGCTGAAGTACAAGCCGAATGACTGGCAGACACCCATCGAGTTCAAGAGCCTCATGCAGCTCCGGGCGTTGCTCGACGGGCAGTCCTTCGCCCGCGTGATCTGGTCGGGCACCCGGCCGATCCGCATGATTCCGATGGATCGTGGTTCGACCAAGCCGCGCCTGAATAGCGCGTGGCAACTGCAGTACGACTACACGACACCGGACGGCAGCCAGGCGACCCTGCATGCGAAAGAGGTGTTTCACCTGCGGGATCTCTCGCTCGACGGCATCAACGGCATTTCGCGCGTCAAGCTGGGCCGCGATGCCTTGGAGCTGGCTGAGCAGGCGGAGCGCGCGGCGTCGCGGACGTTCAAGACCGGTGTGATGGCGGGCGGCGCCATCGAGGTTCCGAAGGAGCTTTCCGAGAACGCCTACAACCGGATGAAGTCGTCGCTCGACGCCGACTACACGGGAGCGGAGAACGCCGGCCGTTGGATGTTGCTGGAGGAGAACGCGAAGGCCAACAAGTTCGCCAGCACGGCATCCGAGTCTCAGCAGATCGAGAACCGGAATCATCAGATCGAGGAGGCCGCGCGCATGTACGGCGTGCCCAGGCCGCTCCTCATGATGGATGACACGAGCTGGGGCAGCGGCATCCAGCAGTTGGCGATTTTCTTCATCCAGTACGGACTCTCTCACTGGTTCGTGTCCTGGGAGCAGGCAGCCGCGCGCTGCCTTCTTCCCGATGACCAGCTTGGCCGCCTGCAATACAAGTTCAACGAGGGCGCACTGCTGCGCGGCACGCTCGCCGACCAGGCTGCCTTCTTCTCCAAAGCGCTCGGAGCCGGTGGCCAGGCGCCCTGGATGTCGCAGAACGAGGTGCGTGAACTGTCCGACCTCCCGAAGTCCGCCGACCCGCAAACCGACGCACTGCGCAACCCGATGACCCAGCCGGGCAAGCCGGCATCAAGGAACAACGATGAGCCTCCTGAATCTGCCTGAAATCCGGGCCGACTATCGCCTGGGCGCCGCACAGTTCGACGTTCGCCCCGACGCGCTCGAGCGCTGGCAGCCGGAGGTGCGTGCCGCAACGGAAGGCGATGCCTCGATCTCGATCTACGACGCCATCGGCGAATCGTGGGACGGCCAGGGCTTCACGGCCAAGCGCATGAGCGCGGCACTGCGCAGCATCGGCGCCCGTGACGTGACGGTCAATGTCAATTCTCCCGGCGGCGACTTCTTCGAGGGTGTCGCCATCTACAACATGCTGCGCGAGCACAAGGCCAAAGTCACCGTGCGCGTGATGGGTCTGGCTGCATCGGCGGCGTCCGTTATCGCGATGGCCGGCGACGAGATCCTGATGGGCGATGGTGCGTTCCTGATGGTCCACAACGCATGGGCCGTCGCCATCGGCAATCGCCATGACATGGCTGACGCCGCAGCGCGGCTGGCGCCGTTCGATGACGCAATGGCCCAGGTCTACGCATCGCGCACTGGCCTGTCGAAGACCGAGACAGCCACGCTGATGGACAAGGAAACCTGGATCGGTGCCGCGCAGGCGGTCGAGGACGGCTTTGCCACGGGCCTGATCGAGCGCTCCGACATCACCCAAGACACCAAGGCGCAGGGCAGCAAGAAGGCCTTCGCGCTGATCGAAGCATCGATGGCGCGTGCCGGGCATTCCCGCACTGCGCGCCGCGACGCCTTCAAGTCCCTTTTCACTGGCACGCCGGGCGCTGCCGCTGAAGCCGCCATGCCGGGCGCTGGCGAAACCGCAGCACTGCTGCTTTCTCTCACCAACTCCCTCAAGGTCTGAACCATGAAACGTACTCTCATCTCTCTGGCGGCTGTTGCCGCTCTGTCCGTGCTGGCTACCGCTGCAGCCCATGCGTCCGCTGTGGACGCCCTGGCCGCCAAAGCCTCGGCAAATCCTGTTCCGCGCGGCCTCATCGCCGTTCGGGCCGATGGTGGCCCTCCGGCCGACATCAAGGCCACCGTCGAAGCGCTGAACAAGGCCTTCGCCACTTTTCGCGACGAGCACACGAAGCAGCTCGAAGAAATCAAGAAGGGCAACGCCGACGCACTGCAGGCCCTGAAGGTCGAGAACATCAATGCGGACATTGCGCGACTCCAGAAGGAAGTCGATGACACGAACATCAAGATGGCTGCCGTGCAGATGGGCGCAGGCAGCAGTGGCAAGGCGGTAAAGGATGCCGAATACACCGGCGCATTCAACGCCCACATGAAAAAGGGCGATGTGAATGCGGCGCTTAACAAGGGCGTGGCCACGGAAGGCGGCTACCTCGCCCCGGTCGAGTGGGATCGCACCATCACCGACCGTCTGGTGCTGGTCTCGCCGATGCGCCAGATCGCAACTGTGCAGAAGATCTCCACGGCCGGCTTTTCGAAACTGTTCAACAACCGCGGCACGACCAGTGGCTGGGTAGGCGAAACGGATGCCCGCCCGCAGACCAACACGCCGACGTTCAGCCCGTTGAACTTCGTGCCTGGCGAGATCTACGCCAACCCGGCCGCTACCCAGCAAATGCTGGACGATGCCGAGGTGGATCTCGAAGCCTGGCTCGCTGGCGAGGTTGAGACCGAGTTCGCGTACCAGGAAGGCGTCGCATTCCTCACCGGCAATGGCACGAACAAGCCGCGCGGCATTCTGACCTACGTGACCGGCGGCGCTGCGGCTGCTGTGCATCCGTGGGGCGCCATCCAGGTGACGAATACCGGTCAGGCCGCCGCCGTGACCTCGGACAGCATCATCGATCTGACGACCGCGCTGCCGAGCGAATACACCGGTGCCGCCCGCTTCATCATGAACCGCAATGCCCAGGGTGTCGTGCGCAAGCTGAAGGACGGCCAAGGCAACTACCTCTGGCAGCCGTCGGCCCAGGCGGGCCAGCCGGCCACTCTGATGGGCTACGGCATCACGGAAATGCCTGGCATGCCGGATGTGGCTGCGAACTCGGTCCCGGTGCTGTTCGGCGACTTCAAGCGTGGTTACCTGATCGTCGACCGCACCGGCGTGCGTGTCCTGCGTGACCCGTACACCAACAAGCCCTACGTGCAGTTCTACACGACCAAGCGCGTGGGCGGCGGTGTGGTGAACCCCGACGTGATCAAGGCGTTGAAGGTCTCGGCGTGAGCAGGAGGACACCATGAAGCTGAACAAACCGTTCAAGGGTGTCCCCGACGGGGAGATCTACCCGGTCGAGTACCAGGCGGGCGACGAATGCCCTCCCGAACTCGAAGCCGGTGCGCGCGAACTCGACGCCTTGGAGCCGAGCGACGACAAGCAATCCAAGACCAAGGGCAAGAGCTGACCATGTCTGCCATCACGCTCGATCAAGCCCGTGCGCACCTGCGCGTGGGTGCAACGTATCCGCAGGAGCAGATCGAGCCGTACATGGCGGGCGCGGAAGATCACGCTTCGCAGTACCTGAACCGCGCCATCTATCTGGATGACGAGGCCATGAGCGCGGCGATTGCCGCACTGCCTGCGGCTCTGACCGCCGCGCGCTCGGCCTACGAAACGGCGGTCGCTGCTGCAGCGTTGATCGAGAACGCGAGCGATCGCCAGGATGCCCTCGACATCGCGGAGACGCAGTACCACGCCGTGCGTGACCGCGTTCCACGGGTCTTGAACGGCATCCTGGTGAATCCCAGCATCGTCTCGGCTGTGCTGCTGATCCTGGGGCATCTGTTCGAAAGCCGGGAAGATGTGGTGATCGCCGCGACTGCGGTTGAACTCCCGCACGGCGCCCGCGCGCTGCTTCGTCCGTACCGCCGGGTGATGATGCCGTGAGAGCCGGCACGCTCAAGGACTGGATCACGATCCAGTATCCCGGGTCGGTGAAAGACGAGCTCGGCCAGCCGATCCCCGGCTGGACAACGCTGGATTCGATGTGGGCGGACATCCGTTTACCTACGGGTCTTACGGTGGTCCGGGCCGACGCTCCAGTGAGCATCATCAAGGCCAGCATCCGAATTCGCCGGCGCACCGACGTGCTGCCCACGATGCGGGTGGTGGACGACGAAGGCCGGATCTACGACATCAAGGCCGTGCTGCCCAACAAGCAGAGCCGCCAGTACATCGACCTTGTTTGCGAGACGGGCGCCAACGATGGCTAACGGGCGCAACCCTGGCGGCGCAGCGTTCGCCATCGACTTCGACACGAAGGGTGCCGATGCATGGCTCGACGGCATCCTGCAGGCGACGGAGGAGTCCATTCGCCCGGCGGCCCAGGCCGGCGCAGAGGAGTTGTATCTTGAGGCGCGTTTGCGAGTTCCCCAGTCGGCGCAGGCGCACTACTTCTACGGCAAGAACAGCAAGAGCACTGGCGTGCGGTACTACTTCGACCCGGGCAGCCTTCGCAACGCGATCTATCAGGTCTATTCGAAGGACAACAGCGGCAAGCTGCGTGCCACGTATCACATTGCGTGGAACCACCAGAAGGTGCCCTATGGGTTCATGGTCGAGTACGGCACCAGCCGTGCGCTGGCCCACCCTTTTCTGCGCCCGGCATATGCTGCGCGCAAGGAGTTCGCCCTGGAAGTCGCTCGCGCTCACCTGGTCAAGGACGTGAAGAAGGTTCTATGACGGTCGAAGCGGATCTGCACAGCATGCTTGCCGCCCTGGTCGATGGCCGGGCCTACCCGGACGAGGCGGAAGAGGGCGCCTCTACGCCGTACATCGTGTACCAGCAGGTCGGGGGCACCTCGCTGGCATTCGTTGAACGAGCGCTGCCTTCGAAAAAGAACGGGCGCTTTCAGGTCGCCGTCTGGAGCACCACGCGCAAGGAAGCTGCCGCCATCGGCCTGCAGATCGAGAACGCGATGCTGCTCACGACCTTGTTCCAGGTCGAACTTCTCGGTAGCCCGACGGCTGTCAAAGACGACGAAACCAATCTGCGCGGCTCGCGCCAGGACTTCAGCATCTGGTCGGATCGATAAACCGCCCCTAGTTCCAACCCGGCCCGCCTCGAGCGGGCTTTTTTCTGCCCGCTTCGCCGGGACTCTTCACTGAAAGGCAATCACCATGAGCGCTTCGCTTCCTAACGGCACGATCTTTTCGATTGCTGCCACCTACGGGCCCGCAATCCCGTTCACCGCGCTGACCAACGCAGCGCCCCCGCAGGCAACTGCCACCGCGCACGGCCTGACCAATAGCGACATCCTGGAGGTCACCTCCGGCTGGCCGTTGATCAACGACCGACCCTCGCGTGTGGCTGCCTCCGCGACGAACACCTTCAGTCTCGAAGGATTCGACACCACGGACCTGATCAAGTACCCGCTCGGCGGCGGCCTAGGCTCCGTGCGCAAGGTGCTGACCTGGCAGCAGATTTCGCAGGTGATGCAGAACGCTTCGTCCGGCGGCGAGCAGCAGTCGGTCGAGTGGGTGTACCTCGAAGACGGTATCGAGCGCAGCAAGAACACCTTCAAGAAGGCCAAGGTTCTGACGCTCACGCTGGCCGACGATCCGGCGCAGGCCTGGAACGCCGTGCTGCTGGCCGCCGATCAGGACGGAAAGAACCGCATCCTGCGCGCGGCGCTGCCCAACGGCGGCTTCCTCTACTACAACGTCAACGTCGGCTTCGACCCTGAGCCGAAGCTGGACGCGAACCAGATCATGACCGTGACCGCGACCTTCCGCAGCCAGGGCCGCTTCATCCGTTACGCGAGCTGAACATGGCAAGACTCACGCTCAACCCCAGCCCGACCTTCAAGGCGAAGGTCGAAATCTGCCGCCCGGGCCTAGAACCCGAGTTGATAGAAGTCACGTTCAAGCATCGCACCCGCGACCAGTTGGATGAGTTCATCCAGCAGATGAAGGACATGGACATCGAGGACCAGGTCATGGCCGTGGCAAGCGGCTGGGAGCTGGTCGATCCGTTCAACATCGACAACGTGAAGCTGCTCGCGCAGAACTACATCACGGCGCCGATGGCGATCCGCGACAAGTACATCGGCGAATTGATCAAGGCCAAGGAAAAAAACTGATCGAGCTGGCCAGGGCCATCTACACGCCTGACGCGACGCCGAGCGAAGCCGCCGACCTCGGGCTGACGGTGGAGGAAGCCACCCTTGCGGTGGAGTGCTGGCCCGAGCACCAGGTGGCAGTGTCCGTGTTCTCGAAATTGAGCACCCAGTGGCGCACAGGCTTTGCCGGCGCCACCGGCCTCGACTACGCGGCGCTGCCGACCGTCTTCCGCCTGGCCGGCGTTCCCAGGGCCGACTGGCCTCATCTCTTCGAAGACATCCGCGTCATGGAGCGCGGTGCGCTTTATTTCATGCGTGCGCAGAGTTCGCAATAGCCGTCTTCGGGCGGCTTTCTTCTTTCAGGGGCATCGATGGCAGATCTAGTTGCGCAGATGGTGCTCACGGCCGACGCATCGGGCGTCGAGGCCGGCGTCGGCAGTGCCAAGCGGTCGCTTGCTGACCTCGGCGTGACTGCCGCTAAGGAAGGCAAGAAAGCGGCCGATGGCGTTGCTGCGATCGGGGAGGGCAGCCAGCAGGCCGCCGCCAAGGTGGACGCCAGTACCAAGAACCTGATCAACTCGATCCAGCGCGCGACCGCGGCGGCCGAGGCCGGGAAGAAGTCGGGCTCGGAGTTCTATACCGCGTTGGCCAACCAACGCGGGGTCAGCACCGATGTGCTCAAACCCTACTTGGCGCAGCTCGACCAGGCGCTTGCGAAGCAGAAGGCCGTACAGCAGGTGCTGGAAGTCACCGCGCCCACGCTGGATCGCGTCGGAATGTCGGCCAAGGCGACCGCAGCCGCTCTGCGCGGCGTGCCGGCGCAGTTCACCGACATCGTCACCAGCCTGCAGGGCGGACAGGCCCCGCTGACCGTTTTCCTGCAGCAGGGCGGACAGCTCAAGGACATGTTCGGTGGCGCTGGCCCTGCCGCTCGTGCCCTTGGCGGCTATGTGCTGGGGCTTATCAATCCATTCACGCTCGCGGCGGCAGCTGCGGGCCTGCTATTCCTCGCTTTTTACAAGGGAGAGCAGCAGACTGCGGCCTTCAACAAGGCACTGGTCCTGACCGGCAACTACGCCGGCACCACTGCCTCTCAGTTGCAGGACCAGGCAACGCAAGTTTCAAAGATCGGCGGTTCATATTCAACGGCGGCCGAAGGCCTGGCCAAGCTGGCAGGCAGCGGCAAGATCGCCGCCGGGGCCATGGTCGAGGTCGGATCTGCGGTGTCTGGGATGAATCGACTCATCGGCACGTCGATCGATGAGTCGGTGTCGATGTTCACCAAGCTGGCCGACGAACCGACGAAGGCATCGGAGAAGCTGAACGAGTCGATGCACCACCTGACGGCGGCCACGCTCGAGCGCATCCGGACGCTGGAAGAGCAGGGGCGCAAGGAAGAGGCGGGCGCACTTGCAGTCTCCAGCGCCGCCAAGGTTACCAATCAGCGACTGGCGGAAGTGCAGGATCAAGCGGGCGTGCTGGCGCGTGCCTGGCGGATGATGGGCGAGGATGCCAAGAAGGCTTGGGATCTGATGATGGGGATTGGCCGCCCGAAGACGGCGAGCGAGGCGCTTACCGACGCTCGGACCGTGCTGTCCGAGCTGCAGGCCCGGGGTCCGATCGGCGGCCCGGTAACGGGCAAGGCCGACTTCGATGTGCAAATGCGCAACGCATCCACCCGCGTGGCGATCGCAGCAGTCCGAGAACTTGAGGAAAAGCTCCGTGGCTATTCCCAGGGGGTGGTGACTCGTGAGGAAACAGCCGCCGTCAACGCCTCGGGGGACATCGCTCGCTGGCAGCAGAAGGCCAAAGGAGTCGATGCGGTCAACCGGGAGCTGAAGAAGTATCGCGACAACCTGGAAGACCTGCGCAAGCGCAACCCGAACGATGTGCTGCTGCGGCCAGAGAACGTCGCGGCCGGCGAGCAGGCCATCCGCAAGGAGTTCGCGGGGCCGAAGGGGGCGAAGGAGAAACCGTATCAGGACGATGCGGCTGCCAAGATGCTGGAAACCTTGCGGCAGACCGAGGCCTCGCTGCAGGCCCAGCTCGAGGGCGAGTCGAAGCTGACCGAGGCACAGAAGAAGCAGGTCGAGTTCCAGCAGCTGATCGCCGACCTCAAGGGCAAGAAGATCCTCACCGCCGAGCAGCAGAGCCTGCTTGCCAACAGGGATGCCATCAGCGCGCAGCTCGAGAAGAATGCGGGCCTGTCGAATCAGATCGAGTTCGAGAAGAAGATCGAAGAGCTCACCAAGAAATCGGCCGAGAACGCGAAGCAGTTTCGCCAGCAGATGGATGCGGTTTCGGTGTCGGTGGCTTCCGGGCAACTGAGTCGCGATGACCAGTCTGCCCGAAGCCTGGACTCCTTTGGACGAGGCGATCGCGCTCGGCAAGAGGTCGATGCTCAGCGGTCAATTCGCTCGGAGTTTCAGCGGTATCTCGATACTGCCGCGAGGGACGCGGGCAAGCTCGACATGCTCGGATCTGACGCCTACAAGCTGCAGGTCGAGAAGATCCGCCAGGCGCTTGACGACGCGCTGGCCGCGCAGACCGCGTACTTTGATGCACTGAAGTCGAAACAGGCCGACTGGAAGAATGGCGCAACCACTGCGCTGGCGAACTACGTCGATGCGCTGAACAACGTTGCAGCGACGACCGAGCGGGCGTTCACGGATGGGTTCAAGAGCGCCGAGGACGCGCTGGTGCAGTTCGTCACTACCGGCAAGTTGAGTTTTACCGGCTTGGCCAACTCGATCATTGCCGACCTGGCGCGCATTGCCGTTCAGCAGACCATCACTGGGCCGCTGGCAAAGGGTTTGTTGGGGATTCTCAACGGCGGCGGGCTCGGGGGCGGTTCGGCACTGAGCGGCGACGCTGACTATCTCAAGCAGGTTGGCTTGTCAGGTAGCTCAGGCCTTTCGATCACGGGAGGCTCGGGCGACGGTCTGTTCGGCAGCGTTGGGAAGTGGCTCAGCGGCATCAAGTTCTTCGCCGATGGCGGTATGCCTCCGGTGGGCCAAGCCAGCATCGTGGGCGAACGTGGCCCAGAGCTGTTCATTCCCAGTGTGCCTGGGACGATCATCCCGAATCACGCCATGGCGGCGTCCGGCGGCGGGACGACGATCTACAACATGACCATCGGCGACGTGGCCACGAAGAGCATGGTCATCGAGGCCATGAAGACGGTGCAGAACCAGCAGATGGCGCGGTACGCGCGCAGTCGCGGGTTTGGGGGTGACGCGTGATCGCCATTGCAATCCCGAGCACCTTTAAGGCCGCGTCGTTCTCGATGCGCCTGGAGACCAACGAGCGGGCTTTCGCATCGCCGTATGGTGGCAGCGAGCAGGTGTTAGACATGGGTAACGACCGGTGGTCTGCTTCAGTGATCCTGCCCGCCGGGCCGCCGGAGATCGCCATGCGCAATGGAGCATTCATCAACGCGCTGCGTGGCCAGACCAACATCTGCTATCTCTGGCATTTGGCGCAACCCGTGCCACTTGGCACGATGCGCGGAACCCCGACCGCTCAGGCCGCCGCAATCGGCTCCCAGTCGCTGGTGTTGAACAGCGTGGCCGGCGCGACCCTTCTGGCCGGCGACATGATCGGCGTGTCGGGCCTGCTGTTGCAGGTGGCCGAAGACGCCACCGCCAACGGCGCCGGCGTCATGGTCGTGAAAGTCGTCAACAAGCTGAGATTGGCGGTGGCGAATGGATCCGCAGTGACCTGGAACCGGCCAACGGCCCCGTTTCGCAAGGTGTCTAAGCCATCGTTCCAGCATTTCTTCGGCTATGCAGACGGCGTGTCCATCGACTTCATCGAGGCCATCGGATGAGGACTCTTTCGGCTCCGACGGTAGCGGCACTGAGCCAGCCGGTTTTGTCGGTGGCGCAACTGGTCTACATGCGCTTTTCGAGCGGCATCGTTGCGCTCAATTCGCGCAACCATGACATTGAGCTTGATGGAGTGATTTACCGCGGCGCGGCAGGCCTTGGAACCATCAGCGCGGTCGATGATTCACCGGGCGAGGTCAAGGGGCTGCAACTGCAGATGTCGGGCGTTCCTTCCGAGTACATCGCGCTCGCGCTAGATGACGCGGCGGTGGTGCAAGGCGCTCAGTTGGTGATTCGTCTTGCCATTCTTGACGATGCCGGAGCCGTGATCGATGCGCCTGTCGATTGGGATGGCTATCTCGACACGATGTCGATTGAAGAGGACGACGGCAAATGCGAGATCACCGCGACCGCCGAAAGCTCTGCCGTTGACTTGCTGCGGGGCAACTCAAGGACGACCAGCAACGCTGATCAGCAGGCGATCTATCCGGGCGACCGCGCCATGGAATTCATCGTATCCCAGGACGGCGTCCCGATCGTCTGGCCCAACAAGCAGTACTACATCGCTAGCAGATGAGACTTCCAAACTGGCAAGAGCGCTTTTCCGACTTCGGCAAGGCGCGCGCGAGCATGCCCTTTGCTTGGGGATCGAACGACTGCTGCACATTCGCTGCGGCTGCGGTCGAAGCCATCACGGGCGCCAACCCGATGGCGACCGTCCCCCCCTACGCGACAGAGACGGGCGCCGTGCGCCACATTGCGGCGGCCGGCGGCCTGCGGGATCTGGCATCCGAATATCTCGGCACACCGTTGGGCCCGCTCATGGCTGGCGTCGGTGACGTAGTGCTGATCAAGAACGAGGGCCGCGAGATGCTCGCCATTTGCAACGGCGCCAACGCGATGGCGCCGGGCGCGCACGGCATCGAGACGCTCGATATGCAGACCGCCCTTGCGGCCTGGAGGATCTGATGCCGCAGGCAATCGCATGGGGAATTGGCGCCTTGCTCGGCTCGGGGGTGACAATGGGTGTGCTGGTGGCTGCCTATGCCATCACCATCGTTGGAACTCTCGCGCTGAGCAGCTACCAGAAGCGCAAGGCCGACCGTATAGCAAAGGCGCAGTTTGACGCCGCCCAGGTGGACCGGCTGATCAACATGTCCGGTACGGTGGTACAGCGCCGGCTGGCTCTCGGGCGGTTGCGCACCGGTGGACAGGTCTTCTACAAAGCCAGTGTCGGCCTGTACAAGGAGCTGTTCATCATGTGTGTGGCTCTGGCCGAGCATGAAATCGACGGAATCGAGCAGATCTACCTGAACGACCAGCCTGTCGATGTGAACGAGGTCGGGCAAGTGACGACAGCGCCCTATGGCCGGCCGGCTACTCTGAGCGGGACGAAGGACGTTCCGTTCGGCTCCTTGACGGTCACGCTTGACCACGACCCGATCCCAGACTCGGTGACTGCGATGGAGTCTCCGATTGGACAGGTGGGCGGCCACGCAATCGAGTGCACCGTCGAGGGGCGCATGGTCACCATCAAGGAACCTCTGCCGGGATGGACTGCCAAGGTCGAATACCAGTATTCCGGCTTCAATTCCTTCGTCCGGATCCTGGCGCACCTTGGTTCGCCCGATCAGGTCGCCGATGGCGAACTGCAGGTGATGCTGCCCGGCACCTGGACCGCCGACCATCGCGCGCGCGGCGTGGCCTATCTGGTCTGCCACTTCGCTTACAACGACGGGGCTCTACCTTCTGGCATCCCCAATGTCACAGCTCGCATTCGGGGCGCAAAGATCTACGACCCGCGCAATGGGGCGACGCAATTTTCCGAGAACCCGGCTTTGATGATGCGCCACGTCCTGCTGCATCCGCAGTTCGGCAAGCGCACGAGCATCAAGCCTTCGGAGGACGCCCGGATCATCGCGGCAGCGAATGCCTGCGACGTGGGCATCAGCTACACCGGCTCAGACTGGGTTCAGATGTACCGGTCGGCGGGCATCTACCTGGAAGGCTCGCCAGCGCGTGACGTGCTCGACGACCTTGCCCAGTCGATGGCGGGCGAATGGGCCTATGCCGCCGGCGAATTCTTCGTGCGTCCCGGCGTCTACCAGTTGCCGGTTATGGATCTGACGGAAGCCGATCTGGCAGTCGTGCAGCGGGCGAACGATGGTTCGGGTTCGCAAAACTCGATCAAGATCACTCCGCATCGCTCGCGCAACGAGAAGTTCAATACCGTGGCCGTCCGCATCTGGGATCAGGCCGCGAACTACATCGAGACGCCGATCACGCCTTTCACTGCCGATTCCCTTGTGAGGGCCGACGGTGCGGTACTAACGCAGGAAGTGACTATGCCGGGCGTTTTCTATTCAGGCCAGGCGCGGCACATCGCCGGCATCATGCTGCGAGACGATCGCGACCCGCTCACGATCACGCTGCCGTTCAAGATGCGCGCTTATCCGCTGCAACTGTTCGACAGCGTTCGCCTTGACTTGCCTCGATTCGGCTTTGCCAACAAGGAGTTCCGGATCCTGGCCCGCAACTTCTCGCCGGCAGGGCTGGTGCAACTCACACTCAAAGAGACTACTGCGGCGATCTTCGCCTTCGGTGGCGCCTTTGCGCCCGAAGGTTACGCCACCAACAGCAACCTGCCGAAGCCCTGGGACATCCGGCCCCCGTCGATCCAAACGATCACCAGTGGCGAGAACGAGTTGATTGTCCAGACCGACGGCACGCTGATCAACGGGGTGCGCGTGATCTGGAACCCCATCGCGGACCAGTCGATCGTGAGCGGCGGCCAGGTGGAAGTTCGATACCGCATCCTCCCGGATGGCGACTGGATCAGCGTGTTCGTGCCCGGCGAAGCGACCGAGGCGAGGTTCGCTGGTCTGCCGGATCTGGCCGTCATCCTGATCAAGGCGCGCACGCGCAACAGCGTGGCCTCCAGCGACTGGGGCATGCAGTACCAGCACACGGTGATCGGCAAGACCGAGCCGCCGCCAGACGTGCAGAACCTTTCGGTTGCGGGGAGCGTGCTGTCTTGGAGCCTTTCGCGGCGCGTGCCTGATCTGGCTGGGTTCGTCTTTCGCTTCCACTACGGCCAGAACCTTGACTGGAACAGCGCGGCGCCGCTGCACGATGGACTTGTGACGGAAAGCCCGTGGGAGCCGGAGACGCGCCCGGGCGGCGTCGTCACCATCATGGTCAAGGCGCAGGACACCAGCGGCAACCAGTCGTTCACGGCAGGCAGCGTGGTCATGAATCTGGGCGATCCGCCCATCGCCAACATCGTCGAGGAATGGGACTACAAGGCGCTGGGCTGGCCCGCGGCGGCAGGCGAACAAAGCGGCTGGACGCTGGTGTCCGGCGACCCCACGGCGAACCCGCTCGATTCCTTCTACGGCTCGGACAACCAAGCCTTCTACGGTGGGGAGACCGACCCGTTCTACAAAGCCGAGTCGTATGCGGAAATGGTCTACGTGACCACCGAGCTGCCGATCAACTCGGCGCTGGCTGGATCGGTGATGACGCTGGTGGCGGACGTGCAGGGCGTTGACCTGCGCATCGACTATCGGCTGGCTGGCCCTGGAGTCTTCTTCGGGCCGGACGCCGGCTCGTTCTATGGCCCGGACGCGGAATCCTTCTACGGGCCGGCGGGGGACTGGATGCCCTGGCCTGGGCAGTTGGTGGTCGCGAACGATGTCTACCAGTTCCGCGTGACCATCGGCGCCGGCGCGACGCGCGGCATCCTGAAGGGCCTGGTGGTCACCGTCGATGCGCCTGACATGGAAGAGCGGATAAACGATCTGGTGGTGGGTGTAGGCGGTACGTTGATCCCTTACACGATGCCGTTCACCGTCATCAAAAACATCCAGATCACGCTGCAGGCCAATGTGAGCAGCGCGGTTACGGCGGAATCCACGAAGACGCCGAATCTCGCTCCGAAGGTCACTGCCTACAGCGCTGCACACACGTCCGTCGGAGGTGCCAGCGTCGACCTCGTCATCAAGGGCTACTAGCCCGCCCCCCATCACAACCAACAGCCCGCCATCGAGCGGGCTTTTTTTTGCTCACCGAAAGGAGCACACATGCCATTCAGCGCACCAGCAAGAGACGACATTGCCGGGAGCGGAGCTACCCCCAGCAATGCGCAAGCCCGAACCGGCTTCGGCAAGTTGTGGGACTGGGCGACTTCGCTGCTCGGAACCTCCGGAAATGCTTCTGAGGCGCGGGACGCCTTGGGCATCGGGTCGGCAATCACCTGCCGGAATCTGCTGATCAACAGTAATTTCGCGATCAACCAGCGCGCCTATGTCTCAGGCGCCGCGACAGCAACCGCCAACAAATACACGTTGGACCGCTGGCGCGTGGTGACTTCTGGCCAGAACCTTACGTTCGGTTCTGCATCGCCAGACCGCATCGTCACCGCGCCGGCCGGCGGTCTTGAGCAGGTGATCGGGGGGGCGGCCATCGAGGGTGGCGTCTACACGTTGAGCTGGGCGGGCACGGCAACCGCGACCGTCAACGGCACGGCCATCGCGAACGGCGGCAACACCGCAGCTCTGACGGCCGGCGCGAACGTGACGGTGCGATTCACGGGCGGCACGGTGGACAAACCGCAGTTCGAGCGCGGCACCAAGGTCACGCCCTACGAACGTCGCCTGCCTGAGATGGAGCTGGATGCCTGCCAGCGGTACGGGGAGCCGGGGCAGGGCGAGGTGTCCGGCAATGGGCCCACCGGGGTGGAGTACGCCGTGCGCGTGACCTTCAAGCACACGAAGCGTGCAACTCCCACGATCACCTACGCGGTCGTCTCCAGTGTGAATGCCACCGTGATCGATGTCACAGCGGTAGACGCCAACGTCGCGCGCATGCGCGTGCAGCCTCTCGCGGCTGGTGCCTTCATCGGCGTCGCCAGCTTCTTTGCGGAATCGGAGTTCTGAACCATGTACACCATCTACCCCGATCACATCCTTCGCCAGGTCGACGGCGCGCGCATCCCCTTCGACGCGGAGAACGCAGACCGTATCGCGTTCCTGGCCTGGGAAGCCGCCGGCGGCGTGCCTGATTGGCCACCGGCGCCGCCATTCAAAGAGCGACAGGCCGCGCTGCTGGTCGAAGTCGACAAGCACCTGAACGCTGCGGCCCGCGCCAAGGGGTACGACAGCCGGAACAGCTTCTACATGCGGGCGGCTGTGCCTGGCAGTCCCTTTCACGCCGAGGGCGTGGCCTTCGCGATCTGGATGGATGCCGTCTATGCGAAGTGCTACGAGGTGCTCGCGCAGGTGGTGGCCGGCGAGATCCCGGAGCCGACGGCGGCAGAACTGCTGGCCATGTTGCCCACGTGGCAATTGCATGAGTGAGGGCGCTGCAATGGAAAAAGAAGCTCTGGAAGCTGCGGCCTCGGCCGTGGCTTCGAAGTCCACATATGGCGGTGCGGCCACTTCAGTGCTCGGCTGGCTGCTGTCGAGCGAGTTCACAGTGGTGGTGGGCATCGTTGTCGCCGTGGCCGGTTTGCTGGTGAACTGGTACTACAAGGCAAAGGCCGACCGCCGGGCCGAGCAGTTGTTCAATGCGCGCCTGGAGCGCATCAAGTCCGGCATGCGCAGCGACACCGACCTGGCCGCGCTCGGGGAGGATGACTGATGGCCGGACCGAATCGCAACGGCGTCGCCACCATCGTCGTGGCTGGTGCGACCCTGGCGGTCAGCAGCCCGTTCCTCATGGGCTTCCTGCAGAAGTGGGAGAGCGGCAAAACCCGGGTGCTGGTGGTCTATGCCGATAAGCTGGCAGACGGGCTCCCGACCGTATGCAACGGCCTTACGCGGCAAGTCACCCTCACGCCGATCATCGTGGGCGAGCGCTGGACCGACGAGAAGTGCGAGGCCGAAGAAAAGGCTGCCGTGACCCGCGTGCAGCAGCGCTTGGCGCCGTGCTTCAAGCTAGCACCCAATCAGACAGTGTGGGACATGGCCAGCAGCCATGCCTGGAACCTCGGACCAGTCGCGACGTGTGGCAGCGGGGCGATGGCTGCGTGGAATCGCGGACAGTGGGCACTGGGCTGCCAGCGCATCGCGCGCGGCGATGACGGCACGCTCGTGTGGTCGTACACGTGCAAGACGTTTGCCGGCCAGCGGCAATGCACCTTCGTGCAGGGCCTGGCCAACCGCCGGGCGGACGAAGCCGCGACATGCGGCGGAGCGCTGTGATGCTGCCCGATCTTCGAACGCCGTTGCTCTGGGTGCTGGGCCTGGGGCTTGTGGTGGCGCTGGCCACATCCGGCATAGAACGCATGCGCGCAGCCGGCGCCCGGGCCGAACTTGCAGCCGAGCAACGTGATCGCGCGAAGGAAAGCACCGGTCGCGCGCTGGCCGTGCTGGCGGACCTGCAGCGCACCGTCGCACTGGTGGCGGCGCATGCCATGACACAAAAGGAGAACGTCGATGTCTATGAAATACGCCTCGAAGAACTGGCCGCCCGTGGCCGCAATGTTGTTGCTGAGCTTGGCCGGGTGCGCAAGCAATACGCCGACTATGCCGCCCGTGATCGCGAGCAGGCCTCAAATGACCCCGCTACCTGCATCCGTATCGCGGATCGATCCGCAGTCCTCGCAGCCATGGCTGCGCGAAGTCGAGAGCTTCTTGAGCGAGGCCGACTTGTTGTTGAACGGCGAGACGACGAAGTGCAGCTTCTGCTTAGCACGGTGAAGAATGATCGCTCCCTACTTACCTCGTCCTCGTCGGAGCGTTGACTAGATGGGTGGCAGCTGAGGACCCTTACCAGGGAGGGACAGTAAACAACATGACTATGCCGATGAGTACGTGGATGTTTCTGTAGGTTGACTGCAGCCTGCGCACACTCGTATATGTAAGGCCGTCGCGCAAGGCTCGCCAAGCGGCGCACAGATGAATGACATACAACGCGACTGCAAGCGAAAGTATGAAGGGAACGAGTCCGCGCCAAGCCATCACTGTCAAAGTAATGTAGGCGACGCTGAAGAGGAGCGTGCCGACCAAGAATGATGCCCTCTTGCCAAAGGCCACGGCGTTCGTTCGAATGCAGTTTCGTTGGTCTGCGTTGTGGTCGCGGGTCTCGTGGATTAAATGCCCTGCCGCAAAAACTAGTCCGAAGTAGCAACCGATAGCCACGCTTCTCGAGGAGATCGGGGACAGTGCGACATAACCGAGCAGGAAGTGCAGCGTACCGCCTAAGACATGCAATAGCGAGTTCAGCAACGGCACGCCTTTGCCTTGTAGGCCCGGGAGTGAATAAATCGCGCTAAGCATGGCGATGAGCGCTGCGATGGCAAAAGATGCTCTGCCTATCGTCGCGAAGACGAGCAAGGCAAGAATCAGCAGCGCCCATGCCAAAAATTTCATTCTCTCGGCGTTCTCGCCTTTCGCTAAGTAGGTCTGCTTGGCCCGCGTCGGGTCGTGCAGATCGGTTTGCGCCCCAGCCCAGTCGTTCAGCACGAACACATGTGCCACGAGCAGCAGATTACCCGCGATCAAAGCTGCGATTGTGAGCAAGGTCGCAGCATGAAAGTTGATGATCGCGAAACACGCGCCGATCACCGGTGCTCCCTGGAGCACGCAGACTTCGTCAAAGCGAATGCATGACAGAAGGCGCCAGAGCGGCGCCAAACGCTGTCTGGTGGGTCGCCCGACTTCAGGCTGCGTCATGAGCCGTTGCCTCGGAAAGCGTCGTGGCGGGAATTGGATTTCAATCCCATGCTCCGACTGGCATAGTAGAGCCTCAACCAAAGCGCATAACCAACTTCCTGCGACCAGTAGTAGCGTCGCACCGAGGCGCTCATGTCGTTGTGATAAAGCAAGGGAGGGTTGCTGACTAAAGAGCTGAAGTCGCGTGATGCGAGAGTTTTCAGTAGTAGCCTCGCCTCGGCTTTCTGTGCGGCGGTGGGTGCTGAACTCTGCAGCAGGGTCATGAGCGAGGCTACTTGCGCCCATGTCGCCTGTTCGGGAACTACCGGTTGAAGCCTGGATGCCGGAACCTCCAGCGCGCAACCGGTGCGTTGCAAATCCGCCAACCTCAGGTGCACCATTGTCGGAGCGCCGGCGTAATAGACCCAAAGCCTGCTGTCGTCGGCGCGTCTCATGAGCGATGTGCACAATGAACGCGCGGCGGGCGGATCTTCCTTGGCGAGCAGCAAATAGATATGCATCTGAATGCCGATGTCCGCCGGATTGGGCTCGGCTCCCGGATCGAGGCATTGATAATTTGTGCGCGGCGCAAGCCAAGTGCGGTACAGCCCGTCCTCCGTGCGAAAGCGCCGCATAACCCGCATCGCTGCTGACATTTTTGCCCGGTCTTCATTGGGCGCCACGCGCCATACAAGAGCGGTATCGTCCGAGTCGGGCGTGATTGCGCATCCGAGCACGCCGATCGTTGGCGCGTCGGGTCTGCCGTGATAACGAACGAGTCCGTCGTTTTCGATCTGTTGTGTGAGGAAGCCACGCGCACGCGCCAGTGCTTGCTCCAAACCGGCGTCCTGCGCGATCGGCTCCACGATGTCGAGCATGATCGCGTTGAGATAAGTGTTGAGTTCGGGCTGCGGCTTCTCGAAACGTGGGGCGCTTGTGAATGAGGTCAGCCAGTAGCCAGGGACTTGTTGCCCTTGACCAATGCGCTCAATCGCTTGTTTCGCTGCTTGATCAAGGAGGCGGTCTGTGGGATCGCCAGTGGCTGGTAGATCGAAGAATTTTTCGCGCAGCAGCCTTGCTTCGCCGCCAGGATGAGCGCGGACCAGAACTGCCAGCGTGTGCCGACCAGGTTGGAGTTTGCTGACTGGAATCCGCAGCCTCCATCCAGCAGGATTCTTTTCGGCAAGCGTCTGAACAACGTCGGGGCGCTCGAAGAAATGGCTCGTGCCTGCGACCTCGTGCCCATCGATCAGAACCGCGATGTCCTGTGGTGAACTTGAATTCACGAGCGCCCAGCCGGCGACATCGAGTTCCCGCTCCAACCTGTCACCGGTAGCTCCGTCGTGCACGACCACGTCGAGCGTCTCGATCAGGTCCACGTTGCCGCGCAGGTCCATAAACAGATCAGGCTTCACGCGCGGATGAGACAGTTCTGCCACGAAGGCTGCGTTTCGCACGTCCCACATCGGCCGCATCCTGTCGTCAGCCTTCGTTGTCAAAACCGCCGTGTCGATTGCTCCGGTGTACCAAAAGGCGCCGATGGCCTGGATGGTGATAGACACGACGCAGGCGGCGGCGAACAACGTGCGCCCGTTGCGCGACAGGCTCGCCACAATTGGGGGAAGCATCCACACGAGCAGAGGCACGATGTCCGTCAGCCAGCGCGGGCCCCAGGCAATGCCTTGTCTCCAATCGACCATCGCATAGCCAATCACCTGCGCGACGATGGCGGCGCACAAGGCCAGCGTCAGCCCGCGCGCTTCGCTGCCTCGAATCACGCGAGCTAGGAAAAATGGCACAAACAGAAGAAAGGGCGAGAAGACGAACAGCCCGCGCGTCGGGCTAAACAACAGGCCAGCGATGCCCTCAAGAGTGTTGTCATTGAAGTCGCTCGGGTGAACATTGAGAGCATAGGCACCCGCCACATGTCCGACCACTCCCAGATTGTAGGCCAGCGTGAGGAAGACCGGCACGGCACCTGCTATGACAAACCATGCCCATTGCTTTCCCGCCCAACGCAACCCCCACAAGCCGAGCGCGGCGGCCAGGATTGCATCGGGCGGCCTGTTGGCTGCTATCAGCGCGCATAGAAAGCCTGCTATCGCTATGCGTGTAGACGTTCGCGGTCCAGTGATCAGCCACATCGTTGCGATGATGAGAAGCTGCGCCATACCGTGCATCCACAGCGCTTGGCTGCTGATCACCCATGCAGTAGTACCGAACGCGAATACGAGGCTGAGAAGTGATGCGGTCCGTACATCACTCCGCCGGCGCAGCAGCAGGTACAGCAAGGCAACCGATGTCGCCGTAATCATGGAGGCGCAGAATTTCTCCATGATTCGGGCCACTTTGTCGGCGACGTGCGGGTCCCAGCCTATGCCGTCGAGGTATTGAACTGCCGGTAAATACAGGGGGGCGACGACCAGCGGGACGACGAGCGGATATTTGGAGACGAGCTGATCGTTGCGTCCCCGTTGCAGCCAGAACGCCGTTCCGTCGTGCGTGCCCACAGCTGGAGGGGATCGGCCCAGCGCCACGCTGCCGACAATCGGATCCAGCAAGACGCTGTGATTGCGCAGGCTAGAAAAGGGCAGGTAGCGCGCAGCAAAGGTATCTGCAGCGGAGATCAGGCGGCCGTTGGCGTTGAAGACTACGAAGGCGATGATCGCCAGTAGTAGGGCGATCACGACGTCACGACGAGGGGACCTGGACTGCCGTTGTTGTTCTATGCTGCCTAGCCGTTCAGGGTCGGTTCCGGTCATCGCGTTGCTTTCTGAGGCCTGCTCTACACGCCGTCGTCGGTTCTGTTGCCGGACAGGATTATGCCTTTGTAAGCTATAGTTATTAAGAATCGCCGTCCTGCGGCCGGAGTTTCCATGCAGCGCCGCCATTCTGTCGATCGGCATCTTTTGCCGGCCGAACTCGTCATTTTCACCATCTGCGCGAGTAACTATCTTGCCCACGCCTGTGTGCTTGGTGCTTCGGTGCGTAAGCATCAGCCCGGGGCCACGCTGGTCGTCTTCCTGCTGGATGAGCCGCCAGAGGATGCCGAGCTACCGGAACATGTGAACCTTGTTGCAGCCGAGGTGGCTTTCGAGCGTAGAGAGTGGAATCATCGACGCAGTCATTACAGCTTGCTCGAGTTCGCGACGAGCGTGAAGCCGGCTTGCTTTCGTTACCTCCTTGACCAAGGTGTGCAGCGTGTCGTTTATCTCGATCCGGACATCCGCGTGTTTCAGAGGGTGGATCAGTTTTGGGACGGTGCGGGCGCAGAAGCCGAGCTTGTCCTTACGCCGCATACGCTGGCGCCGATACCCGACGATGGATGTATGCCAGACGATCTCGTCATCCTGCGGGCGGGTCTTTACAACCTCGGCTTCGCGGCGCTGCGAGACACACCCCGCGCGCGGTTTCTGCTGCAATGGTGGGATGAGAAGTTGCGCACGCTGTGCTTTGAAGATGTACGCACGGGTGTATTTACTGATCAGAAGTGGATGGACAACGCGCCACTGCTTGTGCCAAGAGCGAACGTTCTGCGGCATATAGGCTTCAACGCTGCGTATTGGAATCTTCACGAGCGCAGCCCACAGTGGTCGGGCGATCGCTGGCAGATGAAGGCCGCGAGCGGCGAGGTGCAGGATCTCGTCTTCTTTCACTTCAGTGGCTTCAACCCAGACTTGAAGCAACTGTCGCGCTATGAGAGCCGCTTTGGCTGGAACCTGCCGGGTGACGCACAGACCTTGTTCGGCGAGTACGCGCAGGCACTGAAAGATGCTGGTATCGACCGATTCCGCGTATTGGAACTCCCGCGCGTTTCTTTCGCCGACGGTGTCACATGGGATCGAGCATGCCGTGCGCTGTATCGTCAGTTGCTCACTGAAGGCGTGGACTTAGGCGACCCCTTGGAGGATCCCGCCTTCTTGCGTTGGGCAAGAGGCAAAGCGACCGGCGATCATGTGACGCGGTATATGCGAACTGTGCTTGAGATGCGTGCCGATCTCGTGAACGCATTTGATGATGGCCACGATGCAGTGGGTCTGATGGCTTGGATGCGGACCTCCGGCCTGCGCGAACTCGGCCTTGATCGCAGTCTCGTGGAGCGTCTAGGAATTGCGGGCAAGTCCGACCAGATGAGCGTGAACTACATCGGTTACCTCAGTGCCCATCTTGGTGTTGGGGAGGCAGCGCGAAACAGTGTTACGGGTTTGGACGCGGCAGGAATTGCCGTCCGCTGCCACGATATTTCGTTTGATACGACGGCACCGACAGGGCGGTACAGCCTACCGATACCGCGGTGGGCCCCAGGCGTTCCTGCCGCGACAATCGTCGGCTGCAATGCGGACATGCTGCCCGATGTGCTGTCGAAACTGCCGCCAGAGCTTCTGAGCCAATATCGCATCGGCTGTTGGTACTGGGAAACTCCTGACTTCCCGGACGAGTGGACGGATCGTTTTGATTTGGTAGATGAGATCTGGGTTGGGACACAGTTCATCGCTGATGCCATCCGGCAAAAAACCACCATCCCGGTCACTGTGATGCCCCCGACGGTGATGCCACCACCGATCAAACGCGACCGTGCGTGGCTTGAGACACTGCTGCCGGAGATCGCGAGCGACGAGTTCGTCTTTCTCTTCCAGTTTGACGTTGCTTCCGTTCCGTTCCGGAAAAATCCAGAAGGCGTCATTGCAGCTTTTGTTGAAGCCTTTGGATCGTCGGAGGCTGTTCGATTGGTCGTCAAGGCGCTGAACGCAAAGGCGGCGCCTGACTTGATGCAGTCGCTGCGCGAGTCGGCAGAAGACCATCGCATTTCCTTCCTATCGGAAGCGATGGACAGCGATGAGCGCTTTCGGCTGCTGGCGTCCGTGGACGGCTTTGTTTCGCTGCATCGGGCTGAAGGTTTCGGTCTTTCGATTGCTGAAGCGATGGCATATGGCCTGCCCGTGGTGACTACGGGTTGGAGCGGCAATGCAGACTTCACGCATTCCGACAATGCAGCTTTGGTGCCTTTCGATCTCGTGCGCAGCAATTCTGCCCACGGGCCGTATAGAGCGGGGACACTCTGGGCTGAACCCAAGATCGACGCTGCGGCCAAGCTGATGCGGCGTGTGTGGCTGGACCTCACATGGCGGGGACAAATTGCGCAGGCGGGGCAGCGAACTGTCGCCTCCCAGTTCTCTGCCAGCGTGGTGGGCACTGCCATGCGGGCTCGCCTTCTGCAGGTCGCTGGATTGCGTCGGGGCCAAGTTGCTGCTCGGCAGCGATCGGCAGTCAAGAATGCCGTCAAGGTTCTGCAAACACGCAACACATCCCTTTTCACCACGGTGCTTCGCGATATGGTCCGTTATCCTGGCTACTACCTCGTTCGGATGCCACGCGTGCCCCGGCTATTGTGGCGCCATGGCATTTACGGGGTTGCCATGAGGGCAGAGGCAGTCTCGACTGCCACTGTCGATGTCAAGGGTCAGTATCGCGTTACGCGCATGCTGGCCCAACTACGCAAGCGACTGCTGAAGTGGCGAGACGATAGTCCGCGTCTGCGCTGATGCTTTGGTCCGCTTGCGCAGCAGCAGCGGCAAGGGCAGCCACTACGTTGGTGGCCGTCGCCGGTAGGGCAGCAGGGCTTGGCCGCGTCGCTTCTTGCTCGTTGAGTGACGCGGGCACTGGTCGCGCCGCGACTAGACTTCGCTCATGCCCAAAGAACGCAGTCTTATCGTCTCGATCAAGCCGATGTTTCTTGCGCGCGCAGATGCTGCGGCATTTCTGACCATCGGTGAAAGCACGCTCGACGATCTGGTGGCTAGAGGCTTGGCGCCGAAGCCGCGCAAGATCAGCGCAGGCCGTGTTGCATGGCTGGTCGAGGACCTAGAGGCTTGGGGCCGCGAGCGCCCCGAGTCCGACTTCCTGCCGCCGGAGAACAGTGGCTACGGCCGGCGCGGGAAACCAAGCGCCTGATCGGCGTGGCGAGACGTTTTTGAATCCTCAGATCTGGGGAGTGAGCGCACTTGCCTAATTCGGATGGCCGACCGCGAGCCGGAGAGCTGGCGCGCATCGCTGATGAACGCGGTGCCGCTGGCGCCATCTGCGAGCGATACAGCGGCGCGGTGAACTCGCCCTAACCCAAAAAAGGACCCGCCGAAGCGGGTCGAAAGGTCATCGACATGACCTGAGGATGCGGCGAGGGCCGCCGCGGGTCGATTCTCCAACTGGGGCGCGCGTAGTGTTTGTGAAGAACTGCGCGAGAGAGTGTCAACAAAGGTCGCCTGCTTCGATGGGGGCTTGATCGTCGCCCTTGGCCTACGCTCTGCTTGCTCAACACCTGCCACCATGTGCCGGGGGAGTGGGACGACGCAGACATTTGCGGATACCGATGTGCGGCAGTGCATCGCACAAGGATACGAAATGCCACTTGACTTTCTACGACGCATCGAGGATGCGGCTTTCCCACTGGCCGTTCTCGATGAAGGTGACGTTCAATGCGCAGCCGTGCTGGCTGCAGCCGAACTCATCGAAGCAAATCTTCCAGAGCCCGGAGACGCTGTCGCGCGTTCTGCTTTGATTCTGCGCATCACGCCGCTTGGGCGGGCAGAGCTTGCCCGCTTACGGCGACGCGAGGAATGAGACTCGCCCGGAGCGAATAAAAAGGGGGAGCAAGCTCCAGTTCAGCCGGCTGCAGGCGGGTGCACGACTTCGACCACTGGCTGACCTGCACAGTCGAGGAGGCCCGGACGATGCTCGAGTTGCCGTCCATCGAGCTTTTCGATGCTAGAGAGTTGATGGCAGGTGCGGCGAGTTAGCACCTTCAAGCTGGGGGAACAGACGGGGGAACGGATGGTACGCCAATCGAGAGAATCGAATGCTGGCGTGCCCTGCAGCTCGCCCTTCAATCCCCTCCGGGGCCATTTCAGTCTCTAACCACAGCGGTTTTCTCTAACCAAGGCAGGTCAGCACACGCTTTTCAGTGGGTCGCCGAGGTCTTTTTCGCCGACTTGTGCCGCATGTACTCGGCGGTCTGATGCTTGGTCGAATACCGTCCCATCGTGCGCGCGGCGCCTATTCGTTGCGCTCGGTTTTGTCCGTCAGCGTCTTGGCGCGCAGGTCATTGAAATGCGCGTCTTAGATGCCCGCGTTCCAGCGCCCGATCCCACGCTATTCGCACACCGTGGTACTTGGAGGGACGCGCATCTTGGTTGGCGATGACGAAGCGGATGTTGGTGCGCTTGATCTTCTGCACGCGCTCAATGACTTCCCTTAACCGCGGTGTCCATTCGATCAGGATTGCAGCTCTGATCGCTTTTGACCACCTTGCCGGGCTTGAACGCTATGCCGTCCTCTCCCATGCCGCAGTGCGGGCAGTCGATTGTGATGCGCATGTACCGGTTGTTGGCGTCGGCCGCCTGGTCTTGCTGGCACGCGTTCATTGCGGCTTTCCTCCCGAAGAAACCAGGCGGGGGCCGCGACGGTGGCCGGTGATTTGCTCGATGCCCTTGCGCAGGCGAATGCGCACCAGCCACTACATGGCCTCGGCAACGCTGGCCAGACCATGCATGCGGCGCACCCGGTCGAACACATCGTGTTCGGCGTCGCTGAGGGCGATCTGGTGAGGCGTCATCTTTTCGGCAGACATTCGGCGTGTGTTGGGCTGGCTTCAAGCCGCGTTGGTGCGGCTTCGTTCAGCCCGCAGCGCGGGGCAGACTCGTGTCGGGCTTGGCGTCTTGACCGAGGAAGGCCTCGACCAGCATCTCTTCGGCCTGGCGCATCGCCAGTTCGCGGATGAGGGTCGAAGGCTGCGCTCCGGTGACCTTGGAAAGGAGCCGAAGCAGTTCCTCTTCGTAGTCGTCAAACCGGACGGTCTGGCGGTTGTCGCGCACGCGCTTGGGATCGGGGTACATCGTCGAAAGTCCTTCGGGCAAAGGGCTGGGAGAGACAGTTGTTTCGGGGTTTATGCTGTGGCGCCGCCGGCCTGCTCGGCCTCGTAATGCGCGAGGCCGAGCAGGTAGACGCGGCGAGCGAAATTGCCGAGCGACCTGCCTTCACGCACTGCGTGCTGTTGCGTGCGTTCCTTCTCGGCCGGTGCCAAGCGGATGGCGATTGGCGCTTCGTTGACGAGGCGAATCTCTGGAGGGAGCAGGGGACGCCCGCGGCGTTTGGTTTTAGTAACCATGCGATTAATATCCGAACGGTTTAAATAATGTGTGTGCTGGATTCTGAGCATTAAAAGGCTCTGAGTCAAGGGGTTTGCGTGTCATTTGATGCTCAATGTGGAGACAGGTTGCGCCAAGAGCGCGATCGGCTAGGTCATTCCCAGCAAGGTCTCGCTGATCTGGTGAGCGTTCAGCGAGCAATGCTGAGCAGATATGAGCGCGGGCTCGTGGAACCGGGCGCAGGCGTGCTTATCCGGCTCGCAGATGCCGGCGTCGATGTGAGCTATGTGCTTTTTGGTGCTCAGTCTTCTGCGGCTCGAACAGTGAGCGAAGAAGAGGCGACACTTTTGGATAACTACAAGGCGGCTGATGAACTGGGCCGCGCTGCGATACGCGGCGTCTTTGCAGCACTCGCACAGCCGAAGAGGGGCAGGGCGTAGGCTGTACGCGGTTCGATGGCTCGCTGGCTATCGAATGCTTATCGGATGGAGAC
>PJUB01000196.1_pt1 | contig 36718 bp, 30 predicted proteins | sample 1512141 | NCBI WGS metagenome assembly PJUB01 (sample SAMN08177677, study PRJNA422409) | Soil metagenome, whole genome shotgun sequencing project. | isolation source: Soil enriched on filter paper: alkali lignin treatment | place: USA: Madison | collected 2015-01-15 | reverse complement strand
CTGACCTGCCCGCCGGCATGATTGCCGGCGCTGCCCGACAGCGCGCCGTTGATCACGCCCGCCTGCCCCAGCCGCACCAGGGCGCCCGCGCCCACGTTGTAGACGCCCGCGCTCATCTCGCTATGGCCTTCCAGCGTCAACGCGTCGTCCAGCCCATAGCGGCCGGACGCGGTGAAGGCGGGCCGCTTGTCGTAATCGAAAGACCGCACGCTGAACAGGCGCCGCGCAAAGCCCGCCTCGATCGAATAGCTCGATAGCCCCGCCGCCAGCATGCGCGTATCGATGTACAGCGGCACCGACGTGCTGACGCTGCGCCCCAGGGCGTCGCGCGTCACCAGCGTGGCCTGGCCCGATCCGGTGATCCCCGGGATCTGGTTGACCACGAACGGCCCGGCCGGCACGTTGCCCGAGTATTGCTGCACCCCATTCACATACAGCGACACCGACGACGGCACCACCGACGAGGCGCTCAACGAAGACACCGGAAAGGTCACCAGGTCAGGCCGCAGCGCGAAGTTGCGCCCCCACTGGATGCCCGCCACCCGCACCGAGCGCGACCAGTTCAACGACGACGTGATCGTGTCGCCCACTCGCAGCGTGCGCAGCGTGTCCTGGTCAGATTGGGTCCAGTACGTGTCGTAGCGCACGTAGCGGTCGGCACGGCCGCCCATATAGGCGGCGCCGGTATTGTTGAAGGTGCCGCGCGGATCGAAATAGCGTTGTTCGCTGTACATCGACACCTTGTTGTAGGCGTCGGTCTGGGCATAGGCCTCATAGTTCAGGATCAACCCTCGGCCCGACGTGGCCGGCGGTGTCCTGGGCAAGCCGCGCGTATCCACCTGGTAGGGCTGGCGCAGCGCGTCCGGCACCACCAGGTTCACGGACTGCATTGCCGCGTTGTAGGTGTAGCGCAGGCCGGCCACGTCATCGAGCCGGATCTCGCTGTCGTCCCCCGCGCCCAGCTTGCGCACGTCCACCCCCACCGACCCCAGCGCTCCGGGGCTGGCCGACAGCCGGCCCTGCGCGTCGCGAAAGCGCAGCAACTGGGTGGTGTTCACACCGTTGATACTCACCTCCAAATAGACGTCGCGCTCGGCGATATCGCCGAACGACACCAGTTGGATGGGCACGTCCGCCGCCGCCGCCGACGCCCCGATCAAGAAGAGCGCGAGACGGCATGCGCAGCGCCCGCAAGCACGGATAGCGCGTACTGCCATGGGCTGCCTTCTCTTACCCCGCGGCCGCCGGCAAGGCAGGCGCGCAGCGCAATCAGTCAGTCGACTCGCGGCGTCACGGTGACGGCGCTGCCGTTCACCAGGGCCTTGATTTTCAGCGGCCCTGCCGCGCCGTGTCTGGCGGGTATCCGCCATTCGCGCTGGCGCTGGGCCAACGCGTAGCCCAGCAGGCCATCCACTTTCGCCACCTGTGCATCCGCGCCGCCCACGATCTGCAGCGACGCCACCTGGGCGTAGCGCGTGCCGGTGTTGTCCAGCCGCAGAATCCATTCCTTGCCCGCGCGCGTCACCCGCCAGGCCAGCTCGGGCGTCGGCTCGGGCGTGGCGCCCGCCACGAACACCGGCACCGAATAGCGCATGCGCAGCACGACGCCGTTGACCAGCGGCGTGGAAGGGTCCGGAATCTCGTCGATCACCAGGCGATAGCTTTTCTGCAGCGGCGCCAGATCGTTGCCGCTGCGCACCAGCCGCACCAGTTGTTCGCCCTTGGACGGCACCTGGATGATGGGTGGGCTGGCCTGGATCTCGGTCGTGGGCGTGAGCACATCATCGCCCTGCGCCTGGTCCCAGGCATACACGCGCACCTGGCCATAGATGGGCGTGGTCCCCGGATTGCGCAGCATGATGCCGGTGGCGGCCTGCTGCGGCGCCAGGTCCACCAGCACGGGGGATATCTGCAAGGTCGCGGCGTGCGCGGGCAGGGCGCCAAGGCTGCAACCGGCGGCCAGCACAATGCCTGCCAGCCCATGCATCGCGCCGCTTGCGCCCGAGTGATTTCCGATCGGGCGCCGCACTAGAAATACACCGTCGCGGTGACGGTGGACGAATAGGTATCGGGCGCCGGAGTCGCCTGCGCGGGCACCGTACCGGTGACCGTCAACGCCTGGGATGCCCCGCTGCCGGTGCCACCGACACGGTCCGCCGCGCCGGTGTCTCCCCACACCACCGTCTGGTTGGGTGCGGGTTGATACAGCTGATAAGCCACGGTGGAGGCCGTGTTGCCCGTGGCCGTGCCGTTCATGAGCCGGTTGGCCAGGGTGGACCCCGTGCCCGTGCCGGCGCTGAGCCCTACGGTATAGGGAGTGGTATTCGTGCAGGTCACGTTGACCGTGGTGGTATTGCTGAACGCGGTGTTCAACACCCCGTGGCTGCCGAAATTGAGATTATTCGCGGCGATGGTGCAGTTTGCCGTGATGGTCAGCGTCACCACCATGTTGGCGGTGGTTTGCGCCTGGGCCGAAAGCGGCAAAGCGCCTGCGGTTGCCAAGGCCAGAGTCGTCGCGCACAAAGACAAGCGTTTCATGAAATCACCCCCACGAAATACTGTTGCACTATCAGACTTGCATAGGAAACATGGTACGTCGGATACACCGGCGCGGCGTGATTCAGTTAATTTTTGAATGACGCTATTTACCCTTTCTAACCGATCCGATTAACAAATCTCGGCAAATCGACGCGTTTTCTCTATGAAAACAGGCTTCGGGCAGTATCGGATAAATTGTTGTAAATCAGCAAATTAGATAATTTCAGCTAGTAACAAAATCCGCCGACTCGACGCCGATTGCCGCCACGCACGATTATGCGGGCCGATTATTCGACCCACACCAAGGGTGACCATCCGGTCGCATTATCGGGCGCAGCGCCCGCATCCCCCTCCAGTCGTCAGGGCCGTCCCCCCTGGCTGACGAAGCGTTGAATCGCCATGTCGCACTAGAATCAACGCACAACCACCCCCTCACTTCCGGTCGGCGCCGCCTGGCCCCGACGCCTTGCCGCGCGGCTCCTCATGTTCTCGTTCTCACGCAATACCATCTATCCGGCGGGCCAGGGCCTGCCGGCGTCCGAGCGCCTGGGCGCGCTGCTGGCCGTCATGCTGGCCGTCTGCATGGCCAGCCTGGACACTGCCATCGCCAACACGGCACTGCCCACCATCGCGCATGACCTGCAAGCCAGCGATGCGGGCTCGATCTGGGTCATCAGCGGCTACCAGTTGGCCATGGTGGCGGGCCTGCTGCCGGCGGCGGCGCTGGGCGAGATCCTGGGGCATCGGCGCGTCTACATGGTGGGTATCGTGGTGTTCACGCTGTCGTCATTGGCGTGCGGGCTGGCGCCGTCGCTGCCGGTGCTGGTGGCGGCGCGCATCCTGCAAGGGCTGGGCGCGGCCGGCGTCATGAGCGTCAACGCCGCCCTGCTGCGCTTCATCTATCCCGCGCCGGTGCTGGGACGCGGCATGGGCCTGAACGCCATGGTGGTGGGCCTGTCGTTTGCCGCCGGCCCCACCGCGGCGTCCACCATCCTGCTGCTGGGGTCATGGCACTGGCTGTTCCTGATCAACGTGCCCATCGGCCTGCTCGCCATGGTGCTGGGCCTGCGCGGCCTGCCCGAAACCACGCGGTCCACGCACGGCTTTGACGGCGTGGCCGCTGCGCTGTGCGCGACGACGCTGGGCTTGTTCGTGCTGGGCTCCAACGAACTGGCGCACAGCGCGCCCTGGCCGCGCGTCACGCTGGAATGGGGCCTGGCCGCCGCCAGCCTGTGGCTGCTGATGCGTCGCCAGGCCGGCCACCCGGCGCCCATCCTGGCGGTGGACCTGCTGCGCCGACCGCTGTTCGCGCTGTCAGCCGCGACCGCCGTGTGCGCCTTCGCGGCGCAGGCGCTGGCGTTCGTGTCGCTGCCGTTCCTGTTCCAGACCGTGCTGGGCTACACGCAGGTGCACACCGGCTTCCTGATCACGCCGTGGCCAGTCGTGGTGGCCATCATGGCACCCATCGCCGGGCGCCTGTCCGACCACTACCCGGCGGGCATGCTGGGCGGCGTGGGCCTGGCGCTGCTGGCCTTGGGCATTGCGTCGATGGCCTTGCTGCCGGCCGCGCCCTCGGCCTGGGACATTTCCTGGCGCATGGCGCTGTGCGGGGCAGGCTTCGGCTTTTTCCAGTCGCCCAACCTGCGCGCCATCATGACGTCGGCCCCGCCGTCGCGGGCGGGCGGGGCCAGCGGCATGATCGGCACGGTGCGCCTGCTGGGCCAGGCCACGGGCGCGGCGCTGGTGGCCGCGTGCTTCAACGTGTCGACCACGCACGGCGCCGTCATGTCGCTGTGGCTGGGCGGTCTGTGCGCGGCGCTGGCCAGCCTGGCCAGTTTTGCACGGTTGCGCTTCGGCGCGGTGGAACCCCCGCAAGCCGCGGCGACGCGCTGAAACCCCTATTTATTGCGGTTGATTTCGATATATTCCAGAACGGGCCAGACATATACGTAAGATGTGCAACACGCGCTAAATATCGTTCAGGCGGGGCCGTTGTCCGGGTGTAGTCCCTCTCTACACCCTAGAAAGACGCGTATGACACAGTTCCTGAAAGACATCACCATCCGCCGCATGATCCTGTGCACCTTGCTCACGATCAGTGTCCTGCTGGCAGGCCAGTCGGCCATCAGCGTCCATGGATTGCGTGGCGCCGGCGAGGCGCTCACCGCCAGCAACAATCTCCTGAACGAAGTCGCATCCCTTTCGCGAGTCAACGACCAGATCATGCGGGCCCGCTTGCGGCTGGCCCGCCAGCTGGAATATGCGCGGGACGGCCTGGCCGGCCCCGCAGCCGAAGAAGGACGCGGCATCGACGCCGCGCTGGACGAGGCCCGCAAACACCAGGCCCTGTTCCTGGAATCGGCCAAGGGGGACACGCCTGCGTCCATCCTGGAACCACTGCAAGGCGGCTTCGATGCGCTGGTCAATGGCGGTATTGCAGTGCAGCGCAACTTCCTGGCCCAGGACGACATCGAAAAAGCACGTGCCCACGCCAGCGGACCGGTGGTTGCCGCCAGCCGGGCCTTCGGCAAGAGTATCGAGAACTACGAGACCTATGCCAAGAACCGCCAGGACGCACTGATCGAATCGGCGGCCCACGAGCGCCAGCAGGCCTATACCGGGATCGGGGTGGTACTGGCCGTGAGCCTGTTGCTGCTGTTTCTGGGTGACCGCTACGTCGTGGCATTCGTCCGGCGCCCGCTTGACGACCTCAAGCAGCATTTCCAGCACATCAGCCGCGGCGACCTGACCGTGCCCATCGTGCCGTTCGGCCGCAACTGCGCGGGGCAACTGATCCCCTATCTGCAAGACATGCAGGCCAGCCTGGTGCGCACCGTGCACGCCGTTCGCGACGGCGTGGCCGAGATCAACACCGGGTCCAGCGAGATTGCCGCGGGCAACCAGGACCTGTCCAGCCGCACCGAGCAGCAAGCCGCATCGCTGGAAGAAACCGCCGCCAGCATGGAAGAGCTGCTGTCCACCGTGACCAGCAACGCCGACAACGCCCGCCAGGCCAACGCCATGGCGGCCGAGGCCTCGCAGGTGGCGCTTCGCGGCAGCGAGGCGGTGCAAAGCGCCGTGGCCACCATGCGCGAGATCGCGCAGGACTCCGGCCGCATCGAGGATATCGTCGGCGTGATCGACGGCATCGCGTTCCAGACCAATATCCTGGCGCTGAACGCGGCCGTGGAAGCCGCCCGCGCCGGTGAGCAAGGCAAGGGCTTCGCGGTGGTGGCGGGCGAAGTGCGTTCACTGGCCCAGCGCAGCGCCAGCGCTGCCAAGGAAATCAAGCAGCTGCTCGGCGCGTCGGGCGCGACGGTGCAGGCCGGCTCCGTCCAGGTCGAGACCGCCGGGCGCACGATGCAGGAAATCCAGGCCGCGATCGAGCGCCTGACGCTGCTGGTCGGCGAAATCGCGGCCGCGTCGCGCGAACAGGTCACCGGTATCGACCAGGTCAACACCGCCGTCACGCAGATGGACCAGGTGACCCAGCAGAACGCCGCGCTGGTCGAACAGGCGGCCGCCGCCGCCGCGTCGCTGGAATCACAGGCCCAGCGCCTGCAGAGTTCGGTCAGCGCCTTCCGGCTGCCGGGCCCGGATGCCGCCCACGAGACCCTGGCCGCGCCGGCACGGGAACGCCTGGCGTTATCGGCGTGAACGCCCAGGCGGGCCGTCAGAACGGCCCGCCTGTGGGCAAGAGACGCCGCGCCTTATTCCAGCGTGGTGACACACACTGGCTGGCCATGGCGCACCACCCGCTTGGGCAGCTCGCCGCCGATCCAGTAGGCCAGTTCGGCCGGGTGCGAGATGTCCCAGGCGACGAAGTCGGCCGTCATGTCCGCCGCCAATACGCCATGCGTGGCCTGCAGGCCCAGCGCGCGGGCCGCGTGCACGGTGGCCCCGGCCAGCGCTTCTTCCGGTGTCAGGCGGAACAGGGTGCACGCCATGCTCAACATCAGCCGCAACGACAGGGCCGGCGACGTGCCCGGGTTCAGGTCGCTGGAAATCGCAATGGGCACCCCATGGCGACGCAGCAGTTCAATGGGCGGCAGCTGGGTTTCGCGCAAGGCGTAGAACGCACCCGGCAGCAGCACCGCCACCGTGCCGGCCGCAGCCATGGCCCGCACGTCGGCTTCGGTCAGGTATTCCAGGTGGTCCGCCGACAGCGCGCCGTAGCGCGCGGCCAGGCTGGCCCCGTGCAACGACGATAGCTGTTCGGCGTGCAGCTTGACTGGCAGGCCCAGGTGGGCCGCGGCCTGGAACACACGCTCGACCTGCGCCGGTGAAAACGCCAGGTGCTCGCAGAAGGCATCCACCGCATCGACCAGCCCTTCGGCCGCCAGCACCGGCAGCATGCGGCGCGCGACTTCATCGATGTAGTCGTCGGCGCGGCCCGCGAATTCCGGAGGCAGCGCGTGCGCAGCCAGGCAGGTCGCCCGCACCGTCAGCGGCAACGTCTGGCCCAGGCGCCGCGCCACCCGCAGCATCTTGCGTTCGCTGGGCAGATCCAGCCCGTAGCCTGACTTGACCTCCAGCGTGGTCACGCCGTCTCGCAGCAGGTGCAGGGCGCGCTTGCGGGCGCTGGCATACAGCTGCGCTTCGGTGGCCTCGCGCGTCGCGCGCACCGTGCTGGCGATGCCGCCGCCCTGCGCCGCAATCACCGCGTAGTCCACGCCTTGCAGCCGCTGCTCGAACTCCTGGCTGCGGTTGCCGCCGAACACCAGATGGGTGTGGCAGTCGATCAGGCCGGGCGTGACCCAGGCGCCGCCCAGGTCGTGCTCGTGCTCGGCATCGATAGGCGGCAACGCGTTGTCGGGACCGATCCAGGCGATGCGCGCACCGTCGGTCACCAGCGCGGCCCGCTCGATCGTCGAATAGCGGCCATCGGCCATGGTGGCGGCGTGGCAGTTGCGCCATACCTGTTTCATGGATGCGCTCCGTCAAAGGCTGGGCAACAGGCCCGGGGGCATCAGGGCGTTCAAGTGGCGGGCCCCGATCAACTGGCTGGCCGCTTCGATGTCGGGCGCGAAAAAGCGGTCTTTCTCGTAATGCGCCACCTTCTCGCGCAGCAACCCGCGGGCCCGTTCCAGCTTGGGCGAGGTCTTCAACCCTGCGCGGAAATCCAGCCCCTGGCAGGCGCCCAACCACTCGATCGCCAGGATATCGCGCACGTTCTCGGCCATGGGCCACAGCCGCTTGCCGGCGTTCGGCGCCATCGATACGTGGTCTTCCTGGTTGGCCGACGTGGGCAGGCTGTCGACGCTGGCGGGGTGCGCCAGCGCCTTGTTGTCGCTGGCCAGCGCGGCCGCAGTCACCTGGGCGATCATGAAGCCCGAATTCACGCCGCCGTTGCTGACCAGGAAGGGCGGCAGCTGCGACATGTGTTTGTCCATCATCAGCGAAATGCGGCGTTCCGACAGGGCGCCGATCTCGGCCAGCGCCAAGGCCAGGTTGTCGGCCACCAGCGCCACCGGTTCGGCGTGGAAATTGCCGCCCGACAGCACGTCGCCCTGTTCGGCAAACACCAGCGGGTTGTCGGACACCGCGTTGGCCTCGATCTGCAGCACCTGCGCCACATGGCGGATCTGGGTCAGGCAGGCGCCCATCACTTGCGGCTGGCAGCGCAGCGAATAGGGGTCCTGCACCTTGTCGCAATCCACGTGCGAATGGCCCACTTCGCTGTCATCGGTCAGCAGGTCGCGGAACACGGCGGCCACGTCGATCTGGCCGATCTGGCCGCGCGCCTCGTGGATGCGGGCATCGAACGGCACGCGCGAGCCCAGCATGGCTTCGACGCTGAGGCTGCCACACACCAGGCCGGCGGCCAGCAGGTCTTCGGCCTCGAACAGGCCGCGCAACGCATAGGCCGTGGACACCTGGGTGCCGTTCAAGAGCGCCAGCCCTTCCTTGGCGGCCAGCGTCAGGGGTTCGAGCCCGGCGCGCGCCAGGGCTTCTTTGGCCGGCAGCCATTCGCCGCGATGGCGCGCCCGGCTTTCGCCCAACAGCAGCAGCGACATATGCGCCAGCGGCGCCAGGTCGCCCGAGGCGCCCACGGACCCCTTGAGCGGAATGTGCGGATAGACGCCGGCATTGACCAGCGCAATCAGGCTGTCGATGACCTGGCGGCGTATGCCCGAACGGCCCCGCGCCAGGCTGTTGATCTTGAGCACCATGATGAGCCGCACCATCGCATCGTCCAGCGGCTCGCCCACGCCGGCCGCATGCGACAGCACCAGCGAGCTTTGCAGCGCCTGCAGGTCTTCGCGCGCGATCTTGGTGGACGCCAGCAAGCCGAAGCCGGTATTGATGCCATAGGCCGTGCGGCCGTCGGCGATGATGCGCTCGACGCAGGCGACGCTGGCGTCAACCGGCCCGTAGGCCGCCGGGTCCAGCGTCACACGGCCCGGCTGCTGGTACACCTGGCGCAATTGCGCCAGGGTCAGGTGGCCGGGGTTCAGGTGCAGATCCATTGTTTTTCTCCAGGACGGTGGGTCCGTGTCATGCAGTATCGTGCCGGCCGCCGGCCGCATACGCCATGGTCGCGGGCAGCGGGTCACGGCGGGCAAACAGGTAATACAGGATGCCGGGCACGATCAGCCCGATGATCCAGGAAATATCGACGCCACCCAGGTGCGCAACCAGCGGGCCGGTGTAGAGCTTGGTCGAGATGAAGGGCATCTGCACCAGCACGCCGAACACATATACCAGGATACCGGGCCAGTTCCAGCGGCCATAGCGGCCGTCGGGGTCCGCCAACGCGGCAACGTCGTAGCGACCGTGGTTGACGAAGTAATAGTCCACCAGGTTGACGGCGCTCCAGGGCGTGAAGAACGCCAGCAGGAACAGGATGAACGACTTGAACGCGTTCAGGAACGAATGCTGGCCGACCAGCGCCACGCAGGTCGCCGCGCCCACGATCACCAGCACGAAGCAGAGCCGTTGGCGCCGGGTGATATCGACATGGCCGCGAAAGCCGCTGATGATGGTGGCGATGCACATGAAGCTGCCGTAGGAATTGAGCGTCGAGATCGTCACCTTGCCAAAGGCGATGCTGAAATACAGCAGCGCCGCCATCGTGCCCGTGCCGCCCAGGCCGACGATGTACGCCACCTCGCGGCCAGCGAACTGACCGGCCGCCATCGCGGCGGCCAACACCCCCAGCACCATGGCGATCTGCGCGCCCAGCACCGAGCCCAGGCCCACCGCCAGGAAAGTCTTGAACGACGACGTGCGGCTGGGCAGGTAACGCGAATAGTCCGCCACATAGGGGCCGTAGGCGATCTGCCAGGATGCCGCCAGCGATACGGCCAGCAAGAACGACGTCCAGCTGAAATGGCGAATCTGCAGCAACTGCCCGACATCGCCCAGCGCGATCACCCGGCTGAACAGATACACGAAGGCGATCAGTCCCAGCACGCTGGCGACCCGCCCGATCAGGTGGATCATGCGGTACCCAAACACCGTCACCAGTACGATCACGCTGGCAAACACCAGGATGCCGGCGCTGTCGCTCACGCCCAGCAGCTGGCCGATGGCCTGACCGGACAACACCGTGCCGGTGGCCGTGAAGCCCAGGTACATCAGGCATACCAGCACGATCGGAATCGCCGCGCCATAGACGCCGAACTGCACCCGGCTGGAGATCATCTGCGGCAGGCCCAGCTTGGGCCCTTGCGCCGCGTGCAGCGCCATGACCGCGCCGCCGAACACCTGGCCGATGAACAGGCCGATCAGGGACCAGAACACATCACCGCCCAGCACCACCGCCAGGGCGCCGGTGACGATGGCGGTGATCTGCAGGTTGGCGCCCATCCAGAGCGTGAACTGGCTGTACAGCCTGCCATGGCGCTCGGTTTCCGGAATGAAGTCGATCGAACGTTGCTCGATCAGCGCGCCTTTCGATGCGGCGCTTGCCTGCTCCATGCGATTCTCCTTGCGGGCGCCGGCCGGCGCCTTTTTTCATTTGGCCTGGCCGTGGATCAACGGCTGGTGTTGATCATCGGCAGATTCAAACCTTGCTCGCGGGCGCAGTCGATGGCGTCTTCGTAGCCGGCGTCGGCATGGCGCATCACGCCGGTGGCCGGGTCGTTGGTCAGCACCCGCGCGATGCGCTCGGCGGCGGCGTCGGTGCCGTCGCACACGATCACCATGCCGGCATGCTGTGAGTAGCCCATGCCCACGCCGCCGCCATGGTGCAGCGACACCCAGGTGGCGCCGCCGGCCGTGTTCAGCAGGGCGTTCAACAACGGCCAGTCGGACACCGCATCGGAGCCGTCGCGCATGGCTTCGGTTTCGCGGTTGGGGCTGGCGACCGAGCCGGAATCCAGGTGGTCGCGGCCGATCACCACGGGCGCCGACAATTCGCCGCTGCGCACCATTTCATTGAAGGCCAGGCCCAGCTTGGCGCGCTGCCCCAGGCCCACCCAGCAGATACGTGCGGGCAGCCCCTGGAAGTTGATGCGTTCGCGTGCCATGTTCAACCAGTTGTGCAGATGTGCGTCGTCGGGGATCAGTTCCTTGACCTTGGCATCGGTCTTGTAGATGTCCTGCGGATCGCCGGACAGCGCCGCCCAGCGGAACGGCCCCACGCCGCGGCAGAACAGCGGTCGGATATACGCCGGCACGAAGCCGGGAAAATCAAACGCATTGGCCACGCCTTCTTCCTTGGCCATCTGGCGGATGTTGTTGCCGTAGTCGAAGGTCGGCACGCCCTGCTGCTGGAAGGCCAGCATGGCCTTGACGTGCGCGGCCATGGATTGCCTGGCCGCCTTCACCACCGCCGCAGGCTCGCGCTGGGCGCGCGCACGATACGCGTCCCAGGTCCAGCCGGCGGGCAGATAGCCGTTCAACGGGTCGTGCGCGCTGGTCTGGTCGGTCACCATGTCCGGGCGCACGCCGCGGCGCACCAGTTCGGGCAGCACCTCGGCCGCATTGCCGCACAGCGCGATCGAGATCGCGCGGCCGGCCTGCGTGTACCGGGCGATGCGGGCCAATGCGTCATCCAGGTCGGCGGCCTGCTCGTCGACGTAGCGGGTGCGCAGGCGGAAATCGATGCGGCTTTGCTGGCATTCCACGGTCAGCGAGCAAGCGCCGGCCAGGGTCGCGGCCAGCGGCTGGGCGCCGCCCATGCCGCCCAGGCCGGCGGTCAGCACCCAGCGGCCCGTCAGGTCACCGCCGTAGTGCTGGCGGCCGGCTTCCACGAAGGTCTCGTAGGTGCCTTGCACGATGCCCTGGCTGCCGATGTAGATCCAGCTGCCGGCTGTCATCTGGCCGTACATCGCCAGGCCCTTGGCATCCAGTTCGTTGAAGTGTTCCCAGGTGGCCCAGTGCGGCACCAGGTTGGAATTGGCGATCAGCACGCGCGGCGCATTGGCGTGCGTCTTGAACACGCCCACCGGCTTGCCCGACTGCACCAGCAGCGTCTCGTCGTCGTTCAGCCGGGTCAGGGCCTCGACCATCCTGTCGTAGCAGTCCCAGTCGCGCACGGCGCGGCCGATGCCGCCATAGACGACCAGTTCCTTCGGGTTCTCGGCCACGTCCGGATCGAGGTTGTTCATCAGCATGCGCAGCGGCGCTTCGGTCAACCAGCTCTTGGCGGTCAACGCAGTGCCGCGCGGCGCGCGGATCTCAACATCGCGGTATCGGTTCGATTTTTCCAAGGTCGTCTCCATGATCGCAGGCGCCGCGCCTTGCCGCGCAGCCGTTGCAGAAATCATAGGACGCCTATGCTTGTATATACAAGTGAGACGAACGGGTTTGCAGGTCAGGGATTTCCCGTAAGGCGATGTCGATGAGACCGATGTCCCGCCACGGGCGCCGGGGCATCCGCCCCGCGCCGCCTCGCAGGACCCGGCTTACGCGCGCGGCACCAATTCGATCAGGCAAGCATCGAGCATGCCTTCGGATTCCAGCCGATATTCGGCCAAGCCGTCCGGTCCCTCGATATGCAGGCAGTCGTACCGCGAGGGCGCCTGCAAGGGCTGGCCGTCGCACCACAGGCTCAGGTCCGAGCCGGCATTCAACAACAGCACCGTACTGGCCGCGCTATGGAACGTCCAATGCCGTGCCCCGCCGATCCACTGCAAGCGCGCGTGATAGCGGGCCGGCGAATAGATCAGGTTGAAATCGCGGATGGGGCCGTTGACCAGCCGGCAGTCCACCGCCGCATCGCCCGAAAACGCGTAGGCCTGCCGCGGCCCCAGCGGCGCCTGCGCCTGGCCGTCCACCGTCAGGGCGATACCCGCGCCTTCGAGCACGGTGATGATGCGCTGCAAGCCGCTGAACACCGAGAATCCGCCGTCCTGCGCCACTTCGGCGATGGACAGCCGCCAGTCGAATGCCGCGCTGCTGCCGCCCGGGTTGCACGCCACTTCCTGCGTGATGCCACCGCCATTGCGCCACGGCATGCGGGGATAGTCCTGCGCCCGGTACAGGCGCGCATCGAGAGGCTTCATGTGGAAAACTTTCCTTCAAGACGGTGACGCGATCCGGGGTGGATCAGGCGGGCCAACGTCACCACGCGCTCGCCCGACCAGGTGCGCCGACGAATCAGCAGACAGGGTTCGGTGCGGTCGATCTGCAGCAGCTGGCATTCGCGCGGTTTGGCGACGATGGCCTCGACCACGTGCTCGCCTTCGGTCAGCGGGGCGACGCGGGTCAGGTACTCATAGGGCGTGTGCTGCGTGAAATCCTGATGCAGATAGTCTGGCGCCAGCCGCACGTTGACGTAGCGGTCTTCCAGCTGGATCGGCACATCGTCTTCGAAGTGCACGATGATGGAATGGAAAACCGGCTGGCCTTCGCGGATATCCAGCGCCGAGGCCTGCTCGCCGCCCGCGGGCTCTTCGACCAGCCGCACCACGCGGCTATGGTGCCGGTGGCCGCGGGCCGCGATTTCATCCGCAATATTGTTGACGGCGAACAGCGCCGAACGCGTCTTGGGCTGCGCCACGAACGTGCCCACGCCCTGCATGCGCACCAGCAGGCCTTCGGCCGTCAGTTCGCGCAGCGCGCGGTTGACGGTCATGCGCGAATAGCCCAATTCCTGCACCAGTTCGCTTTCCGACGGCACGCGGTAATGCGCGGGCCAGGCGCCGCTGCGAATCTGCTGGGCGATCATCTGCTTGAGATGGGCGTAAAGCGGAGCCGGCGGGGCGGTGGCCTGGGCCGGCAGGCGGGGCGGGGAAGAAGCCACGGAAAGGTCCTGTGTCGTGCCGTTGGTCGAAAGCGGATTATAGGGGGGTGATAGACATGTACAGACAAGGGAAGGTGGCACGAAGATCGATCAACTGGACGCGGAAGCCCCGGTTTCGTATACTCCCCCCCTGTATAGACCGGAGCCCGCCGTGCCCCATTCCCCCGCTGAAAAGAAGCGCGTCACCACGCGCCTGCGCCGTATCCAGGGCCAGGCGCTGGCGCTTGAGCGCGCCGTCAACGAAGGCACGGAATGCGGCGCACTGCTGCAGCAGCTGGCCGCCCTGCGCGGCGCGGCCACGGGCTTGATGGCCGAAGTGCTTGAAAGCCATCTTCGGGAAACCTTCCTGCAATCCGCCCAGGGCGGACGACTCGGCGCGACGCTCGAACCCGAAGCGGAGATCGATCAGGTCATGCGCATCGTCCGTTCCTATTTGAAATAACGCCACCCGACCTCGTGGAGCAAAGCTTATGAAATCACGCGCAGCAGTCGCATTCGGACCCGGCAAGCCGCTGGAAATCGTTGAAATCGACGTCGCGCCGCCGCAGCGCGGCGAGGTGCTGGTGCAGATCACCCACACCGGCGTCTGTCACACGGATGCGTTCACCCTCAGCGGTGACGACCCCGAAGGCCTGTTCCCGGCCGTGCTGGGCCACGAAGGCGCCGGCGTGGTGGTCGAAGTGGGCGAGGGCGTCACGTCGCTCAAGCCGGGCGACCACGTCATTCCGCTCTACACGGCCGAGTGCCGCGAGTGCAAGTTCTGCCTGTCGGGCAAGACCAACCTGTGCCAGAAGGTGCGCGCCACGCAGGGCAAGGGCGTGATGCCGGACGGCACCTCGCGCTTCAGCTACGAGGGCAAGCCGCTGTACCACTACATGGGCTGCTCGACGTTCAGCGAATACACCGTGGTCAACGAGATCTCGCTGGCCAAGATCAACCCGGCGGCCCCGCACGAAAAGGTCTGCCTGCTGGGCTGCGGCGTCACGACCGGCCTGGGCGCGGTGCACAACACCGCCAAGGTCAAGGAAGGCGATACCGTTGCCGTGTTCGGCCTGGGCGGCATCGGCCTGGCGGTGATCCAGGGCGCGGTGCAGGCCAAGGCCGGCCGCATCATCGCGGTGGACACCAACCCGAACAAGTTCGTGCTGGCCAGCGCCATGGGCGCCACCGACTGCATCAACCCCAAGGACTACGACAAGCCCATCCAGGAAGTCATCGTCGAACTGACCGATGGCGGCGTGGACTTCTCGTTCGAGTGCATCGGCAACGTGCACGTGATGCGCGCCGCGCTGGAATGCTGCCACAAGGGCTGGGGCGAAAGCATCATCATCGGCGTGGCCGGCGCCGGCCAGGAAATCAGCACCCGCCCGTTCCAGCTGGTCACCGGCCGTGTGTGGCGCGGCTCGGCCTTCGGCGGCGTCAAGGGCCGCACGCAGCTGCCGGGCATGGTCGAAGACGCGATGAGCGGCAAGATCGACCTGGACCCGTTCGTGACGCACACGCTGCCGCTGGACCGCATCAACGAAGCATTCGACCTGATGCATGAAGGCAAGTCGATCCGCACCGTGATCCACTACTGATCCGCCTGCCGCACCACGACAGGCCCGGTGCGATTGCGCCGGGCCTTTCTGTTTGTGTGACCAACGCAAGACATCGCCGCCACGGCCCATGACAGTGCTGTCATTCATCTTCACGTAATCTTGGCCCGCGACCATGCGCCCTCGTAGAACAAGAGGGATGCACGCATGACGACGTGGAAGAGGACTGCCGGCGCGGCAGCATTGAGCCTGATGATGGCGTTGTTGGCCGGTTGCGGCGGCAGCGACGACGATGACGATGCGCCGGCCACGCCGGCCCCCGCGCCCACGCCGGGCCCGGCGGCCAGCCGGCCGATGGAACTGACGATCCTGCACATCAACGATCATCACTCCAACCTGGACAGCAAGAAGAAAGACCTGAAGCTCAAGAATGCGGCGGGTTCCCGCGTGACCGTGAACACGGACGTGGGCGGTTTTCCGCGGGTGACGGCGGCCTTCAAGGAACTGGCCGCGAAATCGCCCAACGTGCTGAAACTGCACGCGGGCGACGCCACCACCGGCACGCTGTACTTCAACCGTGCGGGCGATCCCGGCGAAGCCGATGCCGCGCTGATGAACACGGTCTGCTTTGACGCCATGACGCTGGGCAACCACGAATTCGACAAGGGCGATAGCGGCCTGAAGCGCTTCATCGAGCTGCTGCATGCCGGCACCTGCCAGACCCCCGTGCTGAGCGCCAACGTCACGTTCGGCGCCAACTCTGCGTTGAATCCGTCGCGCGCGCCGGGCATGGTCAAGCCATCCATCACCTTGCAGCGCGATGGCCAGCCGATCGGCCTGGTGGGCCTGACCATCGCCAACAAGACGCAGCAGTCCTCCAGCCCCGACCCCGGCACGCGGTTCTCTGACGAGACCGCCGCGGCGCAACAGCAGATCGATGCGCTGCGCGCCCAGGGCGTGAACAAGATCGTGGTGATGAGCCACATCGGCTATGACTACGACAAGCAGATCATTCCCAAGCTGAGCGGCGTGGACGTGGTGGTGGGCGGCGATTCGCACACGCTGCTGGGCCCGGCTGCGCTGTCGACCTACGGCGTCGGCTCGCCCGCGGGTGCCTACCCGACCGAACTGCGCAACAAGGACGGCAAGCGCGTCTGCCTGGTGCAGGCCTGGGAATACTCGCAGGTGGTGGGCGAGCTGAAGGTCAGCTTCGATGAAAACGGCGACGTGACGGCCTGCGCCGGCACCCCGCACGTGCTGGTGGGCGATGCGTTCACCATCGGCGGCGCGGCGCCTGCGGCGGCCGACAAGACCGCCATCCTGGCCGACGTGGCCGCCAGCGGCTTCCTGCGCGTGCAGGCGCCCGACGCCCAGGCGACCTCGGTGCTGCAACCCTTCAAGGCCAAGGTCGATGCCTTCAGCGCCAGCCTGGTCGCTTCGGTACCGCAGGAGCTGTGCTCGCGCCGCGTACCGGGCGGCCCGGGTTCGCGCGACTACAACCGCTCCAGCGTGGCCTGCAACACACTGGGCAACGTCAACCTGCACGGCGGCGACATCCAGCAGCTGGTGGCGCAAGCCTACCTGGAGGTGGCCAACGCCAGCTATGGCGGCGCCGACATCTCGCTGCAAAGCGGCGGTGGCGTGCGCGTGCCGCTGCTGGGCAACGTGACGGCCGCCAACGTGATCGAGGTGGTGCCGTTCGGCAACATGCTGTGGCGCCTGGACGTCACCGGCGCCGAGGTCAAGAGCATGCTGGAAGACGGCATGCAGGCCGTCTACGGTCCGGGCGGCTCCACCGGTCCGTATCCCTACGCGGGGGGCCTGCGCTGGGACGTGAACGCGGCGCTGGCCCAAGGCAGCCGGGTGTCCAATATCGAAGTGCACGACAACGCCAGCGGCAACTGGCTGCCACTGGACCCGACCCGCACCTACAAGCTGTTCGTGCTGAGCTTCAATGCCACCGGCGGCGACGGCTACAAGACGCTGGCCAACGTGCCCGCAGCGCGGCGCCAGGACATCGGCGTGCTGGATGCCGACGTGCTGCAGGCCTACATCGACAAGCAGGCCAAGGACCCCGTGTCCGGCCTGCCGGTGCTGAACCTGCTGCCGATCAGCCTGTACAGCACGAAGACGTACAGCGAATAGGCGGACAGCCCCGCCCAGGCCGTGATATACCTGTGCCGCGTGCGCGGCGCCTGCCTGCCAGGCCCGCGCGCGCCGCACACCAGGAGCCTGCGCATGTCCACCACCGCCACCTTGAACGCCGCCGCCGCGGCGCCCCGCCGCATGACCGCCCCGGCCTTTCGCGCACGCAAGCGCGCCGAGCCCCTGGTCATGCTCACCGCCTACACCGCGCGCATGGCCGAGCTGCTGGATCCGCACTGCGACGCGCTGCTGGTGGGCGACAGCCTGGCGCAGACCCTCTACGGCCTGCCTTCCACGGTGCCGGTCACGCTGGACATGATGATCGCGCATGGCGCGGCCGTGGTGCGCGGCTCGCGTCAGGCGCTGGTCGTGGTCGACATGCCATTCGGCAGCTACGAAGAAAGCCCGGAACAGGCCTTTCGGTCGGCCGCGCGCGTCATGAAGGAAACCGGCGCGGGCGCCATCAAGCTGGAAGGCGGCCAGGCCATGGCGCCGACCATCGCGTACCTGTCGGCGCGCGGCATTCCCGTCATGGCGCACATCGGCCTGACGCCGCAGGCCGTCAACATCCTGGGCGGCTACGGCGCACGCGGACGCGGCGAAGCCGAATATGCCCGCATCGCCGCCGATGCCTCTGCAGTGGCCGACGCCGGCGCGTTCTCGGTCGTGATCGAAGGTGTGGTCGAATCGCTGGCGCAGGCCATCACCCACGCCATTGCGTGCCCCACCATCGGCATCGGGGCATCGGTCGACTGCGACGGCCAGGTGCTGGTCGTGGACGACATGCTGGGCATGTTCGAGCGCACGGCACGCTTCGTCAAACGCTACGACAGCCTGGCCGACCGCATCCAGGCTGCCGCGCGCAGCTACGCCGACGACGTGCGCGCCCGCCGCTTTCCGCAGGCAGAGCACCTGTACTAGGCGGGCCACGGGGCCGGATCCGGCCCCGTTCGCGTTTGTGGCTAGAATCAGGCATTGCCTTGCCCTCTCGCAGCCGCCCATGACACCCCCCCGCCACGATTCCCCCCAGTTGCAGGATGCCATCGCGGACGCGATCAGCACCGCCACGCGCGGCGCGGGACGCGTCAACATCCTGGTGGCCGGCAAGACGGGCGTGGGCAAGAGCACCCTGATCAACGCCGTGTTCCGCGGCGACCTCGCCAAGACCGGCGCGGGCAAGCCGGTCACGCAGACGACCCAGGAATTCTCGCGGCCCGGCCATCCGCTCACCATCATCGACACGCGCGGCCTGGAAGTCGGCGACTACGCGCGGTCGCGCCAGCAGCTGGCCGACCTGATCCGCGAACGCTCGGTGGCCGAAGACCAGGACCGGCACCTGCATGTGGCCTGGCTCTGCATCCAGGACAGCAGCCACCGCGTCGAAGACGCCGAAATCGAACTGTGTGCACTGTTGGCCGATGCCGGCATTCCCGTCATCACGGTGCTCACCAAGGCCCGCAAGAACAGCCCCTTCCAGCAGGAAGCCGAAAAGCTCCTGCCACGCGCCCGGCAGGTGGTGGCGGTGCGTGCGCTGCCCGAACGCATCGAGGAACTGGACGCGGACCTGCCGCCGATGGGCCTGGACGCGCTGATCGAAGCCACGGCGCAGTACATCCCTGAATCGCAGCAGCGGGCCTACGCCAACGCGCTGTCGACCCGCAACAAGAAGGCCCTGGAAGTAAAAAAAAAGCGGGCTGAGATAGAAGTGAACATCGCGGCCGGCCTGGCCGCGTCCGCCGCCGCCGCACCGATTCCTTTCTCGGACGCGGTCGCGCTGGTGCCGATCCAGGTGGGCATGATCGCCAAGATCGGCATCACCTTCGGCATGGAATTGAACACCGCCGCCATCAGCACGCTGGTCACGTCCACACTGGGCGCCTCTGCCGCCACCCTGGTGGGGCGGTCGGTCGTGTCCGGCCTGCTCAAGTTAATTCCTGGTGCGGGCAGCGCCGTGGGCGGCACCATTGCCGCCACCACGGCCGGCGCCATCACCAAGCTGCTGGGCAACGCCTATATCGCCGTGTTGTACGACTTCTGCCAGAAGCATCCCGGGCAGGACATCGACATCGCCATGATCACGCAGGCCCTGAAGCAGCGCGTCAAGCTCTGACGCCGCCGGCCGGCCATCGCAACGATTCGACTCAATGCGCCAGGATTGGCAAGGAATGGCCTTTTCTCGCGGCGCCGGTAAATAATCGCGGCCGCGCGACGTAAACGTATTGCCGCGAATCCCGCCATACCCCGCTCAAGCCAATGATCATCGACAACTCCGACGTCATGTACCGGCACCTCGTGCAAGGTGTCATCGACTACGCCATCTACATGCTCAACCCCGACGGCACCGTCGCCAACTGGAATGCCGGGGCCGAGCGCGCCAAGGGCTACACGCGGGACGAGATCGTTGGCAAGCACTTCTCGTGCTTCTACAGCCCGGCCGACCAGGCTGCCGGCGTACCGGGCAGGGGGCTGGAAATCGCCCGCAGCCAGGGCCGTTTCGAAGCCGAGGGCTGGCGCATGCGCAAGGACGGCACGCCGTTCTGGGCCCACGTGGTCATCGATGCGATCCACGATGACGCCGGCGCCTTGATGGGGTTCGCCAAGATCACGCGCGACTGCACCGAACGCCGTGAACGCGAATTGCAGCTGCTGCGCGCCAAGGACCTGGCCGAGCGCTACAACACCGAGCTGACCTCGCTGTCGAGCTTCCTCGAAGCGGTGGTTTCGCACATCCCCTCGTGCGTACTGGTGCTGGACGCCGTATCGCGCCGCATCCTGCTGGCCAACCGCCAGGCCGAAACGATGTTCGGCGGCACGCGCGAGCAGATGCAGGGCAAGACCGTGCAGGAATGCCTGCCGCCCGCCGTGCACGAGTTCTTCGACCGCCTGACCAACGACGCGCTGCGGTCCGATGGCGCGCTGCGCGAAGCCGGCCAGGAAGAACTGACCTCCCCGGGCGGCCCGCGTACCTTGCGCAGCAAGACGCTGGTGTTCCACAGCAGCGATCCACGCTCGCGCTATGTGCTGCTCATCGCCGACGACATCACCGACGAAAACGCCGCCCATGCCCAGGTGCGCTACATGGCGCATCACGACACCCTGACCGGCATCCCCAACCGCCGACTCTTCCGCGAACAACTGCTCAAGGCGCTCAACCCCGACTACCCCGCACGCACCGCCGCCGTGCTGTGCCTGGACCTGGACAACTTCAAGAGCGTCAACGACACCCTGGGCCATCAATACGGCGATGAACTGCTGCGCCAACTGGCCCGCCGCCTGGCCAAGAACCTGCGCGAGCAGGACACGCTGGCCCGCCTGGGGGGGGACGAATTCGCCGTGGTGCTGCCCGGCGTGGAGAAAACCGATGATCTGCGCCAGATGGCGCAGCGCCTGATCGACGCGGTGCGCGAGCCATTCCAGGTGGACGGACACACGGTGCCGGTCAGCGTCAGCATCGGCATCGCCACGGCCAGCGCGCAGGAATGCAGCGCCGACCACTTGCTGCGCTACGCCGACATGGCGCTGTACGAAGCCAAACGCAACGGCCGTAACTGCCTGGCGTTCTTCCAACCCGAAATGGAGGCCGCCGCGCTCAAGCGCCACGAAATGGAAATGGACCTGCGCCAGGCGATCCTGTCGCATCAGCTGCACCTGCACTACCAGCCCATCAAGGACATCAGTCACGTCCGCACGGTGGGGCGCGAGGCGCTGATGCGCTGGCAGCACCCGGTAAAGGGGCTGATCATGCCCAACGACTTCATCTTCATCGCCGAGGAAACCGGGCTGATCCACGAGCTGGGCGCTTTCACGCTGCATGAGGCCTGCCGCGAGGCCATGACCTGGGCACCGCACGAGACCGTGGCGGTCAACCTGTCGCCCACCCAGTTCACCAACAATGCACTGGTCTCGCTGGTGGAATCCGCCCTGGCCACGTCGGGCCTGCCGGCCAGCCGCCTGGAACTGGAAATCACCGAATCGGTGCTGCTGGCCAATTCCGAGGCCAACCTGAACACGTTGAACCGCCTCAAGCAGTTGGGCGTGAAGGTGGCGCTGGACGACTTCGGCACGGGCTACTCGTCGCTGGGCTATCTGCGCAGCTTCGAGTTCGACAAGATCAAGATCGACAAATCGTTCACGCAGGACGTCGAGTCCAGCAAAGAGGCGCTGGCGATCATCCGCGCCATCAATGGCATCGGCCGCAGCCTGGATATCCCGACCACGGCCGAGGGCGTCGAAACCGAAGCCCAGCTGGAACGCCTGACGCAGGAAGGATGCTCGCACTTCCAGGGCTACCTGCTGGGCCGGCCGGTGTCGCACGAGACGCCCGACGCCCCCCCTGCGACCCAGGCCCTGTCAGCACGGAAAGGAACCTCGCGCAGGCCCTAGTCCTTGAGCACCACCTGGCTGGCCTGCGCCGCCGCCTGGCGGCCACGCACCAGCTCGAACAGGTTCTTCGGATCGGCCAGGCGCGGCGCCACTTCGACTCGTGCGCCGATGCCGTGCTTGACCGCGCTGTCGCGCAGCCAGCGCAACGCCGAGAAGTCTTCCAGCGCGAAGCCCACTGAATCGAACACCGTGATTTCCTGCGCGTCGCGGCGGCCGGCGCTTTGGCCGGTCAGCACGCGCCACAGTTCGGTCACCGCGAAATCCGCCGGCATCTGCTGCAGATCGCCTTCGATGCGCGTCTGCGGCTCATATTCGACGAACACCGAGCCGGCGCGCAGCACATCCGCATGCAGTTCGGTCTTGCCGGGGCAGTCGCCGCCCACCGCATTGATGTGCATGCCCGGCTCGATCATGTCGACCGTCAGGATGGTGGCGTAGGCCTTGTCGGCCGTCACGGTGGTCACGATATCCACGCCCTTGACCGCGGCTGTGGTGCTGTCGAAACGCCGCAGGTGCAGGCCCGGCACGTTCGCCAGGTTGCGCGCCAGCTTGTCGGTCGCGGCCGGATCCACGTCGTACAGGTGCAAAGTGTCGATGCCCAGGATGTGATGGAACGCCAGCGCCTGGAACTCGCTTTGCGCGCCGTTGCCGATCAGCGCCATGGTGCGCGAACCCGGACGAGCCAGGGCGCGGGCGGCCAGCGCCGACGTGGCGGCGGTGCGCAGCGCGGTGGTCAGCGTCAGTTCGCTGATCAGCAGCGGCTCGCCGGTGTGGACCTGCGCCAACGCGCCAAAGGCCATCACCGTGCTCAGGCCCGCCAGCGGATTGCCTGGGTGGCCGTTGACGTACTTGAAGCTGTACAGGTCGCTGTCGGCGGTCGGCATCAATTCGATCACGCCGGTATCGGAATGGCTGGCCACGCGGGCGCTTTTATCGAACTCCTGCCAGCGCAGGTAATCGGCCAGCAGATAGTCCAGAAGGTCCTCGAAGACCTTGCGCGGGCCCTGTGCGGCCACGATCTTCGCGACGTCGGTGGTAGTGAGCAATGTCGTCATTATTTTCCCCTGTTGTATCGATAGGGAAATTCTGGCCGATGGCCAGGTCAATGCCTAGCGCCCACTTTCCACACAAAATGCAAGGAACCTGCCATTGTGGCAACGGCCAATGCCACTTGTCGCAATTCGGCCCGGACAATGGCCTGAAACGGCGTTATTGGGCCTTCTGGCCGGCTCTGGCCTTCGAATTTGTGCCTGCTTTGGCCTGCTTGAGGCTTTCGCACAGCTCTGCCGGCAGGTGTTCGCGCATGGTCTCGATGAAACGCCGCAGGCGGGCCGGTTGCAATCGCGACGGGGCATAGACCAGGTGCACCGGTAAAGGCGCAGCCTGCCAGTCAGGCGCCAGCAGCACCAATTGGCCGCTGGCCAACTCATCGCGCAGCGCCCACGCCGAGGCGATGCCCACTCCCAGGCCCAGCACTGCCGCCTTGCGCAGCGCATACAAGCCATCGGTGGACAGGCGCGGCTGGATATCGAAACACGCCACTTCGCCGGTCTGCGAATGCGTCAGGCAGACTTCGTCGCGGTAGAACGTGCGCAGCGCCAGCCAGGGCAGGCGAGCCAGCTCGGCAGGATGTTGCGGCACGGGGCCGCCCGCCAGCAAGGACGGCGCCGCCATGACGCTGCGCGGCACCTCGCCCAGCTTGAGCGCGACCACGGAAGGGTCCGACACCGGCCCGACCTTGATCGCACAATCGATGTTTTCCGCCACGAAATCCGGCACCCGGTCATGCAGCAGCCATTCCACGCGCATGCCTGGGTACTGCTGCAGGTACTTGGCCAGGGGCTCCATGAACTGGTTCTGTCCGAACGCGTGCGGGGCCACCACCCGCAGCGTCCCGGCCAATTCCTCGCCCGCGCCCCGCACGTCATTTTCGAACGATTGCCAGGTGGCCATCAACGCTTTCGCGCGTTCATAGCCGCGCTGGCCGTCGTCGGTCAGCCGGATGGCGTGGGTGGAGCGCTGCAACAGGCGGACCCCCAGGGTGCGCTCCAGCAATTGCAACCGGCGACTGACCGTGGGCTGGGTGGCGCCCAGTTGCAGGGCGGCGGCCGAGAGGCTGCCTGCCTCGACGATGCGCACGAAGGTCTCGACCAGCAGCATGCGGTCAGTGCCGGCAGCCGAGGCGAAATGGGAAAGGGCGGACTTGGTCATACGCCGATCGTATAACGGATCTACCCCGGCGACGGCTACCCAAGGGGCCCGCAGGCGAGCAGAATCTGCCCCATTCGCACGTTGCAGTGCATCATTCCGAACGGATTTCTCATGCCCCCCAACGCTCACACCCCCACCGCTCCCCAGGAGCTTTCCGCCCGGCTCGTGCTGTTGCTGGCCATTGGCGCCGGCCTGGCGGTCGCCTCGCTGTATTACAACCAGCCCATGCTCGGCATCCTGGGCGCCGACCTGCACGCCAGCGCCGCCGAGCTGGGCTGGATTCCCACGCTGACCCAGCTTGGTTATGCGTTTGGCATATTAGCGCTGGCGCCCCTGGGCGACCGCTACAACCGCAAGCGCATCGTGCTGATGAAGGTCGCCGCCCTGGCCGCGGCCCTGCTGTCGGCGGCCCTGGCGCCGTCGGCTGGCGTGTTGCTGGCGGCCAGCTTCGCCATCGGCCTGTCGGCCACCCTGGCGCAGGACATCGTGCCCGCCGCCGCCACGCTGGCGCCGCCAGCCCATCGGGGCCGTATCGTCGGGACGGTGATGACCGGCCTGCTGCTGGGCATCCTGCTGTCGCGCGTGATCAGCGGCCTCGTGGCGCAGCAGCTCGGCTGGCGCGCCATGTTCCTGGCGGCCGCCGCGTCCATCCTGGCGTTGGGCGTGGCACTGTGGCGCGGCCTGCCCGCCTTCGCGCCGACCACGCAGTTGCCCTACACCGAGTTGCTGCGTTCGCTGGGCAGGCTATGGCGCCAGCACGGCGAACTGCGCCGCGCTGCCATCGCGCAGGGGCTGCTGTCGTTGGGCTTCAGCGCGTTCTGGTCGACGCTGGCCGTGATGCTCCATGGCGAACCGTTCCACCTGGGCTCGGCCGCAGCCGGCGCGTTCGGCCTGGCCGGTGCCGCCGGCGCCCTGGCGGCCCCGCTGGCCGGGCGCTATGCCGACCGGCGCGGCCCTCATGCCGTCAGCCGCCTGGGCGCCGCGCTGACCGCCCTGTCTTTCGCGGTCATGGCCCTGCTGCCGCTGCTGTCGCCCCAATCCGGCCTGTGGCTTCTGGCGGCCAGCACCATCGGCTTTGACCTGGGCATCCAGGTGGCGCTGATCGCGCACCAGAGCATCGTCTACGGCATCGATCCGGCCGCTCGCAGCCGCCTGAATGCCGTGCTGATGGTCAGCGTGTTCATCGGCATGGCGGCCGGCGGCGCGCTGGGCAGCCTGGCGCTGGCGAACTGGGGCTGGACGGGCGTGACGGTGGTGGCCACCGTGGCCGCGGTCGGCGCGCTGATGCTGCGCGTGCTGCCGGGCCGGCTGCGCCTGCGCGGCCGCGCCGGTTGCCCGGCGTGATGACGCCCTGACGCCGCGCGATAAAAACGGGGCGGGCCCACAGCGCGGCGGCAACGCAGCGCTGTGGGCCCGCCCCGGCCTGCAGATGAACGGAATCAGGCGTCCGGCTGATTGATCTGCGAGGCGTCGATGATTTCCGCCACCAGCACCGTGGCCGGGCCGTGCAGGAAATACTCGGACTCGGCCGGTTCCCGCAGCTTCATATAGCTGGTTTCGCCGATCTGCATCGTGTGGCCCGCGGCCAGCTCGGCGCCGCTATCCAGCATGTACGCCATGATGTTGTTGAACATGCCGGAATACTGTTCGCCCTGGTGGTGGCCCTCGGCCAGCACGGCGAAATCCGGCAGCCCGAACACGTCGCCGCCGTAGGTGCGCATCCACACGCCCTCCGTGCCTTCCACCTCGTATTTCACGAAGCCGCAGTACAGCATGGTCAGCGGCAACGAGCGCAACAGTTCCAGGCTTTCGTCGCCCATGGATTCCCGCGTGAACACGCCGGCCGGCAACGAGGTGTGCGCGTGCTCGTTCAGCACCGCCACCGCGTTGAAGTCCGACAGCGCGCCGGCCACCGCGGCCAGCGCCACGTACTGCTCAAGCGGGTCCTGCTCGAAGCCCGCGTAGTACAGCAGCACATTGCTGACATGGGCGCGCACCTGCGCCTTGACGTCCGCCGGGTAATGCGCGGGGGCCACGCAGGCTTCGATCGATTCCTGCGGGTAGGGCGCATTGAAGCCCACCAGGCGCACGACGTGCTTGCCCCAACCCACCATGGCCAGCAACTCGGGCATGTCGGGTTCGATCTCGGCGCGGGCCTGGCGCATGTCCGGGTGGTAGGCGCGCAGCGCCGCGGTCAGCGCGTCGGCCGTCAACGCCAGCGGGGCGCTGAACACGACTTGCAGGCTGATCGGATCTTCGATGGCCGGGTTGGCCGTCAGCGCGGCAGCGGCGGCAGGCGATTCATTGCGGCCGAAAAAGCGGGAGATGAGACTCATGGTGGGAAAGCGAACCTGTCCGGGGAAAGCGGGGATGCTATCAAGCGCCGGCGGCAGGCTGGCCGACGATGTGCAACAAAACCCGGCTGCGCGAAACCGGACGTTAGATTTCCCAAGATCTCAGGCCGTGTTTCACGTCGCCCCGCTCAGGTTGCCCCACGCACCGCGCCTCGTTTCACTTCAATTCACGCGTCGCGCCAATCACCCGCAGCGTCGGCATCAACTGCCGCCAGGCGTCCTTGGGAATCGATTCGGGCCGCCTCAGCTCGGCAGCCGCCGGGTCGTCCAGCCGTTCGCCCTTGCAGGCGAACACGATGCTGTTGGTCATGTCGTCGTCCACCACTTCGAACATCGACGCGCCGAACGACTCGCGCACGCGGTCCAGATAGTCACGGTGATTCGGGTGGTTCAAGTGGAAATTGATGACCAGGATGCCCTCGTCGCGCAGGGCCGCGTAGCAATCGGCGTAGAACTCGGCCGAACACAGGGCATCGGGAATGCCCGCGTCGCCGTAGCCGTCCAGCAGCAGCACGTCGGCCGCGTCCCGCAAGCCGCGCAGATGGTCGGCCGCATCGGCCTGCACCACCCGGAAGCGGGCATCGTCGCGCGGCACCAGGAAAGCGTCGCGCAGCGCGATCACGCCAGGGTCGATCTCCACCACTTCGATGTGCGAACGGGACAAGTAGCGGTAGCAGAACTTGGCCAGCGAGCCCCCGCCCAGGCCCACCATCAGAATGTCGGCCGGCGCCGGCGTGAACAGCACGAAGCCCATCATCATCCGGGTGTATTCCAGGTCGAGCGCATCCGGGTTGAGGGTGGACATGCGACTCTGGATGACCTTTTCCGAAAAATGCAGGGTCCGGGTGGTGCCGGACTCCTGGATGAAGGGGTGCAGCGGCGCTTCGCCACCGGCGTCGGAAGGCTGGGACAAGGAAGGGGACGGATCGTGTCGGGACATGGACGCAGAAGATACCACCGCCGAAGGGTCCGAGCGATTGCCGGACGGATTCTCCTCTGGAAATATAAAGAACGTGCGCCGGCCTGCCGTATATGTGGGCATGAACACCCTCCTGGATACGGATAGCCCCTTTTCACCGGCCACGCCACGCCCGGCGGATGCGCGCGCCGCCGACAAGCGGGACGCGGATGCCGCAGCCGACCGTGACAAGGCGCAGGCGCCCAAGGAACTGCCGACGTCGTTTCGGGTCGTGTTGAGCGACGACGCGCTGGAACGGGCCGACAAGGCGCGCAAGGCCATCGCCCAACTGTCAGCCAGCACGGTGCAATCGCGCCAGGACCAGGCCCGCAGCCGCGTCGAGCAGATCAAACAGCGTATCGAGATGCTCAAGAAGATGCTGATGCTGCTGGGCAAGGCCGCGGCCAAGGCCATCCTGGTCGAACTGCGCCAACTGGCCGGTGAACTCGGCCAGGCGGCCGCCGCCTTGAAGGACAGCGGCGGGGCCGCCACGACCGGAACCAGCATGGGGCCGACCGCCGCGCCCGTGGTGCACGGGGCGCCGACGCCCGCCATCAGCGCCGGCATGGGCGCCACCACGCCGGGCGCCGAGGGCGCGTTGGCCGAGTCATCGACCGCATCGGCCGAACGCGCAGCATCCCTGTCCAGCGGCACCGAGGCCACTGCCAGCCAGGCGCCCGCCGCGACCTCCCGCGCGCTGGCGGCCTATGCCGCCGGTGAAGCCGCGGCGGGCAGCCCCACCCCCGACAACCCGCCGGCGACGCAAGCCGGCGCCGCCCCCGCTGGGGCAGCCGACGCCAACCCGGCACAAGACGCCCGTACGGCCCAAGAGGCCGCGGCCGCCGCGGTCGATGCCGCCCTGGGCAACTCAAGCCCCGACGACACTGACCAGACCGATGCGGACCCAGACAAACCGTCCCCCTCCGCCCCCGAATCCCGCCAGGAACGACAGGTCGCCGACAAGCGGCGCCAGGACGACGCCCAGTCCGTCCGCGACGCGATCCGCGCCTTGAAGGAACTGCTGGCCCTGGTCAAGCGCAAGCTGCGCGAGCCCGACGGCCACGAGCCGAAGCAGGCCGCCGACGTCCAGCACGCGCTGACGCAAGCCGAACAGGCCGCCCAGGCGCTGGATGGCGGCGCCTCGGTGACGGTGTCGGCCTGATTCCTCATGCCTTGAACGTGACCCACGGCTTGAGCCGCGCGACCGACCGGATCAGCCCCGCTTCTTCCTGGGCCTGCAACACCGGACCGATCGGCTTGTAGGCGTGCGGCGCCTCTTCGATCCGGCGTTCTTCGCGCAGGGTCACGCATTGCCAGGTGCCCGGCGAGGTCTCGTGCCGGGTCCGGCGCACGTCCTGCCGGCGCATGCTGCGGCCCGCGCCATGGCTGCAAGACCACAGCCAATCCGCGTTGCCCAGGCCGGTGGCCACGAAACTGAAATCGCCCATCGAGCCGGGAATCAACGCCAGGTCGCCTGCGCGCGCCGGCGTTGCGCCCTTGCGGTGGATATTCAGCCCCTGCTCGCGCAGCACCACGTTATGCGGCACGTCCACGACCAGGCGTGACCGCATGCCGCCAAGGGCGGCATCCAGCTGCTGGCGCACCATTTCGCCCAGCACCATGCGATTGGCCCAGGCGTAGCGGGCCGCCGTGCCCATGGCCTGCAGGTATTCCTGCGCCAACGCGCCCGACAGCCCATACAGCTTGCTGTCCGGGTGCTTCAGCCCTTTGGGCCACTCGGCGCGCGCACGGTCCATCCAGCGCGCCCCCACATGGAAGCCCACGTCGCGCGAACCGGTGTGGATCATGACGACGACGTCGCCCTTCACCAGGCCGGCGGCATAGGCCGCATGCCGGTCCAGCACCTCGTCGACGATCTGCAATTCCACGAAGTGATTGCCGCCGCCCGTCGTGCCCAGGCCCGGGTCGCGAATGGTCTCGCGGCCATCCACCATGCCTTGCGGCGCATAGCGGGCCGCGCTGTCGAAATCCGACAGGCTGACGCACTGCGCCAGTTCGGCGTGCAGCTGATCGCGCCGCACGCCCGCCCACAGGCCCTCGGCCGTCAGGCTGTCCAGGAACGCATCCGGGCTGTCGTCGAACAGCGCCTTGAACGCCTTGCTGGGCACCGGCACGTTGCGGCCGTTTTGCAGCAGCACGCGCGTCAGCCGGCGGATCAGTTCCGCCTTGAACGGTTCGACCGCCGTGTGCGCCAGACCGGTGGTCAGCAAGCGCATGCCGCAGTTGATGTCCGTGCCGACCGCCGCCGGGATGACGAAACCGCCATCCGTCGCCACCACGGTGCCCACGGGCGCGATGCTGCCCGGATGGAAATCCGGCGTTGCGCACGCCTTGCAGACGCCATGATCCGCATCGGGCGAACGCACCGACGCAAAGGCAAGCAGTTGATGTACGGCCTTTTCCTCAAGGGGAAGCGCCGCGGGGAGAAGAACAGACGCTTGCGCCTGTTCATTGCTCAGGTGGTACACGCCATGCTGGTGTTCCACCTGGATGCCCTGCCGTTTCAGGGCGGATTTCAAACGGGAGATGTTCTTCACTTTCGCTGCCATCAAACAGGTACAGAAGTGCCTCCGTGTTCCGGAAGGCGTTGTACCCCCAGCAGCAGCGCCAGGAGGAGGCCGAAGTGTACAGAGGGTTCCGCGTCCGTGCGAGAAACGCGGCGTGACGCGTTGCGAAGCCGCAACGAGCCGGTCGCCGTTACCCCAGCGCGTCGATCCGCCGCAATGCGCGCGTGCCCGCCCTGGACACCTGAATGTGCGGATGCGCCTGGCACAGCGCCGCGACCGCGCGCAGCGCCCGCGATGGCCGCCTTTCGATCGCCATCGCCACCGCTTCACCCAGAAAGAAATCGTCATCCCGCGCCAGCGTTTCCAGCAACGCCAGATCGCCCAGGTCCAGAGACGGGATCAGTGTCAGCACCACGTCCACGCCTGATTCCTGTTGCAGCAGTTCGCGGATCAGGCCACCCAACGGCGGCTGGCCATCCACGAGCGGAGAGAGCTCGGGATGCAGTTCCTCCACATCCAGCCCTTGCTCGCCCGCCTGGCGCACCGCCGCGACAAAGTCCGCCAGGGAATCGAACACCACGCGGCTGTCGCCGTCGTGGGTCAGATACAGCACGCGGCCCGTCAACGGCGCCCGGCCCAGCAGCAGATGGTGATTGCTGGTCTGGGGGTCATCGAGCACCCGCCCTTGCAGCAGGTCGACCACCGGATGCCCCCGCATGGCCTCGGTCAGGTCGCTGGCCCGGTCGCGCGGCAGCAAACCCAGTGCGGCAAAGCCCGGGGCATCGATCGCGGCGAAATACTCGTCCAGGGTCACGGCGTCCGTCCTGTGAGGGAAAAGCCGACTGTAACCCCGGGCACCGACACCCCGTAGGTGAAAAACCTAAGTGACACGGCTGTCCGGCCCCTCTTATAAAGTCCATATTATGAACAATTGACCACATAAAGGACAGGCATGCCGCTAGACAGCCGCGACGAACAGCCCCTGATGCCGTATCAGTACCCCAATCCGTCCGACGCCCTGCCCGAAATCGTGGTCCCCAGCGCGATCCCGGACGACGAACGCGTCTGGGTGCCGCAGGCCGAGAACGTCTGGTTCCGCCCGCTCTGTCTGAACGCCAGCCAGGGCTACTGGACCAACCTGCTGCGCGTGCGCAAGACCGGCGTGCTCAGCCGCCACCGCCACCCGCAGGCGGTGCATGGCTTCGTGCTCAAGGGCCGCTGGCGCTACCTGGAACACGACTGGGAAGCCACCGAAGGCAGCTACGTCTTCGAACCCCCTGGTGAAACCCACACCCTGTACGTGCCGCCCGATGTCGAGGAAATGATCACGTTCTTCCAGGTCAACGGCGTCATGTACTACACCGACCCGTGGGGCAAGGGCATGGGCTACGAAGACGTCTTCACCAAGATCGACATGTGCCGCCAGCACTACGACGCCGTCGGCCTGGGCATCGATTACGTGCAGCAGTTCATCCGATGACCGCGGCGGCAGACACCCGCGCCCGCTACGACTTTCGCGGCCACGTCGCGGTGGTCGCGGGCAGCGCGGCCAAGGCGGGCGTCATGGCGCTGACCAAATCGCTGGGCAAGGAACTGGCGGGCAGCGGCGTGCTGGCCAACGCGGTGGCGCCCGCGGCCGTCAAGACCCGCCTGCTGGAACAGATGGCCCCCCGCCACGTGGAAACCATGATCGCCAAGAGCCCGCTGCGCAGGCTGGGCGAACCGCGTGAAGTGACCAAGCTGGTCGCCTGGCTCTGCTCGGCATCGTGCAGCTTCAACACCGGCGCGGTATTCGATCTGTCGGGAGGACGCGCCACCTGCTGACCGCGGCACCGCCGCGGCTGGCACAACAGCGCGGCAACAACCCAAAAAAAACCAAGGAGACAACGCATGAAACCTCGTACGACTGCCGCGCTTGCGCGGTGCATGGTCGGTGCCGCGCTCGGCCTGGCCGCGTTCGGCGCCCAAGCCCAGGGCGCCGCCTACCCCGCGCGCGCCATCGAACTGGTGGTGCCGTTCGCGGCCGGCGGCGGCACCGACGCCATGGCCCGCGCCTTCGCCGACGCGGCCCGCAACCACCTGCCGCAGACGGTGGTGGTGTTGAACAAGCCCGGCGCCTCCGGCGGCATCGGTTTTGCCGAAGTGGCCGGCGCACGGCCCGACGGCTACAAGCTGGGGCTGGTCACGGCCGACCTGGCCATCATTCCCCACCTGGGCATCAGCAAGACCACCTACGACAAGTTCGTGCCGGTCGCCCAATTGAACGCCGATCCGTCCGCCATCACGGTGCGCGCCGACTCGCCGCACACCACCATCGAAGGCTTCATCGAGGCGGCCAGGAAAGACAAGGCCGGCCTGCAGATCGGCAACGCCGGCACGGGGTCGATCTGGCACCTGGCCACCGCCGCCTTCGAAGACAAGATCGGTGCCAAGTTCAGTCACATCCCCTTCAACGGCGCCAACCCCGCCGTGCTGGCGCTGCTGGGCGGCCACATCGACGCCGTGGCCGTCAGCCCCGCCGAAGTGGCCGCCTACGTCACCGCCGGCAAGCTCAAGATGCTGGCCGTCATGGCCGACCAGCGCGTGCCCGGCTTCGACAACGTACCGACGCTGAAGGAACGCAATATCGACCTGTCCATCGGCACCTGGCGCGGCATTGCCGCCCCGCTGGGCACGCCGCCGCAGATCATTGCGCAGCTGCAAGCCGCCGCCGCCAAGATCGCGGAAGAACCGGCCTTCCGGCAGACCCTGGAAAAGCAGAACCTGGGCTACCGCTATGCCGATTCCGCCGGCTTCGAAGCCACCATGCGGCGTGACGACGCGACCTTCAAGGCGTTGATCGACAAACTGGCCCTGCGCCAGCAATGACCCGGCGACTCACGCTGCAACCCGGGGCGCGGCCTGACTGCGCCCCGCACTTCTGGAGAGACAGGACATGGATCTGGGCATACAAGGTAAATCGGCGCTGGTATGCGGCGCCAGCAAGGGCCTGGGCTACGGCTGCGCGCTGGCGCTGGTGCGCGAAGGCGTGCACGTGCTGATCGTGGCGCGCGGCGCCGACGCCCTGCAGGCGGCCGAACGCCAACTGCAGCAGGCCGCCGCCCACGGCGCCCAGGTGCGCGCCATCGCCGCCGACATCACGACCGAAGCCGGCCGCGCAGCGGTCTTCGACGTGCAGCGCGACTTCGACATCGTCGTCACCAACGCCGGCGGCCCGCCCCCTGGCGACTTCCGCGACTGGGACCGAGACGCCTGGATCAAGGCCGTCGACGCCAACATGCTCACGCCCATCGAACTGATCAAGGCCACCGTCGACGCCATGGCCGAGCGCGGCTTCGGCCGCATCGTCAACATCACCTCCAGTTCCGTGAAAGCGCCCATCGACGTCCTGGGGCTGTCCAATGGTGCTCGCAGCGGCCTGACCGGCTTCGTGGCCGGCGTCGCCCGCAGCAGCCTGGCCGCCCGCGGCGTCACGATCAACAACCTGCTGCCCGGCGCCTTCGCCACCGATCGCCTGAACGCCACGCTGGCCGCCACCGCCGCCAAGACCGGCCGCGACGCCGATGCGCTGCGCCAAGCCCGCCAGCAGGCCATTCCCGCGGGCCGCTTCGGCAACGCCGATGAATTCGGCGCCATCTGCGCCTTCCTGTGCAGCACCCAGGCCGCCTACATCACCGGACAGAACCTGCTGGCCGACGGCGGCGCATATCCCGGCACCTACTGACCCCATGACCTACCAACCTGATCTCTTCCAAGGCAAGACCGCACTGGTCACCGGCGCCACCCAGGGCATTGGCGCCGCCATCGCCAACCAGCTGCATGCACTGGGCGCCCGCGTCATCGCCACCGGCCTGGATGCGGGCGACGGCTCGCTGGCGGTGGGCGTACGCGTCGAACTGGCCGACTCCAGCAAGCAGCAGGACGTCGACCGCCTGTTCGGCACGCTGGACCGCCTGGACATCCTGGTGAACTGCGCCGGCATCATCCGCCGCAACGCCGAACATGACCTGGACGTGTTCGAGCAGGTGCTGGCCGTGAACCTGACCGGCACCATGCGCACCTGCGCCGCCGCCCGTCCGCTGCTGGCCAGGCACGGCGGCGTCATCGTCAATACCGCATCGATGCTGAGCTTCTTCGGCGGTGCGCTGGTGCCGGCCTATTCGGCCAGCAAGGGCGGCGTGGCGCAACTGACCAAGTCGCTGGCGCTGGCCTATGCGGCCGAGAACATCCGGGTCAATGCGGTGGCGCCGGGCTGGATCGCCACCCCGTTGACGCAGGCGCTGCAGGACGACCCCGCGCGGTCCGGTCCGATCCTGCAACGCACCGCGCTCGGGCGTTGGGGCCAGCCGACGGACGTGGCTCGCGCGGCCGTGTTCCTGTGTTCGCCTGCGGCCGGTTTCATCACCGGGCATATCCTGCCGGTCGACGGCGGCTATCTGGCGGCCTAGCGCAGGCCGGGCCAGGGGATGGCTCGGCCTGCCCCAAGACCGGCCTGCCTCGGCCCTCCCGGCCTCACGGCGCTTCGGCGCTGGAGGCCGGCGTGTCCCGCAACAACCGCGAGATCGACCGGCAAGCCTCCAGCAGCGGCGCCACATACTTGCGCTGCACGTCCTCTTCCTGCCGGAACAGCAAGGTGCTCACGCTGATGCAGGCCACCGGCGCGCCCTGCTTGCCGAAGATCGGCGCGCCAAAGCAGCGGATGCCTGCTTCCTGCTCTTCATCGTCGATGGCCCAGCCCCGCTCGCGATACAGATCCAGCTGCACACGCAGCGCGGCCACGTCGGTCAGCGTCTGCGGCGTGAAGACCTTCCAGGGCTGCGGCAATTCGCGCAGCCATTGCTCGCGCGGCGCCTCGTCCAGAAAGGCCAGATAGGCCTTGCCGACCGAACTTGAATGCATCGCCACGCTGGTGCCCACGCGCGAAGTCATCCGCACCGCCTTCGGGCTTTCCAGCTTTTCGATATAGACCATCTGGTCCGCATTGGGCACCGCCAGGTGCACGGTCTCGCCGGTGACGTCGCGCAAGCGCGTCAGGTCCGCCATCGCCAGCAGGCGCAGATCCGACCGCTTCCAGCTGCGGTTGGCCAGCTGGATCAACCGCGGACCCAGCTCAAGCCGCCCCGACACCACGCTCTCGGCAAGCAGGCCTTCGGCGATCAGCGCATACACCGTGCGATACACGGTAGGGCGCGGATAGCCGGACACCTTGCACAGCTCAGCCACGGTCATCGCCGCATCGCGGTCTGCCACCAGCTGCAGCAGATGCACGAACTTGGAAAACGCGGCGGTGCCCGCCACCTGGGCGGTGGCGGCCCGCGCGGCGGAATCAACTACTGAGCTCGAGGATCGCAAAGCCTATCAACCTTTGATGTACGTCGGACTGCAGAATTAGACACCTGAATCCGCGCGCTGCGCTTTCCGTGATGGTATTGGCTATTGTCGGCGTCCACCAAGCGGCGTCGTGCCCGTTGCGCCCGCGTGTCAGGCCCCGCGGTGGCAAGGGGCCGAAACCCAGACATGTATGCATTTTTAGGCGATACATGGGCGGCATGTATTACCCTTATGTATGGCTTTTTTAAACGACCATCAATCAAAAAATACGTACAACTGGCACCATTCAACAATATGTATGGATTTAGGCGGTAGAATTTGGCTGCTTGTAGGGAGCATGGTGTTCACGCTGCCCGCTCCCAACCTCTTTCAGCGTTGCCAATCCTGACGCAAGCACCAGATTCGTGGCCCTCGCGGCGATCGTCCGTCCTTGCCTGGTCCACGAGCAGTCCATGAAGCTGCATAAGCAGCGTTTTGAGGAAATGATGAATTTTTGGGTCCCTGTCGTCTTCGGTACGTTCAAGCTCCTCGTGTTGGGCACCGGCATGTTTCTGGCCATCAAGTCTCACTACGATGGAGAAAAAAAGGAGAAGAAGGAAAAAGAAAAGGAGATGAAGACACCGTAGAGCAGACCTGGCGGCGATCGGCGACGTCCCGATCGAGGGGTTCGATGCCATGGGGTAGCCGCGTCAGGGGCTATCGTCCAAAGAGCCGTCTGCCCCAGGGGACAGCCGACGTCAGGATGTCTCAATGTACCGATCCTGGAGAACCTCAACTCCGACCCGCTGTCTTTCAGACGTGCACGGCATGGACGGCCTGACCGTGTGGCGGCATTGCCACTCGAACCCGTAGAGCGATGAAGAGCGCGGCGAGGATCATCACGCCTCCTGCCGTCACAAAGACGCCGATCACCCCGCCGAATCCGAACACCATGCCACCCAGTGCAGCCCCCGCGGCGATGGACGACTGCACGCACGCAACCACCATACCTCCAGCCGTTTCAGCCTGATCCTGAACCGCTCGCGCGACCCAGTTCGACCACGCCACTGGGACCCCTCCGAACGCGAGCCCCCAAAGCGCGACCACGAGCATCAGCCCCGTCTTGTCCACCGGAAGCAAAATCATGGCCAGGGCGGCGACGCCGACCAGCGCAGGCATCCAGATCAACGTCGCGCGCAGGCTGCGTTCCATCACCCAACCCGCAAGCAAAGTTCCGACAAAGTTGGCGATACCGAAGCCCAACAACATCAAGGACAGATCCTGTACGTTGATATGCGCAACGCTCTCGAGCGCCGGACGTATGTAGGTGAACAGTGCAAACTGACCTGTGTGGGCCAACACGCATCCGGTCATTCCCGCTGCAATGCCAGGACGGCGAAGCAACTGCAGCACCGTCGCGGTCTGCAGCAATTTGCGCGGCGCCATACGGGGCAACGTGAGCACTTGAAAGAGGAGCGTGACGATGCCCACCGCGGCGGCCGCCAGGAAGGCGCTGCGCCAGCCGTAGAGTTCACCCAAGTAGCTGCCGAGTGGCACGG
>PJUB01000193.1_pt1 | contig 37007 bp, 39 predicted proteins | sample 1512141 | NCBI WGS metagenome assembly PJUB01 (sample SAMN08177677, study PRJNA422409) | Soil metagenome, whole genome shotgun sequencing project. | isolation source: Soil enriched on filter paper: alkali lignin treatment | place: USA: Madison | collected 2015-01-15 | reverse complement strand
CCAAGGCCGAAGCCATCCGCGCAAATGCAACCGTCGCCATGGGTCTGGCGGCCACGGCAGCCGAGGCCACTGAAAAGCGCCCACACACGCCGAAGCTGGCTTTCGTTGCACAGCCAACCGGGTACACGGCAGCCAGCGGCAAGGACGTAAGTTCTAGCGACATGGACCTGTGCGCTCGCATCTTCTCGATGGGCAAACTCCACCACGCCATGACCGGCACTGGAGCCGTCGCGATCGCAGTTGCCGCGGCAATCCCTGGCACCCTGGTGTCTCGCGTTCTCGGTGGCGGCCGCCGCGACGAAGTTCGATTCGGCCACCCCTCGGGCACGCTGAAGGTCGGCGCCGATGCCGCGCAGCAGGATGGCACCTGGGCAGTAACCAAAGCCCTCATGAGCCGTAGCGCGCGACGTCTGATGGAGGGCCAGGTCTTCGTCAGCTCGGATTGGTCCCCAAAACAATGAGGTCTATCGGTGCATTACTCCGCGCACGACGTCGAAGCACTTGCTCCAACGGGAGTCCTCCGAGCCACCATCAATCTCGGCAATCCCATACTGGCCCGTCAAGACGCAGGCAATGAGCCCACAGGCGTCTCTGTGGACTTGGCTCGTGCGCTCGCTGCACGCCTGGAAGTTCCCCTTGAACTCCTGGTCTTCGATGGCGCGGCCAAGGCTGTTGACGCTGTAGCGAACGCGAGAGCCGACGTCGGGTTCTTTGCCATCGACCCGTTGCGCTCCCAAGGAGTGCAGTTCACCGCGCCCTACGTTCTCATCGAGGGTTGCTATCTCGTCCGCAATGAGTCATCGGTTCGGACGCACCAGGACGTCGAGCAACCGGGCGTAAGCGTCGTTGTCGGCAAAGGCAGCGCCTATGACCTGTACCTGACCCGTACCCTCCATAAGGCGGAACTGATTCGAAGCCCGACGTCTCCGGGCGTCGTGGATATGTTCATCGAAGGAGGCCACGCTGTCGCGGCAGGCGTCAAGCAGCAGCTTGAATACGATGCACATCGCATTGGAGGCCTGCGTCTTCTGCCCGAGCGCTTCATGGTCATTCAGCAAGCCATGGGCCTTCCCTCAGCGCGAGGCGCGCTGGCGGCGTCGCTGCTTCATCAATTTGTCGAGAGCTGCAAGGCATCCGGATTCGTGCACGAAGCACTTCGGCGGAATGGCATTGATGGAGCAACGGTCGCGCCGAAAGCCATTGAGTCAGCACCCACGTGATGGCTTGGCGCCCATCGCGGACTTTGCGACCATGCAAGTAGCGGCCACTCCGATACACCAAGCGGAAGCTGCCGGACAGCAGCCTCGACCCTGAAACCGCTACTTGAGACCGACGGTAGTCTTCCAACTTCCGACTCGACCTCAAAAGATTTGCAGCTTCAATTCTCTTCGCGGTGCTTCCGCGCTTCATACGTCCGTATGCGAGTACCAAGCACACAGAACGCCTACTTGAGTAAGGAATTGACACACCCGGCGCATGAACAAATTCGCTTGTTCGAGCCGCGATCTGGCTAGCCTCCGGCAAGGAGCATTCCTCGAACTTCATTCCGCGTAATTCCGAACTGACATCGTCACACTACGCAACCCTTCTCAACGGCAACTGTCGGCGCCAGCCTCGCTCATCATCCGCAATGCATCGACGATCAGGCGGGCGGGCGGAGGGGGACAGGCCCGGCACCGTGCGCCCCCAAACACCCAGCGGGCGCTCGGTTCTCGCAAGTTCGAGCGGAGGGACTTGATCGACCCCGCGCGTTCTTCCAGGTCGGCAAGATGCTGTGGCCATAGCCGCGCGACTTCGCAATGGCCATCACGCAGTTCGCCACGCTCGAGTTCCCCGCGTTTTGAGCGATCCAGTCTCCGGCGTTGAGGTCGACGAAGCTGTTGAGCATGAGCGCAGCCTTCGGTGTCCTCTATGCGCCAATCCATCTCTATGAGCTGAATTCGGCACGCGGATGGGTCCCGACGCCCCCGCTGCCGACCGTCCTTGGCAAATGAAGGCTTGGCTCACGTTCTGCCGATAGGGAGTGAAGTCCGAACGGTCCGGGTCGACGACAGAGTGCTGCTGAACAGCGGAGTCCCATCGTAGCGCCAGCGCTTGGTGGTGAATGCGGATGCGCTGTTCGCTCTTCCACTCGGGCAGGATCACCATGGCGAGAAATCTGCAGTGCTTTCATATCGTTGCTACTCCAGGAGTGGTAACGAGAAAGCGAGCCTTCGGGTTCAAGTGACGCTCTCGAGGCGGATGATTTCGGGTTTGCCATCCATGTAGTCACCCAACTGGCGCCCAAATGTCCTGAAATGCTCTGTCTTCTTATGCGCTTCCAAGGCAGCTTCACCAACGTAGCGCTCCAGGAATGAATAGCGGTTCTCGCTCTCCCGTAGAAGTTCATAGCCCAACGAACCCGGCTCGGTTCGAGACGCCGCAACCAGCTTCGATGCCACCTCAAGGAAGTGAGATGTGGAATCCGTCTTAATTTTCACGCGCGCGAGAATTGCGATCATTTTCTTCCTCGATTTGAAAGTCGTATCCAATGTCACTGGATCGGCTGCATCCACTGCCAGAATAACGGCCCCTCCAGCCATGTCCTTTATCTGATCCATTGTTTGCTGACGAAAGATCACCATGCTCGAGCCATCCAAGTGAATGTCGAAAGCCGCTCGGTCTTCGTAGACCTCGTAGAGCAGAATATGGTGCGGTGTATCCAGCGCAAGAAAGACGTCAAATACAAGAGTCCCGGCCTCCTCTCTCAGACACCGATCGCGATGCTCCAGAAGCGCTGTCAAAACCTTTTCTCGGCATTCCGGAACCACATCGACATTGGCCAAAATGACATGCCTGGACATTCCGGTTCTCCTATTCGGCGCCATTCCTGAAGAAATCAAGCAGCAGGGCATTGACCTCCCCGGGTTTCTCCTGCTGGACCCAATGCCCCGCATCCTTGATGAGATGCTTTCCGCACAGACCCGGAACATTGGTTTCCAAGTCTTCGTACTCCTTCGCTGCCATCTTCAATACCCCGTCTAACTCACCGGTGATGAAGATAGCGGGTTGCCTGATCTTCGCGCCGTCGAGGAACGGCGTATTTTCCCAATTTCGATCGACGTTCCGGTACCAATTGATCGGCCCACGGAATCCGGAATGCTTGAACTCGGACGCATAGAAATCGAGATCTTCATCGGTCAACCATTCCGGCAGCGCATCGGGCACGATCAGCGAGTCCACGAAATGTTTGCGCTTGTCAAATGAAAGGAATGAGCTTTTCCGATGTTCTGGATGCTTTCGGCATTCGCCCGATCCTGTATATAGAACTCCAAGCAATGAACGGCGGACATCGATCTCGAGTTCGGACTCGACCTTCCCGACTTGCTGGAAATACTCCTGGTAGAAGTGCTTCTCCTGGCTGCTCATGTGGAATCGAGCCGCAGGCCGGACAGGTCTTCGGGGCATGTAGGGAACACTCAGCAGACCGACCTTGGTGAACATGTCCGGCCGCAGGAGAGCGGCTGGTGCGGCAACCATCGCACCCCAGTCGTGGCCTACGAGAATGGCATTGCTCTCACCCAGCTCTTGTACGAGGCCGGCCAGGTCTCCCACCAACTGCAGGACGCCGTAGTCCTCGACTCTGGGTGGAGCGTCGGTCAATCCATAGCCGCGCTGATCTGGCGCAACGACGCGATAGCCCTGCGCGGCCAACGCATTGATTTGATGCCGCCACGAGTACCAGGACTCCGGCCACCCATGGCAGAGAAGAACCAGGGGACCCTCGCCTTCTTCAACGTAGTGGATTCGAATTCGGTTGGCGTACGCGAATCGATGCTGGTATTTCTTCAAGATCCGATGCTCCTTCATGCAAAAGAATCGCGCGATGTCTCGAATGGTCCCCGGGAAGGCACCCTCCACGGCGCGCCGGGAATGGCAGGTCAAGCGTTCAAGTCCCCCCCCGCGAGCTTGTCCTGGATGCGATCGATCAACGAATTCAGGGTCGTCAAATCGGCTTCGCCGAGAACTGCCCGCACATGCTTCTGTGCTCTCCGCCATCGACCCCGGGCACTCAGGAGCGTCGCCGCCCCCAGCTCGGTAAGGGTCACGATCCGCTGGCGAGCGTCTTGCCCGCTTTCTTGAGCAGCCCATCTCCGAGCGAGCAGCGGACGCAGGTTGCGCGTCAGCGTGGACGCATCCATCGTCATGGCCTCGGCGAGCGCGGACGGCGACACGGGACCTAACCGTTCAACGCACGCTAGTAGAGAGAACTGTGTCATGCGAAGACCGATGCCCGCCATTTCCGCGTCATACAGCCTGCTGATCGCGCGGCTGAGCTTTCGCACCCTCAGGTGGGTGCAATCAACGACGGGAGAACCCAGCGATGCCACGGCCTTGCCCCGTCTTCGTCAAGCCGATGGCGCGGGCATGTGGAACGATGTGAGATCGGGCAGCAGCGCACCCGATTCGTCGCGGACCTCCGTTCGCATCCCGGTCAAACGCGTGCCGCGCCGAACGGGCCTGGTCCGATGCATGAAGGACCCCTCCTCCGCGGTTGGAGAGCAACTGCGCATTCAGCGTGACTGCCAGCGGGAACCCCTGTCCCCTGCTGTCCAATGGCCGCTCCTCCCAGGGCGGCATGCTTCGCCACCACATCGGCGAACCAGATAAGCGCGCCGGCGTGCACCGTCCCCGAAAGGGTTCTTCATTTCGTCCTCGATCTGCATTCGTCCGGTGGTGCCGTATTCGCTGCCCTCGACGCTGAATGCCAGACGATGCTGGTAAGTCGTGATGGACTCATTGACGCTCATTCGATTGATCCTTTGGTTCTGTCGCATCGAAGCACGCAGACTTCATGCAAGCCCATCCGAGTCCCCGTATCCAGCCGGCGCGACCCTTTGGACTTCTCCTCGGGTGTGCGCGGCGCGAATCGACGTGAGGTGCCGTACACACGCCAGCAGCGGGGACGTGTGCGACGCTCCCGCTGCAATGCAGGGCGGTCCCAGATCGACGAAGTTCAAGTTGATCCGGTGCTCGACGAATTGCTGCGCGATCTCTGTCGCGGTCGAACTATCAGTCACCGGCGATGTCCCCTGCCTCAGGGGCACTTGCGGCAGCCGCAGCCCGGCGAAATCTCCAATCAGGATCACGCGCGCCGGATCGACCGCCGTGGACCCAGCGTGCAGACTCGGGACAAGTTCCTGGATCAGATCCAGCTCGCCATGGAGTTGTTCTCTTTCGCGCACGGTGAAATCCGATGAGGAAGACTGTGCAATCCGAGCGAGCCTTTCAACGCTCACGAGAATGTGCAACTTCGAGACCTCTTCATTGAGCAGGTGCGAGAAATGGGAGAGCGTCGAGGGATCCTGAAGATTCACCGCGTACCCCTTGGCCTTTCCCGACCTGCGAAGCGCTTCGACCTGCATACTGCACTCACGCTGATCGCGATTCACTAGGTAAACCGTTGCACCCGCTTTCACCAGCATGTCGGCGACCTGAAGTCCTGTTTCGTTGGCCGTGCTGGTCACCAGCGCGCACTTGCCCTCGAACTGCAAGGCTTCGCCGTCAAGACTTATGAAATCATCCATTGAAGGCCTCTTTCTCGGTTGCAATCGTCGGAAAGTCATCCGGGGAGTCGGGGCGTGCGAGCCATGGGCGCTATCGGCTCAAGCAAGCATTCCCTGCAGACGGACGCGAACGATGTCCTCGGCCTCCACCATGATTCTCTGGATGAGTTCCCGGACCGTTGGCACGTCGTCGATGAGACCCGCCACCATGCCGCAGGACCAGGCGCCAGCATCCAGTTCTCCGTCTCGCATGACCCGGGGGTAGACACCCGCCACTTCGTCCACGATGTCCTCAAAGCGAATGTCCGGCCCCAGTTCCCTTTCCTTGGCAAGCAGCCGGTCAACGCCGGCATTGCCTAGAACACGCTCGGTGTTTCTCAGCGGCCGCATGACCAGCCGCGTGTCGAGCTCACTGGCCTCGACGATCGCCTGCTTCACGTTGGCGTGAACCGGCGCTTCCCGGGTCGCGACGAACCGGGTTCCCATGTTGATGCCCGCCGCCCCCATAGCCAGCGCGGCGATCAGGGAGCGGCCATCGGCCATGCCGCCCGAGGCAACGAACGGAATCCGCAGCTCGTCGGCGGCCCGAGGCAGCAGAATGAAGTTCGGGACGTCGTCTTCCCCAGGGTGGCCTCCGCACTCGAAGCCGTCGACACTCACCGCGTCGCAGCCGATGCTCTCCGCCTTGAGCGCATGCCGCACGGACGTGCATTTGTGGATGACCCTGATGCCAGCTTCGTGAAGCATGGGCAGCCACTTTTGCGGGTTGTTGCCGGCCGTCTCGACGATCTTCACCCCACCCTCTATCACCGTGCGGACATAGCCCGGGTAGTCAGGCGGATTGCGGGCAGGAAGAAAGGTGATGTTGACGCCGAAAGGCTTGTCGGTCATCTCCCTGCAACGCCGGATCTCATTGGCAAGATCATCGGGCGTGGGCTGCGTCAATGCGGTCAGTATGCCGAGCCCACCGGCGTTCGACACGGCTGCGGCCAACTCGGCATAGCCAACGTAGTGCATGCCACCTTGAATGATGGGATGTGCAATTCCAAAGAGTTCGGTGATCCGGGTTTTCATGATTGGTGCTGGCCTCATTGCCAAGAAGATCTGTATGGGTGTTGTGGGAGATGCTCAGAACTGAGCCGACGGAAGTTCCATCAGATAAGTCGAACCACTTTCGATCCGCCGGGAAAGCATCTGAACCACTGACAGTTCGTGGCTCATCCAGTAGTTGGCCAATACCAGCTTTCTTTGAAGGAACGGTCGATCGCCCCTATCGCGCAGATGTTCCAGCGCGACACGGGACTGTCGAATCCACATGAAGGCCACTGAAAGCACGCCCACCATGGTAAGAAAGTCGTAGGAGGCGCCACCGATGTCGTATGGGTCGCGTTCAGGCTTCCTGAGCCATGCCGCAGCCGCCTCCACCTGCAGCCATGCATGCCTGATGTTCTGCGCGTGCGCACGCAGCGTTTCGAATGAGCTGGCCCGCTCCGTTTCCGCCTGGACGAGCTCCAACAAGGCGGTCAATGCGCTGCCTTGCTCGCCCTGCAGCTTGCGCATGGCCAGATCGAGCGCCTGAACGCCATTGGCTCCCTCGTAAAGCTGAAAGATCCGGCAGTCGCGGACCAATTGCTCCACTCCGTTCTCGCGGATGTAGCCGTGGCCCCCCATCACCTGCATCGCGTCGTTCGCGCCTTCGAAAGCGCGATCGCTGAAGAAGGCCTTGACCACAGGCGTCAGCAGGTTTCCCACCCAAGATCTCGGGATGCCACTGACCGTCTCCTGGTCGTCCAGGAGCATGCGGACATAGAGGCCGAGCGCACGTCCTCCCTCGAGAAAGGAGGCTTGCCTAAGCAACAGCCGGCGGACATCGGGATGCACGATGATGGGATCGGATGCGCCACCCGTACGGTCTTGCTTCTTTGCCGCACGCCCCGCCAGCCGCTCACGGGCGTAGTTCGCCGCGTGGCCGTATGCGCGGTTCGCAGTGGAGAGGGCCTGCAAGCCGGTGCCGAGCCGGGCAAAGTTCATCATGTCAAGCATGCCGCTCATGCCGGCAGACGACTTCCGCTGGCCGCCCGTCAGGTTCCGGGATTCGCCGAGCCTGTAGGCCACGCTGTCCTCGAACACCATCGTGCAGGTCGCACTGCCCTTCAGGCCCATCTTGTGCTCGATACCCGCGGCCGTGACCCCATTGAGCGGTCCAGTCACGCCACTTTGGGGATCGAGGACTCGCCTGGAAACCAGAAAGAGGCTCACCGAGGACAGGTCGTCCGACACGCGTCCGTTCTCGTCGGGCACCTTCGCAAGCACCAGATGAATGATGTTCTGCGCCAGATCGTGATCTCCACCAGTGATGAATATCTTGGTGCCCGTGACGCGCCAGGAACCGTCTTGCTGCGGGATCGCACGCGACTTCATGAGTCGCAGATCCGTGCCGCAGTGCGGTTCTGTCAGGCACATCGTGCCCGTCCAGTCTCCCGCCACCATGCGCGGCACGATCCAGCGCCGCATCCAGTCTTCGCCAGCCCTGATGATGGTGTCGTGGGCCGCAGCGGTCAGATCGGAATAGAGACTGAGGGCGCCGCACGATGAGGCCGCAAATTCCCGGACGGCCTGCCCCAGCAGGCCGGGAAGCCCGCCTCCTCCGTATTCGGCAGGTGCCGAGACGCTGTTCCACCCCCCCTGGCGCATGGCGTCGTAGGCCGCCTTGTAGCCTTCTGGCGTCGTCACCTCGCCCTGGGAAAATCGACAACCTTGCGCATCTCCTGCGGCGTCCAGGGGCGCCCATCGTTCTTCGAAGAAGCGCGCGGACTGCTCCAGGATCTGTTGGGTGTCGTCTCGGTCGAGACGCCCTGACATGGCAGCGGTCTCCTCGCCGAGCGCGTCATGGAGCAAGAAGACGTAGTCCTCGACGGGTGCTTTGTATTGGGTTGCCATGAAAAATTTCTACGGTTTTGAATACTCTCGAAAGAGGCACTGATCAGGCTCCCCGCGAGCCAGTTCGCCTCTCACGGCAGCTCCTTGATTTCGTACGACACGGTGAAGGGCCTCAACGCATCGCGCACCCGCCTGTCGGTGGACTTCAAGCCCTTCAGCCCAACGTCGACGTGAAACCCCTTGCTGCCCCGGTCCACCGCCTTGATGACCAAGCCTTCGCCGACACCGCTCGTCTCCAGCGCCAACCGGAACATGCGTTCAATGGCGTCTACACGAAGGACATTCTTCTGGATCTTGCCGACCAGCGTCTTGGGCATCTCCGGCAGCAGGTAGCAGAATTTGGGGACCGCGGCGCGTTCCGGCAGGTTGCTGGCGGCATGGGCGATGACGTCCTCCGCCGAAACTTTCGAACCCGGTTTGAGAACCACGTATGCCACCGGCACTTCCCCGGCATGCGCATCGGGAGCGCCGACCACGGCAGCATCCTGAATGCCCGGTAGTCCGAACAGCGACTCCTCCACCATCTTGGGGTCGATGTTGTGCCCGCCGCGAATGATGAGATCCTTGGAGCGTCCCGTGATCCAGAGCGACTGATCGTGGTCCAGGTGCCCCAGATCGCCGGTGTCGAGCCAGTCGCCGTCGATCCATCGCGGACCATGGTCCTGGCCGAGATAGCCGGGGAACACGGACGGTCCACGCACGACAACCAGGCCCGACTCTCCAGGCGCGCAGTCCCGGACCACCCTACCGGCCTCGTCGGCCCGAACGATCCGGATTTGGGTGTACGGCAGCCGCATGCCCGAACTGCCAGGCTTGAAGCTTTCCGTCGGCGGCGTGACGCAGGCCACAGCCACGGTTTCCGTCATGCCCCAGCTCTCGCGCACGCCCGAGCCCGTCATCTCGCGGAAGGCCTCCGCGACCGTCACGGACAGCGGCGCGGTCGAAGAGCCAACGTACTGAATCGAGGAAATGTCGCTGTCGCCGATGGGCACCGACAGGAGCTGGTTCACCAGTGTGGGCACGAACACCGCAAGGTTGACCCGATACGCCTGCACGATGCGCCAGATATTGGGCAAAACGGACGGGTTCCGGAACCCGGCTGACGTCAGCATCAGCACGCTCCCCCCTCTGGCCAGAGTGCTGTAGCAACACACGATCGCGCCGGCAACATGGAAGACCGGAACCCCGAGGGTCACGACCCCTGCGCCAGCAGCTCCCACCACGTGGGCAAATGCCCAAACCCAGTAGACCTGGTTGCGATGGAGATGACGGGCCAGTTTGGGTGCACCCGTGGTGCCGCCAGTGTGGAACAACGAGGCAGTGTCGTCCGGCGAGAACACGCGGCCAGAGCTCAGAGCATCCGCTGGGAAGCTGCTGACGCTGGACTCGTAGTCGATCACGCGCACTCCCGCCACCTCCGCCGGGCACGGCGACGTGCCGCCTACGCGGATGACCGCCGAGAGTGTGCCGAGTTCGCGCGCCACGGCCTCGACCTTGGACCAGATCGGCCCCAGTTCCTCGCCCCCATACACGGCAAGCACCTTGGTTCTCGCGGAGCGGAACATGTGGACCAGAATCTCCGGCTCCAGCATCCAGTTCGCGGGATTCACGATTCCCGCAGCCTGGGCACCCCAGAGCAAGAACTGGGACTCCGGGACCGACGGCATCAGGACGGACACGACATCGTCCTTGGACACACCAAGGCTGGTCAGCAGATTGGCTGTCTGGTTGACCCGACTACGCAGTTCCGCGAACGTCACCTTGCGCGCGGTCTCCTGAATCCGGGAGCCATCGGCAAAAAAGTCGATGGCGACCTTGGAAGGGTCGATGGCACAGCCATCCATCAGCATTTCGTACGTCGATGCCGGCAGGCTGCGCTGCGACAGGGGTATACGCTCGAAGCGCTGGACATCCTCCAGCGAGAGGAGTGGTTCCTGCGGCCAGTAGGCAGGATGGGTGTTCGGCGTCATGCTTGTCTCCGGCCCCCTCATTGCCGCTCGAGCCTGATCTCGGTCGCGAGCTTCCTGAATTTTTCGGATTCCCGGCCGTAGAACTCCGCAGCCTGGTTCAGGTCGATCACCTCGCCTGCCAGGTTGCCTTGCTCTTCGGACCACTTGCGAAATGAGGCGCTGGCGACGACGGGGTTGGCTGCCTTGTTGATCTTCTCCGCCACCGCGATGGGAAGCTTGGAGGCAGTGAAAATGCCAGTCCACATGGTGTAGTGCATGCCCTTGAGCGATGCGACCTCGTCGACGGACGGCACATCGGGCATGGCCGCATGTCGATTGGGCCCCAGCACCGCAAGCACCCGGATCCTTCCCTCCTTTGCGGCCTGGATGCTGCTGGGGATCAGCGGCAGCACCGTCATGTCGACCTGCTTGCCCATCAGGTCCTGCATGATGGGCGCGCCACCCTTGTAGGGAACGTGGGTCACCGGCACGGCGGCGCGTTGACTGAGGTCTGCTGCGGCAACGTGAAAGATGGATCCGAGTCCCACATTGGCGATGGATATGGGCTTGGCGCCGGGTGCCTGCGCACGCGCGATGAGTTCGGGCAGATCCGTCGCGGGATAGTCCGGCCGCGCCAGGATCGCCAACACTCCGGTCGTCACGTGGGCGACCATCCGGAAATCCTGGGGCTGGTAGCGCACGCCGGACAGCATGAGCGGCGGCAACGCAAGCTCATTGGGCGATCCGATCATCATCGTCAGATGGTTCGGATCGGCACTGAGCAGGCGCTGCGCGCCAATAGAGCCACTTGCTCCGCCAATGTTCTCGACGATGACGGTCTTGCCAAGGTTCTTCCCCAGTTCCGTCTGGATCTGTCGAGCGGCGATGTCGAACGCGCTCCCCGCGGGATAAGGAACGATCAGCGACGCCTGGGAGGCGGAAGGCATCTGCGCGTACGCCAGATGTCCGGCGGCTGCAACTGCGCAGAGCGACGCCGCCAAACGCCTCAGGCATGAAGATGTATTCATTGCTTGTCTCCAGTTTTTTGAGAAGAAGGCTCGGAAAGTCATCGCACCGGGCCTGCCGGGTCATGCCCGGTCCATCGGGAACATTCAAAAATAGAGCTTGGCGAGGGAAAGGGCCACGCACACAGGCTTATCACCTCCCTCGATCTCGAACGTGACCAGCCAGGCAACCTTGACGCCACCGGCCCCCTCGTCGTCGACGGTCTGCAGCGTGGCGCGGATACGCAACTTGGCGCCGACAGGCACGGGCGCCGTGAACCGGACCTTGTCCAGGCCATAGTTCACACGGCTCTTGAGGCCATGAACCAGCGTGATACGTTCCGTGAGCATCGGCAGCAGCGACAAGGTGAAGAAGCCGTGCGCCACCGGTCCACCGAAAGGCGACTCGCGCCTCGCGCGTTCCGGGTCGACGTGAATCCATTGATGGTCACCCGTCGCGTCAGCGAAGAGATTGACCTCTTCCTGCGTCACTCGATGCCATTCGCTGGGCCCCGCCTCCATGCCCTTGAAAGCCTGCAGTTCCTGGATGGATGAGAACGTCTTCATGGTGTTGCGTCTCCTCGCGGTTGCGGCGGTGAATCCTCAACGTCCCTGGAAGTTCGCCTCGCGACGCTCAACGAAGGACTGGATACCCTCCTTGAAATCCTCGGATGCAAAGACGGTCTTCTGGATATCGGGAATCACCGCAATGGCGGCTTTCTCGCCATGCGCGATATAGGTCAGCGCTGCGGCCTTGGTGGCTTTCAGCCCGATCGGAGCGACCTTGCAGATCAGGCGCGCGATCTCCATGGCCCTCTCCCGATGCTTTCCGTAGGGATGGACTTCCTGGACGAAACCGCACCGGTAGGCCTCTTGCGCATTGAACTCGTCGCAAAGAAAGAGGTGGTACATGGCATTGCCCCAACCCGTTCGCGTGAGATAGCGGAAGTGCGCTCCGCCCAGCGGCGCAATACCGCGCTTGGATTCCAACTGGCAGAAGCGCGCCGTGTCGGCCGCGATCACGATGTCGGACGCCAGCATCTGCTCGATGCCGATGGTGTAGGTGATGCCGTGGACCACGGAGATCACCGGCTTGCGGCAGCGCTTCTCCAACGCGAAGGGGTCGATCTGATCGGCGGGAATCGGCTTGGCGGTCGCCGTCGGACCAAAGAACTTGGGCATGTCCAGGCCCGCGGTGGTGTGTTCCCCCGCGGGGTCCAACACGGCCACCCACAGGTTGTCGTCGTTGTCGAACTCGGTCAGGCGCTGGGAAAGCTGGTGCATCAGTTCGGGCGTGATGGCATTTTTCTTGGCGACGTTGTCCAGTGAGATGACGGCGATATGCCCGTCCACCGTCATGCGCACTTCGGGGGTGTTTGTCTCGTTGCTCATGTTGCGTCCTTGTCTTTTTTGGCGATGGGAAATCAGCAGGCGGTCAGTCCGCCGTCGACAGCCAGGATCTGGCCGGTGATGTGTTTGCCGGCGTCGCTGGCGAAGAGCACCGCGGCGCCCTTGAGGTCGTCCTCGTCACCGATGCGTTGCAGAGGAACGTTCTCAGCGAGTTTCTCGACACCGACCGCTGCGATCGTTCCCTTGGTCATCTTCGAAGGGAAGAAGCCGGGCGCCAGTGCATTGACCGTGATGCCGTGCGGGCCCCATTCACCTGCGAGTGCGCGTGTGAGATTCACGACGGCGCCCTTGCTGGTGTTGTAGGCCAGCGTGGCCTGCGCGTTCGGACCATTGCCCCTGAGGCCCGCGACCGATGCGAGATTGATGATTCGCCCGAAGCGGTTCGGAATCATCGAGAGCCGTCCCACCTTCTGCGTCAGCAGGAAGATCGAGCGGACGTTCAAATTCATCACCTTGTCCCACGCCGTGAGCGGGTGATCGGCGGTGCTGGCACCCCAGGTTGCTCCCGCGTTGTTGACCAGGATGTCGATGCGGCCCAGCCGCTCCATGGCCTGCGTGGCGAGACGCTCGACATCCTCTTCCTTTGCGCTGTCGGCCGCGATCCATGCCGCGTCGATGTCGAGCCCCTTCAGATGCGAAGCCGCCTGCTCGAGGGACTCCGCCTTGCGCGACGAAATCACGACGCGGGCGCCCTGCGTGCCGAGTGCCTCGGCGATCTGGAGACCCAGGCCGCTGGAGCCGCCTGTCACCAGCGCGGTGCGTCCCTTGAGGCTGAAAAGCTGAGATACCACTGTCATTTCCAACTCCTGTTCACAGAACTTCAAACAATCCGGCAGCACCCTGCCCACCACCGATGCACATGGTCACGACCACGAACTTCACGCCACGGCGCTTGCCTTCGATCAGGGCATGGCCCGTCAGCCGCGACCCCGTGGTGCCATAGGGATGCCCGACCGCGATCGCTCCGCCATTGACGTTGAGACGCTCGTCCGGAATTCCCAACCGGTCCCGGCAATACAGGACCTGGCAAGCGAAGGCTTCATTGAGTTCCCACAGTCCGACGTCTTCGATCTTCACGCCGGCCCGCTCCAGCAAACGAGGGACGGCGAACACCGGTCCGATCCCCATCTCGTCAGGTTCACAACCCGCGATGGCGAAGCCGCGAAAGAGACCCATCGGTTCGATGCCACGACGTTCCGCCAGCCTGGCATTCATCACCACGCAAGCCGACGATCCATCCGAGAACTGGCTTGCATTGCCTGCGGTCACCATGCCTCCAGGCAGTGCGGGCCGAAGGGGCGCAATCCCTTCCAAAGTGGTGTCGCCGCGAATGCCCTCGTCGGATGCGACCGTGACCTCGCGCGTCGTCACCCGACCGGATGCATCGACGCCCCCCATGACCGTGGTCATGGGGACGATCTCGTCGTCGAACTTTCCGGCGTCACGCGCTGCGGCTGCCCTCAGTTGGCTGCGCACGCCATATTCGTCCTGGGCCTGCTTGCTGATGCCGTAGCGCTGGGCCACCTGCTCGGCGGTTTGCAGCATGCTCCAGTAGTAAGCCGGCTTGTGCTCGGCCAGCCAGGGGTCCTGGGCCATGTGCGTGTTGGCCTGGTTCTGAACACAGGAGATGGATTCCACCCCCCCTGCCACGATGGCAGGCGCCCCCTCCAGGATCACGCGTTGCGCCGCCATGGCGATGGTCTGCAGTCCGGACGAGCAGAAGCGGTTGACCGTCACGCCCCCCGTCGTCACGGGCAGCCCTGCGCGCAGCGCAATACCGCGTGCAATGTTCCCGCCCGTGGTGCCCTCCCCAAACGTCCCGCCCATGATGCAATCCTCGATCTCCGCAGGATCGAGCCCTGACCGGCCTACCGCATGCCGCACGGCATGGGCCCCCAGGGTCGCACCGAAAGTCATGTTGAATCCGCCTTTCCAGCTCTTCGCCAGTCCGGTACGCGCGGTCGAAACGATCACAGCCTCATTCATCTTTTGTCCTTTGACGTTCGGTTCTCAGGCATTGAAGCTCGAGCGTTGCGCAGCCAGCCTTTCGAGCATCGGGGCGGGCTTCCAACTCGCATCCGCCCTGGCAAATTCCAGCACGCGTCGATGCACGTTGAAGACCCCCACGGTGTCCGCGTAGAACATGGGGCCGCCGCGCCACCTGGGGAAGCCGTAACCATGCAGGTAGACGGCATCGATATCCGAGGCGCGGGCCGCGATTCCCTCTTCCAGGATCCGGGCGCCTTCGTTGACCAATGCATAGATCAAGCGGTCGACGATCTCGTCGCCGTCGAAGCGGCGCGGCCGGATGCCGCGTTCCTGCCAGTACGCCTGAAGCATCTGCCGGGTCCGCTGCGAAGCCTGGGCGGTCCGCTTGCCGGCTTCATAGTCGTACCAGCCGGACCCGGTCTTCTGCCCGAAGTGGCCCGCCTCGCAAAGGCGGTCGCCGAGCTCGAACTTCGGACAGGTCGCGTCCTCGGCGTAGTGGCGCTTGCGAATGGCCCAGCCGATGTCGTTGCCCGCGAGGTCCGACATGCGAAACGGTCCCATGGCCATGCCAAACTTCTCGATGGCCCGGTCGACCTGCTCCGGCAGGGCGCCTTGTTCCAGAAGCTCTCCGGCACGCTGGAAATAGGCGTTGATCATGCGGTTTCCGATGAACCCGTCGCACACCCCCGAGACGACGGGAATCTTGCCGATCCGCTTGGCCAGGCTCATGGCCGTTTGCATCACCTCGCCGGAAGTCTTGTCTCCACGGACGACCTCGAGCAACGTCATGATGTGAGCCGGACTGAAGAAGTGCAGGCCCAGCACGTCTTGCGGTCGGCTCGTCTCGGCCGCAATCCTGTTCACGTCCAGGGTAGAAGTGTTCGTTGCCAGGACTGCGCCGTGCTTGACGATCTCGTCCAGCGCGCGAAAGGTGCTCAGCTTCAGATCCATGTCCTCGTAGACGGCCTCTATCACCAGATCGCAGTCGCGTACGGCTGCCAGATCAACCGTCGTTTGGAGCAGGGCAAGTCGCCGCTCCAGCTGTTCCTTGCTCAGTTTTCCCTTCGAAACAGCCGCCCCATAATTGCTACGGATGGTCGACACGCTCCTTTGGAGCGCCTCTTCTCCCAGATCGACGAGGATCACGGGAAGATCAGCGTTCAGGAAGTTCATGGCGATTCCGGTACCCATCAGTCCGCCGCCGATGACCCCGACCCGATGCACCGTCCTCGCGGCTGCATCCGCAACATCGCTCAACTTCGCGGCTGTGCGTTCGGAGAAGAAAGCATGTCGCAATGATCGGGATACCGCACCGTTCATCAGCTCCGAGAAGAGCCTGCGTTCCAGGGCAAGGCCGTCGTCGAAAGGCAGCTTGAAGCCGGCCTCGATCGCATCGAGACAGCACTGCGGCGCGGGAAGGTTCTTGTACCGAGCCGCTGCAGCCGCTCGTGCAATGGCCAGATAACCCTCTGGATTGCCGTGCTCGACTTTCATGTCGCGCACCAGCGGATGGGGGCCTGGGCGGCCGGCGACTTCTTCGGCCAGCTCCAACGCGGCCTTGACGGCGTCCCCGTCGGTCATCCGGTCGAAGAGCCCTGAGTCCGCCAGCGCCTGAGAGGGCATCGAGGTTCCGTGGACGATCATGTTGGCGGCGATCTCCAGACCGATGAGGCGAGGCAGTCGCTGCGTGCCACCCGCACCCGGAAGCAAGCCCATCGTCACTTCGGAGAGCGCTATCCGGGCGCCGGACGACGCCACGCGGTAGTGGCATGCCAGCGCCAATTCCAGGCCGCCGCCCATGGCGACGGAGTGAATGGCGGCAATAACCGGTTTGGAGCTGGCTTCGATGGCGAGAAGAACCGCATGCAGACCCGGCTCCTTGACGGAGTGCGGTGAGTCGAACTCCCGCATGTCGGCACCGCCTGAGAAGGCTCTTCCGTGACCTGTCAACACGATGGCGCGAACATTCGCATCGCCTGCGGCGCGATCGATGCCGTTGACGATGCCCAGGCAGACACCACTGCTCAGGCTATTGACGGGAGGATTCGCGATGGCGATCAGCGCAACGCTTCCGCGAACTTCGTAAGTAGTACTCATGGAATGGGCGTTTGATTTCAGATGGATCAGCCGTGAGTGGGCATTGCCTGCGGCGTGCGGTCGAGAAAGAGACGGAAGATCTGCTGCGCTTCCGGCGTGCGGCGCAACGCGTCGAAGACTTCGGACTCCCAGTCAATGCGCTCGGCCAGCGAGTCGTCGCCGCCTTGGCGGAGTAAAGCTCGCGTGGCCCGAAGCGCCATCTGCGGCTTGGACGCGAACCGCTGAGCGATTGATAGCGCTTCTTCCTCGGCCAACTCGGCCGGCATGATCTGATTCACGAGGCCTGCGGATCGAGCCTCGCCCGCAGGTATCGGCGCGCCCAACAGCATCCACTCCGCGGCCTTGGTGCGCCCGACGATCCTTTCCAGGACAAGAGTCGACGCGAACTCCGGACACAGTCCGAGATCCACGAATGGAAAGCGCAAGCGGGCGTCGTCGGAGGCAACGACATAGTCGCAATGCAGAAGCACCGTCGCGCCGATCCCGACCGCGTGTCCACGCACGCACGCGACCAATGGCTTGCTCAGGGCAATGACGGCGCGAATGAAGGACGCAGCGGCGGGCTCGTGCGGCCCTTCGGCGTCATGATTCAGGAACAGGCCGATGTCGTTGCCGCTGGTGAATACTCCGCCGTTTCCGCGCAGCAGAATCGAATGGACGGAGGTGGAAACCTCTGCATCCTGGAATGACTGAGCCAGCTGCGCGTACATCGACGCGGTCAGCGCATTCCTCTTTTCGGGCCGGCTCAGCGCAATGACGAGAACGTTGCCGTCCTGGCGAACCATAACGTCTTCACTCATCCTGTCTCCTTTCACGGCGGCACATGCGCCTCACGTGTTGGGGGCAGTTTTGTTCGAGTGTCGTTTGGACGCAGTCAGAAACTTCTTTGCGGGTCGTCAGAATTTTCTGAACGAACTTGCGCGAAGCACCTTAGTCGATCAGGTGATGTTGCAAGGCATAGCGCGTCAGCTCGGCATTGCTGCCCATGCCCAATTTGGTCAGGATTCGAGTGCGATAAGTCCCGATGGTCTTCACGCTGAGGAACATCTTCCGGCCGATCTCCGTGAGTCTCATTCCCCGGACCAGGAGCAACATGATCTCGTACTCTCGAGACGAAAGCTGTTTGTGTGCAGCCGATGTGTTGCTATGGGTTGGGCCGATCAGAAGCTGCTCCATGACCGCCGGCGTCATGTATTTCTCGCCCCGGGCCACCTTGCGAATGGACTCGATCAACTCACGGGCGTCCATGTCTTTGGTGACGTATCCCGAGGCGCCCGCCTGGAACGCCCGGATGGCGTATTGCTCTGCCGGGTACATGCTGAGAACCACGATGGGCAGTGCTGGCCGTGCAGCTCGAAAGGATGGAAGCATTTCCAGCCCGCTGCGCCCCGGCATGTTGACGTCCAGCAGCGCCACGTCGAACTCGCTCTCCCGCATGTAGCGCAGTGCCTGGAGGCCATCTCTTGCCTCTGCTTCAATGGCAAACTGCCCATGCTCGGAAAGCAGCCTCTTGAGACCCTCGCGGAATATCGTGTGATCGTCGATCAGAAGGAGGCGAATCATTGCTTGTCTCTCCGGCTTTTCGGCGCGTCGATGTCCCGAGTGAGGGGGATAGTGATGCGAACGCGAGCGCCAGATTTCGGGCTCGTCGTGAACTCCGCGCGACCGCCCAGTTCCCTCGCCCTTTCGTGCATTCCCAAAAGACCCAAGTGACCGGCGTGCGTCGTGCCGTCGTTTGCGAATCCAGTGCCGTTGTCCTGAATCTGGACTGACAGAAAGTCATCGGCAAAGGAGAGATCGACTTCGACTTCCGTGGCCCTTGAATGTCGGGCGACATTGGTTAAGGCTTCCTGGAAAACTCTGTAGATGCTAATTTCCGTTGCCTCGGACAGAGCGCAACTCTCACCTTGCATGTGCATCCTGGCTTTGATCCCGTACCGTTGCTCAAAGCGGCTCAGGCCCTGGCTGATTGTTTCGCACAGACCGAGATGATCCAACGCCCCGGGGCGCAGGCCTTCGGAGACTGCACGCACGGCCTCTACCGTCTCCTGGGTCAACTGAATGAGTTCCTTAACGGTGTCATTCAACGGCGTCAGCGCAGACGATCTCGTTCGCCCCACCTCCTCCGTGGAGTCCGATATCAGTCTTTCGACGGCCCAGGAGACACGGGAAAGATCGAATTTGATTGCCGTTAGCATGCCTCCGACGACATCGTGCAGTTCGCGCGCGACGCGGTTGCGTTCCTTCTCCCGCACCATGTTCGCGTTCGACATCAGCTCCTGCAGTCTCGCGGTCGCGGCCATGAGATCCTGCCGCTGCCTCTCCTGCTCAGTGATGTCTATGCTCACGCCCACGATCGCCGGCCGGCCCATCAGGATCACTCGGGTGCCGTAGATTTCGAAGCTTCCAGGGCGATGCCGCAGGGTGCGCCGTATGACGAAGCGCTCTCCCTGCGCGCCGCCCTGAATGAGACGCTCGTACTGCGCCATGAGGTCGGTGACCTGCTCGGGATTGGCCACATCACGCAGCCGCGCTCCCATGAGCTGATCTCGGTGAAGACCGCACATGAACGCAAACGTCTCATTGACGTACTGGAACCGCCCGCGCTGAAGGATGTAGATGCCGGCAATGGACTGCTCCACGATTCCTTTGAAGGGGACCTCGTAGTCGATCAGATCCACAGCACACTCCCGGAGAAATTTCACTGCGTCCAGACACCTTTGAGGCTGCAACACCTCTGACTCATGAAGCGATGCGCCTGCCCTGGACAGCCTCGATCTCGACTGCTTCCCTGCTCGCACAGACCTCGGTAACGCCGACTCAATCAGCGTCGCAATTGCCCCATGAGCATGATGCTTGTCATCCTGGATGATGATGACCATAATTTAGAAAGTCAATAGCCCTTTCCCTGGTTCACATGGGTCACTCACAGACAGAAAAAGCACAGAGCCGCGAACGTATCGTGGATCGTGCGGCAAAGCAGATTCGGAAGAATGGGTTGCAGTCAGTGAGCGTGGGAAAGCTCATGTCGGCAGTCGGACTCACCCACGGAGGGTTCTACGGGCATTTTTCTTCCCGCTCCGAATTGCTTGCGGTCGCCCTTGAAAGGGCCATGAGTGAGGGGGCCGAGAGTTTCCACGCCGAGCATCCGCAATCGCATGCGGCGTTCGAGACGATTCTGCGTCGCTATCTGAGCCGTCGGCATAGAGACCATCCTGCCGAAGGTTGCGCGATCGCTGCACTCGCCGGCGATGCGGCGCGCTCCGACGAAGCCATTCGACGGGCGATGTCGAGTCACATCAAGGCGTTCGCGGACGAGATTCTGGACAGTCTGAATGGCGACGACCGCGGGACAGCCCTTTTCATCATCGGTGCTTTGGTCGGAACATTGACGCTTTCGCGTGTACTTGACACAAAGGATTCGGATGCGCTGTTAGCTGCTGCGAAGCGCGAATTATTCACGCTTGATGCAGGCCGGAACTCTCATTAGATATCTTCGCAGTGGATGACGTTGAATCAACTTCTCCGCGTCCGGGGATCAAGGCTGACAGACCGCTCGCGCAGAGCCTGCGCGAACAGCGTGTCCGCCTCGTGCAATTACTATTGGCGCACCCGAACACTGTGCCTGCGGCATTCTCGAGCCAAAGCGCTGTGCCACCATTCCCACGCCAGCAAGTCGCGCCAGTTCGTCGGCTATGTCCGCCGGCACGATGGACACCGCCCGCTCATTCGCGGCGATCAACCCGCCGATATCGCGCACCCAATGGCCCAGGTCCTGCAAGGTGGCCTGAGATGGGCCAGTGCCACCTCGCAAATGGACGTGGGCGTCATTCGCATGCCGAGCGAATAAAGGGCGGCGCGCCGAACATGCGTTTCAATTCGGCCAGTGCATGGGTGACGGCCGGCTGGCTGGTCGCCATGTGCTCACGATCCGTGGGCCTACCTGCACTACGTGCTGGAGCGGCTGCCCATGCATTCGAATCGCAGCATTGATGAGCTGCTTGCGCATCGCTGGAAGGCACCGGCGGGCCGCTGACATACTGCGACGTCATGAACATCGACCTCACCAAGCTCGACGAGTCCCAACTGGTCGAACTGAACCGGCAGATCGTGGCGCGTCTCAGGTATCCAAACAGCCCGCCCCTAGAATCTTTCAGATCGCAGATGCATGCGCGTATGTGGTGAGACATCCCTCTCAATGAACACTCCTAGCTTGTCGCCCCCTATTGACCAACAATCTGACGCGCCTAAGCGCTCCGGGCTACAGGCTCGGATCGTCGATTTGCCTGACAAGGACTTCCTTACCTGCAGCGAGTTGACCTTTTCGATCGCCGATGCGCTGGTGGGCTGCATCGAGGAGATGCTACCTTCATCTGAGACGCGAGCAGTCTGGACAGATGATTTCGTCTCCAGGCGTTTATACCCACGCTCACATTCGGCGCGGCAGAAGATCATGCAGCGTAGGCGAGAGGAAGGCGCGGTCCTCTCAAGTGAAGTTCTCAAGCCTTTGATATCGCCGGAAAGAGAACGCTGGCTGGATGCATGTGCGCACCGCCTACAGGACCTGCAGGCCTGGGTGACCCGGGAGAAGCTCCAGATCTTTACTGCGGCCCGGACACAAGCGCTCTCCCCCGCGCCAGGAACATATCTGCGCCGCGCGGATGCCGTTCGCTATTGCGTGGAATCCGGTTTCGAGTTCAAAGAACGCGCGATCGCCGATACCCAGGTATCGCATCGCGCTCCAGCGGCACCAGTTGTCGCGGAGCCGAGATTGCACGCAGAAAGGCCGACTGCCGCGAGGTCCAGCGCGAGGCTCCTTCGCGCTAAGGAAGCCATCTCCCGCACGGGCCTGTCCCGCTCGACCTTCTACGAGCGGCAGAATCCCAAGAGCCCGTATTTCGATGAAACCTTTCCGAGCCCCGTGCAGATCGGCCAAAGCGCCATGGGCTACCGGGAAGATGAGCTCGATACGTGGATCGCATCTCGCCCGCAGAAGGAACGTTGATCCTCGTGTAGCCAGAGACAGACCGACTCCACGCACAACCTGCGAATTGCGCGGTCCGCCCTTGCAGGCCGTAGCTGTGCGTCGCGCCACCGCTCTTTGAACGAGCCGTCTTATCGCACATGTGTCCATCCTCTTCGGCACTCCGGGCATCCGTCCCTGAGCGGCCTCACGGTGCCCCCGCTCAAATTACCATGATCAATCCCAGCTCTGATCCGGACAACTACCCCTTTGATGGCCTGACACCCACGATCCGAGCCATGGCGGAATACATCCACATGGCAAACCAGTCGCCGCCGGCCATGTGCGGTATTTCTGCCCTTGCGGGATGCACCCTGGCGGTACAAGGGCTAGTCAAGGTCCAGTGGCGCAGGGCACCAGCCTCGCCCGTCGGCATGATCTTTATCGTGGAAGCTCTCAGCGGAGAACGCAAGACAGCGAATGACCAGCTGGCCTTGGAAGAGCATCGCCGCTTCGATCAGAAGCAATCAAGCGAAGAGGCAAGGCACGCCCGAACGCGAAAGCTGGCAGAAACAGTTTGGCTGGCGCAAAGGAAGGAGATGGTTCGCAAACTCGTCAAGCTTACGGACGTCAAGGAACTTGCGAAACAGCAAGCATTGCTCGACGCGCATGATCTAAATCCGCCCCCTCGCCCCAAGCTCCCACGAATGCTCATTTCGGACATCACCGCGCCAGCCATCGGATGGCATTTGAGCGAGAGATATCCCTACGCTGGTTTGGTTTCCGACGAAGGTGGCGTTATTTTGAGCTCAGGCGCTTTGAGCAATCCCGCGATGATCAACTCCATCTGGGACCATGGCGGCGGGGTGACAGACCGAATGGGTCGCGGTCGCACCGAAGTCTATGACGCAAGTTTGACTATTTACTTGCAAGTGCAGCCGGGTGTATTCGAAACCTTTTTAGGCCGCAGCAACAATCTCACACACTCTAGCGGGAATTCCAGTCGATGGCTATATGCAAAACCGACGTCCACGCAAAGCATGAGAAAAAACAAATATGCCGATCTCCCGGATCATGACAAAGAAACCTACAACGCTCGGATCCGCGAACTGCTCCTGCAGTATGAAATTGATCCGCTCGAAGAATGGACAAATGGAAAAATAATCCCAAAAAATGAAATAGATGAAGCAGAAGCTCTTGGGCAAGATTCGATCGAAACAAAAAATTCTGAGCAGCAGCGAGAGGAAATAGAACAACCTGCGCAGGCCGAAAATAAAAGAAGACTGCCTGATCAGGAGATCCTAACCCTCAAAGAGGGGGCAAGAAATATTCTTGAGTGGTTTTCCGACACAATTGAGGACGAACTCGCGGAACGGGGATACTTTGTTTCGATGCGAGGAGCCGCGGCCAAGGCGCCTGAGAACTGTGCGCGCCTGGCTGCCGTGATGCATAGATTCGAAAACAATGAATCTAACGAAATTGAGTCAAAGACGATGCGTGGTGCAATCAAGATTGTGGCTTGGCATCTGCGCCAATATCGCAAGCGCTTCGCACCGTTGACGCCACTGGAACGCGAAGTCCAGGAGGTGGAAGACAGAATTTCACAGATCTATGTGCGCTGGGAAAAAACCCATGGACGCATCAAGAACGCCGAACTCGCCAGGCAATTGCGGAAAGCCTTGCGCCCCACGGAGAAGCTCTTCGACATCTGCGTTGAGCTCGAGGCACAGAACAAGGTAACCATCTGGGAGGAGTTCAACAGCATGGGCAGAGCTCCCGGGTGGAGCATCACGCTGGACCACTGGTTCCCAACTCTTAGTCGGCTAGCTGAAGGAAAAGATCCTGGGCCGTGGCAACGGACCCCCGGCTACGCCGATCGTCACGAGCCACGCATGCGCCAAGCGGCTGAGGCTAAAGCCAAAGCTGACGCATCACGCAGGCAATCATCGGACGGGTATGAACTTTGGCCGGGTGTTTTTTTACCCTGATACCGTAGAGTTCGTTCTATTTTTCTATCCAGTAGAAAAATAGAACGTTTGCGCAGGCACACGCTCACAGAACGATCCGTCTGTGCCTGCGAACTACTGCCTGCGAACCATGTCGTACAGGATCTTGTGCCCAGCGGGCGCCTCCGAAGGCCCCTTCCCAAGCTGCGCACAGCCGCGACTCACAACGCCCAGCTCCGCCCGAGGCAACTTTGCGAGCATCGCAGCTATAAATACGCTGGTCCTGCTCCGAAGGCATGACTCCACACAAGCAACGCCTCCGCAGACGGTTGAACGCTGTCTCAGCTGCCACGAAAGAGTGGAGCAGTCGAATGCCGATGGGGTCTAAACCGCGCCAACACCTCATCGAGAGATGAGCCGATAGCCGAAGTGCGTATGAATTGATGTAAACGCTTCGGCAAATCACTCATCCCCTGACCCAACGCGAAATGCGTGCGTCCTCGCTTGGCCAGCGAAACATGGAAATTCCAAGGTAATCAGGACTAGACCACGAGCGCATCGAGCTCAGCCACTCGCAGGCGTGCGAATACAAGCGCGCGAGTTGAGGGGAAAAAATTACTGTAGATGCCATATCGTTTGAAGTGAGTACCTGACACTTCGTAGGAAAACAACCTCAATCGGGCTGCGACACTCGCGGACTATCCATATTGCCGCCCGCTCGGGTTAACTTTGTACCGATCTTTCGACACCAAAGTGAAGCGCAGCAATCAAATCTCGATCATCAATTGCATGCACTACGAGCATCTCCGGAGTATCTCAATATTGGTTTTTTTGTAAGATTGATATTTATAAGCGCCCCTGTTAGAGCGTATTGATAGTTCAGACTATCAATACGCATGCACAAGAAGGCGGACAAAAGACATCGATCGAGAAAAGATGGAAGAAAGAGAATCAAGCCGTCAATAGAAGGCCCACCTCTCGCTTCCGTCCTTCTCCTCGGCTCATTTCTTACGTTCTGCCTCCTCTCCCATGTGAGCCCAAATGTCCAGCAAGCGCATCATGCGCTCGCGACGGACTTCACTTAAGGAGTCTCCGCCATGAGCCCCTTTCTTTCCTCCCCCCTTTTTCAGATTACTTCCCCCTATCAAAAGGCGCCTCTCGAAGATTCTCTTTTCGAAGATCTAATGCGCTGTGAGGCAGGCTTCATGGGTAAAGAAGGGCTAGTCGCCATAGCCGAAGAAATCGACTACTTTCGCCCGCTGATCGATCAGTACGTGCTGGACATTTGCTCCAGTCTCGCTTTAGCTTGGAAATATGAGCTTGGCGGGAATCATCGGCCTTTTCTCCAGCCGCTTTACCTGGCTCGGTATTCGGGCTTGCTGCAAGCGTTTGGTGGCTGCATGGTTCTCGATCGTTCGGCCAGGGCATACCAGCCGAATATTTGCAACGAGATCCTGTACGAAGCGATGGCGACGCTCAATTTCCGGGAGAAGCACGGCGCCGAGCCGATGGCGGTGTCTGCTGATCCATATTGCGCGAACTGGGAGCTGGAGAACCACCTGATAGAGAAAGTGCGGTCGCTGTCCCAAGGCCGAGGATTTCGGCGTAGCGCATACGAAACCCAGCGCAGCTATGAGGACAACCATGCGACGGGCGAACGCTTTCTGAGCGCGGCGTTTGCGGCGCGCTCACGCATCGAGGTGGCGCGCATCGATCTGTACTACCAAAAGGCCTTCCAGCCCGAGTTGACGATTTCTCAGGTACAGACGGACTTCCGGCGTCTCTGGGCCAACTGGAAGCGCAAGTGCCTGCCCAAGTCCGTGTTCGAGGACTTGATGGGCTATATCTGGGGGCTGGAATACACCGATGACTCGCGCTATCACTTCCACGTCATCCTGATTTACAAGGGGTCGGACGTCAAAGCAGGCTTCGGTCGCGCTCTTAGGGTCAAAAAGTACTGGGAAACCGATATCACGGAAGGCCGCGGCTATGCGCGTGTCTGCAATCCTAAGGACTACCCACGCGAGCTTGTGTATCTGGGCGAGGTCGAGGCGCATCACGAAGAAAAACGAGCGCTCTTGTTACGCAAAGGCGTGGGCTATTTGGCCAAGCCTGACCAGCTTCTACCGATCCGTCTGAAGAAGATCAGGACTTTCGACACATCCGCCCTCCCTAAACAGGCGTCGAGTGCGGGCAGGCCGCGTTTGCCATTGAAGGAACGGGCGCCCCGTAGGAGCAGTGAGCCTTTCCAGGCGAAGAGAAAGGTGTAGGCCGCAGCGATAAAGAATCCACACGCGAAGCTCTGAGAGCGACGCGCTGCCATTGCCTGCTTGTCGCTGGAGCAACAGGCCGCGTGCCAGCTAGCGAACTTCGTGACCGTGCGCTCGCCGAACGGACGCGGCGGAGTCTACTGGCCCGGCCCACGCCGGACTTCCATTCGGACTCGATAGCGCAAGTAGCGCCGAAACCTCGGGGTCGCTGCATGAAGTCCAAGACTTCCGCCGCACTCCCAGTTGGCCTCCGCCCTGCGGCGGTGGCACGCCTCATCATCTGCTTGAGTTCGAGAGGTACAACGGAGGCACCGAATTTCGAGATAACGACTCCACGTCGCGATTCGTCAAATTCTTACTGGGACAAGCCATGAGATGAAAAGCATATACAGCTGCTCTTCGTCCGCCAGGCATAGCGCTCCCTTCAAAGACAAGAGGTATTCCTCTCCTCGTGCTATGGGAACCACGCGGCCTCCCCTGGTTGTGATGGATCGTGCTGACTGGCATGCAACAAATCGCCGGCAGATCTGCAGTCACCAGAGAGTCGTATCGCCGCTAGGTGAACTCGCCAGCCTCCAAGCCAATGGGCGCACCCGCGCCGTTGGATTTCAGAAACCTCATTCTAGGAAAACAACATGTCCCCATATTGGCACAAAGTCCCTTCAAAGCACTGCTCGAACTGCGGAGCGCTCATCGGTCATATTCACGTGAACCTGCACCGCAATGAAGAACGCTTTGAGCTACTCAACCCCCCAACCAACTTGGAGGTGAGAGATGCCCGGGTGCTGAAGTCGTACTGCATGGAGTGCGGAGTCAACGCTGCCCGTAATGATCTGGAGAAGCGTGGTTTCGTCTGCCATGACATAGAGGACTACGAAGGCGTTCGTCTATGCACAAGTTGCGGACGGACTCACCTCAAAAGGAACAAGTGGCAACCCGTGTACCTGATCGCTGTCAACCTGCTTAACGACAAATTCCTCGACACGGCGGAGGAAACAGCCGTTGTGATTGCATGCGCGGAGTGTGAGGCTGCACATGGAGGAATGCAGCCCGTGCCCCTCGCTGTAAGCAGGCGGCGACTGGTGCGCCGATTCATTGACGCTTTTTGACCCACGGATATACGACCTTGAGGACCTGGTGCAATGCCACTGCAAGGATCCTGCGGACACCGAGTTCTTGCCCGCTGACCTCGCCGTGCGATTTGCGCGGAAAATCCTGCACCTTCTTCGACCACGTTCACGCACGGGGTCTAACTGAGACGCCGGGGCGTGCGATCACCCCTGTACCGCCTTCTGATGAGGCCGACTATTTCGCCAGCAGCTCTTCGGCCGACTTGCCAGCCTCGAGTGCTGCTTTGAACCAAACGGGGCGTGGGCCACGGCCGCTCCAGACATTGCCCTGATCGTCCTTGAATTTTGGCGCACCACTGGCTGCGGCCAACTTCTTGGTCTTGCGCCCCTTCTTCGCGGTGGCTTCTTTCACCACCGCACCTCTTCCGGTTGAGCTGCCAAAGCCAAGATCGGCAGCGGTGAAACCGTATACCGCGATAGCTTCCTTGATGCGACTGAGAACGCCGCTGGCTTCCTTATTGCGCAATTGCTCAGCCTCCTTCTGCAATTGCTCAATCTGCTTCTGAACCTGAAGATAAGTCTTTGCCATGGGAGCTTTCAAACTGGAAAAGGCGCAAGCATACGCTGGGCAGAGGGACGGTCGTTGTCAGTGTTCTTCCTTATTTTCTCAACAACCCTACTGCTGATGAACGACTGGTGGCAAGCGCCACACACACTGACGCGCTATCTCATCACCAAACCTTAATGCCCAAGCTTCTTGCATCCATGCAATCAAAAAAATTGAAACCTGCGACGGGATCCCCCGAGGCTCGCCGAGAGGGCGAAACCAAGGAGGGCTTTTCAGGCGTTTCAATGCTTGTTCAGCGTTGATTTGGTTCGAATATCCGTCAAGGTTGTATCGCGCATCAGACTCTACCTAGATCACCACGATACTTTGCGTTGGACTCATGTGGAGCAGTCAAATTGGCAAGTCGTGCCTCCTCCGCTGCAGCGCGATTGACTTGTTCCAATCGATACGGATCACATTGCTTGCGGGTAAGCATGACCCGGTCCACGAGAAGAAGGAACTCTTCGTCAAGCGCTGACGCACTGTCCGGTGCCGCCGCTTCGCTGACGGCGTTGCTCGCCTTCATAGGCCCTGCCCGCCAAAAAAGATCGCCTCGACGTGCCTTGCACCGCTCCCGTGCGCCGGGAATCCCATGATGGCGATCCGATCGCGTTGCTGACAAATGCCGCAGTTCAGGCAATCGCTGCTGCCGAGGCTGGCGGGGCACACGACGACGTGACGACCTGCAGGCGTCCGAACAGCCTTGGTCATTCCGGCTGGCAGGAGGACCACAACGGGCGCGACTCCGAGCGCGGCATAAGCGTCGGCCTGGGCAAGCGTCTCCGCGCTCAGGTTGACAGTGAAGCCGATCTGGTTGGCCCTCTGGATAGCACTGCGGTTCGACGGCGTGGGCGGGTAGTGGGTGTAGGTAAACCCGCGCCGCCCCTTGTTCGCCAGCGCCAGCTGGATGAGCAGCTTCTCGTCGATCACGCCTGGCGAGGACGGTGTCAGATCCCCTGCCTGGTTGTGCCGCCACAGCGCGTGTCGACGCAGCGTGGAGATCTCCTGCAGCAACTCGTCGAAGCTGCCGCCGCGGCCACCTTCCGAGACAGCTCTCCAGTGAAGCGCCAGAGGCCCGCTCTCGGCATAGCAGCCGTTGTGCTTGAGGCTGCAGCCGGGTGGACACGAGTTCGCACTCGTCGTGGTGACTGGCATCGGGCCGGTCTTGGCGTTGCGGCTGATGCGCGTGAAGTGATATGTGAAAGTCGACAGTGATGCGACCGATGCGACGAATCGCTTCGATCGACCACGCGAATGCATGGTGACCAAGATCTGCTCCTCGGGGTTGGTGCCGCGGATCGCGGCAAGGCAGCGCATGCCCTCCCCTCCCCGCAGCGCCTCGAGGCTCAGAAGGACTCAGGACACGCGCGGGGATAAAAATGACCTCGCAGGTCCCAAATAGGCAGGGACGGCCAGGTACGAGCGCCATGGCGGCGCTCGCGTCGAGCGACCGGATCGCAAACACTCAGCGGTCGGAATCGCCTGAGGACTCCCTGGCATTGACCCCGGCATGGCGTGCGCCCGGAGGCTTTGACACCTCCTCGCCCAGCCGTTGCGCCAGCTTCCTCTGCACTTCGAGGGCGCAGCCGTGCCAGGCATGGCCACTCACAAGGCCGGTGTCCAACTGCTCTGGCGTGGCCGCCGCAACGCGTTTCGCGTACTGCTCGAGCGCATGGATTACGAAGGCTTGAATGAGCGCGCCGTGTGCGCTGTACTCCATCAAATCGACGACGAACTCGACATTGGACTGACGGTGGTTCATGGCGCCTCCGCGGATGACAGCAGCGCAATCTCCGCGCCGAAGGCCAAGGCGGCGTTGTCCGGTGTGGGCGGACCGTTCTGCCGGATCCACCAGTCGGGCGGAGTGCACGGAACGGACATCACGCCCAGGTAGCCGCCATGTGTGGCATAGCCCACCACCTTGGCCCGGCCGATGCCGTCGAAGCGAATCAGAATGTCGGCTCCGATCACTGGCACCTCGAATTCGCCCGACCACTTGATCCGGTCTTTAGAGGTGAGATTCCGTGTGTAGGCAGGCACTGTCTCGTGCCGCTCGAAGTCGATGTTCATGCGGGTGACTCCAGAGGTGGGAAGCAGCGTGGCGCTGCCGAGTTGGCGGGATTTCATGCGGAAGGCCTGACCGTCGCTCTCGCGCGCAACGTCCCACCCTCGGCGGCCAAGGCAATGCTGCAGCACGTAGACCTGAGCGTCGTACGAGATGCGGACACCTGGCCGGATCGCTGCACGCCTTGCGGATCGGCTCGCATGGAACGCGCGAACCCTCTCGCGCCAAGGCCCCGCATAGGGCCCTGTAGGCGCATCGGCCTGTGCGAGGAACGACAGCGGGCAGTCGTAGTAGCAAGGCCCGCAGGTCTCGTCCATGCTCTTGACGGCCACCTCCCCCTTGCGGGATTCGATGAGCGTCAGCCCGATCCATTTGCACCCGGTGCGCTCACCGGCACGGTGTTGGGCAAGGAACCACAGGCGGTTGCCGATCGCGCGGGGTGCCAGCACCGTGGCGTAGGCGCCGACACTGGCCAACTCATCGTGGATGGCCTGATCCTTGGTGGCGCGGTAGACGATGCTTCCCATGTCAGGCCTGCGTAATGAACGAACGAATGGATGAAACCTTCGCGCGAAGCCCGAGAGAAGACAGGTTCGCGGCGAGGACGACGGGAATATTTGTCCGAGGAGAGTGGTTTTTGTTGCGCATGGAACAGGCGTATAAAAACCCGCACGAGGCGGGTTGGTTCTGGGGTCAAGGGCTGTTGACTTCGCATGGACACGACTTCGATTCAAGGCCATGCAAAGACCACGAAGTCCAAGACGCTTGGCAACGCCGGGTTGTCGGCGGGCAGTTCCAGGGCCTCGCATTGGTAGGTCTGCGCGAGCCGGAGCAATCGACGCAGTTCGTGCCATCCCAGCGCTTGGGCTGCTGCGATGTTGTCGGCGGTGACGTCGACGCGCCAGCTGAAGTCGTCCAGCTCGAGGATCCGTAAGCAAGCGAGATGGGACTGTGAGGTGTTGTCGCCTTCTACAGCCTGATGTTCGGCGTGAATCTGCCGCGCGACCTCCCAGGGCAGATGGCATGCGCTGACTCGCAGCGTTCGGGCGATGTAGCGATGAAGGCCTGCCGGCGGAAATGCAGAAGGCTCGTGAGCCACCGGACTGCGAAGTGTTGGATCGATGTTCATGGGACTGCTTGGGAAAAGAAGAAAAGAAAAAGGGAGAGGAAAAACGCTTCGTGCGCGCGGCGCTGGGACACTCGTCAAGACATGCCGCCTCAGGCGGCACAATCTCTGCATGACGACGATGCAAGAGCTGCCTGATGAGGTGCTGAGTGCGATGGCAGTGGAGTGGCGCAGGAAGGCCCTGGAGGGAGACCTTCATGCACGCGGCACTGCCCACGAACTTGAGACGGAATTGCGCCGACGTGCCGGTGCACCGTTCACGAGCTACGACACCCTGGACATGCGCCCACTCGAGAAGAGAACGGCGCGGCGCCCCTGGTGGAAGCTCTGACGCGCACACTGAACAGAACGAGCAAGCGCCGCCGAGCCAGGCGCGGTTCTCACCTTGACGTCGATGCGTCACGGCATCTGTGCGTCGTTGTCCTGCGCAGACGGGGCCTTGTCGAGCTCGACACATCGCCAGAACGCTTGCTCCTGCCGGATAAGTCGCGCGATCTCGGCTTCGCAGCGTTCGATCCGGTAGACCTGCAGGTGCTGGCCGCCCAGCAGCACGATCACGTCGGCGGCATTCGCGTTTGTGACCGCGAGCTGGTGCAACACCCGCAGCCTGATGTGCTCGGGGACACCTTGAGCCCAGAAGTGGGCGAGGCTCATGCCGACGGAGAGGCACTCGAGGAGCTGGACATCGGACGACGCCACGACTTCGCGCGTGACGGTGGCGTGCATCCACGCATGTCGCGGGTGCTGCAGCGTGGCATTGACGCGCCGGACCTTGCGTCCCGTCCTGAGCGTGTAGTGCGCCGCCACGATCGGTTCGAGCAGCCGACTCCAGTAGGCGAGGCTGTCGTCCTGGATCTGCGTCGGATACAACAGGTCCTGTCGACCGGTCTTCTCCATCCAGAGACGGACCCGAGACTTGAAGGGGTCCCGGTCGAGGGCAGCGGCTGCATCGAGGTCTCCGATTCCGGGCTCGCGCATGTCGGGCCATCGGTCGCAGCGCGGGTGTGGGGGCTGAGGCGGCTGGACCAGTTGGAGTTGCGGCCGCCCTGCGGGGTACGTCGCTCGCAGACGCTCCGCGCGTGTATTCACCATGCTTTTCTCCTTGAGAGGTTCTGATGTCCATCCGGCAAAAAGCCCCTCTCCTGTGAAGGAGAGAGGCCTCTTTTTGGGGGGACGGGGGGGTTAAAACGCCCCTGTGAGAGGGCTTCAGGACGTGAGCTGAAGTGCGCGGTCAAGGGCGCGTTGCTTGATTGCCGCGCCTTGGCCGAACCAGGCGCTGTCGAGCCGGTATTCGGGGCTGCGGGCCCGGCGTTCGTGGTCGACGAACTCGGTCACCGCGTTGAGCAAGCCCCAGGCCGTGCCCTTGGCGGCGGCGAGTTCGGCGCCCCGTCCCCTGCCCTCGTAGAGGGCTTGCACTGTCTTCAAGGCACGGTCATGCGGCACGCTCGGCTGGCTGGTGCCGCCCTGCTTGCGGGTGGCCTCATGGGCGTTCGGTCCGCACAGCACGTGCAGGAAGTAGTCCAGCGGTTCTTTCCCTTTGACCTTGCGTTCGGACAGCTGCTTCATGCGGTGCATGAAGTGATCCCACTGGGAGACAGCAATCCCCAGCTTCTGCTTGATGGCGTCGGCGTCGAAGCGGGTGTTATGGGGCACCCGAATCGCGTTGCTCGTGCCGTCCAGCGCGATGGACAGGGTGTTGTTGCAGACCACCCGGACGGTGGTCGGGGTGACAGTAGTGGCAAGCGTGCCATCGCAGGAGGTGGCGAGCAGCAGGTAGCCGTCGACGACGTCCGAGCCCTTGAGGACGGCCTGTTTGCCGGTGCGCGCCAGTGCCCAAAACTTGCGTCCGGCCTTGAGCACACCGGCGGTTTCCATCTCGTAGCCACCGATCTCAGTAAGGTCGCGGTAGAACTCGAGCACCGCCCGGGGCTGCACTACCTGGTAGCGGCTGCTCACGACCGACAGGGGGGCCTGGGTATCGCTGCGGTAGAGGACCTTGTGGTCCTGGAAGGACTCCAGGGTCTGGAGCGACGGGTCTGTCTCCGGACCTTCGGTCATGTAGCGCACGGAGGTTTCTCGGATGGTCCAGTCCATGCCGGCACTGCGAGCCCAGACGTCGATCGGCTGCTTGGGCGGGAGACGGTGACCCAGGCGATGCCAAGGGGTATCACCTGCGAAGGCCATTTGTTCGATGAGATGTGCCATTGGGAATCGGGAAGAGAATGAGGAAGGAAATGGGGAAGAAAAGAAGAACCGGGACCGTGAGTGCTGCGTCAGTCCAGATCCGGGTCTTCGGGGTCGTCGTAGAACGGAGCGTCGGCTGGGGACGGCCCCGCTGTCCGGAACGTTGACGACGCCGGCGCTGGGTCCGGGGACGACCACGGTCCGTCGGACGCACCGCGTCGGCCGCTGAAGGTGTGGCCGCAGTTGGTGCACCTGCAGTTGTTCAGGACACGGTCATCGACAACGCGCCCGAAGATGGCGCCGACCTCGGTGCCCAGGGCGCCGCCGCCCAGGCCACCGAGCACCACGCCGATGACAGTGCCGATCGTTCCGCCGGCCGGACCGGCGGCCATACCGACGGCGAAGCCGACGCGCGCGCCGCGAAGCGCACCGGCAACGCCGCCGGCGGCACCTGCCAGGCCGCCGAGCGTGCCGCCGGTTCGCTGGGCGATGTCGCGGGTTTCGATGCGGTCGCAGCCGCAGTTGGGACATTGAAGGGAAGACAAGGTGAAAGTGCTCCTTTAAAGCAGGTGGAAGAAAGAAGAAGAGAAGAGCTGGAAGGCCCGCCCCAGGCGGCAAAAAGCCCGGTCGACGGCGAGGCCGGACCAGGCTTTTCGAGGGGGCTCTTGTTGAATTCGGAGGGCGAAGGAGGAACAGGCGTCAGTCGACAATGCGACCAGCAAGCCGTGCCAGGCGTGCGTATTCGCTCAAGGGCTTGTTCGCCTTCCAATGCAGGTCACGCTCGATGCCGAGGGCACCGCCTATCAGTCGAATCGACATCAGCTCCTGCACGGACACATGGCCCGTCTCAGGCATGCCCATGCCGAGGTCGGCCAAGCCGTAGGCCAGGTCTTGGTCATCGGGGTCCAGTTCGGTGATGAGCCAGGTAGCGGCCCCGCAGGGGTTGAACCACTTGACCACGGGAGGAGGATCGAAGCGAGGGTTATCGCGCGAGGCTTCGCCGTTGGCGAGCAGCAGCTGGCGCAACTCGGGGGTAATGAGTTCCATGGGGTCTCCAAGTCTTGGCCCGATGGGTCGGGCAATTGGGTGTCTGGGAAGGCATCGGGCCGCGCTGCGCCAATGAGCAGACGGCATAGCGCCCGGCCACCACGGCCGGGTGGGGCCGGGCATGCCGGGCGCGGCCGGGCGAGATGGGATGCAGAAACGAAAAAGCCGCCCGAAGGCGGCTTGAGAAGGATTGGAAGATCAAAACAGAGGCATCAGCCTGGGCGTTTGCCACTGCGGCACTCGGCCTCCCATTCGCCGAGCTGGTCGGCGGTGATCAACTCGTCCTCACCATGCTGGACGCGGAAGGCGACGATCTGCGTATCCACGCAGCCCTGCACATTGGAGGCAGCGCCCGGTGGCACCACCGTCACTGCCGACTTCGCTGTCGGTGCCAACGGCACTTCCACGCCGTTGTCGTACCTGGCCACGACCTTGAGTTCATCCGTTGGGTTCCTGTCGCTATCCAGCGTGGCGACCACGACGTCGCCATGTGGCTTGCCCATCTTCCATCCGCTGCGATCCCTGAGCTTGCCGGAGAAAACGTCGTAGTTTTCTTCGATGCCGTCCTTGACCCCATCGACCATCCTGACGCGGTACACCAGCCGGTCGGTGCCGCGTGAATAGCGTACGAGCTCGCCGTCGACCAGGCCCTTGGAGTACGTGGCGCGAAAGACCAGCTTGCCGGTCTCGTCGTCGACGATTTCCTGTTTGCCGTGCACCTTGCCCTGCTTGAAGCTCACCTGCAGGATCTTGCGCCCGGACTCGGGCCCGTACATCGTCATGTCGCCATCCAGGACGCCGTTGTCGAACTGCGCTTCTGCTGCGAGCTTGCTGCCGTTGCGAGGAAAGTAGGTCTTGATGCGTCCATCCAGCGTTCCCTTGTCGAAGCTCATCTCGTCGGACAGCAGTTGGTCCGCAGTGGCGCGACAGACTGCCTTGCCATCCAGAACACCTTGATCGACATCGACGTCGCAGACAGCGACAGCGGTATAGATGTCCGCCTGGATGCCCAGCGACGTGTAGACGTTGGAAAGGGTCTGGTGGTAAGCCCCATAGTCCCTGCGGCCCATGATGGCTGTACGCGCGGGAATGTTGGTAAGGTGCCCTGAGTACGGCTTGTCGGCACCAGCCCGGAAGATCTTGCCGTTGACGACCTCGGCGTTGCGGAACTCCAGGGTCGAGGGGCCGCAGGCGGTCAGCAGGAGTGCGGCGGCCACGGACATGCACGGCGCGAGCAGCGCCTTGATGATGGTTTTCATGGTGTGTGGAGAGGAAGGAAGTGGTTGACCGCTCGGCTCACTTACGGATCGACAAGCCGATGGCGCCGCCGATGAGCAGCATGCCGGCGAAGCCTTGGAAGGCCTCGTCATCGCCCGCCAGGGCGATCAGCAGTACCGCCGTGATCACCGTCATGATGATCTTGGCGCTCTTTGGGAGGGTCTTGATGGTGGTGCCCGCCAAGTAGTAGATCTCGCCGCTCCAGGCGATGACCACCGCGGCCGGCGGGAACACCAGGAACATGCAGACGAGTGCCCAGCGCTGGCGGAACCAGGGGATCGAGCCATAGGGACTCGGGCTTCCGGAAAGCGGTGTCTGCGCTGTGGCAGGTCCCTGCCCTGCGGGGGCCTGGGGGGCACCGCATTTGGGGCACGTAGGGGCGGTTTCGTGGATCTGGTGGCCGCAGCCGCGGCAGTGGACGAAGTTGGTCAAGTAGGTTCTCCTTAGTTTGGTGCCTGAAATGAAGGATCACGGAAGGTGCAAGTGAACGCTGGACGTGGATCCTCACGTGCCTCTGCGGATCCCAAAGCGACAGCAAGCCCCCCAAGGGGCCCCGACGCTCTTTGAAATTCGTTTCTCAAATGGTAACCATATACCGCGCAATCTTATCCCGTGGAGCTTTATGCAGGATGACAAGACGATTGGCGAATGGTCAAAACTGGTACATCGGACAAACAGAAAGCCCCAGAGTTAGTGGCTTTCGGAGAAGCCGTTCGCCGCCGTAGGAAGGACCTTGGCTACTCGCAAGAGGCGTTTGGGGATGCTTGCGGGATCGATCGCAGCTATATGGGCGGCATTGAACGCGGCGAGCACAATCTCGCGCTAATCAATATCCTCAAAATCATCGAAGGCCTCGGTGTCCAACCATCAGAGTTTTTCAGGGACATGGACAAACCCGTTGGCCATGCACGCAAGCCAGGACGGAAGAGTTGAGCCCTCCTACCTGCTCATCTCAGTCATATAGATCTGAAAATTTCTGGAATCGGGCAGTTCCTTAGTCAGGGGCTGCTTGCAATGTCGATTCGGCCGGTGGAATCAAGAGATTGGCTCGATCCACAGACACTCGGACCATCGTGGCCTACAGGGGGCAGCGGCCGCGAAGCCGTTCGATTCTTCCTTCTTTAGCGATACATGTTTGCCCTGACCCGCATGACGATCGACCGCGCCCGGAAAGAGCGTCTGCCACAAGTCGCCGGAAGCCTGGCGTTCACGACCTTGCTGTCCATCGTGCCCCTGCTGGCTGTGAGCTTTGCGCTGCTCACGCGATTCCCGGTCTTCGCGCGATTCAAGGATGCGCTTCAGGACTTCTTGCTCAGCAGGTTGCTTCCGGCGGACATTGCACGCACGATGCTCAAGTACCTGAACCAGTTCGCCGCCAACGCCAGCGGCCTGACCGTAATAGTCCGCCCAAGGCCATCATTGACGGCTGAGCGTTTTAGGACGTGACGTCTGCAACGTGCTGGAGCAGGCCGAACCCTACGCGCCATGCTCGGCCATCGCAGTGCACGGTGGCCGT
>PJUB01000191.1_pt1 | contig 38117 bp, 31 predicted proteins | sample 1512141 | NCBI WGS metagenome assembly PJUB01 (sample SAMN08177677, study PRJNA422409) | Soil metagenome, whole genome shotgun sequencing project. | isolation source: Soil enriched on filter paper: alkali lignin treatment | place: USA: Madison | collected 2015-01-15 | reverse complement strand
CTTTTTGCGCAAAGGCGTCGCCGAGGTTCCCTTTTTCGCGTCGTGGATTGGCATACGGGGTGCAACCACCCATTTCTCCCTTCCAGACCGGGCCGTACCATGCACATGCCTTCCCCTTCCCGCCGACGCGCCGCCGTCCGCCTGCCCGCCGCCACGGCCGCCGCCGCACTAATCGGCCTGGCCCTGCCCGGCGCGGCCCCCGCCCAGACGCCAAACGCCGCCCAGGCCGCCGCCGAGCGCGACTACGACATTCCGCCCGGCGACCTGAGCCGGGTGTTGACCGAATTCGCCATGCAAGCGGGTATCCAGGTGTCGATCGAAGCGTCGCTGACCGCCGGGCGGCAGAGCCCGGGCGTGCGCGGGCGGCAATCGGCGTGGTCGGGACTGAACGCGATCCTGGCTGGCACCGGCCTGCAGCCGATGCGCAGCGGCAACGCCTACACCGCGCGCCCCGTGCCGAATGCCGACGCGGTCACGCTGCCCAACATCACAGTACGCGGCAACGCCACCGCCGCCTTGCAACAGGAAGGTCTGGCCAGCGACGGCTACCGGGCGTCCAGCGTATCGGCCGCCGGTGCGCTGGGCGGCATGGAGCTGCGCAACGCGCCCTATTCGTTCAGCGTCGTCACCCGCGAGCTGCTGCAGAACGTGCAGGCGCAGACGCCCGACGACGTCTACAAGATCAACCCGGCAACGCTGACACAGACACCGCAGTTGAGCGGCTGGGCGCCGATGGTCAAGATTCGCGGCTTCAACAGCTATGACCGCGCGGAAGACGGCCTGCGCCACTCGTACGGCTTCGCCGCGTCGCTGGAAGACAAGGAAAGGGTCGAAGTGCTCAGCGGCCTGTCCGGCTTCCTGTTCGGCGCGGCCTCGCCCGGCGGCATGGTGAACTACGTCAACAAGCGCCCCACCCCGGACCGCCTGAACAGCATTACCATGGGCTCTTACGGCGGCAGCCAAGCCTACGTTCATGGCGACTTCGGCGGCCCGTTCGACGACAACGGCAAGGTCGGCTACCGCGTCAACCTTGTCCGCCAGAATGGCGATACCGCCGTGGACGACCAGAAGATCGATCGCACCCTGGCAAGCCTGGCCCTGGATTTCAACGTGACCGATCGCTTCAAGATCGAGTTGGGCGCCTCATACAGCGACTACAAGATGACGTCGCCCACGGCTTACTGGTTTGTCCGCGACGGGATATCCCGCCCCAAGGCCCCGGATTCCAGCAAGGACTGGAGCCAACCGTGGATCCGCGACGAGACCGAAAGCCGTAAATGGATGGCTCGCATGACCTATGAGGCCAGCGATCACCTAACGGTACGCGTCGCCCATCTGCGCGAATACCAGGACCGGCCCGTCCAGTACCACACGATGAACACGCTGCGTTCGTCCAGCGAATACGCGCAATTGCGGCAGAAAGTCGGTGCGACCAGCACCGAGTCCGAAGCCTGGCAGGCGCTGGCAGACATTTCGTTCGACACCGGACCGATCGGCCACAAGGTCACCATGGGCTATTACGGCTACATGGACAAGCAATGGCAAACCACCTATTTTCCCAACACCGGCTACGTCGGCCCGTACGGCCTGGTCTCGCCCACGCACGTGCCGGAACCGCAATGGCCGTCCGATGCGTCGGAAAGAACGTACTACGCCAGCCGCATCCGCAACGACAATTTCATGATCGGTGACCTGATCCGGTTGAACGAACAATGGTCTGCGCTGGTGGGCGTGAACCGCAGCACCATCAAGGCCATGGAGCGTGACCAGGACGGCAACGCGGGCCAACCGGATTACGATCGCGGCCGCAATTCGCCCAACGCGTCGTTGATCTTCACGCCAACCCCTTGGCTGACGACCTACGCAACCTACATCGAAGGCCTGGAACAAGGCGGCGTTGCACCGGACGAAGCCGTCAACCGCGGACAGGTGCTGTCGCCCATGCGCAGCAAGCAACGCGAACTGGGCGTGAAGGCCGAGTTGGGCGGTGTGCTGGTCAGCGGCGCGCTGTTCGACATCGAAAAAGCCTACGAGTACTCCAACAACGCCAATGTCTACGTACAGGACGGCGTCCAGCGCCATCGCGGCGCCGAAGTCTCGGCGGTGGGCAAGGTGACCGATGCCTGGACCGTGATGGGCGGCGTGACGATGCTCACGGCCCGTGTAGAAGGCAGCGCCAACGACGGCAACGCTCCGATCAACGTGCCCAAGCTGACGGCCAAGCTGTATTCGGAGTACGCGCTGCCCTTCGCGCCGGGCCTGAGCCTGACTGGCGGGGTCTACTACGTCGGCAAGCAGTGGGCCACTAACACCAACACCAGCCGGCTGCCGTCGTACACCACCTTCGACCTGGGTCTGCGCTACGCGACCAAGGTCACCGGTCGACCGGTGACGCTGCGCCTGAATGTCAACAACGTAGCCGACCGCAGTTATTGGCTCAACAGCTACTACCTGGGCAGCCCGCGCAGCGTTGCGCTGTCGGCGCAGATGCAGTTCTGAACGCCTGGCGGAACGCGCGCGGCGCGCGCGTTCCGGACTGAGACCTGTCCCTCGGTCAGGCCCTGGACTTATCAGACCTGCACAGCCTAATCCGCGAACTGCTCCACCCCCACCTGCCGCAGCCATTGAATGGCCGGCTCGCGGTGGTTGCGCGCATGCCAGAACACATTGATGACGGACTCCGGGATCTTCACCGGACAGGGCGCGGTGGCCAGGCCGAACGGCTTGCAGGCGCAATCGGCAAAGCGCTGCGGCACCACCGCGATCATGTCGGTGGCCTGCAGCACCGGCCCCACCGCCATGAAGTGCGGCACCGTCAGCCGCAAGCGGCGGCGGATGCCGGCGCGCTCGATGACCTGGTCCACCACGCCGTGCCCGGTGCCTTCGGACACGATGGCAACGTGCTCGGCCGCGCGGAACTGCTTGGCCGACACCCCGCCGCGCGCCAGCGGATGGTCCTGCCGGAAGATGCACACATAGGGCTGGTGAAACAAGCGCCGCTGAAAGAAGCCTTGCTTCAAACCCGGCAGAAAGCCCATCGCCAGGTCGATCCGCCCGCGCTCCATTTCGTCCTTCACGTCGATCGACGTCGTGCGCACGGTGCGGATGGTGACGCCCGGCGCCGCCGCATCCAGCGCCCGCATCAGCCGCGGCAGAAAGTAGGTTTCGCCCACGTCATTGACGCCGATGACAAAGGCCCGCTCGCTCTGCGCCGGGTCGAACAAGGCCCGTGCGTTCAATGTGCCGTGCAACGCGGCCAGCGCATCGGCAATGGGCTGCGCCAGCGCTTCGGCGTAGGGCGTGGGCACCATGCCGCGCGAGGTCCGCAGGAACAATTCGTCGCCCAACAGCTTGCGCAGCCGGCCCAGCGCGTTGCTGACTCCGGGCTGCGAGATACCCAGGTTGCGCGCCACCGCCGACACCCGGCCGTGCTTGCACAACTCGTTGAAGACGACCAGCAGGTTCAGGTCCATGTCTTGCAGGTTCATGCGCTTGTCTCCACCAATATTGATTCTGGTGATTGTTGTCATCAGCCAGATTCTATTTATTTATTTCATGCCCTGGCCGAAGATGCAACAAATGCCGCGCCCATGTCGCACGGCCCCCGCCCGGCCGCACGACGGCCACGGATGAAGGAGACAAACCATGCAACCCTGGCCTACCGACGGCACCCACCGCATTCCCTTCGGCGTCTACACCGACGCCGCGCTGCACCAGAAAGAACTGGACCGCTTTTTCTACCGCGGCCACTGGAACTACGTCGGCCTGGAAGCCGAAATCCCCCACCCCGGCGACTTCAAGCGCACGGCCGTGGGCGAGCGGTCCGTCATCCTGCTGCGCGACAACGACGGCCAGGTGCGGGTGGTGGAAAACGTCTGTGCGCACCGCGGCGTGCAGTTCTGCCGCGAACGCTCGGGCAACCGCAGCGAATTCGTCTGTCCCTACCATCAGTGGAATTACGACCTGCAGGGCAACCTGATCGGCGTGCCCTTTCGCCGAGGCGTCAAGCAGGAGGGCCGCGTCAACGGCGGCATGCCGCCCGATTTCAAGCCCGAGGAACACGGACTGACCAAACTGGCCGTGGCCTGTCGCAACGGCGTCGTCTTCGCCTCGTTCGACCACGACGTCGAGCCGCTCGAAGACTACCTGGGCCCCGACATCCTGCACTACTTCGACCGCGTCTTCGACGGCCGCCAGTTGGTGATCCACGGCTACAGCCGCCAGCGTATTCCCGGCAACTGGAAGCTGATGCAGGAGAACATCAAGGACCCCTACCACCCCGGCCTGCTCCACACCTGGTTCGTCACCTTCGGCCTGTGGCGGGCCGACAACCGTTCCGAACTGAAGATGGACCGCCACTTGCGCCACGCCGCCATGATCTCGACGCGCGGCCAGGGCGGCAAGGGCAGCGTCACCAGCGGCGTCTCCAGCTTCAAGGAACAGATGTCGCTGAACGACGACCGCTTTCTGGACATCGTCCCCGAACCCTGGTGGAACGGCCCCACGGCGGTGCTGATGACGCTGTTTCCCAGCGTCATCATCCAGCAGCAGGTCAACTCGCTGTCGACCCGCCACATCCAGCCCGTCGGCCACGACGCCTTCGATTTCGTCTGGACGCACTTCGGCTTCGCCGACGACACGCCCGAGATGACCCGGCGCCGCCTGCGCCAGGCCAACCTGTTCGGCCCCGCCGGTTTCGTGTCGGCGGACGACGGCGAGGTGATCGAGTTCTCGCAATCCGGCTTCCAGCAAAAGCCCTGGCACCGCAGCGTGGCCGAACTGGGCGGCAAGACCGCCGAGAACACCGACCATATGGTGACCGAAACGCTGATCCGCGGCATGTACGCCTACTGGCGCCGCGTGATGGAAGAGGAGGCCTGACGATGCTGGAATTTCCGCTGTACTACGCGCTGACCCGGCTGTACACCGACTACGCCGCCGCGCTGGACGCCGAACAATGGGACCAGTGGCCGGACTTCTTCCTGGAAGACTGTACCTACAAAGTGCTGCCCCGCGAAAACCACGAACGCGGCTACCCCCTGGCCACCATGGCCTTCGAAAGCCGCGGCATGCTGCGCGACCGCATCTACGGCGCCACCGACACCATCTTCCACGACCCCTACTACCAACGCCACGTGGTCGGCGCGCCCCGCGTCCTGTCGGTCGCGGGCGACCGGATCGAATCCGAAGCCAACTACGCCGTCTTCCGCACCAAGCCCAACCAGCTGACGACGGTCTTCAACGTCGGCCGCTACCTGGACGTCATCCGCCAGACGCCCGACGGCCTGAAATTCGAATCCAGGCTATGCATCTTCGACAGCGAGTTGATTCCGAATTCGTTGATCTATCCCATCTGACCAAAAAGGTGGCGCATCGCTCGCCGGCCCCTGTCGGCGGGCGCCCCAAATCCCACTCCCCAGGCAGGCAACATCGCGCGCCCGCCTGCGGCTTGCCCCAATCGTGACGAGGACACCGCAACATGACAACGCAATGGATAAAGGCCATCCCGCTGGCCGACATACCCGATGAAGACGTGATCGCCGTCCAGGCCGGCGACCACGAAATCGCGCTCTACGGCGTCGAAGGCGCCGTCTACGCCACCGCCAACCTCTGTACCCACGGCAACGCCCGCCTGTGCGACGGCTTCCTGACCGGCCACGAAATCGAATGCCCGCTGCACCAGGGCCGCTTCGACGTCAGAGACGGCCGCGCCCTCTGTTCGCCGCTACGCGACAACATCGCGACCTACCCCGTCAGAATCGAAGACGGCATGGTGTTCGTGGCGCTGTAGCAAGACAGCCGAACCATCCCATGCCCAAGGCGGCGCCCCACTGGCGCCGCCAATCAGCCCAACGCCAAACGCAAGGCTTCATTGGCCGCCGCCATCCCCATGGCGGCCGTCACGGTCACGACAGACCCATACCCCGCACAAGACAACCCCTGCGGCGCAGCCGCTTGCGCGGACACCCCCATGTCGTCGTCCATTTCGCCGGCCCGCGTCCATTCATCCGGCAAGATCGCCGGCTGATCGAACCACAGCGCATGCACCCCCATCTTGGGCACCCGCTTCAAGGCCTTGCCGTTCTTGTCCGATGCCCGAGCAAATCCATGCTCGCGCCGCAGCTTGTTGCGCAACTTGGACAACAACGCATCATTGACCGCCGCCGACAGATCCCCCGCCCGCAGCGCCAACGGGTCCGTCTTGCCCCCCGCCCCGCCACACAGCAGCATGGGCACACCCAACGCCCGCGCATGCAAGATCATCGCAATCTTGGCCGCCGCCTGATCAGTACAGTCAATGATGACGGTATAAGGCCCAGGCAAGACCTCGCCGACATTCTCAGGCGACACAAAGTCATCCACCCGCGTCAACCGACACGCCGGATTGATCCCCAACACCCGCTCGGCCATGGCATCCACCTTGGACTGCCCCACGGTCTCGGTCAGCGCATGAATCTGCCGATTGACGTTGGACTCCGCAATATGGTCCAGATCAATCAGGGTCAACGCCCCGATCCCACAACGCGCAAGCGCCTCAACCGTCCACGAGCCAACCCCACCCAGGCCGGCAACGGCAATGTGCGCGTCTTGAAAACGTCTGGGAGCATCAGGCCCGTACAGGCGTGACAGGCTGGAGAAGCGGCGGTCGAGGTCGACGGAATCGAGGGTGTTCATGAGAGATATTTTATATGGCCGCCAAACCCGCCCCATGCCGGCCAGGCGGACGGCCTTGCGAGGAATACCCACCATCACGCGCAATCCCATGCCGTGCCCCCCGCTCGTGCCCTTCTATCGGCGCGGATGCCGTGGCGTTCAACATGAATGTGCAGCGCCCGATGGGCGGCGCGCGAGACGGTCAACACGAGCAGCCCGATCTCTGCCGCGCCGCCCATCACCGCCCCACCCACAACCGTGCGGACCCACTAGAAACGCAATCACCACCAGCGCGAAGCGCCGTCGCAACACATTCCAGCAACGCAATGCCAAACGTGGCCGCCCGCGCGGCCGCGGCTTGGCGACCCCGTAGATTCCATTCCCTGACCACCGGTCTGGCAGCGCAACGACCCAAGACGCACGTAGCCCCTGGCGGGGGTGGCTTGCGGAGTGGGCAACCTCGATGCGCCCGAGGGAATCGGAAGGGAGCCGAAGGCGTACGACGATGACGAGGGGGAAGTCCGGAGCGAAGGCTCCGGACCGCAATCGTGGGCGCCCACTCCGCAAGCCACCCCCGCCAGGGGCGACCTACGAAGCCACCCCCCTCATGCAAGCACCAACACCCCAGCAAACCAAACACCACAAAAGTAAACCTACTACTCCACATTCGTAGCAGAAACAGAATCATCCCCACCCAATGCCTGATAAACCTTCACCTGATTCACCAACCGATTCAACACATTCTCATCCCGAGCCATCTCCGCCCCCCGCCGCTTCTCCTGCGCATCCAACCAAAACCGCAACGACACAGACCCCGCCCGATAACGAACTTCATACAGCCGCTCAGCCTCCCGAGCCGCCTTCAACGATGCCTCAAGCTGCTCCCCCTGCACCCGCAGCTGCGTCCGATTCGACAACGCATTTTCCACATCCGCCATCGCCTGATACAGCGCTTGCCTGAACGTCACCACCCGCTCATCGAACTCCGTCCGCGAAATCTTCAGGTTCAACCCCAGCCGATTCCACTGCAAGAACGGCAACGTCACCGCCGTCGTCAACGCCCCCACCGGATTTTGCAGAATGTTCGACAGCGTCGGACTGCTCGTTCCCAGCGAGCCTGTCAGCGTCAGCGTCGGATAGAAACTTGCCCGCGCCGCGTCCACATTCGACAACGCCTCGCGCAGCCGCAGTTCAGCCGCCCGCAGATCCGGCCGGCGTCCCAGCAGCTCTGCCGGCACCCCTGCCCGCGCCTGCGGCAGCGGATATTGCGGCAGCCGCGGCGGATCTGCCATCGTGCGGTCCGGCGGGCCGTCGAACAGGATCGCCAGCGCATTCACGTATTCCACACGTTGCTGCACCAACAGCGCATGCGCCGCCTGCTGGCTGGCCACCGTCTGCTCCGCTTCCGCCACTTCCAGCGCCGACGCCCCACCCGCCGCATATTGCGCCCGCACCAGGTCCTGCGTCCTGCGTGCATACGCAATGCTTTCCAGGCTGCTCGCGATGCGTTGATTGATGAACGCCGTCTGCCAATACAGCGTCGCCGTCGTGCCCACCAGCGACAGCGCCGAACTCTGGCGGTCCTGCTCGGTAGCCAGCGCTTCCCAGTCCGCCGCATCGCGCTGGCGCGACAGCTTGCCCCACAGGTCCACCTCGTAGCCGATCGACAGTTCCGTGCCGTTCGCGCGGGTGATTGCGCGGTCGCCGTAGAAATTGCGTGAGCGGGTCACGCTGGCGTTGCCCGTCAGTTGCGGAATCAGCTGGTCTTCGGCCAGGCCCGCCTGGTATTGCGCCCGGCGCACCCGGATCGCCGCCGCGGCCAGGTCGTTGTTGCGCGCCAGCGCGCCTTCCACCAGCCCGTTCAACACCGGGTCATTGAAATTGCGCCACCACGCCCCGCCAACCGCCAGCGCCGCGGCCGGCGCCATCGGTGCTGCCGCATCGGACGCGTAGGTCCAGGCCGCCGGGGCGCGCGTCTCGGGCGCCTGGTACTCGGTCTTGAGCAGGCCGCCGCAGCCCGACAGGGCCAGCGCCAAGGCCAGCGCGGCGGGTTTGCAGATCAGGGAAACAGCTTTCATCGTCCTCATTCCCGGGCCAAGGCCTCGACGGGATCCAGGCGCGCCGCATTGCGCGCCGGTAAATAGCCGAACAGCACGCCGATCAGCGTCGAACACGTGAACGCCGCCACCATCGACGCCGTCGAATAGATCATGCGGAACGAGCCGCCCGTGGCTTTCGCCACCAGCACGCCCAGGCCCAGCGACAGCGCAATGCCCACCGCCCCGCCGATCAGGCACACCAGCACCGCCTCGATCAGGAACTGCTGCATGATGTCGCTGCGGCGCGCGCCCACCGCCATGCGCACCCCGATTTCCCGGGTGCGCTCGGTGACCGACACCAGCATGATGTTCATCACCCCGATGCCGCCCACCATCAGCGAAATCAGCGCAATCAGCGACACCAGCAGCGTCATCGTCGCCGTCGTGCGTTCGATCGTCTTGCGGATCGCGTCCGTGTTGAACACGAAGAAATCCTTCACCACATGGCGGCGCATCAGCACCCGCGTGATCGCCTGCTCGGCCGCGGCCGGCGGCGACGCGTCGTTCACGCGCACCGTGATGCTCTTCAGGTGTTGCTGGCCCAGCACGCGCGACAGCGCCGTGGTGTAGGGAATCCAGACGTTCAGCGTTTCGTTGTTGCCGAAGACCGTATCGTTCTTCTTGGTCACGCCGATCACGCGGGCCGGCATCGCCCCCAGGAACACAATCTGGCCGATGGCATCGGTGTGCGAGCCGAACAGCGCCTTGCGGGTGCTTTCGTCGATCACCACTTCCTGCGCGCGGCGCGCCACGCTGGTGGCATCGAAGTACTTGCCCTGCGCCAGCTTGACATTGCGGACCCGGAAGTACTGTTCGCCCACGCCCTGGATCGAACCGTTCACCGCCACGTTGCGATAGCGCAGCGTGCTGCTGGTGGAGACTTCCGGCGTCACGCTGTCCACGTACGACTCGCGCGCCAGCGCGTCCGCGTCGGCCGGCACCAGCGTGCGGATGTTGACGGCCTTTTCGTCGCCGAAGTCCTTGCCCGGAAACACCTCGACCGTATTGGTGCCGATCTCGCTGATGTCTTCCAGGATCTTCTGGCGCGAGCCCTCGCCCAGCGCCACCACCGACACCACTGCGGCGATGCCGATGATGATGCCCAGCATGGTCAACGACGTACGCAGGCGGTGCGCGTTCATGGCCAGCAGCGCCATGCGCAGGGCCTCGCCGCAGCGGTCCAGGTAGGCCTGCCAGCTCGGTCGCGGCGGCAGCACGGCGGGTGCTTCGCGCTCGGCCTGGAGATGCGGCGCATCGGGGTTGCGCTTGTCCGACACGATCTCGCCGTCACTGATCTCGATGATGCGCTGCGCATGGCGCGCCACGTTCATGTCGTGCGTGACCAGGATGATGGTATGGCCGGCCGCGTTCAGTTCTTCCAGGATGCGCAGCACTTCCTGGCCTGTGTGCGTGTCCAGCGCGCCGGTCGGTTCGTCCGCCAGGATGATGTCGCCGCCGTTCATCAGCGCGCGGGCAATGCTCACGCGCTGCTGCTGGCCGCCCGACAGCTGCCCGGGGCGGTGGCCCGTGCGGTCGCCCAGGCCCAGGCGCCGCAACAGTTCTTCGGCGCGTTGCAGCCGCGCTTCGCGGCGCTTGCCGGCGTAGACCGCCGGCACCTCGACGTTGCCCTGCGCCGTCAGGTCGGACAGCAGGTGGTAGCGCTGGAAAATGAAGCCGAAGTGTTCGCGGCGCAGTTCGGCCAGTTCGTCCGGGTCCAGCTCGCCGGTGCTGCGGCCGTCCACGCGGTAGTCGCCGCTGGTGGGCCGGTCCAGGCAGCCAAGGATGTTCATCAGGGTCGACTTGCCCGAGCCCGACGCGCCGACGATGGCTACCATTTCCCCGGCCTCGATGGTCAGGTTGATGTCCTTGAGCACGGCGATGGTCTGCTCGCCCGCGGGAAACTCGCGGCGAACCCCGGCCAGCGAAATAAGCGGTCCGGCCATCTCAGCGTCCTGCGGCGGCCACCGGCGCGGCGTCGGCCGACACCACGCGTTCGCCCACTTCCAGGCCTTCCAGCACCTGCGCCTGCACGTTGTTGTTCATGCCGATCTTGACCTGGCGGGTCTCGGTCTGGTTGTTCTTGTCCACCACCCGCACCGCGTAGCGGCCGTCTTCGCCGCGCTTGCCCAGGGCCGAGGCCGGCACCACCACCGCGTCGCGGGCCTCGCCCAGCACGATGGACACCTGCGCCGTCATGGAGATGCGCAGCTTTTCGTCAGGGTTGGGCACGTCGAACAGGCCGTTGTAATAGACGGCGGCGCTGGTGGAATTGGACCCGGACGACGTCAGCGACGCGGTGGCGTCGTCTTTCTGGATCGATTCGGGCGCCGGTTCCACCGCGCGCAGGGTGGCCTGGTAACGCTGATCGGGCTCGCCCAGGATGGTGAAGTACACCGGCAGGCCGGGCTTGACCCGGGTCACGTCGGCTTCGGAGATCTGCGCCTTGATGGTCATCGTGGCCACCTGGGCGACCTTGATGATGGTCGGCGCGCTCTGGAACGAGTTGACCGTCTGGCCTTCCTTGGTGACCACGGCGACCACGATGCCGTCGATCGGCGAGACGATGCGGGTGTAGCCCAGGTTGACCTTGGCGGTGTCCACCTGGATTTCGGCCTGCACGATCTGCGCGTCCAGCGACGAGATGTCGGCGCGGGTCACGCCCAGCGTGGCCTCGGCGGTTTCATAGGCCTCGCGCGAGCTGGCGTCGGCCGCCAGCATCTGGCGTTGCCGGCGGAAGGCCAGTTCGGCCTGCTTCAGGGTGGCGACCTTGGCGGCGCGCTCGGCCCGGCGGGTCTGCAAGGCGGCCTGGGCATTGCGCAGCTCGTTCTGCTGGGTCAGGTCGTCGATCTCGGCCACCAACTGGCCCTTCTTGACGCGGTCGCCCAGCGCCACCTTCAGCGACTTGAGCTGGCCGGTGGCCTGCGCGCCGACGCTCACGCGTTCGATGGCGTCCATCGTGCCGCTGGCCAAAACGCTGTCTTCAAGGTTGCCGCGGGTGACTTCGGCCACGGCGAAGGTGGGCGGCGGCGGCGCCGAGAAAAAGGCGGCGCGCACGCCGTAGGCAATGATCAGGAGAACAACGGCGATGAGGACGTAGCGCCGGACTTTGCTGCGAGGCTTTTTCATTGAACCAGTTCAAATGGGGCGGCGGGGACATGGCCCGCCACTCGAATAACTAAAAACGGATCGGGCCGACGGCGCTTGCCCAGACTGCCTGCACATCCTAAACGGTGGATTGCGCCAAAAGGATGCCCAATCTGTGGCGAAAGGGTGAAAAACGGTAAAGCGGGCCAGACTTGGGCCGCTGCACCGAATGATTGTTCCGTTGCGTGAACGATACATCTGTTGCAGCGCACTCATGCAACCCGTGTAACCGAGCTTGCGGCGATCATGCCGCCATCTTTCCCCAACCCTGTCCGACTTGGCCGATAGATGGCGCCTATCCTGTCACCACTTCCCGAACATGAATACCGCAGTGCAAAAAAACCGCACCTCGACATAGCGCGACGTTCGGCACAGAATGAATGCAGTTAAGTCGTATCCGTGCCTACTTCGCCCCCATCCCCCTCTTCACATCACGCCGCCCCGGAGTTTTCCGGGGCGGCGCTGTTGTGCGTGCTGGCCATGCTGAACCACGTGGCGCTCACCGGGGGACGGATCACCGTGTCCCTGACGGCGCTGCAGATGGGCCTGTCCACCTTCAAGGTGGGTACGCTGATCGCCGTGTTCGCCGTGCTGCCGATGCTGTTTTCGGTGCGGGCCGGCCGCTGGGTCGACCGGGTCGGCATCGTGCGCCCGCTGGTCACCGGTACCACGCTGGTGGTGATCGGCACCGCGCTGCCTTTCGTGTCGCAGACCCAGTTCGCATTGCTGATCGCGTCCTGTTCCATCGGCATCGGCTTCATGCTGCACCAGGTGGCCACGCAGGATCTGCTGGGCCACGCCGAACCCGCGCAGCGCCTGCGCAACTTCTCGTACATGTCGCTGGCCCTGGCGGGGTCGGGGTTTTCCGGGCCGCTGATCGCCGGCCTGGCGATCGACCACCTGGGCACCCGGCTGGCCTTCGGCCTGCTGACGCTGGGTCCGCTGCTGTCGGCCGCCGGGCTGTACACCTTGCGTCACCAATTGAAGGCGGTCGATTCGCTGCTGGCCGGCGCCAAGGAAGCCCAGCGCCGCCGCGTCACCGAACTGCTGGCCGTGCCGGCGCTGCGGCGCATCCTGATGGTCAATACCATTTTGTCCGGCGCCTGGGACACCCACTTGTTCGTGGTGCCCATCTTTGGCATCGCGATCGGCCTGTCGGCCACCACCATCGGTGTCATTCTTGCATCCTTCGCGGCAGCAACGTTCATCATCCGCCTGGTATTGCCGCTGATCCAGCGCCGCGTGCGGTCGTGGACGCTGGTGCGGGTGGCCATGGCCACTGCCGCCATCGACTTCATGCTTTACCCGCTGTTCACCGACGTTAGCGTCCTGATCGTGCTGTCGTTCATCCTCGGGCTTGCGCTGGGGTGCTGCCAACCGAGTATGCTTTCACTGCTGCACCAGCACTCGCCACCGGGCCGCGCCGCCGAAGCCGTGGGGCTACGCATGGCCCTGATCAACGGTTCGCAGGTTTCGCTGCCGCTGACCTTCGGCGCGCTGGGTGCGGTCATCGGCGTCGCCCCGCTGTTCTGGGCCTATTCCGTGGCCCTGATGGCCGGCGGCTGGGCCAATCGCAACCCCCCGCTCGAATCTGACCGGAAACCGTAGTCGTGAACACGCAGTCCCCTTCCTCCGCTGCCGGCATTGCCGGCGCCAGCCTGCCCTTTCGCTTGTGGACGCCCGAAGAACGCCAGGCGTCGCTTGCCGCCGCGCTGCAACATTGGCAGGCCGGCGAGGACGTCTGGGTATATGGGTACGGATCCCTGGTCTGGCGCCCCGATTTCGCCTTCGAGGAACGCCGGCTGGCCACCCTGCATGGCCACCACCGGGCGCTGTGCCTGTGGTCTCGGGTCAATCGCGGCACGCCCGAATGCCCCGGACTGGTCTTCGGCCTGGACCGCGGCGGCTCGTGCCGCGGCGTGGTCTACCGCCTGGCGGGCAGCCAGGTGCCCACGTACTTCCCCGCCCTCTGGGACCGCGAGATGTCCACCGGCGCCTACCTGCCGCGCTGGCTCAACTGCACGACCGAGGCCGGCAGCGTCAAAGCGCTGGTATTTGTCATGAACCGCGCCAATCCCGCGTACATCCGCGCCCTGCCCGAGCCCGAGCTGCTGGCCATCGTGCGCCGCGCCGCCGGCCGCTACGGCCCCTGCACCGAATACGTGGTGCAGACGGCCCAGGCCCTGCGTGCGGCCGGCATCCACGACGCCCGTCTGGACGCCATCGCCCGCCGCCTCGAACAGGACGGCCGGCCCCTGCCAGAAGGCGCGTAGGCCGGCTGCCGGCCCGATTCGGCCCGCCCCGGGCCGGAAACTTGCCCGGACCCTGCGCGGGGTCAATAAGGGGGGCATCCCAGCGGCGGTATAAACTGCTTGTTATCAACGCTGAATCACACGCCCCATGTCTGTCTCAGATCTGCGTCAAAGCTACGACAAGAACGTGCTGCTGGAAAGCCAGGCCGCCGCCTCGCCGTTCGAGCAATTCACCCGCTGGTTCGACGAGGCCCTGGCCGCCAAGGTCCCCGAACCCAACGCCATGACCCTGGCCACGGTCGATGCCGCCGGCCAGCCCAGCGCCCGCATCGTCCTCATCAAGGGGTTCGACGAGCGCGGTTTCACGTTCTTCACCAATTACGAATCCCGCAAGGGCACCGACCTTGCGGCCGAGCCGCGCGCCTGCCTGCTGTTCTTCTGGCAGCCGCTGGAACGCCAGGTGCGCATCGAGGGCGTGGTGGAAAAGGTCGCGGCCGAGGAATCGGACGCCTACTACCACAGCCGCCCGGCCGGTTCGCGCATCGGCGCCTGGGCCTCGCGCCAGAGCCAGCCGATCACCCGCGCCGAGCTCGAAGCCCGCGAACTGGAATTCCGCGAACGCTACGGCGACCAGCCGCCGCGTCCGCCGCACTGGGGCGGTTACCGCCTCAAGCCCACTTCCCTGGAATTCTGGCAAGGCCGGCCCTCGCGCCTGCACGACCGCCTGCGCTATATCGCCGACGGCGCAGGCTGGAAGATCGAACGCCTGTCGCCTTGACGCCGCCGGGCGCCGTGCGCGGCGCCCGCTCCCTCCCTTATCTGCATGCCCGCCTCCTCCCCTGATTTCGACGCTGCATTCTTTCGCACCGCGCTGGGCCGCTACGCCACCGGCGTCACGGTCGTGACCACGTCCGACCTCGATGGCGCGCCCATCGGGCTCACGGTCAGCTCGTTCAACTCGGTTTCGCTGAACCCGCCGCTGGTGCTCTGGAGCCTGTCGCGCAATTCCTCGTCGCTGGCTGCCTTCGAACAATGCCAGCGCTACGTGGTCAACGTGCTGGGGGCCGAGCAGATCGCCCTGGCTCGGCGCTTTGCCACCGGCAAGACGCCCGACCGCTACAAGGGCCTGACGGTGCATCACGCGCCGGGCGGCACGCCGATGCTGGACGGCCACTGCGCCGCCTGGTTCGAATGCCACAACCGCAGCCGCTACGTCGAAGGAGATCACGTCATCATGGTCGGAGAAGTCGAACGTTGCGGCCACAGCGGCGAGCCGCCCCTGGTCTTCCATGCGGGCGGTTTCGACCTGACCCCGGCCGGCGCCCGCGCCGGCAAGACGCCATGAGCGCCGATATCGATTGCGTGGTGATCGGCGCCGGCGTGGTCGGCCTGGCCATCGCCCGCGCGCTGGCCCAGTCCGGCCGTGAAGTACTGGTTGCCGAGGCCACCGAGGCCATCGGCACCGGCACCAGTTCGCGCAATTCCGAAGTCATCCATGCCGGCATCTATTACCCCGCGGGCAGCCTGAAGGCCCGCCTGTGCGTGCGCGGCAAGCACCTGCTGTACGCCTATTGCGCCGAACGCGGCATTCCCCACCGGCGCCTGGGCAAGCTGATCGTCGCCACCACCGCCGACCAGGCCACCCAGCTCGAAGGGATTGCCCAGCGCGCCCGCGCCAACGGCGTGGACGACCTGCAGTTCATTTCCGGCGAAGACGCCATGCGGCTGGAGCCGGCGCTGCAATGCACAGCCGCGCTGGTGTCGCCGTCCACCGGCATCGTCGACAGCCACGCGCTGATGCTGGCCTTCCAGGGCGATGCCGAAAACGCCGGCGCCCAGTGCGTGTTCCACACGCCGCTGGTGTCTGGCCGCGTCCGACCCGAAGGCGGATTCGAATTGCAGTTCGGCGGCGATGACGCCATGAACCTGACCTGCAACGTGCTGATCAATTCGGCCGGCCTGCAGGCGCCGGCCCTGGCCCGCCGCATCGACGGCGTGCCATCGGCCACCATCCCCACCGATTACCTGTGCAAGGGCAGCTATTTCACGCTGGCCGGCCGCGCCCCGTTCTCGCGCCTGATCTACCCGGTGCCGCAGCACGCCGGCCTGGGCGTGCACCTGACGCTGGACATGGGCGGCCAGGCCAAGTTCGGGCCCGACACCGAATGGGTCGGCACCGAGGACTACACCATCGACCCGGCCCGCGCCGACGTGTTCTATGCCGCCGTGCGCAGCTACTGGCCGGCGCTGCCCGACAATGCCCTGACGCCGGGCTATACCGGCATCCGCCCCAAGATTTCCGGCCCGCACGAACCGGCCGCCGATTTCGTCATCGCCGGCCCTGCCGTGCATGGCGTGCCCGGCCTGGTGAACCTGTTCGGCATAGAATCGCCAGGCCTGACGTCCAGCCTGGCCCTGGCCGAAGAGACCCTGGCCAGATTGTGAATCTCTGCGTCGCGCGCTGACGGCCGACAGGCCGGCGCCGACGCCCTCCCTCGTTTCTTTCCTTTTCCTCTTAGCCATGCAGCACAACGACTACATCCTGACCCTGTCCTGCCCCGACCGCACCGGCATCGTCTTCCGCGTCAGCGGCCTGTTGTTCGAATTGGGTTGCAACATCCTGGATTCGCAGCAGTTCGGCGACGAGGAAACCGGCCGCTTCTTCCTGCGGGTGCACTTCGACCTGCCCGTCGGCGTGGCCCCCGAGGCCCTGCGCGCCCGCCTGGACGAGGTGTCGGCCGAGTACGGCATGGACCTGCAACTGCATGACGCCCGCCGCAAGGAACGCCTGCTGATCATGGTCAGCAAGCAGGGCCACTGCCTGAACGACCTGCTGTTCCGCGTGCACAGCGGCCAGCTGCATGCCGAAGTGGCCGCCATCGTGTCCAACCACAACGACTACGCCAGCCTGGCCGCCTCGTATGGCATTCCGTTCCACCATCTGCCCGTCACGCCCGAGACCAAGGCACAGCAAGAGCAGGACGTGCTGGCGCTGGTCGACCAGTACAGCATCGACCTGGTGGTGCTGGCCCGCTACATGCAGATCCTGTCGGCCGACATGTGCCGCGCGCTCAATGGCCGCGCCATCAACATCCACCACAGCTTCCTGCCCAGCTTCAAGGGCGCACGCCCGTACCACCAGGCGCATGCGCGCGGCGTGAAGATCATCGGCGCCACCGCCCACTTCGTGACGTCGGACCTGGACGAAGGCCCGATCATCGACCAGGACATCGAGCGCGTGGACCACACGATGACCGCCCAGGACCTGACCCAGGTCGGCAGCGACATCGAATCGCTGGTGCTGTCGCGTGCCGTGCGCAGCCACGTCGAGCACCGCATCCTGCTGAACCGCAACAAGACCGTCGTGTTCCGCTAAGCCTGCGCCGGAAACTGGCGTTGCACCAACGCCAGCGCCTTTTCCTGCAACGGCGAACGATCCGCGTCCGGCCAGATCACCTGGCTGACCGAGCGCGCCGGATGTTCGAAGGCAATGAAGCGCGTGCCCGCCAGGCCGCTGCGCGACAGGCAGGCCGGCACGATCGACACGCCCAGCCCCTGCGACACCAGCGAAGCCACGCTGAGCCAGTGGCGCACTTCGTGGCGAATCACCGGCATGAAGCCCGCCCCCACGCATAGCGACAGCACCGTTTCGTAATAGCTGGGCGAGGCGGCGCGGGCGAAAAAGACGAAATCGTCCGTGGCCAGTTCCGCCAGCCGCAGCGACCGCCGCCGGGCCAGCGGGTGGCTGTCGGGCAGGCACACCACGAAGGGCTCGGCCAGCAGGTCGCGCGCGGCCACCCCCGGTGGCACCGGATTGGCATGGATGAACCCCAGGTCCTGTTCGCCGCGCCGCACGGCCTCGATCTGGTCGTGCGAATTCTGCTCGATCAGCACGTGCTCCACGTCCGGCAGTTCGGCGCGCATGGCCGCCAGCAGCGCCGGCAGGCCGCGATACAGCATCGACCCCACGAAGCCGATGCGCAGCCGTCCGCGCAGGCCGGCGTCCACCCGCTGCACCAGCGTGCGCACGTCCTCGGCCTGGCGCAGGAGCGTGAGGGCCTCGCGATACAGCACCTGGCCGGCGGCGGTCAGTTCCACCTGACGGCTGGTGCGCGCCAGCAGGCGCGCGCCGACGTTGTCTTCCAGCTGGCGGATGGCGTAGCTGAGCGGCGGCTGCGAAATATGCAGGCGCGCGGCCGCCCGGCTGAAATGCCGTTCTTCGGCCACGGCGATGAAATAGCGCAACAGGCGCGGGTCCAGGTCCATCGGTCTCCTCCCTGGGCGGGGCGGTCTGCCCCTTGCCCGAGATCCATATTTTTTTTGGATAGGTCTACACCAAAACGGTATTTGTATAGATTAATCCATCGTCGCACCATGCCAGGCAATCCCATTCCCTCAGCAGGATGCCGCCATGGATACCCCCGCCCAGCCCGCCGCCCCGGTTTCGGCCACGCCCGTTCCGGATTCCCGCGGCCTGAACCTGTTTCGCGCCGACCCCTACGCCGCGCCGCTGGCCCGGCGCTATCTGCCCGCCGCGCTGCACGCGCACCTGCTGCCGCACCTGGACCGCCTGGGCGCACTGGCCGGCGGCCGCATGGACGAGCTGGCAGCCACCGCCGACAAGCATCCGCCCACCCTGTCGGTGCGCAGCCGCGCCGGGGCCGACGAATCACGGGTGGACAAGCACCCGGCCTACGTCGAACTGGAGCGCCTGGCCTACAGCGAATTCGGCCTGGCGGCCCTGTCGCACCGGGGCGGCGTGCTGGGCTGGCCGGAACCCATGCCGGCCACCGCCAAGTACGCGCTCAGCCACCTGTTCGTGCAGGCCGAGTTCGGCCTGTGCTGCCCGGTCAGCATGACCGATTCCCTGGCCCGCACGCTGCGCAAGTTTGGCGACCCGGCGCTGGTGGAACGGGTGCTGCCGCAGGTCACCAGCCAGGACTTCGACACCCTGCGCCAAGGCGCCATGTTCATGACCGAGCAAGGCGCCGGGTCGGACGTCAGCGCCACCGAGGTCACCGCCGAGCGCCAGGACGACGGCACGTGGCGCGTATTCGGCGACAAGTGGTTCTGCTCCAACCCCGACGCGGGCTTTGCCATGGTGCTGGCGCGCAGCGAAGCCGAGCCCGGCCTGAAGGGCGTATCGCTGTTCCTGTTGCCGCGCGACCTGGCAGACGGCACCCGCAACCGCTACCGCATCCTGCGCCTGAAGGACAAGCTGGGCACGCGCTCGATGGCCAGCGGCGAGATCCGGCTGGAAGGCGCCACCGCCTGGCTGGTGGGCGAACGCGGCAAGGGCTTCAAGCACATGGCCGACATGATCAACAACTCGCGCCTGTCCAACGGCATGCGCGCCGCCGGCCTGATGCGCCGCGCGGTCACCGAGGCCGTCTACGTCTCGCAGCACCGCCGCGCCTTCGGCAAGCGCCTGATCGACATGCCGCTGATGCAGCGCCAACTGGTCAAGATGACGGTGTGGGCCGAGCAGGCGCGCAGCGTCATGTTCCAGACGGCGCGCGCACTGGCCGAGGCCGACCAGGGCGGCGGCGACCCCGCGCTGGCCCGCATCCTGACGCCGCTGATCAAGTTCCGCGCCTGCCGCGACGCACGCAAGGTCACCGGCGACGCCATGGAAGTGCGCGGCGGCTGCGGCTACATCGAAGAATGGACCGAGCCGCGGCTGGTGCGCGACGCCCACCTGGGTTCGATCTGGGAAGGCACCAGCAACATCGTTGCGCTGGACGTGCTGCGGGCCATCAAGAAAGAAGGCTCGCTGCCCGCGCTGCGTCGCCACATCGACCAGTTGCTGGCCGACGGCCTGCCCTGCCCGCCCGAATGGGCCGACACCCAGGCCCGCGCGCTGGAACAGACCTATGCGCTGGCCGAGCATGCCGCCCAGGGCGACCACGCCGAACTGGCGCGCCAGGCAGCCTCGCTGCTGTACCACGCGGTATCGATGGCGGCGCTGCGCTGGGAGGCCGCCGGCGACGGCCTGGCCGCCCGCGCGCTGCTGGCCGACCAGGTGCTGCAGCACCGCCTGGCGCCGCGCGATCCCTACGCCATTGCCGCCGACGAAGGCGCCGCCTGCCGCGGCATCCTGCAGTACGCGCTGTAGACGGGCACCCCTGGCGGCCCCGCAGCAGGGCGGCACGCTTTACCTGGCGATGCGGCATGGCCCGCACGCCTGTTCGACCCACGACGCCGGCGGCACAGTCGGCGCGCCCCTACCCCTGGAGACATCCATGAAACGCTTGTTCACCCCCCTGCTGCTGGCCGCCGCCGCGCTCACGGCCGGCGCCGCGCCCGCGCTGGCCGCCGACGCCTACCCGTCCCGCCCCGTCACGCTGGTGGTGCCCTTCCCGCCCGGCGGCCCCACCGATGCCCTGGCCCGCCGCCTGGCCGAAAAGCTGAAGACGCCGCTGGGCCAGACCGTCATCGTCGAGAACCGCGCCGGTGCGGGCGGCAATATCGGGTCCGAATACGTGGCCGCCGCCAAGCCGGACGGCTACACCATCCTGTTCGGCACGTCCGGGCCGCTGGCCATCAACGTCAGCCTGTACAAAAACCAGGGCTACAACCCCGAGACCAGCTTCGCGCCCATCATCCGCATCGGCCACCTGCCCAACATCCTGGTGGTGAACCCGTCGGTGCCCGCCAACAATGCGCAGGAACTGATCGCCTACGCCAGGAAGAACCCGGACAAGCTCAGCTACGCCTCGTCCGGCAACGGCGCCTCGTCGCACCTGGCGGGCATCCTGTTCAACCAGATGGCCGGCACCCAGGTCATGCACATCCCCTACAAGGGCACGGGGCCGGCGCTGAACGACCTGCTGGGCGGACAGGTGTCGATGTCGTTCACCGACATCCTGACGGCGCTGCCCTACATCAAGGCCGGCAAACTGCGTGCCATCGGCCTGGCCAGCGCGCAACGCTCCGACGCCCTGCCCGACCTGCCGACGCTGTCCGAGCAAGGCCTGAAGGGCTACGACGTCAGCGTGTTCTTCGGCATCGTCGCACCCAGGGACACGCCCGCCGCGGTGACCGCCAGGCTGAACCAGGCATTCCAGACCGCGCTGGCCGACCCCGCCATCGAACAGACCCTGCGCAGCCAGGGCATCGTGCGGGCCGACGACCAAAGCCCGCAAGGCCTGTCGGCCTTCATCGCCACCGAAGTGCCCAAGTGGCGCACGCTCATCCAGAGCGCCCACGTTTCCATCGACTGACCCCGAGGCTCCATGGCTCCACAGCTACCCAATGCCGGCGCCCTGGCCGGCTGCAAAGTGATCGACCTGTCCCGCGTGCTGGGCGGTCCGTACTGCACCCAGATCCTGGCCGACCACGGCGCCGACGTGCTCAAGATCGAACCGCCCGGCGGCGACGAAACCCGGGGCTGGGGCCCGCCTTTCCTGGGCGACACGGCGTCGTACTTCGTGGGCGTCAACCGCAACAAGCGCGGCATGACGCTGGACCTGTCGCAGCCCGCCGGCCAGGAACTGCTGCGCCACCTGCTGAGCGATGCAGACGTGCTGGTCGAGAACTTCAAGCCCGGCACGCTGGAAAAGTGGGGCCTGGGTTACGACACGCTGAGCCAGCGGTTTCCCCGGCTGGTGCATTGCCGCGTCAGCGGCTTCGGCGCCGACGGCCCGCTGGGCGGCCTGCCCGGCTATGACGCCTGCGCCCAGGCCATGTGCGGCCTGATGAGCGTGAACGGCGAAGCCGACGGCGAGGCCACCCGCGTGGGCCTGCCGGTGGTGGACATGGTGACGGGCCTGAACGCCGCGGTGGCGATCCTGCTGGCATTGAACGAGCGCGTGCGCAGCCACCTTGGCCAGTTCCTGGACATCACGCTGTACGACTGCGCGCTGTCGCTGCTGCACCCGCACGCGCCCAACTACTTCTACAGCGGCAAGACGCCGGGCCGCAGCGGCAACGCGCATCCCAACATCGCGCCCTATGAAACCCTGCCCACCGCCAGCGGGCCGATCTTCCTGGCGGTAGGCAACAACCGCCAGTTCGCCCAGCTGGCCCAGGTGCTGGAAGCCCCCGCCCTGGCCGCCGACCCGCGCTATGCCGCCAACGCCGACCGCCTGGCAAACCGCCAGGCGCTGCGCGACGACCTGGCGGCGCTGCTGGCCCGGCACGAGGCCGCCGCGCTGGCCGACCGCCTGCTGCGCGCCGGCGTGCCGGCCGCCGCCGTGCAGACGGTGGACCAGGCGCTGGCGCACCCGCACACCCGGCACCGCGGCATGGTGCTCGAACAAGGGGACTATCGCGGCGTGGGCTCGCCCATCAAGCTGTCGCGCACGCCCGCCACGTTGCGGCGCTTGCCGCCGGACCTGACGCCCCCGACCGACTGAGGGTCTTCGCGGCCCGCCTGGCAGGCCCGCTTGGCGCCGCCCATCGGGCCCGTCACGATCTCTTCATCGCCCACCCTTGCGTGGGCATTTTCATGCCCTCGCAGGCGCTTTTGCATGTTTTTCATGCACAGACAATTCGTTGCATCACTGTTGCATTGCCCGGCACCAGGCCGATTTAGACTTTTTCCGTACTTCAGGGCCATCGCAATGGCGGCCCGTGACGTTGCCCTGGCGCGACTCCCCATCGAAATAAAACAAGGAGAATGACTATGGCTGCGAATGCCTCCAGCGGCAATGCGCCGCAAGAGAACGCCCCGCTCAAGCGGGTGATGGGACCCAAGCTGCTGTTGCTGTTCATCGTCGGCGACATTCTCGGCACCGGCGTGTATGCGCTGACCGGGCAGGTGGCCAAGGAGGTAGGCGGGGCCGCCTGGCTGCCGTTCCTGGTGGCGTTCGGCGTAGCGCTGCTGACCGCGCTGTCCTACCTGGAACTGGTGACCAAGTACCCGAAAGCGGCCGGCGCGGCGCTGTATGTGCACAAGGCGTTCGGCGTGCACTTCCTGACCTTCATCGTCTGCTTCACCGTCATGTGTTCGGGCCTGACATCGGCCGCGACCGCCTCGCAAGCCTTTGCCGCCAATATGTTCGCGGCCTTCGGCATGCAGGCCGACAAGACCTGGATCACGGTCGGCGCGCTGGGCTTCATGGCGCTGGTGATGCTGGTGAACCTGCGCGGCGCCTCGGAAAGCGTGCGCGCCAACGTGGTGCTGACGCTGATCGAACTGTCGGGCCTGCTGATGGTGATCCTGCTGGGCTTTTACGCCATGTCCGAAGGCCAGGCCGATTTCTCACGCGTCATCGCCTTCGACACGCCGGAAGACAAGAGCGTGTTCCTGGCCGTCACCTCGGCCACGGCGCTGGCCTTCTTTGCCATGGTCGGTTTCGAGGACTCGGTCAACATGGCCGAGGAAACCCACAACCCCAGCCGCATCTTTCCGAAGGTGATGCTGACCGGGCTGGGCCTGACCGCGGTGATCTACGTGCTGGTGTCGATCTGCGCCGTGGCGCTGGTGCCGGTGGGCGAGCTGGCCAGCAGCAGCACGCCGCTGGTGCTGGTGGTCAAGCGCGCCGCGCCCGGGCTGCCGGTCGAGTACATCATGCCGGTGATCTCGATGTTTGCCGTGGCCAACTCGGCGCTGATCAACATGATGATGGCCAGCCGCCTCTTGTACGGGATGTCGCGCCAGGGCGTGCTGCCCTCGTTCCTGGCCCACGTGCATCGCCGCAACCAGACGCCCTGGACGGCCATCCTGTTCACCACCGTGCTGGCCTTCGGCCTGATCATCCTGGTGGCGCTGGGCGATTCCGAAGCCATCCGCGCGCTGGGCGGCACCACGGCCTTGCTGCTGCTGGGCGTGTTCGCCTTCGTCAACGTGGCGGTGCTGGTGCTGCGCCGCCACCCGGTCAAGCACGAGCACTTCCGCATCAACCGCGTCGTGCCCTGGCTGGGCGCCGCGGCCTGCCTGTTCCTGGTCACGCCGTTGACCGGCCGCGACGTGATCCAGTACCAGGTCGCCGGCTGGCTGCTGTTGCTGGGCGTGGTGATGTGGGGCGTGACCTACCTGGCGCGCCGCAAGGAAGACAAGATGCAGCTGGACCCGGCGGCGCTGGAGTGAACCGGCGGGCGGTTCGGACGGTGGCTGGCCGGACCGCTCGCCCGCTCCGGCTTCGTCACCGCGGAACTGGCTCCCCGGTCCGCCCTAGCCGCCCTTCGCCAGGCCTTCGCGCCGCGGGTCCACCCCGCCCTGCAGGCCGTCCGGCGTAATCACGATGCCATGGATGCCGCTGGGAAACTCGGTGATCTTCACCGGGTGCCCCATGCGTTCCAATGCCGGCGCCAAGGCCTCCAGCGCAGTGCCCTTTTCCAGTTCGGTTTCCTTGTTGCGGCTGCCCATGTTGGGCAGCGCCGCCGCGGCCTGGATGTCCAGGCCCCAGTCCAGCACCGCCACCACTGTCTTGGCAACATAGTTGATGATGGCGCTGCCGCCGGGCGAACCCACCAGCAGGTAGGGCTTGCCGTCGCGCAGCACGATCAGCGGCGACATCGCGCTGCGCGGACGCTTGCCGGCTTCGACGCGATTGGCCACCAACCGGCCTTCAGGGTCCTTGAACGATGACGAGAAATCCGTCATCTCGTTGTTCAGCAGAAAGCCGCGCACGAAGATCTTGCTGCCGAATTCGTTCTCGATGGTGGTGGTCATGGACAGCGCATTGCCGTCCGCGTCCGCCGCCACCAGATGGCTGGTCGATGGCTGTTCCAGCGCGTTGTCCTGGCCCCGCGACAGCAGCTTGCCTTCGGGGTCGCCGGGTAGCGCGACCTTCATGCTTCGATCCGGCTGGATCAACGCGCCGCGGGCGCGCAGGTAGGCCGGGTCCAGCAGGGCGCGCACCGGCACCTTGACGAAGTCGGGGTCGGCCACGTAGAAGTCGCGGTCGGCAAACGCCAGCCGGCCGGCTTCCGAAAAATAGTGCACGGCCTCGACGCTGCCGGGCGCATAGCGCGACAGCGGGTACTGTTCCAGCTCGCCCAGCATCTGCAGCACGGCGATCGGGCCGCTGCTGGGCGGACCCATGCCGCACAGTTGGTAGCCGCGATAGGCGCCGCAGACCGGCTCGCGCTCGCGCGCCTGGTAGCCCGCCAGGTCGGCCAGCGCCAGGTCGCCCGGCTTGGCGTGGGCATGCACCGCCGCCACGATGTCGCGCGCGATGTCACCTTGGTAGAAGGCGTCGGCACCGCCCTGGGCCACGGCGCGCAGCGTGGCGGCAAAAGCCGGGTTCTTCAGCACATGGCCGACGGGCCACGCCGCGCCATCGGGCGCATAGAAATAGGCGGCGGCGGCCGCCTGGCGCGGCAGTTCCTTGTTGCCCGCCAGCAGCTTGTGCAGGCGCGGCGACACCGCAAAACCCTGTTCGGCCAGGCGAATGGCGGGCTGGAACAGATCGGCCCACGGCAGCTTGCCCTGGCGCCGGTGCGCCATTTCCAGCCCGCGCAGCAGGCCTGGCACGCCCACCGCCATGCCGTTGTTGACCGACTGCACGAACGGCAGCGGCTTGCCCTCGGCATCCAGGAAGCGGTCGGGGCGCGCGGCGGCCGGCGCGGTCTCACGGCTGTCGTAGGTGACGATGCGGCCTTGCCTGGCCGAGTACACCACCATGAAGGCGCCCCCGCCGATGCCGGACGATTGCGGTTCGACCAGGTTCAGCACCAGTTGCGCCGCGATGGCGGCGTCGACCACGCTGCCGCCCCGGCGCAGCATCTCGTCGCCGGCCTCGGTGGCCAGCGGGTTGGCCGCCACCATCATGAAATGCGGCGCGCTCACCCGTTCACGCGCGCGGGTGCCGGTGGCGGCCTCGGGGTTGAGGTCGTCGGTGGCAACGGGCGAACGGGCCCAGGCGGACGGCATCGCGGCCAGCGCGGCGGCGAGCAGGACGGCGGCGCAGGGACGCATGCGCATGACAGACTCCAGGGATGGCGCCGGCAGGCCGGCATGAGCTTGCATGATAGACAAATCGGCGCGTTCCTTGGCGCCGCCACCTGCCGTCTCGCCGCACCGTAGAATGCCGCTTTGCGCCGACACTTTCCCATTCCCATGCGCCTGCGCCACATCGAGATCTTCGAAGCGATCCGCCGCACCGGCTCCCTGACGCAGGCCGCGGCGGCGCTGCACATCACGCAACCGGCCGCCAGCAAGCTGCTGGCCAGCGCCGAGTCGCAGCTGGGCTTCAAGCTGTTCGAGCGCGTCAAGGGCCGCCTGGTCGCCACCCGCGAGGCCGACATCCTGACGCCCGAAGTCGCCCGCCTGAACCAGGACCTGGACAGCGTGCGCCGCCTGGCCGCCAGCCTGCGCGGCCGTCCCCATGCCCACCTGCGCCTGGGCTGCGCGCCGGCGCTGGGCCTGGGCCTGTTGCCGGCCGTGGTGCGCGACAGCCGCCAGGCCCAGCCCGGCCTGACGTTCGACATCCACACGCACCACAGCGCCGAGCTGGTCAACGGCATGCTGACGCGCGAGCTGGACCTGGCGGTGACCTTCGACACGCGCGACACGCCGGGCCTGACCCGCACCGAGGTGGGCCATACCGAACTGGTCCACCTGAGCGCACGCCCTGGCCGCGGCCCCCTGGCGCTGGCCGACATTGCGGGCGACGCACTGATCCTGCTGGACGCCAGCGATGCGTCCGGGGCGTTGCTGCAGATGGCGCTGGACGCGCAAGGCCTGACCCCGCGCGCCGCGGTGCGGGTGCAGACGCATTACGTGGCGTGCGCGCTGGCCCAGGCAGGTGCAGGCGATGCCATCGTGGACGCGGTCACGGCGCAGGCGATGCTGCGCCCCGACATGTACCTGCGGCGGCTGGCGCCGACCTTGCAAGTGCCGATCAGCGTGCTGGCGCGCGAGCAGGATCCCTTGCCAGCGTTGCATCGCGACCTGATCGACCGGCTGCGCGCCGCATGCGAGGCAAGCCGGGCCGCACTGCACGCGTAGGTACGACGCACGCACGGCCGCCCCATGAAAAAGAGCGCCCTGGGGCGCTCTTTGCTTGACGGTTCAGGCAGCGGGCCAGGCCCGCGCCATCACGTCATCAGTCCAGCTTGATGTTCTGCTTTTTCACGACGTCCTTGGCCCAGTCGTACTGCTCCTGGATTTCCTTGGCGAATTCTTCCGGCGTGTTGCCCGACGGCGCCGAGCCCTGGTCGTCCAGCGCCTTGATGACCTTCGGGTCCTTCAGGGCCACGACGGCAGCGTCACGCAGCTTGTTCACGACTTCCATCGGGGTGCCCTTGGGCGCCAGCAGGCCATACCAGACGGGCTGGTTCAGCACGGGGAAGCCGGCTTCCTTGAAGTTCGGCACGCCCTTGAGCGCGGCGATGTTCTCCGGCCACGCGATGGCCATGGCGCGCAGCTTGCCCGCCTGGATCTGCGGCATGGAGGACGGCAGGTTGTCGAACAGGATTTCGATCTGGCCGCCGACGGCGTCGGCCACGGCCGGGCCCGAACCCTTGTAGGGCACGTGCACGATGTCGGTGCCCGTGGCCATCTTGAACGATTCACCCATCAGGTGCAGCACGCCGCAAGTGCCCGAGCTGCCATACGAGTACTTGCCGGGGTTCTTCTTGAGTTCTTCGACGAAGCCCTTGAAGTCCTTGGCCGGGAACTTCGGGTTCACGGCCACGACGTTGGCGGTGTTGGCGAAGTTGGTGACGGCCTGGAAGTCCTTGATGGGATCGTACGGCAGGTCGTTGGGGCGGCAAGCCGGGTTCACGGCCATGGTCGACACAGTGGCGATCGACAGCGTGTAGCCGTCCTTGTCGGCGCGAGCGGCTTCGGCCGCGCCGATGGCGCCGCCTGCGCCGCCCTTGTTCTCGACGACCATGGGCTGGCCCAGTTCCTGGCTCATGCGCTGCGTCACGAGACGGGCGATGATGTCGGTGGAACCGCCCGGCGCGAACGGCACGATGACGCGGATCGGCTTGCTGGGATACTTGTCGGCCGCGTGGGCGACGGACGCGCCGAGCGTGCCTGCGGCACCGGTTGCCACTGCGATGGCCAGAGCCAGGGAGCGAACTTTATTCATGGGTGTGTTTCCTCCAAGTGTGCGAGCCCGTATGTGAACGGACCGTTTTGTGGTGCACCCGCCTGTGGGCAGGTCAGCAGTTAACGGTGGGGGCGCATTGCTTAGTGTGCAGGGCTGAAGGCCGTGCTGTTTATGAGTTGCTTGTGGCACACGCGCCCGCCAGAATGACGGAGAATAGCAGCAAATGCTTACAGTCGCATAGCGAGCCGGTCATCGGCGCAGACCTCGAAAAAAACACATCCCATTATGTCGGTCGCACTGCTGGTTTTCCCTGATTTCTTGCTGGTCGCGCTAGGTTGGGCGCTGCGTCACAAACTGAATTTCTCACGCGAGTTTTTTGCCGGCACCGAGCGGCTGGTGTACTTCGTGCTGTTCCCCGCGCTGCTGTTCCAATCGATCCTGCGCACGCCGATCAGCGCGGGCAACGCCGCAATACTGTTGCAGGCGACGGCGGCGGTGATCGTGTCGGGCGTGGCGCTGTCGTGGCTGGCGGGGCTGGTGCTCCAGCCTTCGTCGCTGGGGCTGGCGTCGTCGGCGCAATGCGGCTTCCGGTTCAACACGTACATCGGGCTGGCGCTGTCGGCGAGCCTGGGCGGCGCACAGGGCCAAACGGTGATGGCGCTGATCATCGGGTTCGCGGTGCCGATGGCGAATGTGGCGGCGGTGTACGGCTTGGCGCGGCACAACGGCGGCAATCTGCTGCGCGAGCTGGCGCGCAATCCGCTGGTGGTGTCGACGCTGGCGGGGCTGGCATGCAATCTGGCGGGGCTGCATCTGCCAGGGCCGTTGGACACGGTGCTGGCGCGGCTGGGCGCGGCGGCGATCGCGTTGGGAATTCTGTGCGTGGGGGCCAGCCTGGCTTGGGAAGGCGGCAAGGGGTACGGAGGGTTGATTGCCTGGATGCTGGTGGTGAAGCTGGTGGGGTTGCCGCTTGTGGCGTTGGGGGTGGCGAGTTTGCTGGGGTTGCCTGCGCTTGAGGCGCGGATGCTGTTGTTGTTCGGGGCGTTGCCTACGGCTTCTGCGGCGTATGTGTTGGCGATGCGGATGGGGGGGGATGGGCGGATGGTTGCTGTCTTGATTTCCCTTGGGACGTTGCTTTCTGCTTTGACGATTCCTTTGTGGATGATGCTTGCTGCGGGTGGGTGATCTTGCTTGCCTAGGTTGTTCTTCGTAGGTCGCCTCTCGCGGCGGCGGCTTGCAGAGCGGGCGCCCACGATTGCGGTTCTGCGCGCGGGCGCCGGACTGCCCCGTCGTCATTCTCGTCCGCCTTCGGCTCCCTTCGAATTCCCTCGGGCGCATCGAGGTTGCCCGCTCTGCAAGCCGCCGCCGCGAGAGGCTACGTGCGTCTGCGATTGGCGCGCTGCTAGGTCTGGGCTTGCGTGAGAGATTTGCGGGGCCCGCAAAAACCGGCTGCGCGGGCAGCCGTTTTTTGCATACGCGGTGTCTTGCGTCGGGGCGGTGATCGCTGCGCGCTGATGAGGGATCGATTTCTTTTGAGATAGGCGCTGCATGCCGTGTGGGGTGGGCGGTGGTCGCTGCGCGCTGATGAGGGATCGATTTCTTTTGAGATAGGCGCTGCATGCCGTGTGGGGTGGGCGGTGGTCGCTGCGCGCTTGCGGGGGGCTTGGCGCAAGCGCGGGCCGCGCATGCGGGGGCTGGCGAAAAAAAACCGCCCCATGGGGCGGTTTTTTTGTGGCGCTTTGCCTGGGTGGTGGTGGCGCCGGTCGTTTGGCTTACTTGCCGGCGTTCGTCATGCTGGCGGGGACGACCCACTCGGCGAATTGGGCTTCGGTGACGTAGCCCAGGGCCAGGGCGGACTCTTTGAGCGAGAGGCCTTCCTTGTGGGCTTTCTTGGCGATCTGGGCTGCCTTGTCGTAGCCGATGTGCGGGTTCAGGGCGGTGACGAGCATCAGCGAGCGGTCGACGAGTTCGGCGATGCGTTCGCGGTTCGGTTCGATGCCGGCGGCGCAGTGTTGGTCGAAGCTGGCCATGCCGTCGGTCAGGAGGCGCACCGATTGCAGGAAGTTGTGGATGACCAGGGGCTTGTAGACGTTCAGTTCGAAGTTGCCGCTGGCGCCGCCGATGTTGATGGCGACGTCGTTACCCAGGACCTGGGCGGCCAGCATAGTGATGGCTTCGCACTGGGTCGGGTTGACCTTGCCCGGCATGATCGAGCTGCCGGGTTCGTTTTCGGGGATGCTGATTTCGCCCAGGCCGGAACGGGGGCCGCTGGAGAGCCAGCGCACGTCGTTGGCGATCTTCATCAGGCCGGCGGCCAGGGACTTGAGGGCGCCGTGGGCGAACAGCAGGGCTTCGTGGGAGGCCAGGGCCTGGAATTTGTTGGGGGCCGAGACGAAGGCGGTTTCGGTGGCGTGGGCCAGTTCGGCCGAGACCTTGGCGCTGAATTGCGGATGGGCGTTCAGGCCGGTGCCGACGGCGGTGCCGCCGATGGCCAGCTGGTGCAGGCCGGGCAAGGTGGCGCGGATCTGCTGTTCGGCCAGGTCCAGCTGAGCGACGTAGCCGGACAGTTCCTGGCCGAGCGTCAGCGGGGTGGCGTCCTGCAGGTGGGTGCGGCCGATCTTGACGATGTCGTAGAACTCGGCGCTCTTGGCGGCGAAGGTGGCGCGCAGGGTCTTCAGGGCCGGCAGCAGGTGGTGTTCGACCTGGACGGCGGCGGCCACGTGCATGGCAGTGGGGAAGGTGTCGTTGGACGACTGGCCGCGGTTGACGTGGTCGTTGGGGTGGACCTTGCGTTCTTCGCCGCGCACGCCGCCCAGGATTTCCGAGGCGCGGTTGGCCAGCACCTCGTTCATGTTCATGTTGCTTTGGGTGCCCGAGCCGGTCTGCCAGACGGACAGCGGGAATTCGTTGGGCCACTTGCCGGCGATGACTTCATCGGCGGCGCGGATGATGCCGTCGGCGATCTTGGGATCGAGCTCGCCCAGGTCGGCGTTGACCTTGGCGGCCGCACGCTTCAGGCGCGCCATCGCATTGACCAGGGGCTCGGGCATCTTCTCGGTGGAAATCGCGAAGAAATGCAGCGATCGCTGGGTCTGTGCGCCCCAGAGGTGGTCCTCGGGGACTTCGATGGGGCCAAAGGTGTCTTTTTCGATGCGGGTCTTCATGGCGCTTACAGCTCCGTAGCAGCGTCCGTCGCGGTCGGCGGAGGAGCCGCCAGGCACGACTTATTTGAGAATAGCAATCACTTATAGATTAGCAGAAACCCGAATTCCTATAATTGCGTTCAATCCGCGTATCCATCCCGATCTTTTACCACTCGCTTACCCCCACGCGCCATGTCCGCTCCCCTCAGCAGCCTGACCCTGCACCTACCCGACGAAGCCGCCACCGACGCCCTGGCGCGGCAGCTGGCGCCGCTTGTTTCTGGCAAGCAAACCGGGCTGGCAGGCGCATGTATCCACCTTCAGGGGGACCTGGGGGCAGGAAAGACGGCCTTCACCAGGGCATTGTTGCGCGAATGCGGCATCACAGGCCGAATCAAGAGTCCAAGCTACGCGCTGCTTGAATCCTATAAAGTTTCTAACTTATACTTCTATCATCTTGATTTTTATAGATTTAGTGATTCGCGCGAATGGTTGGACGCAGGATTCCGGGATTTACTGCGTGAAGATGCGGTCGTTTTGATCGAATGGCCGGAGCGGGCCGAGGGCCTTTTGCCCCCGCCCGACCTGCAGATTTCCCTGGCTTACGCTGGCCTGGGACGCGACGCCACCCTGACCGCGTACACCGCTCGAGGACAAACATGGTTGAACGCGATTGTCCCCCCGCCCGACACGGCGCCCTCCCCGCAGCAGGCGCCACCCGACGTCGCCTGATCAGCGTCGCCGCCACCCTGCTCGTCCTGCCGGTCGTGCCGCGGCTGGCCCAGGCGGCCACGATCCTGGCGGTGCGTACCTGGCCGGCCGACGAATACACCCGGGTCACGCTGGAACTCGACAGCGAACTCAAGGCCGAACAGTTCACGCTGGAAAATCCCCACCGCCTGGTGGTCGATATCGAGGGTCTGACCCTGAGCGCGGCGCTGAACGACCTGGTGTCCAAGGTCCGCCCCGACGATCCCTACATCCAGAGCCTGCGCGTGGCGCAGAACCGCCCGAACGTGGTGCGGCTGGTGTTCGACCTGAAGCAGGCCGTGGCGCCGCAGGTGTTCACGCTGAAACCCGTGGCGGACTACCAATACCGCCTGGTGCTGGACCTGTACCCCAAGATCGCGCAGGACCCGCTGGTCGCCATCCTGAACAAGAACGGCCCCGACGCCGACGACCCGCTGGCGCGCATCCTCGAAGACATCCAGCGCAATCCGGCCACCCGCGCCGACCCGCCCGAACCGCCGCGCGTGCGCGGCCAGCAGCCGGCCCCGCCCTTGGCGGTGCCCAAGGCGCCGCCGGCCACGGCCGGCCGCGGCAAGCAGCGCATGCTGACCATCGCGCTGGACCCCGGCCACGGCGGCGAAGACCCCGGCGCCATCGGCAGCAGCGGCCTGCGCGAGAAAGACGTGGTGCTGCGCATCGCGCGGCGCCTGAAGGCGATGATCGACAGCCAGCCGTACATGCGCGCCTATCTCACGCGTGACGACGATTTCTTCGTGCCGCTGCACGTGCGCGTGCAGAAGGCGCGACGCGTGCATGCCGACCTGTTCATCTCGATCCACGCCGATGCCTGGATCAAACCGTCGGCCAATGGCTCGTCGGTGTTCGCGCTGTCCCAGCGCGGCGCTTCCAGCACCCAGGCGCGCTGGATGGCCGACAAGGAAAACGCGGCCGACCTGATCGGCGGCGTCAACCTGGGCAGCCACGACCGCCAGGTGGCCAAGGTGCTGCTGGACTTGTCCACCACCGCGCAGATCAACGATTCGCTCAAGGTCGGCAACGCCTTCCTGGACGAGATCAAGAAGATCAACCGGCTGCACAAGAACAGCGTGGAACAGGCCGGCTTCGCCGTGCTGAAGGCGCCGGACATTCCGTCGGTGCTGGTCGAGACCGCCTTCATCAGCAATCCGCAGGAAGAGGCGCTGCTCAAGACCACCGCGCACCAGGAAAAGCTGGCGCAGGCCATGATGACGGGCATCCAGCGCTACTTCACGGCCAACCCGCCGCTGGCGCGGCTGGGCGACGTCAGCTGACCCCGGGGCAGGGCCCCTGCCGGCCCCGCTTGCCGGCCTCGGACGAAGGGCTTCGCCGCCCCTGACCTGAGCGCCGGGAAAAAAAAGCCATGTGCACGCACATGGCTTTTTTCTTGGCGGCGCGCTCGCCCTAGCCGCCCCGGCGCGCACGCAGCAGCTTGAACAGCGCCGCCCCCACCACCGGCACGATGGCCGCGGCCAGGCCGAGCAGCACGATGGTGTTCAGGTGTTCCTTGACCAGCGGGATGTTGCCGAAGAAGTAGCCCGCGGCCACCAGGCTGATGACCCACAGCAGCGCGCCCAGGATATTGAACAGCTGGAAGCGCGACAGCGGCATGTCGGCCACGCCCGCCACGAACGGCGCGAACGTGCGCACCACCGGAATGAAGCGCGACATGACGATAGTCTTGCCGCCATGCTTTTCGTAGAAGGCGTGGGTGCGCATCAGCGCGCCGCGGTCCAGGAAGCGCAGGTTCATCGAAAACACGCGCGGGCCGATGTAGCGGCCGATGGCGTAGTTCAGCGTATTGCCGGTGACGGCGGCGACGATCAGCAGCGCCGACAGCAGGATCGGGTCGAGGCTGCCCGTGGCGCCGAAGGCGCCGGCAATGAACAGCAACGAATCGCCCGGCAGGAACGGCAGCACCACCAGCCCGGTCTCGGCGAACACGATGAGAAACAGCACCAGATAGACCCACACGCCGTATTGCTGGACCCAGACGCCCAGCGTCTGGTCGATGTGGAGCACCATTTGGAAAAAATCTAGCATCGATACGGCCCTGAAAGCGGTTGGGGATCAGCCAGGAAATATAGCCCACCGGATCAACCTGCAAGATCAACGGGCAAAATCAAGAGGCTAAAATCATCCCTGTAGCTACACCGGGACACCCCATGACAGAACGCCGCTCCATTCTTGCACTGCCCGACCTGCTGATCAGCCAGATCGCCGCGGGCGAGGTGATCGAGAGACCCGCTTCGGTACTCAAGGAAATCCTTGAGAACGCCATCGACGCGGGCGGACGCGCGATCGAGGTGCGCCTGGAAGGCGGCGGCATCCGCCGGATTGCCGTCACCGACGACGGCGGCGGCATTCCGCCCGAGGAATTGCCGCTAGCCCTGGCGCGCCACGCCACCAGCAAGATCCGCAACCTGAACGAGCTGGAATCGGTGGCGTCCATGGGGTTTCGTGGTGAAGCGCTGGCGTCGATCGCGTCGGTGGCCCAGGTGTCCATCATTTCGCGCACCCGCGACGGCGAACATGCCTGGCAGATCGATGCCGGCAGCATGCAGGTCAGCCCCGCCTCGGGCCCGCCGGGCACGACCGTGGACGTGCGCCAGCTGTTCGACGCGGTGCCGGCGCGGCGCAAGTTCCTGCGCTCGGAAGCCACGGAATTCGGCCATTGCGTCGATGCCATGGAGCGCATCGCCATGGCGCATCCGCAGATCGCCTTCCGCCTGTTCCACCACGACCGCGCGCAACGCCAGTGGCTGCCGGCCGAGCCGCCGCAACGCATTCGCGACGTGCTGGGCGCGGAATTCGCCGAACACGGCCTGCTGCTGTCGCACAGCGTGGGCACGGTCAGCCTGGCCGGCATGATCACCCGCCCCACCGCGGCCCGCGCCCGCGCCGACCGCCAATACCTGTACGTCAACGGCCGCTACGTGCGCGACCGCACGGTCAGCCACGCCCTGCGCGCCGCCTACGCGGACGTGCTGCACGGCGACCGCCAGCCGGCCTACGTGCTGTTCCTGGACATTGACCCCGCGGCGGTGGACGTGAACGTGCACCCGGCCAAGCACGAGGTGCGCTTTCGCGACAGCGGCGCGGTGCACCGGTTCGTGACGCACGCGGTCAGCCAGACGCTCGCGCAGACGGGTGGCTCGTCCGCCGTCGCCCCGGCCGGCGCCGCGCGCGATGAGGAATTCGAGACCGTGGCGCCGTCGGGCACACCGCCCGGCGCCGCGGCGCCCGTGGGCGGCCCGCCAGGTGCGTCGCCGTCCACCCAGGCTGGCAGCACGCCGCTGTCCACACAGACCGGCAGCGCGCCCGGTGATGCCTCGCCCCGCCCCGGCTACACCGGCGCCGGCAGTGCCGCCCCGTACGGCCTGCGGCCCTCGCCCACCGCCCCGCGGCCGCACACCCAGGTGCCCTTCCGCCTGCATGCGGAACCCGCCGGCATCCCGGTGGCCGACTGGCAGTCGCTGTACCGCCCCCTGAACGACGACACCGCGCCGCGTACCGAACCGCTGCGCGATGCCGCCGCGCCGGTGGCCCCGCAAGCCCAGGCCGTCTCTTCCCTGCCCGCCGACGAAGAGCATCCGCTGGGCATGGCAGTGGGCCAGTTGCACGGCATCTACATCCTGGCGCAGAACCGCCGCGGCATGGTGCTGGTGGACATGCACGCCGCCCATGAGCGGGTGGTCTACGAACAGCTCAAGCAGGCGCTGGACGCCCGCAGCCTGCCGCGCCAGGACCTGCTGGTACCGGTGGTGTTCCACGCCCAGGAAAAGGACGTGGCGGTGGTCGAAGAATTCGAGGAACAGCTGGAAGACCTGGGCTTTCAGATGCGGCCGTCGGGCCCCACATCGATCGCGGTGCGGTCGGTACCCGCCATCCTGGCGCGGGGCGATATCGAAACGCTGGCCCGCGCCGTGCTGCGCGACCTGGCCGGCGTGGGCGTGTCGCGCCTGTTGACCGAACAGCGCAACGAGCTGCTGTCGACCATGGCCTGCCATGGCTCGGTGCGCGCCAACCGCAAGCTGACCCTGGAAGAAATGAACGGCCTGTTGCGCCAGATGGAAGCCACAGAGCGCGCCGACCAGTGCAACCACGGCCGCCCGACCTGGGTGCAGTGGTCCGTGTCGGACCTGGACAAGCTCTTCCTGCGCGGGCAATAGATCTTGCCCGTGCCGTCCCCCGCCCCCGTCGTCATCTGCCTGGCCGGCCCCACCGCGGCTGGCAAGAGCGCCTCCACCCTGGCGCTGGCCGACCGCTGGCCGCTGGAAATCATCAACGTCGATTCGGCCACCATCTACCGCGGCATGGACATCGGCACCGCCAAGCCGTCGCCGGCCGAACAGGCGCAAGTGCCGCAGCACCTGCTGGATATCCGCGACCCGGCGCAGTCGTACTCGGCCGCCGAGTTCCGCGCCGATGCGCGCCGCCTGATCGGCGAGATCCGCGCCCGCGGCCGCATTCCGCTGCTGGCCGGCGGCACCATGATGTACTACAAGGCGCTGCGCGACGGCCTGGACGACCTGCCCCAGGCGGACCCCGCGCTGCGCGCCGAACTGGAAGCCCGCGCCGCCCGCCAGGGCTGGCCGGCGCTGCATGCCGAGCTGGCGGTGCTGGATCCCGTCACGGCGGCGCGCCTGGCGCCCAACGACAGCCAGCGCATCCAGCGCGCGCTGGAAATCTGCCAGTTGTCCGGCCAGCCCATGTCCGCGCTGCTCAGCCGCGGCCAGCGCCCGCCCGATGACGACGCCGACCGCTACCTGACCATCAGCCTGGAGCCCTCGGACCGCGCCGCGCTGCACGCGCGCATCGAACAGCGCTTTGACGCGATGTTGGCCAACGGCCTGCTGGACGAGGTGCGCGGTCTGCATGCGCGCCCCGACCTGCACCCGGGCCTGCCGTCGGTGCGCTGCGTGGGCTACCGCCAGATGTGGGCCCACCTGGACGGCGAGATCAGCCTGGACGAGGCCCGCGAACAGGGCATCGCCGCGACCCGCCAACTGGCCAAGCGCCAGATCACCTGGCTGCGGGCCCAGCCCGAACGCATCATCGTCGACTGCCTGGCGGCCGACGCGGTGGCGCAGACCATCGACGCGGTGGCCGTGGCGCTGGATAACGGGATATCGGACTGATGGACATCAACGACGCGAACCAGGCCTTTGCGGCCCAGCTGCAGCAGCAGAACAAGGCCTTGATCAGCAAGATCCAATGGCTGCTGCAGGAGCGCCCGTTCACGCTGGACCCGGGCGCTTCCAGGGAAATCGTGGACGCCATCCATTTCGAGTACGACTGGGAGTCGTTCGCCCCCGTCGCCATTCCGCTGAATACGCGTTCCGGCTACTGCGGACGCGGCCTGCCGCTGGCCTTGCCGGCCCCGTTGATTCCGCCGGCCGTCGACGCCGCGCTGGACGAGGCCATGGACAATGAAGACGATGATTTTGGCGACGACGTGCGCGAGGCCATGACGGCCACCTATGTCGCGTGGTTCCAGGCAGCCTGGCGGGAAGCACGAGCCGCCGCCCCCTCCCTGCGCGGCTTTCTGTCCGTGCACGACACGATCTGGCGCACGGACCTGGATACGGGCGAGGAATTCCGCGAGGACGCGGGCCGGGTCAAATTCTTTTGATGATCCGGTGAAATGAAAAAACCCGCCACCAGGGCGGGTTTTTTTACGCGAGCCTGCCGGCTCAGACCACCACGGTCTGGGGCATGCCGTCGGTCTGCTCGACGATTTCGCCCAGCTTGCTGACCGTTTCGCCCTGCTCGCGCAGCGTGGCGGCGATGGCGTCGGCCTGGGCCGGGTCCACCACCAGCACCATGCCGATGCCGCAGTTGAAGACGCGGTACATCTCGGTGTCTTCGACGCCGCCCTGGGCTTGCAGCCACTGGAACAGCTTGGGCATTTCCCAGCTGTCGCGCTGCAGCCTGGCCGCCAGGCCGGGCTGCAGGATGCGCGGCACGTTGTCCAGCAGGCCGCCGCCGGTGATGTGGGCCAGGCCCTTGATGGCGGTACCGTGCTTGGCCAGCGCGGCCAGCACCTGCTTGACGTAGATGCGGGTCGGGGCCATGACCACGTCGACCAGCTTCTGGCCGTGGAAGTCG
>PJUB01000189.1_pt1 | contig 38484 bp, 38 predicted proteins | sample 1512141 | NCBI WGS metagenome assembly PJUB01 (sample SAMN08177677, study PRJNA422409) | Soil metagenome, whole genome shotgun sequencing project. | isolation source: Soil enriched on filter paper: alkali lignin treatment | place: USA: Madison | collected 2015-01-15 | reverse complement strand
CCTTGAATGCCGGATCACTTTGATGCGTCGCAATGCTGGTGGGTGCGGGAACTGTCTCGCCAGAATCAATGGCGGCCTCAATCCAAAGCTCTATGGCCTCTTTGGCGTTATCAATTGCCTGATCGATCCCGTCATCCGCCGCTGAATAGCAACCGGGGAGATCAGGAACCACCACGCTCCAGCTCTGAGCATCGCTTCCGGGTTCGATTGCGATGGGGTATTTCATTACGGTATTCCTTCTTGTACGTCGAGAGGCCCCGGCTTGCAGCCCAGGGCCTGCTCTCTATTTCAAACCTGCTTTTGTCAGTATCTGGTGCACGAGGCCTTTACCTAGAACCTTTTTGGGGTGGGGGACAACCAGGTGTCCGGGGCGGTCCGGGTGGTAATAGATGTGATTAGTACACACCACCGGAAATGACCTCCTGGACCGACAGACCTGCCGCACGTTCACCCCGGCAGCGCCGCCAGGTCTCGCCGCAACGCGTCGACGCAGAAATCGACGAAGCTGCGGACCTTGGCCGAGCTTTTGCGGCCTTCGGGGTAGACGACGTGGACGGGTATCGGCGGCAGTTCGTAATCGCGCAGCACCACTTGCAGCGCGCCGCTGGCCAGGTGGCGGGCCACCTGATACGACACCACCTGGGTCAGGCCCCAGTCTTCGCAGGCTGCCTTGATGGCCCCCTGGAACGAGGTGACCGTCAGTTGCGAAGCCATCGGCAGGCGGCGCGGCTGGCCGTCCTGCTGGAAGCGCCATTGCGGTCCGCGGCCTTCCATGGCCGCCGTGATGGTGCAGAACTGTGCCAGCGCGTCGGGCGTGTCCGGCGTGCCGAAACGCTGCAGGAAGGCGGGCGAGGCGCACACCACGCGCCGCACGTGGCCCACGGCGATGGCGGTCAGCGACGAATCGGGCAGCGCGCCGATGCGCACGGCCACGTCCACGCCTTCGTCCATCAGGTTCACCACGCGGTCCACCAGCAAGGCGCGCACCGAGACCTCGCGATGGTCTCGCAGGTAGCCCAGCACCGCGGGCATGACGTGCAGTTCGCCAAACAGCGACGGCGCGGTGATGTGCAACGACCCGCGCGGCGCGGCCATGGCGCCGGCGGCGGCGTCATCGGCCTGCTCGACGTCTTCGAGAATGCGGCGGCAGTCCTGGGCGTAGCGCTCGCCGGCTTCGGTCAGGCGCAGGCTGCGGGTGGTGCGCACCAGCAGCAGCGCGCCCAGCCGGCGCTCCAGCGCGGAAACGCTGCGCGTGACGGCGGGGGCCGACATGGCCAGGCGGCGAGCGGCGGCGGCAAAGCTCTGGGCTTCGGCCACCGCCAGGAACACGCTCATTTCATGGAACCGGTTCAAGGCGTCGTGCCTCCTTAATGGGATTGCGGCCGGTCAGGCCGCGACGGGCCGCTGCGACGCGGCAGGCCGGGCATGGGCGTTGCCGGCGGGCAGGCCCGGCGTCGCGGGCAAGGCGGCCACGCTGTCGCGCACGCATTGCCGCACGATGTCGGCCAGGGCGGCGGCAACGGGACCGGGCTGGCGTTGCGCGCCATACAGCGACAGCGTCAGGCTGGGCAATGGCGGCAGGCCCCGTTCGCCCGGCGCCAGCACGCGCAGGCCGGCGGGCAGGCCCAGCGGCGTACGCACCATCAGCCCCAGGCCCGCGCTGACCGCCGCCCACAGGCCCGCCAGGCTGGGGCTGATGAATGCCGACGTCCAGGCGATGCCGGCGCGGTCCAGCGCATCGGTGGCGCGGCTGCGAAAGAGGCACGGCGCTTCGAAGGCCACCAGCGGCAAGGCGTTGCCCGCACCCGCCCAGGCCTGGTCCGGCGCGACGGGCCCGATCCAGCACATGGGCAGCTCCGCCAGACGCGTGGCGTGCGGCTGCGTGGCATCGACGTCCCACGCCAGCGCCAGGTCCAGCTCGCCCGCGGCGATGCGTTCAAGCAGGTCGGCGTTGCGCGCCACGCGCGCTTCGATGCGGACCTGAGGGTGCGCGCGCGCGAACTGGCCCAGCACCTGGGGCAGCAGGATTTCGCCGAAGTCTTCTTGCAGGCCCAGGCGCACCCGGCCCTGCAACTGCGCGCCACGCACGGCAACGGCGGCCTGGTCGTTCAGTTCGAGCAGCCGGCGTGCGTAAGCCAGCATGGTCTCGCCGGCGTCGGTCAGTGCCAGGCCGCGGCCGGCCTTGCGCAGCAGTGGCACGCCGGCCTGGTCTTCCAGCTTTTTCAACTGCGCGCTGACGGCGGACGTGGATCGGCCGAGCCGGTCGGCCGCGCGGCCGAAGCTGCCCAGTTCGACGCCGGCCACGAAGCTGCGCAACACGTCCAGGTCAAAAGTGACCGATCGCATGATTGTCCTGTTTTTCAAAACCTTTAGTTGAAAATTTCCTGATTTTCAGAACCATCTTACGAGCGCAGACTCAGACGCGTCAATCCTGCCTGGAACGTGCCATGTCCTTGTCTACGCTATCCACTCCGGCCTCGCGGCCGGCCCTGTCCCCCCCTCGTCCTGCCCACCGTTGGAAGGTGCTGACCGTGGGCGTTGCCGCCAATGCGGCGTTTTCGGCTGCCGCCGCCGGCTTGCCCGCCACCGCCGTTTTCATGCGCTCGGGCTACCGCCTGGACAACGACCAGCTGGGCCTGGCGCTGGGCCTGATGGGCCTGGGCGTGGCGCTGTTCGAACTGCCGTGGGGCATGCTGGCCGACCGCTGGGGCGACCGGCCCGTGCTGCTGGGCGGCCTGGGCGCCACCGCGGCGGCGCTGGCCTGGATGAGCCTGTACGCCGCGCCCACGCATGGCGCCGTGCCCACCCTGTGGCTGCTGGCGGTGGGCCTGCTGCTGGTAGGGGTGATGGGCGGCAGCGTCAACGGCGCCAGCGGCCGCGCGGTGATGGCATGGTTCGACGAAGGCGAGCGCGGCCTGGCCATGAGCATCCGCCAGACTGCCGTGCCGCTGGGCGGTGGGCTGGGCGCGCTGGTGTTGCCGTGGCTGGCCTCGCAACTTGGCTTTGCGGCGGTGTTCGGCCTGCTGGGCGCGCTGTGCGCGGGCGCCGCGCTGTTGACCCTGGGGTGGCTGCGCGAGCCGGATCGGATGCGGCCCCACCCCGCGCATGCCGTCCCCGCGGCGCCCACGCACGCCGCCGCTGCGCCGATGCCCGCACACACCGCGTCGGCTGCCGCGCCACCCATGCCCGGCACGCCCGCGGCCACGCCGCCAACCCGCTCGGCCCCGCCCAGCCCGCTGCGCGACGCCCGCGTCTGGCGCGCCGCGCTGGCCATCGGCCTGCTGTGCTGCCCGCAATTCGCCGTGCTGACGTTCGCCACCGTGTTCCTGCACGACTACAGCGGCGCCGGCATCGCCACCCTGACCGCGGTGATGGTGGCCGTGCAGGTGGGCGCAATGGCGGCGCGCATCGCCAGCGGCCGCTGGACCGACCGCCGGGGCAACCGCCGCGCCTATCTGCGCGGCTGCGTCTGGCTGGGTTTCTCGTTGTTCGCGGTGCTGGCCGGCGTGGCTTGGCGCCTGCAGGACGTGGCCAGCGATCCGCTCGCGGTGGCAGCGGTGGCCGTGCTGCTGGCGGTAGCCGGCATCTGCGTGTCCGCCTGGCATGGCGTGGCCTATACCGAACTGGCCACGCTGGCCGGCGCGCAGCGCGCCGGCACCGCGCTGGGGCTGGCGAACACGTGCGTCTACCTGGGGCTGTTCCTCACGCCGCTGGCGTTGCCGCATCTGGTGGCCGCGTCATCCTGGCCGCTGGCGTGGCTGGTGGCGGGCGGCTTGATGCTGACGGCGCTGCCGCTGCTGCCGCGAACGGCGCGCCCCTGATGCCCCGCGCCGCAGCGGCCCGGGCATCCGATCCGCGGGCTGGGCCCACAGGCCCCCGGGCCCCGTTGCCACGCCCGGGGGCTAGGCCTTGAATTCCTGCCGCAGCCACGCCAGGAATGCCTTGACCGGCGGATGCCGTTCGCGCCCCGGCGCGCACAGCGCGGTGTAGGCCGCCCCCGGCACGCTGACCTGCGGGCGCAGCGGCACCAGCGTGCCGGCCTTGACGCTGTCGGACACCATCACCGAACTGGCCAGCACCAGCCCCTGCCCGGCAATGGCGGCCTGCAAGGCGTAATGCTCTTCCGCATAAGCATGCACCGCCGCCGGCTGGCGCCAGGCCGGCAGTCCGGCCGCGTCGCACCATTGCTGCCAACCTTCGTCGTAGAGCGCGGAATCGCGCCAGCGCACGGTGACCAGCGCGGGCCTGGCCCGGCCTGCGCGCTGCGCCTGCGCCACCACCGCCGGCGCGCCATAGACGCCAAAGCGTTCCTGCAGCGCGCAGGCCGCATACAGCGCTGGATAGCGCCGGCTGCTGTAGCGGATGGCCACGTCGACGCTGGCATCCTGCAGCAGGTCGATGGTGTCGGCCTGGGCCAAGAGGCGCAACTGGTACTGCGGATAGGCCTGGTAGAAACGCCCCAGCCGCGGCACCAGCCACAGGGCCGCGAACGAATGGGTGGTGGACAGCGTCAGCGCGCCCGCCGCGCTGGCCGGGCGCAGGGCATCGAGCGTCTGCGCGATATCGAGCAAGGCGCCGTGCGCGCTGGCGAACAGGCGTGCGCCGCTGTCGGTCAGGCGCACGCCCTGTGGCACGCGATCGAACAGCGCCACGCCGGCGTGGCGCTCCAGCGCCTTGATCTGGTGCGACACCGCCGTGGGCGTGACGGACAGCTCGGCCGCGGCCAGCTTGAAGCTGCGCAGCCGCGCGGCGGCTTCGAACGCGCGCAGCGCCGTGACAGGCAACGAGGCAAACATGAGGTGCCCTTAGGGATGAATTCAATTCATCTTAGGCGAGAAATGCTCGTTTGTCGCGAACCCGGCGCATGCCTACATTGGCAGTACGCCAGGGGATAGCCAGACCGGCGTCCCGGCCTTACCCGTCATCGAGGTATTCAACATGAATTCAAATCACCCCAAGAAGCTATTGATCCTGGCCGGCAGCCCGCGCCGGGACGGCAACAGCGCGGCCCTGGCCGCCGCCGCCCAGCGCGGAGCGCTGGCGGCGGGCACGTCGGCCACGCTGCTGTTCCTGGACGACTACATCAAGGGCTTTTTGACGGACCTGCGCCACGCACCGCCCCCCGACGACCGCTATGCGGAACTGTTCCTGGAACACTACCTGCCCGCCGATGGCGTGCTGTTCTGCACGCCGCTGTATTGGTACGGCATGTCGGCCCAGACCAAGGCGTTCTTTGACCGATCGTTCACGCACTATGCCGGCACCGGCCCGGAACCCGAACAGGTCAAGGCAGCCATGGCCGGCAAGCGCCTGGGCCTGGCCGTGGCGTCGGAAGAGACCTACCCCGGCGCGGTGCTGGGCGTGGTGCACCAGTTGCAGGAATTTTCCCGCTACACGCACGCCGACTTCGTCGGCTACGTGCACGGCGCCGGCAACAGCCGCGGCGAGATCGCGGCGGACCCGCGCCACCCGCTGCAGGCTGCCGAGACCCTGGGCGCCGAGTTCTTCACGCGGAAATACTCGGACTACCGGCTAGAGACGCCACGCAGTCACAACGTATGGGCGTCGCCCCCGCCAGCCGACGCTCGCCGCGCGTAAGCCAGCCCAGCGCGATGGGCCAGAGCGCGTCGCGGAATCGCTCGTGGAAGAAGGCGAAATGGCCGATGCCATCCAGCCCGAGCGAGGCAGGGGCCAGCCGCAGGTGGGTGCGGGCGCTGCCGGTGAAATAGCCCAGCAGCCGGCCGATGGCGGCCTCGGTGCCGAATTCGTCGTCGGTCACGCTCAGGGCCAGGATGGGCGCGGTCACCGCCGCCATCGTAGCCACGCGGCGCGCACCCGCCGGTCCGCCGCGTGTCTCGAAGCGCGGGCCCATGAAGCTCCAGTCCCGCACCACCCCGCGCGGCGTGTCCTCCAGCCAACCCAGCCGGCGCCCCGGGAAGTAACCCAGGCAGGCGGCCAACAGCGGCATGGCCACGTGCCATTTGGCCAGCATGCGCAGGCGCTGGCCCGCCGCGTAGTCGCGCCAGTAGGCGTACTGCGCACCCATGGTGAAAATGCGCCGCAGCCCCTGCGCGGACGGCGCCAGGCCCGTGACGAAACCACCGATGCTGTGTGCCACCACGTCCACCGGCTGGCCCGGAAAATGCGTGGACACGTAGCGCAGCACCGCTTCGAAGTCCTGCTCGCCCCAGTCCATCCACGACGCCTGGAAGCCTCGCAGGGAGTCGGGGCGCGACTCGCCGATGCCGCGGTAGTCATAGGTGACGACGTCCAGGCCGTGCTGATACAGGTAGGCGGCGAAGCGGGCGTAGTAGCGGCAGCGCACCGAAGTCGCCGCATTGATGACGACTACGGGTCGGGCCGCGGTCGGTCGGGCGGCGGTCGGTCGGGCCGCGGTCGGTCGGGCAGCGGTCGGTCGGGCAGCGTCCTCGTGGCGCCACACGAAGCCCCCCAGCGCCACCCCGTCCGCGGCGCGCAAGGTGATGCGTTGAGCTTCCATCTTCACATTCCCTTTCATCAATCGATAAAGCACCGAAAACATGCGAATAGCTCGATTAAAGCCGCTGAAAAAACGCGCTTCAACCAATTATTCGTTGCTCATCGCATGACTTACAGGAATGTTTTGCGTGCCACGGCACGGGCGGCCGACCGATTCATCGCCCCCGGCGGACTGCCATACACCTGCTTGAAGACTCGGGTCAGGTGGGCCTGGTCGGCAAAGCCCACGGCCGCCGCGGCCTGGGCCAGCGGCAAGCCGCTGCGCAACAGTGCGCGGGCGCGCGCCACCCGCCAGTTACGCAGCCACGCCTGCGGCGGCAGCCCGTAGCGCCGGGCAAATTGCTTGACCAGGGTGCTGCGGTGCTTGCCTTCGGCCTGTGCCAGCGCCTCCAGGTCGGGCGCGCAGGACGGATCGGACCGCATGCGCTCGAACAGCAGCGCGCAGACGTCCGGTTCGGCCGAACCCGTTGCCTTGCCCGCCTGCATCGCCTCGCTGGCCGGCTGCCCGTGCGCCGCCAGCAGCGCGAACAACGCGGCCGACAGGCCACTGCGGCGTGCGGCGTCGCCGGTCTCGTCCGGGGCCAGCGCGGCCAGCCACTGGTCGCACAGCGCCGCATCGCGGATGACCGGCCCCGCCAAGGTCAACCCCGTTTCGTGCAGCGCCCACGCATGGTCCTGAAACCAGGCCGGATCGATATACGCCATGCGGTACGCCAACAGGCCCGCGGACGTGCCGCCGGTATGCACCTGGCCGGGTGCGATCACCACCAGGTCGCCCTCGCCTGCCTCGAAGCCCTGGCCGCGCACGGTAAAGGTACAGCGCCCCCGGGCGATGGCGCCGATGGACCAGGCATCGTGAAAGTGGGCCTCGAAGCGGTAGGCGCGCAGGTCGGCGATGAGCACGTCGCCAGGCAGGCCCGCGCCGCAATGCCAGATATGTTGGGAAACCGCCATCGAAAAACCGCCAGGAAAAATTCAGGACATGCCGCCACGACGATAACGCGGGAACGCAAACCCGGCATGTCCACGGCCCGGACCGGTCAAGACAAGCGGCCCGCACCGGCGATGGCGGCTATCCGAAATACTCGGCGTCCGATGCCAGCGACCGCGCCAGCAGCCACGCATTGCGGGGATTTTCCCCCACGCGGCGAATGGCGTAGGGCCACCAGTCGGCGCCGAACGGCAAATACACCCTGACGTTATAGCCCAGCCGCCGCAGCGCCAGCTGCCAGTCCGGCCGCACCCCGTACAGCATCTCGAATTCAAAGTCGTCCGGCGCCCAGCCGCGCTCGCGGGCCAGCATCATGATGGCGCCGGCCAGGCGGTCGTCATGGGTGCCGAACACCGGCAGGAAGCCCGCCTCGCGCGCGGCGGGCGACAACATGATGGACGCGGCGTCCAGATAAGCCTGGTCGATGCGGACGCGCCCCGAATGGTCCAGCGCGCGTTCCGGAAAGGCGCCCTTCACCAGCCGCAGCGAGGTGCGCTGGCCGATCGCCCACGCCAGGTCTTCGGGGGTGCGGCGGCGGCGCGCCTGCAAGGTCAGGCCGGCGGGCAGGCCCGCCGCCAGCAGCGTGCGATGCAGCGCGCAGGTGCGGTCGCGGATGGCCGAGTCTTCCATATCCAGCACGACCCAATCGCGGCCGCCGCCCGCCGCCTGCCGCGCACGGTCGGCGATGCGGCGCGCATTGGCTGCGCCGAGCGCGTCGCTGCGCATATAGCCGATGGCGGTGGGGTCGATGGATACGTGCACGTCCAGCCCCGCCTGGCCCAGGGCGGTTGCCGCTTTGATGGCCTGGCGCACGTTGTGCTCGATCGCGTCGGGATCGGCCACGTATTCGCCCAGGTAGAACAGCGACGCGCGGATACCGTGCGCCTCGCGCAGCCTCGCAGCGGTGCGCACCGCCTGCGTCACGTCGGCGCCGCCAACGAAACGCCGCGCCAGCGAGGTACGCGCGGCCAGGCCGCGCATGGCCCGGCCGATGCCGGGGCTGCGCGCCAGCGTGATGGCGGTTTTCTGGAAAAGGCTCATAGGCGCTCCGTACGAAAAGCGCCACTATGGAAGGGCCGCACGGGCCTGTCTTGAACAGGAGTGAATCCGGCGCCCTCGCGGGCAAACGGGGGCACCGGCCCGCCCCCGATCATGATTGCCGGGGCCACGCACGGCGCGCCCCGCCCCGCTCAGATCAGGCCTTGCCGGCCGCCAAGCCCGCTGCCCGGCTGCGGCCGAACAACGGCCGCTGCACGGTCTGCGCCAGCAGCACCCCGGCCAGCGTCACCGCGCCGCCAAGCAGGTGGTAGCCATGCAATTGCTCGCGCAGCAGCATGAAGGCCGCCAGCGCCGTGAACAGCGGCAACAGGTTGATGAAGATGCTGCACCGGTTGGGACCCAGGCGGTGCACGCCTTCGATCCACAGGAACGAGAGCAGCACCGACGAGAAGATGCCGGCATACAGGATCAGCGGAATCGTCTTCATGTCCAGCGCCGCCTGCGCCGCCGGCACCCGCAGGTACAGCGGCAGCATGTACAGGAGCGCAAAGATCGACTGCACGAAGGTGGACTGCCAGGCCGGCACCGGCACCTTCCAGTGGCGCAGCAGCACGCCATACAGCGCATAGGAAAACGCCGCCAGCAGCATCAGGCCATCGCCCACGTGGATACCGTGCTGGAACACGCTGAGCATGTCGCCCTGCCCCACCAGGTACAGCAGCCCCAGGAACGACAGCGCGCCCCCGGCCGCCATGCCCAGCGTCAGCGGATCGCGCAGGATCACCACGCTGAGCAGCATGCTGAGCAGCGGGATCAGCGCGGTCAGGATGGCCATGTTGGTGGCGGTGGTGGTTTCGGCGGCGCGGTACGACAAGGCCTGGAACACGGCCGACGACAGCGCGCCGTACAGCGCCAGCTTGGGCCAGTGGCGCAGGATGGTCTTGCGGTTGCGCCAGACGGGCGCGGCCGTGAACAGGCCCATGATCGCCAGCGCCAGGATCAGCCGGTAAAAGGTGATGGCGGTGGGCGAGATGGCGCTGGCGGCCATCTTGGACACGATGACATTGCCCGCCCAGAACAGGATGGCGAACAATGGAAACAGGTAGGACATGATGGGTTCACTCGCAGGAGGGGGATCGGCCGCGGCAGGCACATGTGTCCCACCCGCGGATATCCGCCATCCTATTGAGCGCCCGAACGCCCGTCTGCCGATGAAGAGGCAGGGACTATCTGGAAATGGACATTCCCGGACGCCCTGCCGCCACCTTGGCGCGGGCAGTGATTGCGCCCCGCCCCGTTCAGGGCCGGACAGGGCGTGCTGGGCCCTGCCCCGATCAAGGCCGGAACATCGCCTCGTCGAGCGGCGCCGGCAACCCCGCCATGCGCGCCGTCAGCAGCGCGGCGCTGCCGCAGGCCAGCGTGAAACCCAGCGCGCCCTGGCCGATATTGAGCCACAGGTTGTCGGCGGCCGGGCTGCGGCCGATCAGCGGCTTGCCCGTGGGCGTGGCCGGGCGCAGGCCGGCCCAGGGAATGGCCTGGCTCAGGTCCAGCGCCGGGAAGGCCTCGGCCACCTGGCGCTTGAGCAGCGCGATGCGCGCCGGGTCGATGTCGGCATTGCCGCTGCCGATGTCGACCATTGCGGCGATCCGCAGCACCCCGCCCACCCGGGCGTAGACGATGCGGCGTTCGTAGTCGGTGACGCTGATGCGCGGCGCCACGGCGTCGTCGTCGGCCAGCGGCACGGTCAAACTGTAGCCCTTCAGCGGATACAGCGGCACGTCGTGCCCCAGCGGCCGCAGCAAGGCGCGCGTGCCGACCCCGGTGGCCAGCACGATCGCATCGGCGCCGATGTCGCCGTCGCGCGTGTGCACGGCCACGATGCGGCGGCCTTCGCGTTGCAGGCCCGACACCGGGTTGGACATGGCGCATTGCACGTTGGGCAAGCCCTGCAACCGCTCGAACAGGGCCTGCGTGAACTGGCGGCAATCGCCCGCCTCTTCGCTGGGGGTGTAGACGGCGCCGGCCAGGCTGGCTCCCATGCCGGCCAGCGCGGGTTCACGCGCCAGCGTCTGGGCGGCGTCCAGCACCTGCTGATCGGACCCATGGGCGGCCTGGTAGGCCACCAGCGCGCGCGCCTTGTCCAGCAAGGCCGCGCTGCGGTAGGCGATCAGCTTGCCATTCTTCAGGTGGCCGAATTCCAGGTCTTCCTGGCCCAGCAGGGTGTGCATGGCGTCACGGCTGAGATACGACAGCGCCAGCAGCTGGGCCGTGGCCTGCCGCGCCACCGAGGCGCGGCAGGCCAGCGCGAATTGCAGGCTCCAACGCCATTGATGCGGGTCCAGCCGGGGCCGGAAACGCAGGGGCGAATCGTTGCGCAGCAGCCAGCCGGGTACGCTGGGCAGCACCCCCGGGCCGGCCAGCGGTGCCACATAGCTGTAGCTGAGCTGGCCGCCGTTGGCGTAGCTGGACACCTCGGCCGGATGGGCATGCGCATCCACCAGCACCACATCATGCCCCTGGCGCGCCAGGAAATAGGCGGACGTCACGCCCACCACGCCGGCCCCGATTACGCACACGCGCATACCTGCATCCAAATAAGAGATTGGCAACCTTTCTATTCTGGCGGGTGCGACGACTGGTAGCAAATCACCAGGACCGGGGCGGCCATAACCCCGGCTCATGGGCCCGGCCCTAGGCCGCCCGGTGCAGTCTGATGATGGCCGCGGCCGTCGGGTCGCGCACCAGGTCGGCCAGCGTGTACGCGTTGAGGGCGTCGTAGAAGGCCTGCAGCGTCTGCGCCAGCACGCCGGCCAGACGGCAGGCGCCGTCCAGCGCACAGGGCGGCTCGCGACAATCGATCAGGGGGCCCTGCTGTTCCAGTTCGCGCACCAGGTCGCCCAGCCGGTATTGCGCGGGCGGATGCGCCAGCGCCAGGCCGCCCCCCTTGCCGCGCGACGTGCTGACCCAGCCGCGCTGCGACATGAAATGCACCACCTTGACCAGATGGTTGCGCGACACGTCAAAGCGCGCGGCGATCTCCGGAATGGTGACCGCCGCGGGCCGGTCGCGGCATTGCGTCAGGTACATCAGCACGCGCAAGCCGAAGTCGGTGAATCGGGTCAGTTGCATGGGCGCCAGGATACACCGGTCAGGTGGGTGCGCCGCCGCTGCCGAAGGCCTCGGCGTGGATCCGGTCCGCCGCCACCCCCAGCGCCAGCAGCGTCTCGCGCTGGGCCCGCATGAAGCCGGCCGGGCCGCACAGGTAGTAGTCGGCATCCGGCACGATGGCCTGGTCGCGGATGGCGCGCAGGTCGACACGGCCGGCGTAGTCGTAATCACGACCCGGCTGGTCGCCGCTGGCGACCTCTTCGTAGAACACCGCCTTGCGCACATTGCCGCGCGCCGCCGCTACGGTGTTGACGTGATCTTTCATGGCATGCGCCGCGCCATTGCGGCAGCCATGCACGAAACGGATCTGGCGCGGGTCATCGGTGGCCACCAGGTGGTTCAGCATCGACACCATGGGCGTCAGGCCCACGCCGCCACTGACCAGCACCACCGGCGCGGCGGTGTCATCACGCAGGTGGAAATCCCCCTGCGGCGGCGCCACGTCCAGCACGCCGCCTTCCTGCAGGCGGTCGTGCAGCGCGTTGGATACGCGGCCGGCAGGCGTCTGCACGCCCGCCGGTTCGCGCTTGACCGAAATGCGCAGGCGGCCCTGCCCCGGCGCGTCCGACAGGCTGTATTGGCGCGGCTGCATCAGACCCAATTCAGGCACGTAGATGCGCACCGACACATATTGGCCGGGGCGGTAGTCGGGCACCGTGCCACCGTCGGCCGGCGCCAGGTAGAACGAGGTGATCTCCGTGCTTTCGGGCTGCTTGCCCACCACGCGGAAGGCGCGCCAGCCGGTCCAGCCGCCCGGCTTGGCCGCCGAATCCGCGTACAGCCGTGCCTCTTCGGCAATCAGCATGTCGGCCAGCTGGCCGTAGGCGGCAGCCCAGGCGTCCACCAGTTCGTCGGTGGCGGCCTCGCCCAGCACCTCGCGGATGGACGCCAGCAGGTGGCGGCCCACGATCGGGTAGTGCTCGGGCCGGATGCCCAGGCTGACGTGCTTGTGGACGATGCGCGTCACCACTGGCGCCAGCACCGACGGATCGTCGATGTGCTCGGCGTAGGCGGCCACCGCCCCGGCCAGCGCCTGCTGCTGTTCGCCGCCCGCCTGGTGGCCCTGGTTGAAGACGTGCTTGAGTTCGGGATTGCCGTCGAACATGCGAGCGTAGAAATGGCGGGTCAACGCCACGCCGTGGGTCTTCAGTACGGGGGCCGTGGCCTTGACCAGGGCGCGGATCTGCGGGCTCAACATCAACTGCTCCTTGCGCTGCGGATGACCCGGGCGGGAATGCCGGACATCCGGTTTTAAAGATGCATTAATAATACATGTTTAAGTGCGACGGGCAAAACCCTGATGGCCTGTCAGTCCGCGCCGCCCTCCCATTGCCCCAGAACCTGCACCGCCGGCAGTTCGCATCCCGCCGCCGCCCGCCAGTGCAGACGAGCGGGCGGGTCGGCCGGGCTGGCGCGCCACACGGCGGCGGCCACCCACTCGTCGCCAAGCTGCCAGCCCCCCGCCTGCCACCGCCCGGCCGGCGGGCGCAACGTCCATTCGCCCGAGGGCAGCGGCGCCAGGCCGACCGAGGCCATGTCCGCCGGAAAATCCAGCCCGGCGGCTTTGATGAAGGCTTCTTTGAGGGTCCAGAGCAGGTAGAACCGGATTTGCCGCCGGGGCAAGTTGGCGGCGTCGCGCAGCCACGCCTGTTCGGCAGCGCTGCATACCCAGGCGGCCAGCGCATCGAGATCCCGCGGCCGTATCCGTTCAAGATCGGCGCCGACGGCCCGGTCGGCCGGGGCCTGCGCGCACAGGGCATGGCCGCCGCTGTGGCTGAGCGACAAGGCCTTCGCGCCGCCGGCCGCCCGAACGCTTTGCAGCAATGCGCGGCTGACACGCCAGTCGAGCAGCGCCTTGGCGGAGCGTATGGCCGGCGCGCGGCGGGCGTCCTCGGGGGACAACGCTTGCGGCCGATAGTCATCGGCCGCGCTTTGGCAAGCCCACCACAGGGTAAGTTCCAAATTTCCCACTTTATTTAGTAACAAAATGCTAGTTCAAAATGTAAAACACGCGTCGTTACAAGCGCCTTCGTAACTTCTAAAAACAATTCACCTATTTACGATCATAGTAAGATCGCGCGCTTATGCTGACCTTCTCAATTGCGCAATGGCAGGGTTGGACAGCGGGCTTTGACGACGCGAGCAGCTGGAAGCAGTGGGCTGAACATCCTTATTGTCCCGTTGGCGAAACCTGCCCGCCACGCCTGGAATTCCTGCCTCCGATGCAGCGCCGTCGCCTGACCCCGATGGCGCGCTCGGTGTTCGCGTGCGCCTGGCCGGTCGCCGAGGGCCAAGCCCCCATGCCGCTGGTCTTCGCTTCGCACCATGGCGAAACCACGCGCAATTTCGGCCTGCTGCAGGCGCTGGCCGCCAACGAACCGCTGTCGCCCACCGCCTTCGGGCTGTCGGTGCACAACGCCATTGCCGGACAGTGGTCGATCATACGCCGCGAAACCCCCGAATCCGTTGCCCTCTCGGTCGAAGACGACGGGTTGGAACACGCTTTCCTGGAAGCCGGGTTGCTGCTGGCCGACGGCCACGCCGAGGTGCTGGTGGTGCTCGCGGAAGAACGGCCGCCGGCCCCTTATGCTCCATGGATCAACGACGTGCCGTTCTCGTACGCGGCGGCATTCCGCCTGCGCGCTGGATCCGATTGGCGGCTCGAACCCGTGGCGGCGGATTCATCCGCCCCGACGGGCGCCGACGCGCCGCAGCCCTGGCCCAACACGCTGAACCTGCTGCGCCACCTGGCATTGCACACCCCTGCCTGGCGACACGCCAACCACGCCCGTCACTGGCTCTGGACCCGCTCGGCATGACGCCTTCCCCCCTTCCTCCCGCGCCCGCCGTCCCCCGCCAGGATTTCTGGCTGTGGCGCCTGGTCGCCACGGGCATGGCCTTCACGATGTTCGGCGTGGGCGGCGTGCTGCTGCGCCTGCTGGTGTTCCCGCCGCAGCGCCTGATTCCCGGCAATGCCGCCGACCGCCAGCGCCGCGCGCGCTGGGCGCTGAACGGCACGTTTCGCTTCTTCATCCGCTTCATGGTGCGGGTGGGCATCCTGACCGTCGAATTCAAGGGTGCCGAGCGCCTGGGCAAGCCCGGCCAGATGATCCTGGCCAACCACCCGTCGTTGCTCGACGTCGTGTTCCTGGTGGGCCACGTCAAGAACGCCAACTGCATCGTCAAGCACGGTCTGGCCACCAACCCGTTCACGCGCGGCCCCGTCAGCAACGCCGGGTACATCACCAACGATGAGAGCTTCGACATGTTCGACCGCGCGGCCGACGTCTTGCGCAACGGTGAAACCCTGATCGTCTTTCCGGAAGGCACCCGCACGCCGCCCGACCGCCTGCCGCAGTTTCACCGCGGCGCCTGCGCCATTGCGCTGCGCGGCGCACGCGTGGTGACGCCGGTGGTCATCCGCATGAACCCCCGCAGCCTGACCAAAGGCGAACCCTGGTACCGCATCCCGCCGTGCCGCATGCGCTACGTCATTCAGGTAGGCGAAGACATTGATCCGGCAACATGGTCGAATGCGCACCCGCTGCCCATCGCCGGGCGCAAGATGAACGAGCACCTGCACGCCTATTTCGAAGCCGAACTGACGCGCGACGCGCCCGTCGGCGCGGCGGGGCCGGCCGACGCAACGCGACCCGCGGCCACGGCCGCCAAGACAGACAACGAACACGCCTGATAACGACAAACGCCAACCGCGCCGCAAGTGGAGTGCAAGCAGCATGAATCAACTGGAAAACGAGCTCAAGACGCTCGTCATTGAATCCCTGGGCCTGGAAGACATCGCCCCGGCCGACATCGACCGCGAGGCCCGCCTGTTCGGCGACGGCCTGGGTCTGGACTCGGTCGATGCCCTGGAACTGGGCCTGGCGCTGCAAAAGCGCTACGGCATCACGATCGACCCCGAAACGCGCAACATGCGCGAGCACTTCGCCAGTATTGCCAGCCTGGCCGAATTCGTCGCGGCCCAGCGTCGCAGCTAAGGCATTGGAGTTGACCATGCAAACCCGCGATGACATCTTCAACACGCTGCGCGACGCGCTCTGCGAGCTGTTCGAGATCGAACCTGAGCGCATCACGCCAGAAGCCAACCTGTACACCGACCTGGAAATCGACAGCATCGACGCCATCGACCTGATCGATCACGTGCGCCGCCAGACGGGCCGCAAGCTCGACGCCAACGACTTTCGCAGCGTGCGCACGGTCGAAGACGTGGTCCAGGCCATCTGCAAGAAACAGCAGGACGCCGCCGCATGAAGCGAGGCCTGGCGCCCGCCCTGGCCGTGGCCGGCCTGGCCTACCCCTTCGTCGTGCATGCGACACTGGGGCGGGTCGACGCGGCCTGGCTGGCGCTGCCGCTGGCGCTGCTATGGCTGGCACGCGCCTTCACGCCCGGCGCCGACACGCCCGGCGGACGCCTCTTGCCGCTGGCCGCCGTGGCCTTCTGCGTGGTGCTGGCGATATCGAATTCGCAAGACTGGCTGCGTTGGTATCCCGTAATGATCAATGCGATGCTGCTGGCCATCTTCGGCGCCAGCCTGCGCCAGGGCCGGCCGGTGATCGAACGCCTGGCGCGCCTGCGCCACCCCGACCTGCCCGAGGCCGGCGTGCGCTACACACGCAATGTCACGCGCGTCTGGTGCGGCTTTTTCGCCGTCAACGGCGCCATCGCCGCGGGCCTGGCCGCCTGGGGCCCCTGGGCCTGGTGGACCGCCTACAACGGCGCCATCAGCTATGTCCTGATGGGCCTGCTGCTGGGTGGCGAATGGTTGTTGCGGCCTGCCGCGGCAAAGGCGGCTTGAACGGTGGCCTGGATTCCCCTGACGCATCTGCTGCTGCCCGCCGGCGCGCCGGCCGACGGCACACCGGTCGCCGACGACCCGCCTCTGTCGCGCGCGGCCTTCGCCGCGCAATGCCTGACGGTAGCCGGGGCGCTGCAAGCCCGCGCCATCCGCCGCGCCGCGCTCTGGTTCGATGACGCAGCCACCCTTGCCACCGCACTGTATGCCTGCTGGCGCGCCGGCATCACGGCCGTGCTGCCCGGCGATGCACGGCCAGACTCCTGCCTCCCGCTCGACGCCACCGTCGATGCCTGGCTGACCGACACCGACCTGCCCGCCGGCACCCGCGCCCCCTGGCGCCTGCACCAGCTGCTGGACGCACCGCCCCTGCCACCCGCCGCCCTGGACCCGGCGCAGACGCTGGTGCTGTGCACGTCCGGTTCCAGCGGCACGCCCAAGCACGTGTCGAAAAGCTGGGGCCAACTGGCGCGCGAAGTCGACGCCCTGCAGCGCCAATGGCCCGACGCCACCGGCCCGGTGCTGGGCAGCGTGTCCGCGCAGCACATGTACGGCCTGCCATTTCGCGTCCTATGGCCGCTATGCGCCGGACGCCTCATCGACCGCCGCCAGCGCCACTACCCCGAAGACCTGCAACTGGCCAGCCTGCGCCACCCCACGTTCACCTGGATCGCCAGCCCCGCGTTGCTGCGCCGGCTGGGCGACCGCCTGGACTGGGCCCAACTGCGTGGCCGCCTGGGCCGCATCTACTCATCGGGCGGCGCCCTGCCCGCTGACGTTTCCGACGCCATCGCGCAGCAACTGGGCCTGCGCCCCACCGAAATCTACGGCAGTTCCGAAACCGGCGCCGTGGCCTGGCGCAGCGGCGCCGGCCTGTGGCAACCGCTGCCCGGCATGACGGTCGGCCTGGATGCGCAAGGCGCGCTGCGCGTGATGTCGCCGTGGGTCGACGCCGCAGACGAACAAACCGCCGATGGCGCCGAGCTTGCCGAGGGCGGCTTCCAGTTGCTGGGCCGCCTGGACCGTATCGTCAAGATCGAAGAAAAGCGCGTTGCGCTGCCGATGATCGAACACACCCTGGCGCGCCACCCGTTCGTGGCCGAGGCACGTGTGGGCCGGCCCACGGGAGCACTGCGCCTGACCGCCCTGGTGGCGTTGTCCGCCGTCGGGTTGCATGCGCTGCGCAACCAGGGGCGCCGCAGCGTGGTCGACGCGTTGCGCCGACATCTGGCGGCAGGCGTCGATTCGGTGGCCATCCCCCGCAGTTGGCGGCTGCTGCGCCAATTGCCCTGGAACGCACAGGGCAAGATGCCGCAGGCGGACTTCGACGTTGCGGCAGGCGAGCGCCCGCTGCACCCGGTGGCCGACGGCCTGCCCGCCGACAACGCCGACGAACGCCGCTACCGCATCGAGATTCCCTGCGACCTGGCGTATTTCAGTGGCCACTTCCCGGCCGCGCCGGTCGTGCCCGGCGTGGCGCAAATCACCTGGGCCTTGTCGCTGGCGCAGCGTGAATTGCAGCCCGCGTTGCATTTTGCCGGCATGGAAGCCCTGAAATTCCAACGCTTGCTGCGGCCCGGCGACGTGGCCGAACTGGCGCTGCGCTGGGATGCCGGCAAGCAGAAGCTCTACTTCGCCTACACGCTGGACGGCGCGCCCTGCTCGTCCGGCCGCGTGCTGCACGGAAGCGGTCATGGCGCCGCATAAGCTCTGCGCGGTCATTCCCGTCTACAACCACGGCGCCACCGTGGCCGCCGTGCACGCGCAACTGGCGGCGCTGGGCCTGCCCTGCGTGCTGGTGGACGACGGATCGGCACCCGAATGCGCCACGGTGCTGGACACACTGGCCGCCCTGCAGAACACCCACCTGGTGCGCCGCCCACAGAACGGCGGCAAGGGCGCCGCGGTACAGGACGGCCTGCGCGCCGCCCGCAGCCTGGGCTACAGCCATGCGCTGCAGGTCGACGCCGACGGCCAGCACGCCCTGACCGATACCGCCGCATTCTTGCAGGCCTCGCGGGCCCAGCCCCAGGCGGTCATTTGCGGCGCCCCGGTGTATGGCGACGATGTGCCGCGCAGCCGTCTGTACGGCCGCTGGCTGACCCGGGTGTGGGTCTGGATCAATACCTTGTCGCTCGACATTCCCGATGCCATGTGCGGTTTTCGCGTCTATCCGCTGGATGCCGTGCTGAGGGTCATCGACGACGTGCGGGTGGGCTGCCGCATGGACTTCGACATCGCCATCCTGGTGCGGCTGCATTGGCGCGGCGTGCCCATGGCCTGGCTGCCGACGCGCGTGGTGTACCCCGAAGGCGGGGTATCGCATTTCAAGGCGCTGCGCGACAACGTCCTGATCAGCCGCATGCACGCTCGCCTGTTCTTCGGCATGCTGGCGCGCTCGCCCGCCCTGCTGCTGCGCCGGCTGAGCAAAGGCGTACGCCCATGAGCGCCGCCGATCGGCACTGGGCCGACCAGCCCGAACGCGGCAGCCCCCTGCTGCTGCGCCTGACCGCCTGGGCCGCCCGCCGCATCGGCCGCCGCGCCGTGGCGCCCGTGGTGTGGGTCGTCGTGCTGTATTTCTATACGTTTGGCCCCCGCGCGCGCCGCGCCATTGCTGCCTACCAGCGCCGGCTGATCGCCGCCGGCGGCCTGGCCACGCCGCTGCCCAAGTCCTTTCCCGTCTACCGCCAATACCTGGCATTCGCCCAGGCCCTGCTGGACAAGCTGGACGTGTGGCAGGGCAAGGTCACGTACGCCGACCTGGACATCACCGACCCCGACGCGCTGCATGCGCAGATGGGCACGGGACGCGGCCAGATCCTGGTGGGCTCGCACCTGGGCAACCTGGAAGTGTGCCGCGCGCTGGCCGAAAAATCCGGCCGGCTGAAACTGAACGTGCTGGTGCACACCAAGCACGCTGTCCACTTCGGCCGACTGCTGGACGAAGCCGGTGGCGGTCTGCGAATGATCCAGGTCAGCGAACTGGATGCCGGCGTCATGCTCGACCTGGCCCAACGCCTGGATCGCGGCGAGTGGTTGGCCATCGCCGGAGACCGCGTGCCGCTGACCGGCGACCGCAGCACCGAAGTCGACCTGCTGGGGGCCGCGGCGCTGTTGCCGCAAGGCCCCTGGCTGCTGGCCGGCTTGCTGCGCTGCCCCGTCAACCTGCTGTTCTGCACCCGCCACGGCGCGCGCTACCGCGTGGCCATGGAACGCCTGTGCGACGGCATCGAATGGACGCGCGCCACACGCCAGGCGCAGATCGCCGGCTGGGCACAGCGCTACGCCGACCGCCTGGGCGCGCACTGCCGCCAGGCGCCGCTGCAATGGTTCAACTTCTACCCCTTCTGGAAAGACGATGCGTAAACGTGGCGCCCTGGGCGCGGAGGTCGAAATCCGGGTGCCTTTCTACGACGTCGACGCGATGGACGTCGTCTGGCACGGCCATTACGTCAAATACCTGGAAGAAGCGCGTTGCGCGCTGCTGGACAGCCTGGGATACGGCTACGACGCCATGCGTGCCAGCGGCTATGTGTGGCCGGTGATCGACCTGCAATTGCGCTATGCCCATGCTGCCCAGTTCGGCCAGCGCCTGGTCGTGCGCGCCGAGCTGGTCGAATGGGAACATCGCCTGAAGATCAACTACCTCGTCCGCGAGGCCGCCAGCGGCCAGCGCCTGACCCGGGCCAGTTCGGTGCAGGTGGCCGTCTGCATGCAGAGCCGCGAAATGCAACTGACCTCGCCCGCCGCCCTGGTGGACGCGGTGCAGCGCAAGCTTGACCTCGACGCTCCGGAGCACACGGCATGACTCGCTTGTCCCACCTTCTGCCGGCCCGCCCGCTGAACCTCCTGCTGATCTGCATTGCGGATCGGCTGGCGCGGCGCCTGCTGCTCAGCCTGGCCCTGGCCGTCTTCCCCTGGGTCGCCCACGCCTTCACCCTGGACGACCTGCAACAGCAACTGCGCGCCACCCCCATCGTGCGGGGGCATTTCGTGCAGCAGAAGTTCCTGCGCTCGCTGCCACAGCCCCTGACCAGCCGCGGCGACTTCACCCTGGCCAACGGCCGTGGCCTGCTGTGGCTGCTGCGCAGCCCCATCGCCCAGGACCTGCGCATCAGCGCCGACGGCATCGCGCGACGCGGCGCCGACGGCGCCTGGCAGGCGCTGCCGCAACACACCGGCGCCGGCCGCGAAAATCGCCTGTTCCTCTCGGTGCTGGCGGGCGACACCAGCGGCCTGCGCGAGAACTTCGACCTGACCCTGACCGGCAGCGCCGACGCCTGGCAACTGATGCTGTTGCCGCGCTCGGTGCTGCTGCGCCAGATCTTCGAGAACATCCAGATCAACGGCGGCAAGCTGGTCGACCGCATCGAGTTGCGCGAAGTGCAAGGGGACCGCAGCGTGCTGCAGATGACCGACGCCGTGGCCGCCGACGCGCTGACGCCCGAGGAGCAACGTGCTTTTGCCGATTGAGCGCTGGCTGCCGCGGCTGTTCAAGCTGGGGGTGTTGCTGCTGCTGTGCCTGGGGGCCTGGCAGTGCCGCCACGGCTGGCCGGTCTCTGCCAATCTGATGGACCTGGTGCCGCAGGCGCGCGCTGACGCCACGCGTCAGCTCGCCGAAGCCCGCATCCAGGAGCCCCTCAGCCGCCAGTTGGTCGCGCTGGTGGCCGCCGCCAAGGATGGCGACAGCGCGGCCCCCGCGCGGCTGCTGGCGCAGCGCTGGCAGCAAAGCGGCCTGTTCGATTCGGCGTTGGTCGACGTGGACGTGGATCTGCCCGAACTGCGGGCTCGACTGCTGGCCAACCGCCTGGCCCTGCTGCCCGCGGCACAGCGCCAGCAACTGCTCGAAGACACGCCCGCCTTTGCCCGGCGCCGCGCACGCGAATTGGTCGACCCCTTCTCGTCATCCGGCGCGGTGCCGGTCAACCAGGACCTGCTCGGCCTGACCCGGTTGGGCGAACAGGCGCTGCGCCCCGGCGGTGCGGTGCAGTACGACGTGGCCACGGGCACACTGCAGGCCCAGCACGCTGGCCGCGCCTGGGTGCTGGTGCGCGCCACCACGCGTGAAGATGCATTCGACAGCGATGCGCCGGCGCGCATCGCCGCGCAGATCGCACAGGATCGCCAGGCGCTGGCCGCCACGGGCGCCGACCTGCTGGTGGCCGGCGGCGCGCTGTACGCCGCGGCCGGGCGTGCCCAGGCAGTGGCCGAAAGCGGCTGGATCGGCGGCGTATCGGTCGCCGGCATCGTGCTGGTGCTGCTGCTGGCGCTGCGCCGCTGGCACGCACTGCTGGCGTTGGCGCCCGTGGTCGTGGGGCTGCTCGCCGGCACCGTCGCCTGCGTCGCCGTGTTCGGCTCCATCCACGTGCTGACCCTGGTGATCGGGGCCAGCCTGATCGGCGTGGCGGTCGATTTCCCGCTGCACTGGCTGGGCAAAAGCTACGGCATGCCCGACTGGCGCGCGTGGCCGGCCTTGCGCCGCGTACTGCCCGGCCTGACCATCAGCCTGGCGGCCAGCCTGGTCGGCTACGTGGCGCTGGCGTTCACGCCCTTTCCCGCGCTGACGCAGACCGCGGTGTTTTCCGCCGCCGGCCTGCTGGGCGCCTATGCCTGCACCGTGTGCCAACTGCCCGCCTGGCTGCGCGACTTCCGCCCCCGACCCTGGCCGCCGCTGCTGCGTTTCGCCCAGACCGCGCTGGCCGCGCGCGAACGCCTGGCCGGCCGCCGCGGCGTGCTGGGGGCCGGCGCGCTGCTGCTGGCCGCCGTGACGGCCGGCGGCATCGGCCGCTTGAACATCCAGGACGACCTGCGCCAATGGCTGGCCCTGCCCGCGCCGCTATTGCAGCAGGCGCGCCAGATCGGCGAGATCACCGGCTTCATGCCGACCAGCCAGTTCTTCCTGGTGCGGGCCAAGGATCCGGACGAGCTGCTGCGCCGGCAAGCGCAGATCGCGCGCCAATTGGATACGCAGATCGCCGCCGGCGGCCTGCAGGCCTACAACGCGCTCAGCCAACGCGTGGCGCCCATTGCCGATCAACAGGCCGCTGCCGCCGCGCTGACCCGTCTGGCCAGCACGCCCCAGGCCTGGCAGGCGCTGACCGATATCGGCGTGCCATTTGACGCCATCAAGCAGGAACTTCAGGCGTTGGCGGCCCTGTCGCCCGTCACGCTGGACGCGGCCGTGCAGGGCCAGGTCGGCGAACGCTGGCGTCCGCTATGGCTGGGTCAGCAGGGCGGCGAAGCCGCCGGCATGGTGACCCTGCTGGGGCTGCGCGACCCTGCCACCCTGGCCGCCATCGCGCAGTCCACGCCCGGCGTCACGCTGGTGGACCGCAGCGGCGAACTGAACCGCATGTTCACCGCCACCCGCATCGAGGCCGCCGAACTCAAGCTGCTGTCGTACGGCGTTGCGGCGCTGCTGCTGTGCCTGACGCTGGGCCGCGCAGCCGCCTGGCGCATCCTGGCCGTGCCGCTGGCGGCCACGGCCTGCAGCCTGGCCGCATTGGGCTACCTGGGACAACCCCTCACGTTGTTCAGCCTGTTCGGGCTGCTGCTCGTGTCGGCCATCGGCGTGGACTACGCCATCTTCATGTACGAGCGGGTCGCCGGTGCGGCGGCCAGCCTGGTGGGCATCGTGCTGGGTGCGCTCACCACCTTCCTGTCGTTCGGCCTGCTGGCCGTCAGCAGCACCCCCGCCATCGCCAATTTCGGCATGGCGGTGGCGCTGGGCGTGGGGTTCTCGCTGCTGTGGGCGCCGTGGATCCGGCCTCCTGCAACGCCCTGAATCCATCATTCTTTCTATCGATTCTCATAGGAAACATCCGGCATGGAACATCGGGAAGTGGTTGTCATCGGGGCAGGCCCCGCCGGGGCAGTGGCCGCCGCGCTGCTCAAGCGCCAGGGGCATGACGTCCTGATGCTCGAACGCCAGCAGTTCCCGCGCTTTTCCATCGGTGAAAGCCTGTTGGCCCACTGCCTGGAATTTGTCGAGGAAGCCGGCATGATGCCGGCCGTGCAGGCCGCCGGCTTCCAGGTCAAGAACGGCGCCGCCTTTGCCCGTGGCGAGCAATATACCTACTTCGATTTCCGCGACAAGTTCACTCCGGGCCCCGGCACCACCTTCCAGGTGCAGCGGGCCCAGTTCGACAAGGTGCTGGCCGACGACGCCGCGCGCCAGGGCGTGGAAGTGCGCTATCTGCAGGAAGTGACCGCCGCCGATTTCTCGGGCGATGGTCCGCTGCTGGACGTGCGCGGCGCCAACGGCAGCCAATACCAGGTGCGCAGCCGGTTCGTGCTGGACGCCAGCGGCTACGGCCGCGTGCTGGCGCGCCTGCTCGACCTGGAGCGGCCATCGTCGATGCCGCCGCGCAAAGCCATCTTCACCCACCTCGAAGACCGCATCGACGACGCCGGCTTTGACCGCGAAAAGATACTGATCAGCGTGCACCCCGAACAAAACGGCATCTGGTACTGGCTGATTCCGTTCTCGAACGGCCGCTGCTCGTTCGGCGTGGTGGGCGGACAAGACCTGTTCGGCGGCCCCGACGAAGACCTGATGACCACGCTGCGCACCATGGCCGAGGCCGCTCCCAATTTGAAGCGGGTGCTGCGCAATGCGGTGTGGGACACGCCCGCCAACACCATCGGCGGCTATTCAGCCAGCGTCACGCGGCTGCACGGCGCGGGCTTTGCCCTGCTGGGCAACGCCGCCGAATTCCTGGACCCGGTGTTCTCGTCCGGCGTCACCATCGCCCTGCGCTCGTCCAAGCTGGCCGCCGACGCCTTGCACCGCCAGCTGGGCGGCGAAACGGTCGACTGGCAGGCCGACTTCGCCGACCCGCTGATGGTGGGTGTCGAGACCTTCCGCGCCTACGTCCAAGGCTGGTACAGCGGCGAATTCCAGGATGTGGTCTTCTATGAAGGCGCCCAACCCGAGATCCGCCGCATGATCAGCTCCATCCTGGCCGGCTACGCCTGGGATCCGGCCAACCCGTTCGTGGCAAGTCCGCAGCGCCGTCTGCGCATGCTGAGCGAACTTTGCCGCGCATCCGGCGCCCTGCCCGCGCCCGCCTGACCTGCCCATGACACCGTCCTTCTTTCCCACTGCAACGCTGGCGCGCGCCGCCCGCCGCGGCGCCTCGGCCCTGCTGGCGCTGGCGCTGCTGGCCGGGTGCGCCGGCGCACCGCCCGTGCCCGCGCGGCTGGCGCCGTTCGACCTGCCTCGCCAATTGCACGTGGCGCAATCCCGCCCAGGCCAGCCCGTGCAGGACACGTTGCTGGTGGTGCAGCGCGAGGCCGGCGCCACGCGCTGGTCGCTGTTCGACCCCATGGGCGTGCCGCAGGCGCGCCAGATGCTCGAAGACGGTCGCTGGCGCAACGACGGTTTCATCCGGCCCAACGCCCAGGCGCGCAACCTGTTCGCCGCGCTGGTGTTCGCCTGGACGCCCGAAGCCGACCTCGACGCCGCCTACGGCGCCGGCGCCTGGCGCGCCAGCCGCGCGGCCGATGGGGTCGTGCAGCGCGAGCTGCTGCAACGCGGCCAGGTGCGCTGGACGGTGCGCTGGCCGCAGGGCGCCACCACCGGCCAACTCGACATCCGCGATGCCGACGGCAACACCTGGCATGTCGCGCCGCTCAAGGAGCAACCATGAATACCTGGCTGAGCACCCCGGGCGTGGTCTGCGCGCTGGGCGCCGGCGTTGACGCCGTGGCCCGCGCCGCCCTGGCCGGCGACACCGGCGGCATGCGCCGGCAAACGGGCTGGGTCAACGGCCGCACGCTCACGTTGGGCGTCTGCGCCCCCCCCCTGCCCGCCCTCCCCGATACCCTCCCGGCGCAGCACCACAGCCGCAACAACCAACTGCTGTTGGCCGCCGCCAGCCAGATCGAACCGCAACTGCGCCTTGCCGTGGCCCGCCACGGCGCGCATCGGGTAGCCGTCGTGCTGGGCACCAGCACATCCGGCGTCAACGACAACGCACCCGCGTTTCGCGCCCTGGCGGCCGATGGCGCCTGGCCTGCCCGCTACGACTACCGACGCCAGGCCCTGTCCTCGCCCGCCTCCTTCCTGGCCGAGTGGCTGGGCACCACCGGCCCGGCCTACACCCTGTCCACGGCCTGCACGTCCAGCGCCCGGGCGCTGCTGTCCGCGCGGCGCCTGCTGGCCCTGGGGCTGGCCGACGCCGTGGTCTGCGGCGGCGCCGACACGCTGTGCCGCCTGACCATCAACGGCTTCGCCACCCTGGATGCGGTGGACGAAGCCCTGTGCCTGCCGTTCTCGGCCAATCGCCGCGGCATCAACATCGGCGAGGCCGGCGTGCTGTTCCTGATGCAGCGCGAGCCCGCCGACGACGAGGCGGTCGCGCTGCTGGGCGGCGGCGCCAGTTCCGACGCGTGGCATATGTCCGCGCCCGACCCCACCGGCGCCGGCGCACTGCAAGCCATGCGCGCCGCCCTGCGGTCTGCCGGCATGGCGCCCGCCGACGTCGGCTGGGTCAACCTGCACGGCACCGGCACCCCGCACAACGACGCCATGGAAAGCCTGGCCGTGCATGCGCTGTTCCCGCAAGGTGTGCCGTGCGCCTCCACCAAGCCCCTGACCGGCCACACCCTGGGCGCCGCCGGCGCGCTCGAGGCCGCGCTGGCCTGGATCACGCTGGCGCCGGCCAATGCCGACGGCCGCTTGCTGCCTCACGTGTGGGACGGCCAGGCGGACGCGGCCCTGCCCATGCTGGATTTCTCCACCGCGCGGCACCGCTACGCCGCGGGCCGGCCGCGCGTCGCCATGAGCAATTCATTCGCCTTCGGCGGCAACAATGCCAGCCTGATCCTGGGGACGCCATCATGACGAGCGACTGGCCCATCGCCAGCCTGCTGCCGCACGCAGGCAACATGATCCTCATCGACGAGGTGCTGGCGCATGACGCCGACAGCCTCACCGCGCGCGCCGTGGTCAGGCCCTGCCCCTACTCGCTGCCCGACGGCTCGCTGCCCCCGTGGCTGGGCCTGGAACTGATGGCCCAGGCCGTCGGCGCCTGGGCAGGCTGCCAGGCCCGCCTGGCCGGCACCGAGGTCAAGCTGGGCTTTCTGCTTGGCACGCGCCGCTATGAATGCCACGCCGACACCCTCCCGGCGGGCGCCGTCCTGACCATCCCGATCAAGCGCGGCTTCATCGACGACGTCGGCATGAGCATCTTCGAATGCGAACTGCACCACGGCAACCGCCTGCTGGCAGCCGCCCGGCTGAACCTTTACCAGCCCCAGGACCCCACCGTTTTCATCCAGGAAGATTCGCCCCAATGAGCGCCGCCCCCATACTCGTCACCGGCTCCAGCCGCGGCATCGGCCGCGCCATCGCACTGGCCCTGGCCGACGCCGGCCATGACCTGGTGCTGCACTGCCGCCAGCAACGCGCCCAGGCCGATGCCGTGCAGGCGGAAATCGCTGCCCGCGGCCGCCAGGCACGCGTGCTGCAATTCGACGTGGCCGATCGCAACCAGTGCGCCGCCGCGCTGCAGGCCGACATCGAGGCCCACGGTGCCTACTACGGCGTCGTGCTCAACGCCGGGCTGACCCGCGATGGGGCCTTTCCCGCCCTGACCGGCGACGACTGGGACCAGGTGCTGCGCACCAACCTGGATGGCTTCTACAACGTGCTCAGCCCGCTGGCCATGCCCATGATTCGCCGCCGCGCCCCCGGCCGGGTGGTCTGCATGGCGTCCGTCTCGGGCCTGATCGGCAACCGCGGCCAGGTGAACTACAGCGCATCCAAGGCCGGCCTGATCGGCGCCGCCAAGGCCCTGGCGGTGGAACTGGCCAAGCGCCAGATCACCGTCAATTGCGTGGCCCCCGGCCTGATCGACACCGACATGATCGATGAACACGTACCCGTGGACGAAATCCTGAAAGCCATTCCCGCCCAGCGCATGGGCCGCCCCGAAGAGGTCGCGGCCACCGTCGCATTCCTGATGTCGCCCGGTGCCGCCTACATCACGCGCCAGGTCATCGCCGTCAACGGAGGTCTGTGCTGATGAAACGCGTCGTCATCACCGGCATGGCCGGCATCAGCGCGTTGGGGTCTGACTGGCCCACCATCCAGCAAGCGTTCCAGGCCGGCCGCAGCGCCATCCGGATCATGCCCGACTGGTCGCGCTACACCGAACTGAACACCCGCCTGGGCGGCCCCATCGAAGACTTTCACGTGCCCGCGCACTGGACCCGCAAGCAATTGCGCAGCATGGGCCGCGTGTCGCAGCTGAGCGTGCGCGCCGCCGAACTGGCGCTGGACGACGCCGGCCTGCTCGGCGCCCCGATCATCGCCGACGGCCGCATGGGCGTGGCCTGCGGCTCGTCGATCGGCAGCACCGCCGAAATCCGCGCGTTCGGCAACATGCTGCTCAACGGCGTCACCGACGACCTGAACGCCAACTCCTACGTGCGCATGATGCCGCACACCACCGCGGCCAACGTCGGCATCTTCTTCGAACTGAAGGGCCGCATCATCCCGACGTCCAGCGCCTGCACGTCGGGCAGCCAGGGCATCGGCTATGCCTTCGAAGCCATCCGCTACGGCCGCCAGGACCTGATGCTGGCAGGCGGCGCCGAAGAACTGTGCCCCAGCGAAGCGCTGGTGTTCGACGCCCTGTACGCCACCAGCCAGAAGAACGACACGCCCGAACTGACCCCGCGCCCCTACGACCGCGACCGCGACGGCCTGGTCATCGGCGAAGGCGGCGGCATGCTGGTGCTGGAATCGCTGGAACACGCCCAGGCTCGCGGGGCCCGGATCCATGCGGAAATCGTCGGTTTCGGCAGCAATTCCGACGGCACCCACATCACCCGGCCCGAGGCCCGCACCATGCGCATCGCCATGGAAATGGCCTTGGCCGATGCTGGCCTGGCGCCCGATGCCATCGGCTACGTCAACGGCCACGGCACCGCCACCGAACAGGGCGACATCGCCGAAACCCAGGCCACCCACGGCCTGTTCGGGGCGCGCATGCCGATCAGCTCGCAGAAAAGCTACCTGGGCCATACGCTGGGCGCCTGCGGCGTGCTGGAGTCCTGGTTCAGCATCGAAATGATGCGCAACGACTGGTACGCGCCCACGCTCAACCTGCAGCACGTCGATGCGCGCTGCGGCGACCTGGACTACCTGCGCGAAGGCCGCCGCATGAGCCACGAATACGTCATGAACAACAACTTCGCCTTCGGCGGCATCAATACGTCGCTGATATTCCGCCGCTGGCCTTGAGGACCCGGCTCCCCCCCAACCTGGAACGCAATCCATGAACGTCTCCCATAAGCTGTTTGGCGCCCTGGCCCTGTCGCTGGCCTGCTCGGCCCCCGCGCTGGCCCGGGACACCTCGGTCTACCTGCCGCTGCAGGCGGCCGTCGACGGCGCCCGGGCCGCCGGCAAGATCGACGGCAGCGTCAAGTTCTACCTGGCCGGCACCGGCCCCGCAGGCAAGGTCGTGCAAGCCGGCGTGGTCACCAACCGCAAGACCAACGCCGCCGGCAAGTCAGACGAAGAAGCTTGCCTGTGGGTCGCCCAATCGGCCGTCATCGCCCTGCACGAGGCCGCCAAGACGGCCGGCGCCAACGCGGTCACCAACATCGTCAGCTACTACCGCAAGAACGAGTACCGCAACAAGACCAACTACGAATGCCACGCCGGCGCCACCGTGGCGGGCGTCGCCCTGCGCGGCGACCTGAGCAACGTGAAATGACGGTTGTCCGGGGGCACCCGCCTCCGGCTGCCCTGCGGGGCGCCGCCCCGCGGATGACCGCTCCCCACCGTTGACCCCGGGCCGGTTAAACTTGCCCTTTGCCGCAACACCACACAAAGGTTCCCCCATGAGCTCCGCTACGCTCAAGACCCGCCTGTCCGACGCCGTCAAGGACGCCATGCGCGCCAAGGCGAGCGAACGCCTTGCCACCCTGCGCTTCCTGCTGGCCGCAGTGAAGCAAAAAGAAGTGGACGAGCGCCGCGACCTGACCGACGCCGAAATCACCGCCATCATCGAAAAGCAGGTCAAGCAACGCCGCGAATCCATCGCCGCGTTCGAGCAGGCCGGCCGCACCGAAACGGCGGAACAGGAAAAGGCCGAACTGGTCGTGCTGCAGGAATTCCTGCCGCAGGCCGCCACGCCTGAAGAAGTGTCCGCCGCCATCGACGCCGCCTTGGCCGAAGTGGCCGCGCAAGGCGTCACCGGCGCCCCCGCCATGGGCAAGGTCATGGCCCTGCTCAAGCAATCGCTGGCTGGCCGCGCCGACATGACCGCGCTGTCGCAGCAAGTCAAAGGGCGGCTCGCCTGAAGCCGCCCGCCAGCGCCATCGCGCTGGACGCCGTCGCCCCGCCCTGGCGCGGGGCGATGCGCGACTGTGTCGAGGCCATCAATATTGGCCGCCGGCATTTCGAATCCCGCTACGACACCACCCTTGCCGATCCGCTGAAGGCAGACCCGGACGCCCTGCGCCGCCTGTCTGACGCCATTGCGCCGGTCGTCGAGGGCCTGGCCGCCGCGCCCGACAACGGCTACGGCTGGGGTTGCGGCGGCGGCTCCCCGCTGGCCTACCGCGAAGCGCGCAAGGTCACGTTGGGCCTGTGGCGCGGCAGCCATCATTCCAGCCGACCCGACGCCGACGGCGCGCTGGACTACCCCCGCTGCCTGTACCTGTTGTTCCAGGCCGCGCGCCTGTCGCCCGCCGGCATGGCGCAGGCCGTGGCCGGGCTGCAAGACGACATCGTCTTCAATCACGTCACCTTGCACATCATCGAAGACGCGCTGGCCCTGGCCACGCAAGCCGGCGCCGACCAGGCCGCCCGCGCCGCAGCCGTCGAACCCTACATCCAGCAGCTGCGTACCACCCACATCTTTCGCGAAGAAGACAACCGCTACCAGGGCTACCGCATCCTGCTGCGCGACGCCGCCGACCACGGTGACGCCGCTGCCGCCCTGAAACTGCTGCCCCAGTGCAACACACGCACCGAACGCGACGACATCGCCATCATCAAGAGCCGGCTGGTGGCCGCCGTCAGTGCGCGCGACGGGCTGCAGGCTGCGTTGGACCTGTGCGCGCACAAGCGCATCGGCCCGGCCAGCCGCGAATACGCCCTGCAGCCGGTCGTGGACGCCGGGCAATACCCGGCGGTGCAGGCCGCGCTGGCCGCATACCCCGACCTGGCCACCGCCGACAGCGGCGACGGCCTGGCGTTCCTGGTGCCCGCGTTTTGCCGCCAGCAGAAAAACGCGGCCGATGCGGCCGATGCCGCGCAATTCGATGCGCTGTTCGAACGCGTCGACGCCATGAACCCCAAGCTCAAGCACGGCGATGCGCGGCTGCGCGACTGGCTGCTACTGGAACTGGGGCTGGCCTCGCGGGACAAGGCCTACATCGCGCGCTGCCGCAAGGCCATCAAGCACAATTCCATCAAGCGCGAGCTGGACCCGGCGTAGCCCGATTCAGCATGCGCTGATTCCGCATGCACGGACGCATACCCGGACGCATACACGGATTCAGCAGCGCTCCGCTCGAGCACGCCCCCCGCTAGAACGCCCCGCCGAATAGATCCGGCTGACGCGATTGCTCGGCGGGGTCGGCGAAATTGCTCATGCCCACGCCGGCCAGCCGGTACAGCGTATCGGCAGGCAATTCGACTCGCTCGCACAGCAGCCGCGCCACCGCCGCCAGTTCGGCCGCCGAGGACGGCGGATTGGGGCTGGTCTGGCTGCGCGTCAGGATGCGGAAACGGTCGGTCTTGAGCTTGAGCACCACCGTGCGTCCCAGTGCGCCTTTTTTCAGCGCCTGGTCCCAGACCTTGGCCGCCATGCGGTCGATGGCATCGCCCAGCGCGTCCAGCCGGATGTCTTCCGAAAACGTGGTTTCGGCCGACACCTGCTGCAGCGGCTGGTCGGTCTGCACTTCGCGCTCGTCGATGCCCCGGGCCAGCTCGTACAGGCGGCGCCCGTAGCGGCCGAAATAGTGTTCGAGTTCTTCGGCCCCGTGCGTGGCCAGGTCGCCCACGGTATGGATGCCCAGTTGTTCCAGCCGCGCCTGCGTCACCTTGCCCACGCCCGGCACCTTGCGCACCGGCAGCGGCTGCAGGAAATCGAGCACCTTGGCGGGGCGAATCACGAACTGGCCGTCGGGCTTGTTCCAGTCAGACGCGATCTTGGCCAGGAACTTGTTGGGCGCGATGCCCGCCGACGCGGTCAGGCCGGTTTCGGTGCGGATCTGCTGGCGGATCACCTGCGCCACTTCGGTGGCCGACGGCAGGCCCAGCTTGTTGACGGTCACGTCCAGGTAGGCCTCGTCCAGCGACAAGGGCTCGATCAGGTCGGTATGGCGGGCAAAGATCTGGCGGATCTGGCGCGAGACGTCGCGGTAGCGGTTGAAATCGGGCGGCACGTAGATCGCCTGCGGACAGAGCCGCTGCGCGCGGATGGCCGACATGGCCGAATGCACGCCGAAGCGGCGCGCCTCGTACGACGCGGCGCACACGACCGAACGCGGTCCGGTCCAGGCCACCACCACCGGCTTGCCGCGCAGGTCGGGGTTGTCGCGCTGTTCCACCGACGCGTAGAACGCGTCCATGTCGATGTGTACGATCTTGCGGCTGGGCTCGCTCATGGGGCAAAACGGTTGCAGGCAAAACGGGCGCGGACCACGCAACGGGTTCGATCAACGAACACTATCGAATGCCCACTGGACGCTTGCCGGACACCTGGGGGGTGCCAAGCCATGCGCGCGCCGGAAAAGTGGATATTATGACCGGCAAATTCCTGTCTTATTCCTTTCCCGCACACCGCTTCCATGACTGCAACCGCAACCCCCGCCCCGGGTGAGTATTTCGGCCTGGCGATTCCCTTCATGAGTTTTCTGGGCCTCGTGCCCGAGAGCATCGCGCCGGCCTACGCCCGCACCACGCTGCCCTGGCGACAGGACCTGACCAACAGCCGCGGCGACGTGCACGGCGGCACCCTGATGAGCGTGCTGGACTTCACCCTCAGCGCCGCCGCCCGCGGCTCGGCCGACGCCACCGAAGGCATGGCCACGATCGACATGAACACCACGTTCCTGTCCCCCGCCACCGGTGACCTGGTCATCGAAGCCCGCTGCCTGCGCCGCGGCGCATCCATCGCCTTCTGCGAAGGCGACATCCGCCGCACCGACGGCGAACTCGTCGCCCGCGCCACCGCCACCTTCAAGATCATCCGCCGCCGGCCCGGCGGCGATTAATCCTTCGCCAGAATCAATAGCGCTTGCTAGAACAGCCCCCCGGCCGCACGGCCGCCCGAAGGCCGGGTAGCCCCCTTGGGGGGCAGCAAGCGCAAAGCGCGCAGCGTGGGGGCCCATATCCCTCTCGGCCGCCCGAAGGCCGGGTAGCCCCCTTGGGGGGCAGCAAGCGCGAAGCGCGCAGCGTGGGGGCCCATATCCCTCTCGGCCGCCCGAAGGCCGGGTAGCCCCCTTGGGGGGCAGCAAGCGCAAAGCGCGCAGCGTGGGGGCCCATATCCCTCCCGGCCGCCCGAAGGCCGGGTAGCCCCCTTGGGGGCAGCAAGCGCGAAGCGCGCAGCGTGGGGGCTTACTTTCCCAAATCGCGAGAAGGCTTGACCGGCGGACGCGGGTCCAGCGGCATGTAGGACGAGCACGACGTCAGGTTGTAGTAGATCGCGTCCTGCATGGCGCGCATCGCGGCCGCGTCCCAGGTGCCCTTGCCCCACACCACGATGCGGGTGTCGGTGGTCTGGGGGCCCGCCGCCTTGAGGTCGACGCGGGTCATTTCGTTGTCGGTATAGGGGGCCAGCACCCGCACCACACCCGATTGCGTGCTTTCGTCCAGGTTGGACACCACGCGATACGCGTTGTCGGTGCTGCGCAGGCAGGCATTGGCCTGGCGCACGACGGTGGCGTAGGCGTCCTTGTAGTTCACGGGCGCCTTGAATTCGCTGTGCGGCGACGCGCTGTCTTGCGAGATGCCGAGCGAGCAGCCCGCCAGGCCCAGGGCCAGCACCGACACCGCGACCAGATTCCTAACCATGTGTTTCTCCAGATTGATAGCCGCGATTATCCCGCAAACAAGGCAATCCCGGGGACCGCTCCCGGCGGGACAATTCGGTCACCCGGTGGTTCGACACCCCGGGCGCGGCTATGGCATTATCGATGAGTCCGGCGGCAAGTGCAGCCGGCTGCATCCGTCGGAGGTTCGCCTTGCTCTCATTCATGAAACACACCCTTCTGGCTGCCGGCATCGTCGGCGCCTCGCTGGGCGCCCAAGCCGCGCAGCCCCCCCGCATCTACCCGCTGAAAGACTTCTTCCGCAACCCGGAACGCGGCTTTTTCCGGCTGGCCGACGACGGCAAGACCCTGGGCTTCATGCAGCCCACCAGCGTGGACGGCAAGCCGCCCCGCATGAACATCTACGTGCAGGCCCTGGAAGGCAGCAAGCCGGTGGGCGAACCCCGCAAGCTGACCAGTGAAACCGCGCGCGACATCAGCAATTTCTTCTGGAAGGGCCCCGACGTGGTGCTCTACCAGAAAGACTTCGGAGGCGATGAAAACTTCCACGTCCTGGCGGTGGACGCCAAGACCGGCAAGATCACCGACCTGACCCCGTATGAAGGCGTGCGCGCCAGCATAGAAGACGATCTCGAAGACGATCCTGACCACATCCTGATCAGCCACAACCAGCGCGACCCGCAGGTGTTCGACGTCTACCGCGTCAACGTGCATACCGGCGCCGGCGTGCTGGTGGCCCAGAACCCCGGCAACATCGTGGGCTGGCAGACCGACCACGCCGGCAAGGTGCGCGCCGCCGTCACCAGCGACGGCCTGAACACCACCCTGCTCTACCGCGACAACGAAGCCTCGGAATTCCGCCCGCTGCTCACGACCGACTACCGCACCAGCGTCAGCCCGGCCTTTTTCACCTTCGACGACAAGAAGTTCTACGCCCTGTCCAACCGCGGCCGCGACAAGCTGGGCCTGGTGGTCATCGACCCGGCCACGCCCGACAAGGAAGACGAGATCTTCACCCCCGACACCGTCGACCTCGACGCGGCCGGCTTCTCGCGCAAGCGTCGCGTCCTGACCGTGGCGTCCTACCAGACCGACAAGCCGCAGTTCAAGTTCTTCGACAAAGAAACCGAAACGCTGTTCAAGAACCTGTCCGCCAAGCTCGAGGGCTACCAGTTCGCCATCCAGGGCGCCAACCGCGACGAAGACAAATTCATCGTCGCCGCCTACAACGATCGCACCGCAGGCTCGCGCTACATCTACGATGCCCGCGCCGACACGTTGAGCAAGCTGGCCGACATCAACCCGGCCCTGCCCGAAGCCGACATGGCGCGGGTGCAGCCCATCAGCTACCAAAGCCGCGACGGCCTGACCATCCACGGCTACCTGACGCTGCCGGCCGGCCGCGACCCCAAGAACCTCGCGTGCATCGTCAATCCGCACGGCGGCCCGTGGGCCCGCGACGGCTGGGGCTACAACCCCGAAGTGCAGTTCCTGGCCAACCGCGGCTTCTGCGTGCTGCAGATGAATTTCCGCGGGTCCACCGGCTATGGCCGCCGCTTCTGGGAAGCCAGCTTCGGCCAATGGGGCCTGAAGATGCAGGACGACATCACCGACGGCGTGCAATGGCTGGTGCAGCAAGGCATTGCCGACCCCAAGCGCATCGGCATCTACGGCGCCAGCTACGGCGGCTACGCCACGCTGGCAGGCGTGACCTTCACGCCTGACCTGTACGCCGCCGCGGTCGATTACGTGGGCGTGTCCAACCTGTTCACGTTCATGAAGTCGATTCCGCCCTACTGGAAGCCGATGCTGGAAAAGATGCAGGACATGGTCGGCGACCCCGAACGCGACAAGGCGCGCCTGGCGGCCACCTCGCCCGCGCTGCACGCCGACAGGATCAAGACGCCGCTATTCATCGCCCAGGGCGCCAAGGACCCGCGCGTCAACAAGGACGAAAGCGACCAGATGGTCAAGGCGCTGAAGGCGCGCGGCGTCGAAGTGGAATACATGGTCAAGGACAACGAAGGCCACGGCTTCCACAACGACGAAAACAAGTTCGAGTTCTACGAGGCGATGGAAAAGTTCTTCACCGAACACCTCAAGCCGTAGGGCTCTGCACCGGTGCCGCCAACGTGGCGGCGCCGTCTTCCCGGGCCGCCTGGCGGCCCGGCAGGCGGCCGCTCCAGGCCATCTCGATGCGGTCGCGGCCCAGTTCCTTGGCCTTGTACAGCGCCAGGTCGGCGCGGGCCAGGATGCCATCGGCCGTATCGCCCGGCTGAAACGTCGCCACGCCGCCGCTGGTGGTCATGCGCACTTCCTGCCCTTGCAGGTACAACGGCGAATCCCGCAGCGCATCGCACACGCGCTGTGCCTGCACCAGCGCGTGCGCGGCATCGCAGCCATACATTAGCAGCACGAATTCCTCGCCGCCGAGACGGCCGAATCGATCGCTGGCACGCACCGCCCGGGGCACCACCTGGGCGAAATGACGCAGTGCGCTGTCGCCCGCCGCATGGCCATGGCGGTCGTTGATGGACTTGAAATGGTCGATGTCCAGTACCAGCACCGCCAGCCGGCCGTCGCCGCGCTCGCAGCGCTGCAATTCATGTTCCAGCTCGTCCAGGATGCTGCGGCGCGAATAGGCGTGGGTCAGGCTGTCGAAGGTCAGCGCGGCCTGCATCTTTTCGGACAGCATGGTCTGGATCAGCAACAGCAGCGCCAGGAACAGCGCCGGCACCGCCACCGAGCCGCAGACGATGAAGAACAGGCCCCATGGCGCCGGGTCGAGCAAAGACGTCGCATGCACCCAGCCGCTGCCGTACAGCACGGCGCGCAACGCGCTCAATGCCGCCAGTCCAAATATCGACAGCATCACGTAGAGCATCACGCCGGGCGTCTGGATACGGCCGCGCTGGCGATAGACCACCCGGCCCGTCGCCCCCATCAGCACCGCGGTGTAGGCGGAAAAGAGCGTCATGCGCCCGACCAGGTTGTCGCGGGCATACAGCATCAGGGCCATCGCCACGACGCCGATGGCCGCGGCTGCAGCCGCACGCCCGACGTGCGGTCGCAAGCCGAAGAACTGCCGCACCCCCACGTACACCAGGCTCATCGCGGCCAGCCAGGCGGCGTTGGACACCATCACATAAGCGCCCGGGGGCATCAGTTCGCACGAGGCGTAGGCCAGCAGCGACAGCACGGCCAGCCCGTTGGCGGCCGTGAAAGCGCGCACGCCAGCGATGCCGCGCGCCTGGAACGGCAACAGCAAGGGCAGCGCCAGCGCCGTCGCCAGGCCCCATACAAGAAAAAATAAAGCAGTCGTCATGTTTTTGCGGCTTCGCGCCCTCGTGGACGGTCGCCGTCGCGTGGAACATCTGTTGCACCGGATTCACAGTCGGGGACACGTTACATACCCGCATCTTTGACGTTTTTTGTTACTAACACGGCAAGCCGTGCAGCCCTCTCCGCCGCGCGAAACGTTCCGTGCCGGGTGGCCCGACGGTCGGCATACCGCCACGACGGTTGCGCGGTATGCGGCAGAGAATACGCCAAGGCCTTGCGCCGTGGCCTGCCCTTTGCAGTAATTGACAGTTGAATTGGCCGAAAACCCATAAAGTGCGACCTATCGACGGTGCCACCAGAAGCGCCGCGATCACGCCCCACGGGCGTGGCGCGTACTAGCCATGCACTCCAGCGCGAGTGCGAAGGTCCCCGTAGCGGGCGCCGCGCAGTGAAAACCTGAACGCTCATCCCCTTCGCCGCCGGCGCCGTTGGCGCTTGTGCTGCGCATGATTCGGCGACACGGCATCTGCCCGCGTCCGGCCGGCGGAGCCCCGAGCGCCCATATCGCAACTGCGGAAGTACTTCAGATGCTGAAAAAAGGAACGCCCCGACGGGGCGAGGATGCCCGCCACGCCTTGACCGCCCGGCAGCCCCGGCCCGGCCAGCGCACGGCCAGCCCCTGCTGGCAGGCGCTGACGGCCTGTGCGGTGCTGGCGCCGGCCCTGGCATGGGCCGCCCCGGACCATGATTACGACGCGCTGATCGCACGCGCCCGGGCCGGTGATTACGAGCCCGCGCTGGCCCTGCTGCGCCAGCAAGGGCCCGGCGCAGGCCGCCAGGCGGTGTACGACCACATCGTCATCGCCAGTTGGGCCGGCAAGCCTGCCGAAGTCGTGGCCGCCTATGAAACGCTGCCTTCGGGTGCCGCCCTGCCCGCCGACATCCAGCTGGCCGCGGCGCGCGCCTACCGCGACCTGCAACGTTGGCCCGAGGCCCTGGCCGCCTACCGCGCCGGCCTGCGCCGCCACCCTGGCCAGTCCGCGTTTGCCGGCGGTGAAATCATGACCCTGGCCGACGCTGGCCAGACCGCTGCGGCACGCGATGCCGGCCAGGCGTGGGTCAAGCGGGAACCGCGCAACGCCGATGCGCGCCTGGCCTTGAGCTACGTCCACGTGCGCCTGCGCCAGCCTTACGAGGCGCTGCACCAGGCCGACCAGGCGCTGGCCATCGCCCCGGGCACGCCCTACGTGCTGCGCGAATACATCGACGCGCTCAGCCGCGCCCGCATGGCCGGGCAGGCCTTGGCGCTGGCCCGCCAGCATCCGGACCTGTACAGCGCCGCGCAGTTGCGGCGCTTCGAGGCCGACGCCGTGGCCCAGCAGGTGCGGCTGGCGTCCATGCCTACCCGCAGCGAAGCCGAGCGCTTCGTCATCGCCGACCGCGCGCTGGCCCGCTACGCCGACCTGATTCCCGCCTGGCAGGCGCTGGGTGAACCGGCGCAGGCCGATGTGCGGCGCGCCCGCATCGACCGCCTGCATGCGTTGCACGCGCGGGCCCGCATGGCCGACCTGGTGGCCGAGTACGAGGCGCTGCGCGCGCAGGGCGTGACGGTGCCGCGCTACGCGCTGAACGACGTCGCGTCGGCCTACCTGTACCTGCGCCAGCCCGAGAAAGCGCGCGACCTGTACCGCGAGGTCGCCGCCGACGACGCCT
>PJUB01000188.1_pt1 | contig 38576 bp, 33 predicted proteins | sample 1512141 | NCBI WGS metagenome assembly PJUB01 (sample SAMN08177677, study PRJNA422409) | Soil metagenome, whole genome shotgun sequencing project. | isolation source: Soil enriched on filter paper: alkali lignin treatment | place: USA: Madison | collected 2015-01-15 | reverse complement strand
GAGTAGCGCGCCCCGAACACCGTGCGCAATTCTTCAATGGCGGCCTCGGACAAGGGCGACGGCCTGGGGTCGGACATCAGCCACAGCCGCGCCGTTTCTTCCAGTTCTTCCAGCGCGAACGAGGCGTGCGACACCGAGCGTTCCCACACCACCGGCCCCAGGCGTTCGAACAGCACGCCGCGCACTTGCGCCGCCAGCGCCGCCACCTGTTCCGCCGCAACGGGATCGCCCGGCCGGCGATAGGGAATGAGCGGAATGCGGCCCACCTTCATGACCTGATACGGCGTGACCGGCGGCAGCACCTCGTCCGGGCGCCACACGCCGGCCAGCGTCAGCGCCACCAGATGGGTCGAATGGGTGTGCACCACGCCACGCGTGGCGGGGTCGGCCTGGTAGATGCCCTGGTGCAACGCCAATGTCTTGGACGGCTTGCCGCCCGATACGTGTTGCCCGGCAAGATCGACCTTGGCCAGGTCGGCCGGATCGAGCCGGCCCAGGCACGCATCGGTAGGCGTGATCAGCCAGCCATCGTCGAGCCGGGCGCTGATGTTGCCGGCGGCCCCCACCGTGTAGCCGCGCTGGTACAGGCTGGCGCCAACGGTGCAGATTTCTTCACGGACCTGCGATTCTGATGTCATATGGTCATCATACAAATCTTGCCGAAAATCCCGATAGCGGGATTACCCGGAAAGCCAGGCCGCGGGCGACCGCCCTGAAGACGGTCCTACAGCGAGTATTTGTATTTGCAGTTCAACGTGGCCTTGAGCGGATTGGCGGCGCCTGGCGCGACGGTTACGCCCGGGCGCGGCCCCGACAGCTTGGCCTGGAAGGTGCCCGCCACGTCGCCGTTGTCCTGCTTTTTCACCGTGACGCTGGCCGGCAAGGCGTACAGCGTCAGCGGCCAATCCTCATACGGCGCGACCAGCGTGAAGATGCCCTGCGGAAAATCGGCCACCACGTAGCCCGGCTGCTTTTCGATGTCGAAGGTCATTTTGGCCCCGACGTAGGTCAGGACCACGTTGAGCTCGTCCGACGACGGCGACGGCACCACGCCCCGCAGGGCGACCTTGCCGCTTTCCGAGACACAGGACAGTTCGGCCGGCGCCGAGCCGGCGTGGGCAACGCCCGCCAGCAACAGGCCGGACAGGAAGAAAGAGGCGCGCAGTTTCATGGGGCAGGGTTCCCTTGCGGCGGCCGGGCCGATCCACGGCCGCCCTGGATGAGCCGCCATAGTAGCGGGCGAATGCCGATGAAACCAACGGCTGAATACAACTCGTAATGCCCTGCCCCGCCCGGCCCGGCTAGGATGCCGGCATTGCCCGTACGCTTCCTGGAGAATCCCCCATGACCGGTTTCCGATCCCTCGCCTGCGTCGCGCTGCTGATGCTGGCGCCCGCCGCCGCCCTGGCCGAGACCGTGACACTGCAAGCCGAAAGCGCCACCGCCGGCACGGATCAGGTCACGTCGATGCGCTTCGTCGATGTTGTGCTCAAACCCGGCAGCCGCCAGGCCCTGGCCGACTTCACCCGCAACCGCGTGGGCAAGCGCGTGCAGCTGCGCTCGAACGGCGTGCTGCTGTCGTCGGCCACGCTGCAAAGCCCGCTGGAGGGCGACAGCTTTCGCATCGCGGCGGGCGAGCACGGCTTTGCGGGCAAGTCGGCCGAAGAGATCGCCAAGGGCATCATGGCCGGCGATGGACTGACGGTGGATGACGACGGCACGGCGTCGAGCGACTGGGGTACCCGGCCAAGCAAGCGCCCTGCCACGCAGGCGCCCGGCACCTGAGGCTGTGCCCGACGCCGCGTCGACGCGTTCCCGGAGCGCCATCATCCTGAAGGCGCGCGGGAGAGAATGGCCGCAATGACTCTTCGGAACAGAGAACTTAGCGGCTGACGAAGAATATGCCGACGGCAATCAGGGTTGCGCCCAGCATTCGCGCACCCGTCACCGCCTCGTTGCCAAAAAAAATGCCGTACCCCACCACGCCTGCAATGGAAATTGCAACCATCAGCGGGTATGCCAAAGATAATTCGAGTTTGCGCAGAGCGAGCGCGTACAGACCAAAGCCCAGTCCATAGGAGCCAATAGCGACGGCATAAGGCAACAGGGTGCCGACAGACCAGAGGGGCCTTTCGCTACCCACGGCGCCATAGGCCCCCACTTTTAGAGCAATGCTGGCGATCACACTGCAAAGCGCGCTAAGGGCCAGCCAGAGATAAGACATATTGTTCCCCCGCGGGGATAGAAAAGTGAAAAAAGGTGCCTGACTGTCATCTCGGGCCCGGGAAATCAATCCACGAGCCGCGATCAGGCATCCGCCTTCGTCGTGCCGCGGCGCCCTTGATGAGGCTTCCCTTTGAACCATGCGTGGTCAGCAGCTTCAAGCATCGCGTAGTCACCCGCGCTGTCGCCATAGGCATGAAGTTCAATCTGATCCAACGGTCCGACTTGCTCTTGCAAACGCCGTACTTTTTCACTGCCCCAGCAGTTCGGCGTGGCAAATCGTCCGGTCAGCAACCCCGTCTGTCCAACTTCAAGCTGCGTGCAGACGAGCGCATCGAATCCCAGCCTGGACGCCATTGCTTCCAAGTACACGTCGGGCGATGCACTGACCATAATGCAATGATGACCGGCCTGCTTATGCCATTTGAGCCGCTCCAACACATCTGGCCGCAATGGAATGCCAGCAATCCAGTCTTTTGCGATGCCCTGCAATACCGCCTTGTCCTTTCCCGCCAACGCTGCACCGATCAGGCGTTGCTTGGCCGCCTCATTGGACATGCGTCCCAGCGCGAACAGGGCAAGCTCGCGAGAAGACCTGGCAATCGCGAGGCCCAGCCCTCCAAAACCACACGACCTGCGCAGGAAAGGAATCAGCGTGTCTCGATAGGTAATCGTGCCATCAAAATCAAAAGCTGCGACTGTTTTCATATCAACGTTACTTTGCACGCGCTGCCACCTGGTCCATCGGGCGGCGCGTGTGTTTATCTCACAGACATGATCGCAACTACGGCAGTGACCCAGCAGATCGCCGCCAGCAGCATGGGCACATCCTTGAACAGATCTTTACTCGTATCCTCGCCTTTGCCTTGGTGATGGATCAGATAGAGATAGCGAAAAATCCCGAATATGACTATGGGCATGGTCCATATCAAATTCTGCGTACGATGCATCGCAACGGTCGCGCTATCGACTGTGTACAAGCCATAAGTAATAACCGTACCCGCAGCACAAATAGAAATGAACTTGTCCAGCAAGGGCAACGAATAGTTATCAAGGCTTTTGCGCGATCGATTACCAGTTTTTTGAGCGGTGGCCAGTTCAGCCCGGCGTTTACCAAAACCCAGAAACAGAGTGATCATCATCCCCGTGATCAGCAACCAACGTGAAGGCGCCAGGCCAATACCGACGGTACCAGCCAGCAGTCGCATCATGAACCCCCCAAAGATGCAAAAGACATCCACGATGACTTCATGCTTGAGCCACAGCGTGTAAGCCACGTTGATTAAGAGGTAGCCACAGACAAATACCAACACCTTGATTGATGCCGCGTATCCCGCTGCCAGGGCCAACGCAACAAGCAGTACCCCGATGGCTATCGCCACCGGCTGGCTGACGAGCCCGGCCGCCAATGGCCGGAATCGCTTCTTAGGATGCTGCCGATCGGCCTCCACGTCTTTGCAGTCATTCAGGACATAGACGGCACTGGCGGCACAGCAGAAAGCGATGAAGGCCAGTCCCGCGTCCAACCAGGTAGCTCGCGATATCCACTGGAAGGAAAACAACACCCCGACCAAGACAAAGCCATTCTTGATCCATTGATGCGGACGCAGCAAACCAACAATCGCTTTAATTTTCATGGTTATTCTTGACAACTCAAAAACAAGACAAAAAATGATTCAATCTCGTTCGTACGAGATGCCAATATTCAAATCGACAAATCTGCCCTTGTTTTTTTCGTAATACTCTTTATCAACCTTTTCATATTCCATCCCCAATCTCTCGATGAGCAAATCGGTGACAAAAATTCCTTGATATATTTTCAGCTTCTTTCCTTTCAACGACTGACCAGCAGCCTTCAAATAGGCATTGGTCGGGGCATGAACATGAATCCAGCTCCAGAGCAGCAAGCCAATATTTGTAGCCATGGCAAGCACCAACAGGGCCGGGGCCAACCACGCCAATTTGAATCGGAATTCACGCATGCTGATTATTGGAATCAGAGGGAACATCCAAATGATTGGCGAATATCTAGCCCACCAAGAATGAGGATTGACCACAACCGCCATAAAAATCATAAACGTCAGCGGACCAGCCACCTTCCAATTCAGCCGCAGCACGCAGAAGGACAACAGCGTCAGCACAAGCGCCAAGGAGAACAACGGCCCGAATCCGCCAATTCTAAGGTCAGTCCTCCAGAACTCAAGGACTTCCCTCTTGGACACTTGCCCAGGGACTTTCAGCGTTGGCTCAGCCTTGGAAACAGCTATCATCAAGTCTTCGCTTTTTGAAAATAACGAAAGAAATAGATTATGGAACCTATTATTCTGCGGAAATCCAAATGGGGAATTGTCAGATATGATATCAACGGCCTTCTCACCCATCAGGGGATATAATATATGCCGATCATTCTTCAAATTCTGGACATACGGGCTGAACCCGAACACCCCAATCCCTAATACACAAAACACGGCAAACGGCAGGCCTACTTTTCTGATGACAGGGATAAAACTTCTTGTCTGCAACAAGACTGCCAGCCCTAAATACAGGAAAGCGGCACCAACCAGAATAATGCCAGAAGCTTTCACGTTCACAGCGAACACGGCACTCGCTACGAAAATCACACGGTCCTGCAGCCTATTTTCTCGAACCACCAACATGGCCGACAGAAACAGCAGAATACCAAAGGCACCCAGCGCCGCATCATTGTAATAAGAGAAAAACTGAACGAGCGCAACGGGATTAAAGAATGCGACTAACGCCACGATCAGCGATAGCATTCGGCCGCGACCTACTTCTCGACAAAATCCATACAAATAAGCAGCTGCCGCCCCTCCCAGCACGAAATGATAGGACGCACCTAACTCGGTACGTCCAAACCAAGAAACCAGAGTAGCGCCATAGAACCACGTGGCTTTCGCATAGGTATCGACCCATATATATCCTGTCGGCTCCGCCGCCGACAGAAAATTGGCCCCCTTCAACAGCGCGATAACGGCTCGCTGGTGGTACATGAGGCCATCCCAGCTGAGATCCAGGAACCAGGAAGATATATATAAAAGTGCTCCGAGTGCAATTAAGCATAACAACGGAGGAAGAACGCCCTTACGAATGCCGCCCAATGCGACGGACGAGACGACAGCACCGATCAACGCAATTGGAAACGCCAATTGCCGAGACACCCCGCCCACCGGGGCCATCTGGTTCAGCCATCCGAGGGCTACGCAAAACGCAAAGAATGATAATAAAAATAGAGCCAAATAGCGGGAAAAAGCACACTCATTTGAATCTAGTTTCGATAAAGTCGAATTTTTCATGGCCGGGATTTTAGCATGATCCAGAAAATTCAATTGCCATGTTTAATAGATCAAAGAATATATTAATAAAACCACTATCCACCACGAAACAACTGGCATTTTCACGCGATCTTTCCTGCCTGACACAACCAAATACAGATGATCAGACAAGCTTTTCACACCACACCCCCCTCCCCCTCAGGCAACGCGGCTTCGTGCTGTCTGCACCCAGCAAACAGCGCGAGCGCAGCGCGCAGAATGCCGGGGAATGCACCGAGCGGCGGCGAACCCCGCTAGATCCGCAATAAAACGCCCAATGACGCCGCCCCGTGCCCGTACACTCGCACAAGATTCATTGAGCAAGATCATGGTGCGCACCGCACCGCTTCGAATAGGCTTGAGTGCAATATGAAAGGCAAGTCCGCGCCGACCAAGGATGGCTATTTGTTTTCCGATCAGATCGGTCACCTGCTGCGCCGTGTCTATCAACGGCATACCGCTCTGTTCCAGCAGTTCATCCCGGACTCGCAGCTGACCGCCGCGCAGTTCGTGGTGCTGTGTTCGGTGCGGGACAACGGCGCCAGCTCGCTGGTCGACCTGGTCAAGTCCACCGTGATCGACCAGGCCACCGTGCGGGGCGTGGTCGACCGGCTCAAGCAACGCGAATTGGTGCAGGTCGAGCACGACCAGCAAGACCGCCGAAAGGTCGTCATCAACCTGACGCCCGCCGGCCACGAGCTGGTGCGGCAGATGGAACCCTTTGCCAAGCAGATCACCGAAGGCACCTTCGGCAAGCTCAATCCCGCCGAACGCCTGGCGCTGGTGTTCCTGCTCAAGAAGATGCTGGAGAACGACGCAGGACCCGACGACGCCGGTTAAGACGCCGCGCGAGCCCCGGCCCCTTAGTCCAGCGCGCGGTTGCGCGACTCCACGTCCACCGCCCAGATCGATACGGCGCCTGCCAGCAGCATGCTGGCCAGCACCACCAGCGACAGCGTGAAATGATTGGCCATCAGCGGCGCGATGATGGCCGGCGCGAACAGTCCGCCAAAACGCGCCACGGCGCCCGCCATGCCCATGCCGCTGGCGCGCAGGTCCGTCGGATAGACCTCGGGCGTGAACGCATACAGTGCGCCCCACGTGCCCAGCAGCGAAAAGCTCATCAGCAAGGTCGACCCCACCACCACCGCCGGCGCCGTGCCCAGGCTGTACAGCATGCAGCCCACCGCGCTCAAGAGCAGGAAGCCAACCAGCGTGGGCTTGCGGCCCCAGCGCTCGACCCCGTAGGCCGACAGGGCAAAGCCGGGCAACTGCACCAGCGCCAGCAGCACCAGGAATTCCTGGCCACGCATGAAGGCAAAGCCTTCGCTGCTGAGCTTGACCGGCAGGTAGACGAACACGCCGTAGTAGGCGATGGAAATCAACGCCCAGGCCAGGAACAACGCCAGGCTGCGACGGCGGTAATCGGCCGAGAACAAGGCCGACAGCGGCTTGCGGGCCTGCAGTTCGGGTTGCAGCGCAGGAATCTCGGCGTTACGGCCATTGACCCGGGCCACGCGTTCCAGCACCTTGCGCGCCTGGTCGGACTTGCCGTTGCGGTTCAGGTACATCGGCGATTCGGGGATGTAGAAGCGCAGCACCACGCCGATCAAGGCCGGCAGGCCGGTCACGAAGAAGATCACGCGCCAGGCGTCATCGCCCCACGACACGGCGGCCAGTGCCAGCAGCGCCAGGCAGATCGTGCCGACGGCCCAGAACGATTCCAGCAGCACCAGCCAGCGGCCGCGACGATCGCTGGGCAGGAACTCGGCCATCATGGTGTAGTCCACCGGCAGCGTGCCGCCCACGCCGATGCCCGTCACGAAACGCAGCAACAGCAGCCAGCTCAGTTCCGGCGCAAAGGCCGACGCGACGCCCGCGCAGGCATCGATGATGACGGCCATCATCAGCACCGGCCGGCGGCCGATGCGGTCGGCCAGGCGGCCGAAGACAAAGGCGCCGATCAGCATGCCGACGAAAAAGGCGGTACCGGTCTGCAAGGCCTGCGGCACCGTCACGCCAAACGTCTTGGCGATCGACGGCGCCGAAAAGCCGATGGACAGCACCTGCATCGCGTCGGCCAGCCAGACCAGGCCGAAGATCACGAACAAGCGGTACTGGAACTTCCCGACACCCGCTAGCTGGATGCCTTTTTCCACGGAAACAAATGAACCTGTCATGAGAGGACTCCCCTTGTATTGAGCGAATTCAACGGCGCAAGCGTTCCCCTCGGCGCCAAATCCGGGCCGATACGAGCCGCATGTTCATGGCTGTGCAACATGGCCGGCGGCATGTGCACAGTGGCGGGCAGATGTGCCCTGGTGCTTCCCCTTGCTGCTACGGCGCGTGCTCGCGCAGCGTGCTAATCATCTTCAAATCCACTGGCCAGTGCTTTTCCTCCGGCGCAAATCGCTCGCGCAAATATTCGATCAAGTCCGCCACCTGCCGATCGTCCAGGCTGTCCTTGAAGCCGGGCATGTAGCCAAGCTCGTCGTTGGCGGGTGCCTGGATGCCGTGCAGGATCACCTGGATCAGGTTGTCGGGCGTGGCGGCATGCAGATTGGTGTTCAGGCCCAGCAGCGGCTTGGCGCCGAACAGCGTGGGACCGCTGCCTGCCTCGTGGCAGGCGGCGCAGGCATTCTGGTAGAGGCGTTCGCCCTTGACGTTGCGCACCTGGCCGGACAGCTCCGCAAAGCGCGCCGGCTGCGGCGCAGCCTGGGCCGTGACCACGGCGGGCCCGGACGCGGGGAAGGGTTGCGGTGCGGGAGCGGGCTGGGGTGGCGCCTGCATGGTGGCTGCCTGCGTCGGGGCGCGGGTTGCCACTGCTTGCTCCGGCGCATTCGAGGTGGCCGGCCCGGGCAGGTCCATCAAGTACGTCGCGATCGCCCGCACATCGCTCTCGGGCAACTGCGCCAACCCGTGGATCACGGGCGCCATCGGGCCCGCGGCCACGCCATGGCGGGGTGAATAGCCCGTGCGCAGATATTGGGTCAGGCCTTCGCGGGTCCAGGGCAGCTTGCCGTCGGCCAGCCGGTTCAGGGGCGGCGCGGTCCAGCCTTCGGCTTCGCCGCCGGCCAGGTAATCCAGGCCGCCCTTTTCCGCCCCCAGCGCGTTGCGCGGCGAATGGCAGGCGGCGCAATGGCCGGCGCCCTGCACCAGGTAGGCGCCGCGGTTCCATTCAAAGCTGTAGTCGGGATCGGGGGTATACGGCGCGGCGTCGTGGAACAGCAGGTTCCAGCCGGCGATCATCGGGCGCAGGTTGTACGGAAACGCCAGCCGCGTCTCGGGCGGCGTGGATGCCACCGCCGGCTGCGACATCAGGTAGCCATACAACGCCTGCATATCGGCGTCGGTGAGCTTGGCGAAAGCCGTGTACGGAAACGCGGGGTACAACTGGCGACCATCCTGGTGGATGCCCTGCCGCATGGCGCGATCAAAGGCCGCAAATGACCAGCGTCCGATGCCGGTGTCATGGTCCGGCGTGATATTGGTGGAATACACCGTGCCGAAGGGCGTTTCCAGCGCAAAGCCACCGGCGTTGGGCGCGCCGCCCGGCGCCGTATGGCAGACCACGCAATCGCCAGCCGCCGCCACCAGCCGGCCGCGCGCGATGGCCTGCGGGGAATACAGCGACACATCCGGCCCTGCCGTCAGCGGCAACGCCGGCTTGGCCGGCCACGCCATGACGGCCAGGCCCGCCAACCCGGCCGCTGCGGCCGTGGCCCAGCCCCAGCTGCGGCGCCAAAGCTTGCCCGCGGGCGCGGTCTCGCGTCCGGCCAGCGCCAGGCGCAGTTGCTCGGACCGGAACGGCGCCTGCCGCAGGCGCACACCGGTGGCATCCTGGATGGCATTGGCAATGGCGGCCGCGGCGGGCAACGTCATCACGCCATCCAGCGCCAGACGCCCCTGCGTCAATGGGCCCACCGTGTTGGCGTCAAGGCCGGTCAGGTCGTTGCGCGCCTCGCGGGCGGTCAGCGCGTGGGTTGCCGACGCGGCCGGGTCTGGCGCCGACGCTGCCGCAGCCCCCCAATCGTCAAAGGCTGCGGGTGCAGCCAGCAGCCGCCGCGCGTCTTGCAGGCATTGCGGCGCTTGATGCGTGATCTCTCGTTGCATCGGCGCGCCCTGCGCCGCTTGCAGATGCCGGCTGTCGTGGCCGGCCACCACGCGGGTCACTTCGATATGGCCGGTCTGCGGCTGCACGGCCACTTCGGCCACCCAGGCGCTCCACACCATCTGGTCGGCGCCCGAGTCATCCACGCCCTGCGCCGCGGCGGTGGCGAAGCCGCGTCCCCACAAGCGGCCGTCGGCCCCCTGGGCCATGCCGCCGCCGATGACCGACGCCTGCTCGGCCACCTGCATGGCCAGATCGCGGCCCGGGCCTTCCGGCAGTTGCTGCAGCCGCCACGCCAACGGGTCCACGCCCTGCGCCAGCGCCTGCTCGTGCCACAGGCTTTCCTGTGCGAACACCTGCGCGGCATTCAGGTCGTGCACGCCGGCGTGCACGGGTGCCGAAGCCGACCGGGGCGACCGCACGGCGAAATCGGTGCGTACCGTGGCCTGCGCGCTGGCCGAGGCGATGCTCGGCTGGCTCAGCAGGCGGGCCAGGCTGGGGCGCACGGCCCACGGCGCGTTCGCCACGAAACCCTGGTGTGCCGGTTGCCCACGCGGCATGTCCGGCGCGGCGACGGCGCCGCGCGCCGCATCGGTTGGCATTGCCGGGGCAACGTCTGCGGCGTCACTGTTCGTGGGATCGATGACGGTCGCTGGCGCAGCCGCCTGCACCACCCGCAACGCGAGTTCCCCGCCCGCGACGGCAACACACGCGACGCTCACCGGCCGGCCAATGGCCTGTGACAGCAGCGCCGCGTCCGCGGCGGCATCCAGCACGCTCAACGGATGCGGGGGCTGGCTGTCGGCGGCAGCCGCATCGTCGTGCCATACGGTCAGGCCGATGGCGGCTTCGGGACACTGCAGCAACTGGGCCAGTTCGCGCCGAACCTGACGCTGCACGTCCGGCGAGCAGGCCGGCAGCCATGCGCCCACGTGACCGTTCAGGCACCAGACGGCGACGCGCGCAGCGGGATGATTGTCATCGGCCGGCATACTCCAGCGATACGCATCCGCGTCGACGTCGTCCGCCAGGGCATGATTGGCAGGATTTCTGTCGGCGGCAACCCAGACCGGATTCAAGCCGGCCGCCGCCTGGCGTGCCTGCAACGGCGACGCGGCGATCACGCCGGCAAAGTGCCCCTGGTGCACCACCGCCACCACGCCCGCCATTTTCCTGGCACCCGCCAGATCGATGCTGGCCAGGCCGCGCCCGCGATAACGCGCACCGTCCCAGGCCGCATCGGGGGCACGCAGGGCCAGGCCATGCAGCGTGTCGGGCGGCAACGTGGCGGGCAGGCCACCCACCGACGTCATCGAGGCGTGCAAGGGCTGATTCATGCCGCCCCGCCCGAGGTGCCGGCCAGCGCGGCCTTGGCCGCTTCCGCCTTCAATTGCACGGCCCGCCATGCGGCCTGCATGATTTCCACATGCGTGCCGCAGCGGCACAGGTTGTGGTGCAGCTCGCTGCGCACGTCCGCTTCGGACGGTTGCGGATTGCGACGCAGCAACGCTTCCACCGTCATGATCATGCCGTTCAGGCAGTAACCGCACTGCGCCGCCTGGCATTCGATGAAAGCCTGCTGGGTGGGCCCTGGCTGTTCACGCGTGCCCAGGCCTTCCAGCGTGGTCACTTGTCGCCCCTGCGCGGCCCGCACCGGAATCACGCAGGAACGCGCCGCCACCCCGTCGATCAATACCGTGCAGGCGCCGCATTCACCCAGGCCGCAGCCGTACTTGGGTCCATTCAATTCCAGGTCGTTGCGCAACACGTGCAGCAGCGCCGTGTCGGGCGCGGCCGGCACTTCGCAGGCGCGGCCGTTGACCCGCAGGCGGATCGGGGACACGGCTCGGTCGGAATTGGCGGGGGTTCCCATGGCGTGGCAGGTCTTCAGGATGGCGGTGGGCGGCGGCTGCGCGGTTCGGGGAAAAACCCGTTTTCCTCGAACCCGTAAAAATATCAGGCCACGGCCTTGGCTGCCGGGTCAACCAGCGGCACCGAAAACACGTCGTAGCCGAAGCACCAAGACGGGTCTTCGTTGGTGCGCAGCCACGTATTGTCGTGCGAGATGCGCTGCACCTTGCTGGCGCGCTCGGCGCGGTTGGCCTCGTACAACGCGAAGGCCAGCTCGTGGTTGTGCACGCCCACCTCCTGGAAGCACCGCGCCAGCATGGCGCCGTCTTCGATGGCCATGGCCGCCCCTTGCGCCATGTGCGGCTTCATCGGGTGGCAGGCATCGCCCAGCAACACCAGGCGGCCGCGGCTCCAGAGCGGCAGCGGATCGCGTTCCAGCAGCGACCACTTGGTCACTTCCACGGTGGAATCGATCAGCGCCTGCACCGTCGGGTGCCAGCCCCGGAAGGCCTCGCGCATTTCTTCCTTGCTGCTGGCCAGCCAGCGGTCGTTCAAGTCCCAGTGCTCGACCGGCACGCCCGTCACGTAATAGAGCTCGTCGCGTTTGCTGGTGACGAAGTAGACCATCATGTGGCGGTCGTCGCTCCACCATTTCACGCAGTCGTCGAACGGCAGCATGCCGGCCTTGACCTGCGGGGTCGGAAACACCGCGCGATGTGCCAGGTAGCCCGCGTACTTGGGCAACTCCGGCCCCAGCAGCGCTTCGCGAATGCACGAATTCACGCCATCGGCGCCGATGACGATGTCGGCCTCTTCCGAGGTGCCGTCCGCGAAGTGCATCACCACGACGTCACCGCGGTCCTCGACCCGAGTCAGCTGTTTGCCATAGGCCATCACGCTGGACGGCAGCGCATCGATCAACAGCGCATGGAAGTCACCGCGGTGCACGGTGAGATACGAGGCACCGTAGTGCTTGACCGCGTAGTCCCCCAAGGGAATCTGCGCCAGCACGTCGCCCGTTTCCCAGTGACGGCTGTACCAGTAATCCGGATGCGAGCCCTGCGCATTCAGCGCGTGTTCGACGCCGATGCGGCGCAGGATCTTCATGACGTTGGGGCCCACGTGGATGCCGGCCCCCAGGCGCGAAAAGCCCGGCGCCTGCTCATAGACGCGAACGTTCAGGCCTTGCTGGAGCAGCAGCGACGCGGTGGCCGCGCCGCCAAGGCCGGCGCCGACGACAGCGATTCGAGGGAATTTGGACACGGATATCTCCTTGTAGCGTTTTGAAAATTAGCCCGTACACGCTTTAATTTTCGGGTCAGGCAGAGAACCAGGTTAATCGTGCCCACATAGTGTTTACCCTTCCAAATTTGCACCAATAAAGGGCAAATTAGGTGAAAACCATGATGAAACTCATGTTGGCGATTCGATTCGATGCCTGCAAGAATAGAGCGTATACGCTGTTTTTCAATTAATCGAAAACCCTAGCCCGCTTACCGAGGCCTTCCATGAATCCGCCCACCAGCACCTATCTCTACGGCGCCCACGTCCACGCCAACGGCATCCGCCAGCACTATCTGCGCTACGGCGGCGAACGCGCGGGCCGCGACGCGGTCATCGTCATTCCCGGCATCACCAGCCCCGCCGCCACCTGGGGCTTCGTCGCCGAACGCCTGGGCCGCCAGTTCGACACCTATGTACTGGACGTGCGCGGCCGGGGGTTGTCCTCATCCGGCCCCGACCTCGACTACGGCCTGGACGCGCAGGCGGCCGACGTGGTCGCACTGGCCGACGCCCTGGGCCTGGCGCGCTATGCGCTGGTCGGCCATTCCATGGGCGGGCGCATCGCGGTGCGCGCCGCCAGCGAGGCGCCGCAGGGGCTGACGCGCCTGGTCATCGTCGACCCGCCGGTATCCGGCCCCGGCCGGCGCGCCTACCCCGCCAACCTGGCCTGGTACGTGGATTCCATCCGCCAGGCCACGCACGGCATGAGCGCCGAGGACATGCGCGCGTTCTGCCCCACCTGGACCGACGAACAGCGCGCCCTGCGGGCCCAATGGCTGCACACCTGCTTCGAACCGGCCATCGTCCAGAGCTTCGAAGACTTCGGCCGCGACGACATCCACGCCAACCTGCCCGGCGTCACGGTGCCACTGCTGCTCATGACCGCCGAGCGCGGCGGCGTGGTCGGCGACGATGACGTGGCCGAATGGCAGGAACTGGCGCCGCAGACCCGGCACGTCCGGGTGCCCGATGCCGGCCACATGATTCCCTGGGACAACGAAGCGGGCTTTCATGCCGCCCTGGGCGACTTCCTGGGCGCCAAGGTGGCCTGACGCCGCACCGCCCCCCATTTCTTCGCGACCCAAGGAGCCCGCCATGTCCGTCAGCGATACCGACCTGATCCACGCCTGGAAGCAGGTACTGTCCCTTTCCCGGCTCGAGCCCGGCCAGATCGTCACCGTGCTAACCGGCGCGGACACGCACCCGCAGACCCTGCGCTGCGCCATCGCCGCCGCCAGCGACATGCAGGCCCGCGTCAACCGGCTCGACCTGCCGCCCGTCAACGCCGAGAAGTCGCTCAGCCGCGACTCGCTGGCCTACCTGGGCACCACGCCACTGACCGGCAACCCGGCCGCCATCGCCGCACTCAAGGCCAGCGATCTGGTGCTGGACCTGATGACGCTGCTGTTCTCGCCCGAACAGCATGAAATCCTGCAGACCGGCACCAGGATCCTGCTGGCCATCGAACCGCCGGAAGTGCTGTGCCGGCTGGTGCCCACCGAGGCGGACCGGGCCCGGGTGCAGGCCGCGGCCAAGCAGATCGAAGCAGCCAGCCAGATGCGCATCACGTCCCGCGCCGGCACCGACCTGGTGTGCCGCCTGGGCAGCTTTCCGGCGATCAGCGAATACGGCTTTGTCGACCAGCCTGGCCGCTGGGACCACTGGCCCAGCGGCTTCGTGCTGACCTGGCCCGACGAAGGCGCGAGCCAGGGCCGCGTCGTGCTCGACCGCGGCGACATCCTGCTGCCCATGAAGGACTACGTCACCGACCCCATCACGCTCACCATCGAAAACGGCTACGTGGTCCGCATCGAAGGCGGCCTGCAGGCCGACCTGCTCAAGGAATACATGGCGTCCTACGAGGACCCCGAGGCCTATGCGGTCTCGCACATCGGCTGGGGCCTGCAACCCCGCGCGCACTGGTCGATGCTGGCCCACTACAACAAAGAGACCCACATCGGCATGGATGCGCGCGCCTTCGAAGGCAACTTCCTGTGGTCCATGGGCCCCAACAACGAGGCCGGCGGCCACCGCACCACCGCCTGCCATATCGACATCCCGATGCGCCATTGCAGTGTCGCGCTCGATGGCCGCCCCGTCGTCATCGACGGCGTCGTCCAGGACGAAGCCGGCCTCGCGCGCGCCGCCCGCCGCAAGGAAACCCTATGACCTCCTCGACCCAGACCATCCCCGCCGACGGCGTAGCCGGTGACATCTCGGCCTATGCCCGCCAGGGCTTCGGCACGCCGTTGCCGCTGAAGGCGCCCTTCGGGCTGCTTATCATTGACTTCGTCAACGGGTTTGCCGACCCCGCCGTATTCGGTGGCGGCAACATTGCCCCGGCCATCGCCCAGACCCGCCACCTGCTGGCCCACGCACGCGAACAAGGCTGGCCGGTGGCGCACAGCCGCATCGTGTTTTCGGATGACGACGCCGACAGCAACATCTTCTGCCTGAAAGTGCCCGGCATGCTCACGCTCAAGGAAGACAGCCCCCACAGCGCCATCGTGCCCGAGCTGACGCCTGCCGCCGGCGAATACGTGGTGCGCAAGAGCACGCCTTCCGCGTTCTTCGGCACCATGCTGGCGCCGTGGCTGGCCCAGCGCGGCGTGCAGACCCTGCTGGTCGCCGGCTGCGTCACGAGCGGCTGCGTCCGCGCCAGCGTGGTCGACGCCATGCAGTCCGGATTCCGGCCGCTGGTCGTGTCCGACTGCTGCGGCGACCGCGCCCTGGGCCCGCACGAAAGCAATCTGTTCGACATGGCGCAGAAATACGCCGCGGTCATGCCGCTGGCCCAGGCCCTGGCCGACACGCGCGCCGTGGCGGGTTGACCCCGATTCTGGCGCCCGCAATTGTCGGCATAATCAGCCCCTGGCCCGGAACGTCGCCGCCCCATGAACCTGCCCCAGCCCCACGCGCTGCACGCCGCCTTGCTCGACCATCCCGAGGCATTGCTGGTCGTGCGCCAGCCCTCGGCCCCGCCCAAGCCCGCCCCCGGGCAACCGGGGACGGCCTCCGACTACGTCCAGGCCACGCCCGAGATCTTCGTGGCCCTGGTCGCCCAGGAAGCGCCGCCGGGCTGGCGCGCCGCCGCCTTCAACGGCCATGTGGACCTGGGCACGGGCATACGCACGTCGCTGGCCCAGATCGTGGCCGAAGAACTGGAGGTGCCGCTTGAGCAACTGGATATGGTGCTGGGGCACACCAGCGCCGTCCCCAATCAGGGCCCGACCATCGCCAGCGCCAGCATCCAGATATCCGCCGTGCCGCTGCGCCGCGCCGCGGCCCAGGCGCGTGAACATCTGCTGACGCGCGCGGCCAGGCATTGGGGCGTCAGCGCCGATGTGCTGCGCGTGCGCGACGGCGTCGTGCACTTCGCGAACGGCAACGACCCGCGCACGCTGCCCTACGGCGCATTGCTGCGCGGCCAGCACGTCCGGCTGGAACTGGCCGCGCCCGACCAGCCCGTCAAGCTCAAACCCGCCGCCGAATACCGCCTCGTCGGCCAGGGGGCTGCCCGCGTGGACATCCCCGCCAAGGCCACCGGCGAACTCAGCTTCGTGCACGACGTGCGCGTGCCGGGCATGCGCCACGGCCGGGTCATCCGCCCGCCACATCCGGGCCGCGACGCGGGCGACTTCATCGGCCATTGCCTCATCGACGTAGACCGCGACTCGGTCGCCCACCTGCCCGGCCACGTCCACGTGGTGGTGCAGGGCGATTTTGTCGGCGTGGTGGCCGACCGCGAAGAACAGGCCATCGCTGCCATGCGTGCGCTGAAGGTCCGTTGGCACCCCGTGCCGCCCGCCCCCGACCTGAGCGACCTGTCACGGGCCATCCGCGCCAACCCGGCCCGCGCCCGCGTGCTGATCGACGACGCGGGCCTGGACGACGCCTGTGCCGGCGCGGCCCGGCATCTTCAACGCACCTACGTCTGGCCGTACCAGATGCATGCGTCCATCGGCCCGTCGTGCGCCGTGGCCGACTGCCGCGAGGGCCGGCTGACGGTCTGGGCCGGCACCCAGAACCCGCACATGCTGCGCACCGACCTGGACCGCCTGGTGAAACTGGGCGAAGGCAACATCGATATCGTCCGCCTGGAAGCCGCCGGCTGCTACGGCCGCAACTGCGCCGACGACGTCTGCGCGGACGCGGCCCTGCTGGCCATCGCAACGGGCACGCCGGTACGCGTGCAACTGACCCGCGAACAGGAACACCAGTGGGAACCCAAGGGCACGGGCCAGCTCATGGACGTGACCGCCGCCATCGATGCCGATGGCAATCTGCTCACCTACGATTTCGGCGTGCGCTACCCGTCCAACGACGCCCCGCTGCTCGCGCTGCTGCTGACCGGCGGCGTGTCCGGCGAACCGCGCACCCTGGAAATGGGCGACCGCACCGCCGCCCCGCCCTACCGCTACGCGCATCGGCGCATCGTCTGCCACGACATGGCGCCGATCATGCGCGCGTCCTGGCTGCGCGGCGTGTCCGCGCTGCCGAACTCGTTTGCGCACGACGGCATGATCGACGAACTAGCGCACGCGGCTGGCGAAGATCCCGTCGACTACCGCACCCGCCACCTGGACGACCGCCGCGCCGTCGAGCTCATCGAGGCCACCGCCGCCCGCGCCGGCTGGCGCCGCCTGTCGCCCGGCAGCCGCGGCCAGCCTGGCGCCGACGGCTTGCTGCATGGCCGCGGCGTGGCCTACGCCCGCTATGTACACAGCAAGTTTCCCGGCTTCGGCGCCGCCTGGGCCGCCTGGGTCATCGACCTCAGCGTGCACCCCGACAGCGGCCGCATCCGCATCGACCGTCTCGTCGTCGGCCAGGACACCGGCATGGTGGTCAACCCCGCCGGCGTGCGCCATCAGATCCACGGCAACATCAACCAGACGCTCAGCCGGTGCCTGCTGGAAAAGGTCGATTTCAACGACGCCGGCGTGGCCAGCCGCGAATGGGGCGGCTATCCGATCATCGGTTTCAAGGACCTGCCGCCCATCGACGTGCTGCTGATGCCGCGCCAGGACGAGCCGCCGATGGGCGCCGGCGAATCCGCCTCGGTCCCGGGGCCCGCCGCCATCGCCAACGCGCTGTTCGACGCCACCGGCCGGCGCTTCTATGCCGCCCCCTTCACGCCCGACGCCGTGCGCGCCGTGCTCACCGCGTGAGACGACGATGCGCGACAGATGGGCGGCCGGCGGCTGCCGGGCTCAGCGCCGGATCGCATCCTCGATGAACGCAGCCAGATCGCCGTTGAAGCGATCCGGCTCTTCGAGAAACGGCGCATGGCCCGCGCCGTCGTACACGATGCCGCGCAGCCGCCGATTCAGGTGCTTGGCGCGTTCCATCGACGGCACGGCCTGCACCAGCGCGTCACGCGCGCCATAGACCAATAGCAGCGGCTTGCGCACTTCTCCCAACCCCTCCCGGGCCGCGATCGACATCGACGGCACGGCGGCCACCATCTCGGACGATGCCAGCGCTGCGTTGGCGAGCAGGCGCTGAAACGTAACCGCCTCGGGCTCGGTCTGGAAGCACAGCGCCAGGAAGGCCCGCTCGGCGTCCAGCTGCGTCCTCAAGTCGGTCGACGCCAGGTCGCGATACACGTCGGGATGGGGCGCGATCTGCGTCGGCTCCAGCTCGATCACGCCCCCGACATAGACGGCGCCAGCAATACGCCCGTCGCCGTAGGCGGCCAGGTAATTCGTCACGACGGCCGCGCCCAACGACCAACCCACCAGCACCGGATCGCGCGCCCCCGATGCGGCCATCACCGCCGCCAGGTCGTCTGCCCAGCGGCGGCCATCGGTATAGGCCTCTGCCGCCACGGGCTTGCCCGATAAGCCGTGGCCGCGCAGGTCATACGTGATCAGGCGGTAGCGCTGCAGCCGCGCACTGGCCACCTGGGCATCCCAGCTGAGGCGACTGCCCAGCAAGCCGTGGACGAAGACCACGGGCGGACCGTCGGGGTTGCCGGATTCCTGCACCGCCAGCGTGACGCCGTCGGGTGCGGTGACGCGGTACTGCCTGCTCAGGGCGGGCGACGTCGCGACGGCGGGCTTGGCTTCGGCCTGCGTCGGCGCCGCATGGGCGCCGGCCGGCGCCAGGCCGGCCGCCGCGGCGACGGTCAAGGCCAATGCCGCCAGCGTGGGACGCAAACCATGAAATGAGGGGTGATGCAGCATCAAGGCTGACTCCTGGATTCCGTAAGGGGTTTCCAGTCTCGACCCTCACACCAGTGTTAGAGTCAAGCCACCTATTGCCACGTCGGGCGTCGCCCGCCCTGCCCGCCATGAAGTCCAAGCCAGCCCCCCAGCCAGACGCGACGTCACCGGCGATGTCGATCGGTGCGCTTGCCCGAGCGACCGGCGCCAGCCTGCGCTCGATCCGTCACTATGACGACCACGGCCTGCTGGCCTCGGCCCGCGCCGACAACGGCTATCGCACCTTTTCGGCCGTCGCGGTGACGCAGGTACGGCAGATCCAGCGCCTGATCGCCACCGGCTTCAGCCTGGCCGAGATCCGCGGCTTTCCAGATTGCATGCGCATGATCGACGGGGCCGCCGCCTGCTCCGAAACCTCGGCCGCCCAGCGCCAGCGCCTCGCGTCGGTCGAACGACAGATCGCCGAACTTGAACGGCGCCGCGCACGCCTGCGGAAAATGTTGGCAGAAGGCGCGTCGACGGCGCCAAAGTAGCCCTGGCCGCACGGCGATCCACAAGCCGTCCAAGGCGACGACCCGCCCGGCCAGTCACGCCTGCAAACGCGGCTCCTGCTGCACGCACGCCACCAGGAAATCCATCACCGCCTTGACCGACGGCGAACGCCGCAGGTCCGGGTAGACGGTCAGCCAGATATCGCGCACCGGCGCCGCGCGGTCCACCGGCAGGCGCCGCAAGGCCGCATCGTCGTCGCCCACGATCGTCGGCAACACCACCGCCCCCACGCCGGCCCGGGCCGCCATCTGCTGCGCCGTCAGGTCGCTGGCCGTGAACACCACCGGCCGGTGCCGACGGATCTGGTGCAGCCAGGCCTGCTGCGGCAGATGGTCGACGCTTTCGTCATAGGCAATGAAGCGCCACTGTTCGGGCGGCAGCTCGCTCATCGCCGCGTTGGCGTACAGGCCGAATCGCACCGCGCCGATGCGCCGGCGCATCAACGCCGCCGCCTCGGGCCGCACCGTACGCAGGGCGATATCGGCCTCGCCCCGATCCAGCGCCACCAGCGACAGCGATGGCAGCAGCACGACATTGAGCTTGGGGTACGGCTCGCGCAGCGCGGCCATGCGCGGTGCAATGCAATGACTGGCCAGCGACGGCGGCGCACTCACCTTGACCGTGCCGGCCACCTCGATGGACGCCACGCGCGCCAACTGCCCGATGCCATGGCCGATGTCCTGCATGCCGCTGGCCAGCCGGGCCAGCGCCAGGCCATCCTCGGTCAATGGCCGGCTGCGAGGCAGGCGGTCCACCAGGCGCAGGCCCAGCGACTTTTCCAGCGCATCGATGCGCCGCCCGACCGTCGCATGCTCGACCTGCAATTCGCGGGCCGCCGCCGACAGCGAACCGGTGCGCGCCAGCACGGTGAAGCAATACAGGTCTTGCCAATCGAACATCGGGTTGTTTTCGAACGGATAAGGTGAATTATTGGGGAATTTTCTAACCTTTCTGGCCCTTTTACCATGCGGTCAGTCCAGATTCTTCCCCGACTTCTCACAGCCGGTGCTTGCCCACCGCGACCCGACAGGCAACCTCAGGATCTTCTCAGCCATGAAAGCCCTCTTCATCGAAAGCTACGGCGGCCCCGACGTGGTGCAACTGCGCACCGACCTGCCCAGGCCCGCCGCCGCCCCCGGCCACGTCCTGGTCAAGGTTGCCTACGCCGGCATCAATTTCATGGACGTGCACACGCGCCAGGGCAAATACGCCACGTCCGTCACCTACCCCGTGCGCCTGCCCTGCACCTTGGGCATGGAAGGCGCAGGCGAGGTCGTCCAGGTCGCTGCGGACGTCACGCACCTGGCCCCGGGCGACCGCGTGGCCTGGTGCATCGCCTGGGGCAGCTATGCCGAATACGCCAGCGTGCCGGTGTCCAAAGTCGCCAAAATTCCCGATGCCATTCCTTTCGACCTGGCCGCCGCAGCGATCTTCCAGGGGGCCACCGCCCATTACCTGGTCGAAGACATCGCCCGGCTGCAACCCGGCAGCAGCTGCCTCATCCACGCCGCCTCGGGCAGCATCGGCCAACTGCTGGTGCAGATGGCCAAACGCCGCGGCGCCACGGTCTTCGTCACCGGCAGCACCGCGCAAAAATGCGCCATCGCCCTGCAACGCGGCGCCGACCACGCCTTGCCGTATGACAACGGCGGCTTTGCCGACCGCATCCGCGAGGCCACCGACGGCCAGGGCGTCGACGTCGTATTCGACTCGGTGGGCAAGGCCACCCTGCGCCACAGCCTGCGCGCCTGCCGCGCTCGCGGCCTGGTCATCAACTACGGCAACGTCTCGGGCTCGGTCACCGACCTGGACCCCATCGAACTCGGCGAAGCCGGCTCGCTCTTCCTGACCCGTCCGCGCCTGGCCGACCACTTGCAGGACGGCGCCACCGTGCAGCGCCGTGCAGACGCCGTCTTCGGCGCCATTCTGGAAGGCTCGCTGCGCATCGACATCGAAGGCCGCTACGCCATGGACGATGTGCAACGGATCCATGCGCGGATCGAATCGCGCCAGCAGATCGGCAAGGCGGTCATGCGGATCGGCGCAGATTAGGCTACAACTGCGCGAACAAGGCGCCTGCCCCTGCCGGCGCTGCATTCCTGCTCCCGACGGACCATGCCGTTTTCAAGCCAGCTTCTCGCAATAGCCCTCAGCGTCATGGCGTCTTCGGCCATGGCAGAAACGCCGTCGCCGGCTTCCGGTGCGCAAGCGCCTATCCGGATCCTTGCCCCGTCCGCGCCCTGCGACGTCACAACGGCCAGGCGCAGCGGCAAGGTCGAGGAAATCTACTGGACCAACGGCCCCTACCACGCACGCGTCAACACCGACGAGGTCGACCACTACGTCGACCTGGACGTGGTCATCAAGACGACCGGCTATCGGCCCGGGGACTGCATCGAAGCCACCATCCAGGCCAGCGATGGCCAGGACGTCGCCACGCAAGCCAGGGACATCGTGCTGCGCGGCCGGGTGAACGAAATCGGCTACGTCTTTTTCAAAGCGCCGATGCGCCGCTACACGGTGATCTTGAGATAACGGCCACCGCCACCGTCAACCTTCTGCGCCCGCGCCGCGAGCGCAGGGATCCGTGCGATTCAGGGTTCTGACTGCGTGGCGCTCTCGTACACCAGAATCGCCGCGGCCAGATCCTCCAGCGCGGTACCGACGGCTTTGAAGACCGTGCGGCCCGATGAATCCCCGCGGCCTGCAATTCTCCCGTTGGCCAGATCCGCCAAATCTCCGGCGATATCGTCCCGAGAAAAGACGCCCCGCGACATCGGACCGAGCAGCTCACCACTCTTTTGCAGCGCCTCTTGCGTATCGACGAACAGGCGCGCATTGCTGAAGCACGCATCGTCAGCTTCCCGCATCTGTGGCGTGAAACTGCCGATGAGATCAAGGTGGCTGCATGCACGCAGCGCCGAGCCCTGGATGAGCGGTTCGGTGGCGAGCGTCGCGCAACTGACAATATCGGCCTCACGAACCGCACCGGCCAGATCAGGCGCAACGCTTGCGTCAAGGTCCTGGGCTCGCAGCGTTTCGGCAAGGGCTCTGGCCGCCTGGACATTCCGGTCCCATACCTGGACCTTCTCGATAGGCCGGACCGCTCGATACGCTTCGGGAATGAGGCTACCCACGCGCCCGCAGCCGACCACCAGCAAATGGCTTGCCGTCGCCGGAGCCAGGTAGGATGCGGCGAGCGCGGACGCTGCGGCGGTGCGACGCGATGTGATTTCGTTGCCGTCAATCAGGGCCAGCGGCTCTCCCGTCCTGGCGTCATAGAGAACATAGGTTGAGTACAGGCCAGGCAGGCCGCGGGCGGCATTGGCGGGATAGATGTTGACGGTCTTGATTCCCAAATACCGGTCACGCTGCCACGCCGGCATGATCAGCACCGTCATGGGCGACTCCTCGGGCGTCTCGTGCAGGGCGTGCACATGCCGCAAGGGCACCTCGCATCCAGAGATGAACATGGCTTCGAGCGCCGGAATGAGACGCTCGAAAGGCAGCGCCCGCTGCGTATCCGCAGCATTGATGATTTTCATGACTAGTCCTTTTCAGCCTGGAATGGAAACTTGCATCGGGTCATGCATCCAGCACGACGTCCTCGACAGGGATGGCCTGACAGGCCAGACAAATGCCCGGATCATCGGGCTCGCTGCCATGCAGATGGCGCACCTTGCCGGACACCAACCGCACCGCGCAGCTTTCGCATTGCCCGACCCGGCAGCCGCTCGCCATCTGCACGCCCAGGGATTCCGCAAACGTCAGCAACGTGCCTTGCCTGGCCGTCCATTTCACTGAATCCCGCCCCGAACGGGAAAAGCGCACGTTGAAGGCTTCGTTGCCCGAGGGCGGCGTGGACGGAGAGCGGAACAGCTCGCTGAACATGTCGAAACGCGGAACGCCGCGCGCCACGAGTCCGTTGGTCACGGCCTCCATCATCGCGGGCGGTCCACACAGGTAAACGCGAGCCCGTCGTGCGATCAGCGCCTCGTCAACGACGCTTGCATCGACGTAGCGCTTGGCCGTGAAATCGACGCCTTCCCGATCGCCTGGAAGCGGCGCTGCGTAATAGTCGTAGACGTGCAGCCGAGGCAATCGAGCACGGTGATGGGCAATACGCTCGCGAAACGCGTGTGTACCGCTATTCTGGTTCGCGTAGTAGAGCCAGATTTCCGGCCCGTCCGCGCCATCCGGCAACGACTCGAGCAGGCTCAAGAACGGCGTAATGCCTATACCGCCGGCAAACAGCAAAAGCGGCTGCGGCGATTGGCGCGGAAGGACCCAACCTCCTGAGGGAGATCGCAGCGACACGACATCACCCAAGCGCAGCCTGCGGTGCAAGAAGCCTGACATGCGCCCTTCAAAGGGCGTGCCATCGGCTGACTGCCCTTTTTGATGGCGTACCGCGATGCTGTAACGGCGCCGATGCGGCACGACGGCCGGGCCCGTCAGCGAGTACGCACGCGAGATCGGGATGCCGTCCCCTCCGTCCAGTTTCATCTCGATATGCTGTCCCGGGCGGTAGTCGGGCAATTCGACGTCATCCAGGGGTTCAAAGTGGATACCCAGCACGCCGTCGGCTTCCCGACACAGTTCGCTGACGCGAAAATCGCGATAGCCCGGCCACTTTCGCTGGCGCACCTCGATGAGCGGGTCTAACTCGACGTCGCAGAGAAACGAGCGCAACGGCGAGGATCCACTGACCGGGTCGTGGTGATCCGCGCTGATCAAGCTATTGAAATTGCTGTTGGCCAAGCCCGCGATCGACAGGCCATCGCGATCGAGTTCCGGGCAACCTTGCCACCACCCGAACTCCGCCACGACGACACCATCAGCCAGTTGGGGAGTTATGCGGGCGACGAACCGGGCCTGCCCAACCCGCGTGCGGATGCGTATCCAATCCCCATCCAGAATGCCTTTTTCCTTGGCAAGCACGGGACTGAGTTCGGCAATGGGATCCGGCGCCCTTTTGCGCAGCGAGGTCAGGCTGCGATGCTGGCTGTGGCAATAGAAGCCGTTCTTGGCCGAGCTCAACACATAAGGAAAGCGGCCCTGGCGCGTCGCGTTCGGATCGCATGGCGTATCGGCGGGCTCTACAAATGCAGCCAATGGCGGCTGGCGGTGCCGAAGCAGGTTTTCCGAATAAAGCTCGACGCGCCGCGTGGGCGTTGCGAACCCACGAACGCCAGTGGCTGTCGGGCACGCATACTTCCTTTCGCCCGCATCGACCGGGCAGGCGATGCCCTCCGGGCGTCGACGCAACTGTGCCACCGAGAGTCCGGTGGGTTCCAGGATGTGGTTCCACCCTGCTTCCAGGCTGCCGCCGAAGAATTCGGCGCCCAAGCCGAGCCGACATGCGAGATCGAACACGATGTCGTTGTCCGAGCGAGATTCCCCGCGCGGCGGCACCATTTGCTGGCGCAACTGGACCCATCCCGCGGCCCGGTCGCCGATCTCGAAGCCGACTCGCAGCCCCTCGCGCTCCCAGGGGGTGTTGACGGGCAGAAAAATATCCGCGTACCTGGCCGCCGGGGTCTCGAACAGGTCGCAATGCACATGAAACTCTAGCTCGGCAAGCGCCCGGTGCGCCTGCGAGGTATCCGCCTGCGACACCGGCAGGTTCGTACCGAACGCCACCATGGCGCGCACCTTGTACGGCTGTCCTTCCAGAATCGCCCGGTAGGTGTCGCGCGCCGTCACCCAGCCATGGGCCGGCGGGCCGATAGGCCGCTCATCAATGCCAAGCGCCTTCATCCTCTGCGCTTCACTCAGCAGGGAAAGCGCGTTTACCGCGTTGATGGGCGGCCCGATGCGCACGCGGTTGCCGCCAATACGGTCAAAACTGCCGGTCAGCGCGTACAGCGTGGCCACCGCGCGCTCCGATTGCGTGGCATTGGCGTGTTGGCCGATGCCTGTCCAGGCGTGGTACGCGATGCGTCCGAGCGAACCGAAAAGCGCCGCTGCCGCGTGCAGCGAGGCCGCGGGCACGCCGGTAATGCTCTCGACTTCCCTCGGCCCATAATGGGCGCAGGCCTGGGCAAGCAATTCAAACGCAGGATGGCAGACCAGCCCGGCGACGCCGCACACATCGACAGTCACCGCGCCTCGCAAGCGAAAATCCGCGCTCTGCTGTGGCTGCGCAGCCTGCTCGGTGTCGTAAGGACAGACGCAATGGCGTGCGTCGTTCCATACCAGGAAGCGGTTGCGCACCGCATCAGGCCAGACATCCTGCTCGCGCAGGAAGCGCCCGGTGTCGCTGCGCACCAGCAGCGGGCCGTTCGTCCAATCGCGTACAAACGCGTCGTCGTACCGGCCTTGCGCGATCAGCAGGTGGACCAGGCCCAACGCCACTGCCGCATCCGTGCCCGGACGTACCGGCAGCCAAACATCGGCCTGGCGGGCGAGCGCCGTCGGCCGCGGATCAACCACGACCATCTTTGCGCCACGCATGCGGCCCTTGCCAATGGCCGATGCCTGCGCGAGCCACGTGTTCGCAGGGTTATGCCCCCACAGGACGATGAGGTCGGCCTCGGCGTAATCGGCAGGCGGCATGCCACAGCCGAAGGTGAACGCATGCGCGTAGTCCTTGTGCCAATTGCAGACCTCCGTCGCGTAACAGATATTGGGGCTGCCAAACAGGCGAACGAAGCGCTCGATCCAGTCGATGCTGTCGCTCAGCGGCGTGCCGCTGGGCGTCGTGACGGAGAACACGACCGACTCCGCACCGCTTTCAGCGCGAATGCTGCCAAGCCGCCGCGCCGTCTCGGCCAGCGCCTCTTCCCAACTGATGCGCACCCAGCCCGGATCGGGACTGCCTTTCGGATTGGTGCGACGCAAAGGGTATTGCAGGCGGTGGGGGCTGTGCACCAGCTCAGGCGCTGATTTGCCCTTCATGCACATCGCTTCGCCCGTCGGATGCGACGGATCCGGGCGAACGGAAATCAACATGTCTCCGCGCACCTCGTTGACCGTACCGCATCGCGAACGGCAAAGCGTGCAATACCCCTGCTTGGATTCTGTCGGCATCACGATCAAGCGTGCTCGTCGAGGGTCAGGGCATGACCGGAGGAACGTAGTCGAGCGTACGCCCCAGGAACCAGAGCATGAAGAGCACGAGCGGCGCGTGGACCAGCAATTGCAGGAACGTAAAGCCCACGATGTCGCGTGCTTTCAGCGCCAGGACGCCAAGCAGCGGCAGCATCCAGAAGGGATTGATCAGGTTCGGAAGCGCTTCCGCGGCGTTATAGACCTGCACTGCCCAACCCAGGTGCACCTTGAGCGCGTTGGCGGCCTGCATGACGTAAGGCGCCTCGATGATCCACTTGCCGCCGCCCGACGGAATGAAGAAGCCCAGGACGGCGGAATACGCACCCATCATCACCGCGAAGGTGTCGGTGTTGGAGATGCTGACGAACAGGTGCGCGATGCGGTCCGACAACGCAATGCCATCATGCCCCTTGGCGGTCGTCAGCATTGCCGCGATGGCGCCGTACAAGGGGAATTGAATGATGACGCCCGCGGTGGAAGGCACCGCGCGCGTCACGGCATCGAGGAAATTCCGGGGACGCCAATGCAGCAACAAGCCGAGCAACAGGAACAGCAGGTTGTACGTATTGAGTCCGGAAATGGCCACGAGCGGACTTTTTGCCATGAATTCCTGTGCCAACCAGCCAAATCCAAGCGCACACAGAAGAATCGTCAGCAAGGGGCTGCGCTCGAACCATTCACCGGGGCGACGCTTGGCCGGATCCTGGGCAGCCGGCTTGAACTCGGCAAGGTCCACACCCAGATCCTGGGCCGTGACGGCATTGGCACCGGTAGGCGCCGAAAAAAAGCAGATCGCCACCGACACGACGATCAGCACAGCGGCCATGACCATGGACTGCCAAAGAAAGATGGTCTGGCTGAACGGGATCACGCCGGTGATATCCAGGATGCTCTTTGGCAGGCTGCCTGGGTTGGCCTGCAACTGGGCGGCAGACGAACTCAAGCCCAACGCCCAGGTTGCGCCCAGGCCAAGGTACGCCGCGGCGCCAGCGGCCCGATAATCCACCCGCAGGTCGGCACGGCGGGCCAAGGCTCGGGCATAGAGCGCGCTGAAGATCAGCGAGACGCCCCAGTTGAAAAGCGACAGGATCATGCTGATCAGCGCCACATACGCAATCCCCTGCCTGCCGGACCTGGGCACCGCGGCCAATCGCTGGATAAGGCGAGCGGCAGGCGGCGACGTCGCCACAACGTAACCGCCAATGGCAACGACCGCCATCTGCATCGTAAAGACGATCAAACTCCAGAACCCATCGCCAAACGCCTTGGCCACGGCTTGGGGGGTCGACCCATTGGCCATTGCCGCGCCCGCGACGACGATCACGGCGATGGCAGCGAAGACAAAGGCGTCGGGAAACCAGCGTTCCGCCCACGCAGTGAAACGCAGGCCAAGGCGGCTGAGCAGGCCCGTGCTGCGTTCGATGTCAGGCGGCGTGCCGGGCGGTGCGTCGCCTGGCGCAGCAGGATGGGCAGGAATGCTCGATGACGATTGCATGGGAGTCTCCATTTCTCGGAAATGTTGGCGTTCCTCGAGACACATCCGACGACGCGCGAATGTGCATGCTATTGATCGTCACGCAGTATTCATAATTCTTTTATTGAATGCAGCAATATATAATTTATCTATGAAAGTCACGATCAAGCAGCTGGAGCACTTTGTGGCGGCCGCCATGACCGGCCAGGTGTCTCGGGCGGCCCAACGCTGCTACGTCAGCCAACCGTCGCTCACGACGTCGTTGAAGAATCTTGAGGCCCTCCTGGGCGTTCCGCTCTTCACGCGGCACGCCGCGGGCTTGAGACTGACATTGCAGGGGGAAGGATTTCTGCGCCATGCGGAACACGTGCTCGCATCGCTGGAAACGGCCATCGCCGAGACCAAGGATTCGATCTCCTCGCTCGAAGGCCGCGTGAAACTGGCCATCACGGATACGGTGTCGGAGTACGTGCTGCCCAAGATCATCGGGGCGATGCGCCGGCAACTGCCGCTCGTCTCGTTTGAACCCGTTGAACGCAACCGCCTTCAAATTGAAAACGGCATACGCAACGGGTCGTTCGACCTGGCCGTCGTCCTCGTTTCAAACCTGACTCCCACAGCGGACTTTCACCAGGAAAAACTGCTGAAATCCGAGCGCCGGCTATGGACGTCGCTGGATCATCCCCTTGCCGGCCGCCCGTCGGTAGCGTTGTCCGAACTGGCAGACCAGCCGTTCATCCTGCTGGACATGGACGAGCATGTGGCAACCGTCAATCGCTACTGGGGCGCCAGCAAACTCAAGCCCAACGTCATATTCCGTACCAAGTCGATCGAAGCGGTGCGCAGCCTGGTCGCGCAGAATGTCGGCGTCACGATTCTTTCCGACCTCGTTTTCAGGCCGTGGTCCCACGACGGGGGAAGAATACGCAGGACGGTGATGGCAGGATCCGTTCCGTCGATGGACCTGGGTCTCGTCCATCGACGCGACGCCGACCTGTCCAAGGCCGCCAGCGCCTGTGCACGCGTCTTGCGGTTGCTGGCAAAAAGCCTGTTGCGAGAATCGCATCTGCAGGTCGACGGCTCGTCCGACGCCGCGGCGGACTGATCCTGGCTCTTGGCTGCCCTTTTTTCGCTCGCTTTTCTGCCCGCTTTTCTGCCGGCTTTTCTGCGCATCCTTTCCTGCGCATCATCAAGGACCATTGTCAGGGCGAGCCGAGCCGGCGCGCGCCACGCCAGCCACCGGTCTGCCCTGTGGGCCGCGCAAACGCAAAAAAGCCGGCCCGCTTTCGCGATACCGGCTTTCAGCTAAAAGTGTCGGGAAACACTTTCAAGAATTCGACCACATCAAGTGGTCGGGGCGAGAGGATTCGAACCTCCGACTCCTGCGTCCCGAACGCAGTACTCTACCAGGCTGAGCTACGCCCCGAGTCTTACTACATCTAGTCTTTCGACTACTGACTTCGTTGCGCTCAGTGCAACCAAATCATTTTTCGCTTTCCACCAAAGGGCTTGGGGGGTCCAAGATCCTCGGGTTTTGGTGAACTTATTTCGCTGCCTTTCGGTTAGCGATCTCTATTCACCGCGAAAGCGCAGAATTCTAACAGAGAATTTAGAAAAGGGGAAACGGGGTAGTTCGACAGGGCTTCGCGGGCCCGGTCTGCCTCGGCCACGGCGGCCTGGCGGGCGTGGTCCAGCGCGTCGGTGGCCTGGATGGCGGCGGCCACGGCGGCGAAGTCGGCGTCGCCCGTCTTGATGGCGTCGCGGATCAATTGCTGCTGCTCGGGCGTACCCACTTCCATCACGCGGATCAGCGGCAGCGTGGGCTTGCCCTCGCGCAGATCGTCGCCCACGTTCTTGCCCAGCGCGGTGGCGTCGCCGCTGTAGTCCAGCACGTCGTCCACCAACTGGAAGGCCGTGCCCACATGGCGGCCGTAGGCGGCCGCGGCGGCTTCCTGCTCGGGCGTGGCGCCCGCCAGCACGGCGCCAACCTGGGCGGCGGCCTCGAACAGCTTGGCGGTCTTGTAGCGCACCACCTGCAGGTAGCGTTCCTGCGATACGTCCGGGTCGTGCACGTTCAAGAGCTGCAGCACCTCGCCCTCGGCGATCACCGTGGTGGCCTCGGACAGGATGCTCATGATGCGCATCGAGTCGGCCTCGACCATCATTTCGAACGAGCGGGAATAGAGATAGTCGCCCACCAGCACGCTGGCGGCGTTGCCGAACACTGCGTTGGCGGTGTCGCGGCCACGACGCAGGTCGGATTCGTCGACCACGTCGTCATGCAGCAGCGTGGCGGTATGGATGAATTCCACCACGGCGGCCAGCAACTGGTGATGCGTCCCTTCATAGCCCAGGGCGCGCGCCACCATCAGTACCATCGCCGGGCGCATGCGCTTGCCGCCCGCCCCGATGATGTAGTCGCCGATCGTACGGATCAGCACCACCTCGGAATTCAGCCGCTCGCGGATAACCGCATCGACGGCTTTCATATCGTCAGCTATGGGGGCAATGAGCGCGGGGAGATTCAAGACGTATCCGGAGTGTGAAACGAGCCGCGTGTAACAGCTCTTACCGCTGGGCCCGCCAGGAAGGCAGGGGGGATTCGACCAGCGATTATACGGGGTGTCACGAACCGTAGCCGGGCCGGGCGGCGCCCGGCGGCCAAGGTCCGGACGCCGCCCGGCCTCCCTCAGGAACAGGGATCAGACCCCGTTTTTCCCCGGCAGCCCCCCTCTTGCGCGGCGTCCGTACGACACCTAAACCCTTACCCTGCAAGCGCTTTTTGACTTTTCCCCAGCCCCACGCTAATATCCCGGATTCGGTCAGTGATGGCCGAATTACGTCGGTGAATTACGCACTTGTCTTGCGCGTCTATGCAGCCCGCCAGAACACCCAGGCCGGCAAGAATAGACAAAACCGCTTCAGGCAAGTACCGCCAGCCCAGCAGGGCCGGCTGCGAATAAGCCCATTTACCTATTTAAGGAATACCCCATGTACGCGGTCGTAAAAACCGGTGGCAAGCAGTACCGTGTTGCCATTGGCGAAAAACTCAAGATAGAACAGATACCGGCAGACATTGGGCAAGAAATCACCCTGGATCAAGTGCTGTCCGTGGGCGAAGGCGACCAACTCAAAGTTGGCACGCCCCTCGTCTCGGGCGCCGTGATCAAGGCAACGGTTCTTGCGCAAGGCCGCCACGACAAGGTCAAGATCTTCAAGATGCGCCGTCGCAAGCACTATCAGAAGCGTCAGGGCCACCGTCAGAACTACACCGAAATCCGCATCGAAGCCATCACGGCTTGAGAAGCGACTCGGTACCACATTAGCAGGAGCTAAAAATGGCACAGAAAAAGGGCGGCGGCTCTACGCGAAACGGACGCGACTCAGAATCGAAGCGTCTGGGCGTCAAGGCTTTCGGCGGTGAACTGATTCCCGCTGGTTCGATCATCGTGCGTCAGCGCGGTACCCGTTTCCACGCTGGCGTGAACGTCGGCATGGGCAAGGACCACACCCTGTTCGCGCTGATCGACGGCAAGGTTCAATTCGGCTTCAAGGGCGCGTTGAACAAGCAAACCGTTTCGATCGTCGCCGCCGAGTAATCGGCAATCGCGTCCGCGGCCTACGCGGCGGACGCAGCACGATCCGGCAAACGGCAAGGTCGCCCTGGCGACCTGCCCCACGCCAGAACGGCAAAAGCCCTGTCGCACGCGGCAGGGCTTTTTTCCTTCCAGGCCACCGCAACCGCGGCGCGGCCTCTTAATTCATACACGCGCAGACATCATGAAATTCGTAGACGAAGCCACCATTGAAGTCGTCGCCGGCAAAGGCGGCAATGGCGTGGCGAGCTTTCGCCGCGAAAAATTCATCCCCAAAGGCGGCCCGGACGGCGGCGACGGCGGACGCGGCGGCACGATTTACGCGGTCGCCGACCGCAACATCAACACGCTGATCGACTTCCGCTACGCGCGCCTGCACCGCGCCAAGGGCGGTGAAAACGGCCGCGGCTCGGACCAATATGGCGCCGCCGCCCCGGACATCACGCTGCGCGTGCCCGTCGGTACCGTCATCCACGACGCCGAAACCGGCGAAGTCCTGTTCGACCTGAACACGCACGACCAGAAAGTCGTGCTGGCCGCCGGCGGCCAGGGCGGCATGGGCAACATCCACTTCAAGTCCAGCCTGAACCGTGCGCCCCGCCAATGGACGCCCGGCAAGGAAGGCGAACATCGCTACCTGCGCATGGAACTGAAGGTGCTGGCGGACGTGGGCCTGCTGGGCCTGCCCAACGCTGGCAAGTCCACGCTGATCACGCGCATCTCGAATGCCAAGCCGAAGATCGCGGACTACCCCTTCACCACGCTGCACCCCAACCTGGGCGTCGTGCGCACGTCGCCGTCGCGCAGCTTCGTCGTGGCCGACATTCCCGGCCTGATCGAAGGCGCCTCCGAAGGCGCGGGCCTGGGCCACCTGTTCCTGCGCCACCTGGCGCGTACCCGTGTGCTGCTGCACCTGGTGGACGTATCCACCCCCGACCCGGACGCCGATCCGGTCGAGCAAGCGGTCAAGGACGCGCGCGCCATCGTCGAAGAGCTGCGCCGCTACGATCCGGAACTGGCCGAAAAGCCCCGCTGGCTGGTCCTGAACAAGCTGGACATGGTGCCGGACCCCGAAGACACCAAGCGCCGCTTCCTCGAACTCTACGACTGGAAGGGCCCCGTGTTCGCCATTTCGGGCCTGACGGGCGAAGGGACGCAGGACATGCTGTACGCACTGCAAGACTACCTGGACGCCGAGCGCGAAAAGGAACACGTGTCGCAAGACCAGGCCGACGGCACCTACGTGGCGCCGGACCCCCGCTTCGACGACAAGCGTTCCGATGCCGACAAGCCCGCGGCGCCGCGTGGCGGTGACGAATAAGCCATAATCGCAGTCCTTCCGATTACGTCTTTTCTCGCCGCAGCCGGGCCCCAACATGTCTGCTGAATCACCCGCCGTTTCCGTCGTCACCCACGCCCAGCGCCTGGTCGCCAAAGTCGGCTCGTCGCTGGTCACCAACGAAGGCCGCGGCCTGGACCGCGCCGCCGTCGCCCACTGGGCCGCGCAGATCGCTTCCCTGCACAAGCAGGGCAAGCAGATCGTGCTGGTTTCCAGCGGCGCCATCGCCGAAGGCATGGCGCGGCTGGGCTGGCGCAAGCGCCCGTCGGTCATGCACGAGCTGCAGGCCGCCGCGGCGGTCGGCCAGATGGGCCTGTGCCAGGCCTATGAAGCCGCCTTCGCCGAATACGGCCTGCGCACCGCGCAGATCCTGCTGACTCACGAAGACCTGGCCGACCGCCACCGCTACCTGAACGCGCGCAGCACCATCTTCGCGCTGCTGCGCCTGGGCGTAGTGCCCATCGTCAACGAGAACGACACGGTCGTCACCGATGAAATCCGCCTGGGCGACAACGACACGCTGGGCGCCCTGGTCACCAACCTGATCGAAGCCGACACGCTGATCATCCTGACGGACCAGCGCGGCCTGTACGACTCGGACCCCCGCAAGAATCCCGACGCCAAGTTCATGGCGCACGCCCAGGCCGGCGATGCGTCGCTGGAAGCCATGGCGGGCGGCGCCGGCAGCGGCATCGGCACCGGCGGCATGCTGACCAAGGTGCTGGCCGCCAAGCGCGCCGCGCACAGCGGCGCGCACACCATCATTGCCTCGGGCCGCGAACCCAATGTGTTGACCCGTCTGGCGCAAGGCGAATGCATCGGCAGCGAATTGCGTGCCGTGCTGCCCGTGTGGTCAGCCCGCAAGCAATGGCTGGCCGATCACCTGCGCTTGCGGGGCCGCGTGGTGCTGGACGACGGCGCCGTGCAAGCGCTGCTGCGCGAAGGCAAGAGCTTGCTGCCGATCGGCGTCGTCGAGGTCGAAGGCGAATTCGGCCGCGGCGACGTCGTCGCCTGCGTCGACAGCCAGGGCCGCGAATGTGCCCGCGGCCTGATCAACTATTCGTCGGCCGACACCCGCCGCATCCTGCGTCAGCCTTCATCGCAGATCGCCCGCATCCTGGGCAGCATGACCGACCCCGAGCTCATGCACCGCGACAACCTGGTCGTACTGTAGCCAGCCGCCGCGCAGGCTGGCTTGCGCCGGCCTGCGGGCCTCTGCTACCCCGGCCCTGCCGCAGCGTGCGGCAGCAGCATGTAGCCCCACCCGCGCACCGCCAGCACCGGCAATTCGAAATTGCGCCGCCGCGCCTTGGTGCGCAAGCGTGACACCAGCACGTCCACCCGCCGCGCACCGTCCTGGGGATCCCGCGCCGCATCGGGAAAAAACCCTTCGCGCGGCAAGCACTGCCCCGGTGCGCTCAACAGGCTGACAAAAAAAGCACGCTCGGTGTGCGTCAGTGGCAGGCGTTCGCCGCCCGGCCCCGCGAGCATGCGGCCTCGTGCATCGACACGCCACCGCGGCCGCAAGGCAAGCGCTGGACGACCGCCGCGAATCAAGTTGCGCAGCACCGCATCCCATTCTTCGTCCGTCGCATTGGGCGGCACGCACGCGTGCGCGCCGGCGTCCAGCGCGGCAATCCGCGCCCGCGGACAGTCCGAAGACGGCTGCCAGACCACCCGCGTGGCAGGCGCCGCAAGGCGCAGCGAAAGGATCAGTGCCGACAGGCCCTGCCCTGCGCCAAACAGCACAATCGCGTCAGCCGACTCGTCGTCCAGACGCGCCAACAGATGATCCGGCGACTCGCACAGGCTGACCCGCCAGCGGAATTGGCGTAAGGTAAGCACGAACTTATTGCACGCTATTCCATCAAGTTGCACGACGAGGACGTGACCTACTTCCTGCATGCGATCGTCTCCCCCAACGTATCACGTAAGTAATATTTATAGCTACCAAAGTGCCGAAGGCGCAAGCTTCAATCGACGCGTGAAAACATTTTCAGACCGACTGAAGCACGCCCGTCTTTTGCGTGGCCACACGCAAAAGACCGTCGCACGCCTGGCGCGCCTCTCGCAAAGCGCGATTGGCAGCTATGAAAGCGGGCTGCGTCATTCCAGCCGTTCACTGCGCAAGCTGGCCCAGGTTCTCAAGGTCGAGCTCGAATGGCTTGAAACCGGCAAAGGCCCCATGGAGTTGCCCATGGAAGGCTACGATCTCAGCGATACGCTGCCGCCGTCCACCGGCGTGTCCGAATCGTTGCCGCGCCCGGCCGCCCGTCGCCCTCGTCCGCAGGCGCCCTGGCCTTTCCCCAACATCGCTCCCGCGCAGTTCGACACACTGACCCCGGACGACAGGGCCATGCTCGAAGCCCTGACGCAGACCTTCATTGAAACGGTGCAAGCGCGCCGTGGCATCAAGCCGCGCGGCCGCAAGATCAGTTGATGCCCTCGGGCGAATACCCGGCCGCATGAAAAAAGCCCGGCATTGCCGGGCTTCTTGTTTGCGCGCGCCTGGGATCAGGGCTTGGCGGGTGCGGGTGCCGGCGCAGCGCCAGCAGCCGGCGCGCTCTCGCCACGGATCTTCGCGGCGATGTCGGACGCGGCCTGCGCCGAAGGCACGCCAAAGGCCAGCACGCCGCGGTTCAGGGGCTCGCCGATACGGGGCGCAGCGATCAGCTCGCGATCGATCACCAGCGCCAGCATGTTGCCGACGTTCTGGGTGCTGACTTCGGTGAGCTTACGGGTGCCGGCGTCCGAGAAGCGCAGGCCGACGAAGTTGGCGCCTTGACGGTCGACCAGGGCCGCGGCTTCGGTCAGGTCAGCGCGGGTCAACACCGGTTGCTGTTGCAGATAGATCTTGCCGTCAGGCAGGTTCAGTTCAACCAGGCCGGCGCCCGGCTGGCTCTGCGCCACGTAGAACTCGACGATCGACGCGGTCGCCGGTTGCTGGGCGGAAGGCTGCTGCTGGCCCGCCGTGTCGGGCGTGGCGGCGGCGCCGGATTTGGTCGGGGCGGTCTTGCAACCTGCAAGCGCAAGGGTCATGACGACCAGTGCAGGCGCCAATTTGCGTAGGGTCAGTTGCATGCTCGATTCCTTCTTAAGTGGACTGGAGCCGAAGGACTGACCCCCGGCTGACGGGAAAAAGTGTACAGAACATGTATGGCAGTGTCTCCGCAGACTGATTCCAAATGTAAACCGGTACTACGGCCAGCGCCATGACACGCACCTGCTTCGCGTCCTGCGCCTGTACTCGGGCCTGCGCCGGAAGGCCCGGCGCTTGGCGCCTGCCGGCCACGCCCGCCTTACCGCGATGCAGCATCGCTCTCCATTCGCCTGCGGCCCTGGCAGGCTCTATACTTCGCTTTCGCGCAGGGGTACTCGTCGCGCCTTGATGGTCCGACGTGTTGAGAGAGTCCCTTCGTACCAGTACGGATAATGCCGATGCTGGGAGCCGTATTCCCGCCATGCCCGCATGGCGGGAGTCCATTCCCGATCGGCTCCAAACCATTCGCTTGGAGCTTTCCATGAACGCCAATCCCAAATTCCTGGCCGCCACCGCCGAAGTCGACGCGGCCGCGGTCGCCCCCTTGCCCAAATCCCGCCGGGTCTACGAAGTCGGTTCCCGCCCCGACATCCGCGTGCCCTTTCGCGAGATCGAGCAAGACGACACCCCCACCATGTTCGGCGGTGAAAAGAACCCACCGCTGACGGTCTACGATTGCAGCGGCCCCTACACCGACCCCGACGTCAAGATCGACATCCGCCGCGGCCTGCCCGAACTGCGCCGCGCCTCGATCGAGGAGCGCGGCGACACGGAAGTGCTGTCCGGCCCCACCAGCGACTACGGCAAGGAACGCCTGACCGATCCCAAGCTGACGGCCATGCGCTTTGACCTGCAACGCCCGCCCCGCCGCGCGGTGGCCGGCGCCAACGTCTCGCAGATGCACTACGCCCGCCGCGGCATCATCACGCCGGAAATGGAATACGTGGCGATCCGCGAAAGCCTGCGCCGCGAACACTATCTGCAAACGCTGCGCGACAGCGGCCCGGACGGCGAAAAGATGGTCAAGCGCCTGCTGCGCCAGCATCCCGGCCAATCGTTCGGCGCCGCCATCCCCGCCGCGATCACCCCGGAATTCGTGCGCGACGAGATCGCCCGCGGCCGCGCGATCATCCCGGCGAACATCAACCATCCCGAAGTCGAGCCGATGGCCATCGGCCGCAACTTCCTGGTGAAGATCAACGCCAACATCGGCAACTCGGCCGTCAGCTCCGGCATCGGCGAAGAAGTCGAAAAGATGACCTGGGCGATCCGCTGGGGCGGCGACACCGTGATGGACCTGTCCACGGGCAAGCACATCCACGAAACCCGCGAATGGATCATCCGCAACTCGCCGGTGCCGATCGGCACGGTGCCGATCTACCAGGCGCTGGAAAAGGTCGACGGCAAGGCCGAAGAACTCACTTGGGAAATCTTCCGCGACACGCTGATCGAACAAGCCGAGCAAGGCGTGGACTACTTCACGATCCACGCGGGCGTGCGCCTGCCTTTCATCCCCATGACGGCCGACCGCATGACCGGCATCGTCTCGCGCGGCGGTTCGATCATGGCCAAGTGGTGTCTGGCGCACCACAAGGAAAGCTTCCTCTACGAACGTTTCGAGGAAATCTGCGAAATCATGAAGGCCTACGACGTCAGCTTCTCGCTCGGCGACGGCCTGCGCCCGGGTTCGGGCTACGACGCAAACGACGAAGCCCAGTTCGCTGAACTGAAGACCCTGGGCGAACTGACGCAAGTGGCCTGGAAGCACGACGTGCAGGTGATGATCGAAGGCCCCGGCCACGTGCCGATGCAGATGATCAAGGAAAACATGGAGCTGCAGCTGGAACACTGCCACGAGGCGCCGTTCTACACGCTGGGCCCCCTGACGACGGACATCGCCCCGGGCTACGACCACATCACCTCGGGGATCGGCGCGGCACTGATCGGCTGGTACGGCACGGCCATGCTCTGTTATGTGACGCCCAAGGAACACCTGGGCCTGCCGAACAAGAAGGACGTGAAGGACGGCATCATCACGTACAAGATCGCCGCCCACGCCGCCGACCTGGCCAAGGGCCACCCCGGCGCGGCCATCCGCGACAACGCCCTGTCCAAGGCACGCTTCGAATTCCGCTGGGACGACCAGTTCAACCTGGGCCTGGACCCGGACACGGCCAAGGAATTCCACGACGAGACGCTGCCCAAGGACTCGATGAAGGTGGCCCACTTCTGCTCGATGTGCGGCCCGCACTTCTGCAGCATGAAGATCACGCAAGACGTCCGTGATTATGCGGCTGCCCAGGGTGTCAGCGAGAAGGATGCGCTGCAAAAGGGAATGCAGGAAAAATCAATCGAGTTCGTTAAGAAAGGGGCCGAGGTTTATCATCGGCAGTGATTGCTGATTCGGTTTCTTTTCTGAATTGATTGGTCTTAGAAGTGCGTGCGGTTGAGTTCTTGAGCCGCGCGTGACGGGGCAGGCGGGTGAGGGCGGGGCTACGATTGCGGTCCGGAGCCTTCGCTCCGGACTGCCCCGTCCTCATCGTCGTCCAGGCCTTCG
>PJUB01000186.1_pt1 | contig 39180 bp, 39 predicted proteins | sample 1512141 | NCBI WGS metagenome assembly PJUB01 (sample SAMN08177677, study PRJNA422409) | Soil metagenome, whole genome shotgun sequencing project. | isolation source: Soil enriched on filter paper: alkali lignin treatment | place: USA: Madison | collected 2015-01-15 | reverse complement strand
GTTGGCGGAAGCCGAGCAGTTCGACCAGACGGCGCCGGTCACCGACGCGGTCGGCTCGGGCTACGCGCCGTGGCTGTATTACAAAGGCCAGGCCACCCGCAACCCCAACGACCTGAAGCTGGCCAGCGCCCAGACCGTGGCGTCCGCGCGGCTGCTGGCCGACGACACCGTGGCCGCCCAGCAGCAACAGGAAGACATGGTCGCCAACGCGCCCAACAATTCCACGCTGCGCGCCGACCTGGCGTCCACCTACCGCAAGCGCGACTGGCCGCGCGCATCCGAACGTGCACTGAAGCTGGCCGAAACGCTGGCGCCGCGCGCGCTGTCCGTCGAGAACGGCCAGGGCTTCACCGCCATGGATCTGCAGGAATGGCGCCAGGCCGAGGCCCTGTCGGCGGATACGCTGGCGCGCGCCCCCGAAGACCTGACCAGCCGCCGCCTGGCGCGCGAATGGGAAGTGCACAACAAGGCCGAACTGCGCATCGAGGGCTACCGCGGCCTGGCGTCCGACAGCCCGGTAAATGGCAATGGCGATTTCGGCATCGACGCGGTGCTGTACACGCCGCCCATCGACTACAACTGGCGCGCGTTCGGCGGCGGCGGTTACGCCACCGGCAATTTCGAGGAAGGCCGCGGCCACTACCGCTGGCTGCGCACCGGCGTGGAGTGGCGCGGCCGCGACCTGACCGTGGAAGGCGAAGTCTCGACCCACAGCTACGGCCACGGCGTCAAACCCGGCGTGCGCCTGTCGGCCGCATACGACCTGGACGACCACTGGCAGGTGGGCGGTGGCGGCGAAATCATGTCGCGCGAGACGCCGCTGCGCGCCCTGACCAACGACATCTCGTCCAACCGGTTGAACGGCTTTGTGCGCTGGCGCGCCAACGAACGGCGCGAATGGACGCTGTCGCTGGCGCCGTCGCGCTTTTCCGACGGCAATCAGCGCTGGGAACTGGGCCTGGCCGGCCGCGAACGCGTCTACACCGCGCCGCACCTGAAGGCCGACCTGACGCTGGACCTGTCGACCCAGCGCAACAACCGCGACGACGCGCCCTACTTCAATCCCCGCTCGGACCTGATGCTGTTGCCCGGCGCACGCGTCACGCACACGCTGTACCGGCGCTACGAAACCGCGTGGGAACAGATCGGCACGCTCGGCGCAGGCACCTATACCCAGCAGGGCTACGGCACCGGCGGCGTCATCGCCCTGGGCTACGGCCAGCGCTACCGCGCCAACGACGTGCTGGACATGGGCGCCATGGTCACCGGCATCAGCCGCCCGTACGACGGCCAGCGCGAGCGCGAACTGCGCATCACGTTCGACCTTGCCTATCGCTTCTGAGACCGACATGCTGCTCAAGCTACCCACCCGCATTTTCCTGGCAGCCTTGCTGCTGGGGCTCATCCTGGTGCTGACCGCCTGCGCCAAGGACATTCCCGTCTACACGCCGCCGTCCGCGCGCCCCGTGGCCGCCGCGGAACAACCGTGGCAGCCCGGCCACTTCCTGGCGCTGGCCTATCACGACGTCGAAGACGAAGACCCCGACCAGGGCTTTCTCAGCGTGCGCACCGACCGGTTGGTCGACCAACTGGCCTGGCTGCGCGAGAACGGCTACCAGGCCGTCTCCGTCGACCAGATCCTGGCCGCGCGGCAAGGCGGTGCGCCGCTGCCCGAGCGCGCCGTGCTGCTGTCGTTCGACGACGGTTACCGCAGCTTCTACACCCGCGTCCTGCCGATCCTGAAGGCCTACCGCTGGCCCGCCCTGCTGGCGCCCGTGGGCACGTGGATGGACACGCCCGCCGACAAGCCCGTGGACTTCGGCGGCAGCCCCGAGCCGCGCGGCCGCTTCCTGAACTGGAAAGAGATCCGCGAAATCTCGCAATCAGGCCTGGTCGAAATCGCCGCGCATACCAATGCCTCGCACTACGGCGCGCTGGCCAACCCGCAAGGCAATACCGAACCCGCCGCCGCCATCCGTGCCTTTGACGCCGCCACGCGCCAGTACGAAACCGAGGCGCAGTTCAACGCCCGCATGGGCGCCGACGTGGCCGCCATCAGCCGCAAGATCGAGCGTGTCACCGGCAAGGCCCCGCGCGTCTGGGTCTGGCCCTACGGCGCCGAAGGCGGCAGCACGCTGCGCATCACCGCCGAGCACGGCTACCAGCTGGCGCTGACCCTGGAAGACGGCCCCGGCCGGCTCGACCGCCTGATGTCCACGCCCCGCATGCTGCTGGCCAGCGACCCGGCGCTCAAGCCCTTCGCCAACAGCATCGTGGGCATGGAAGCCACGCCCTTCATGCGCGTGGCCCATGTGGACCTGGACTACGTCTACGACCCCGACCCGGCCCAGACCGACCGCAACCTGGGCGAACTGGTGCAGCGCATCCTGGACATGCAGATCAACACCGTGTTCCTGCAGGCCTATTCGGACCCCACCGGCGACGGCCTGGTGCGTTCGGTGTACTTCCCCAACCGCTGGCTGCCGGTGCGCGCCGACCTGTTCAACCGCGCCGCCTGGCAGTTGCACAATCGCGCCAACGTGATGGTCTACGCCTGGATGCCGGTGCTGGCCTACGACCTGGACCCGGCCATCGCGCGGGTCACGCGCTGGCACCCGGACTCGCCGCAGGCCGCGCCCCAACCCGACCCCGACCAGTACCGCCGCCTGTCGCCGTTCGACGCCACTGCCCGGGCCCGCATCGGCGACCTGTACGAAGACCTGGCGCGCCACGCCATCTTCGACGGCATCCTGTTCCACGACGACGCGGTGCTGTCCGACTTCGAAGACGCCAGCCCCGGCGCGTTGGCCGCCTACCGTGCCGCCGGCTTGCCGGGCGACATCGCGCAACTGCGCGCCGACCCCGCCACGATGCAGCGCTGGACCCGCGTGAAGAGCCGCGCGTTGATCGACTTCACCGCCGAGCTGACCGCCAAGGTGCGCGCCGTGCGCGGCCCGCAGATCAAGACCGCGCGCAATATCTTCGCCATGCCGATCCTGGATCCGCAATCCGAGACCTGGTTCGCGCAGAACCTGGACGATTTCCTGGGCGCCTACGACTGGACCGCGCCCATGGCCATGCCGCTGATGGAAAACGTGCCCCAAGGCCAGGAAAACGCCTGGCTCGACCAGCTGGTCGACCAGGTGGCCAAACGCCCCGGCGGCCTGGACCGCACCGTCTTCGAACTGCAGGCGCGCGACTGGCGCACCGGCCCCGGCCGGCCCGAGGCCACGCCGGTCGACACCGCGGTGCTGGCCGGCTGGATGCAGCGCCTGCAACTGCGCGGCGCCCGCAGCTTCGGCTACTACCCCGACGACTTCTCGCAAGACCAGCCCCGGCTGCAAGGCATCCGGCCCGCCATCTCTGAAGCGTGGTACCCCATCCGATGATCGACCGACTGATCGCCCTGATTATTCTGCTGGCGGTGCTTGGCGCGCCGTTCGGCTTCACCATGATGCTGACCGGCCAGGCGCTGCTGGGCTTCGTCTTCTTCTATCCGCTGTTCATGTCCGGCATGTGGATGGCCGGCGGCCTGTACTTCTGGTGGCACTGGGAACGCCGCTGGGACTGGGGCCCTGGCCGCCCGCCGCCCGTGCTGGCCGGCAACCCGCTGATCTCCATCCTGGTGCCCTGCTACAACGAGGCCGACAACGGCGAAGAGACCCTGCTGGCCGCGCTGGGCCAGCACTACCCCAACCTCGAAGTCATCGCCATCAACGACGGCTCCAGCGATGGCACCGGCGCCCTGCTCGACCGCCTGGCCGCGCAGCATCCGCGCCTGCGGGTCGTGCACCTGGCGCAGAACCAGGGCAAGGCCATGGCGCTGCGCATGGGCGCCCTGGCCGCGCGCAGCGAATACCTGGTGTGCATCGACGGCGACGCGGTGCTGGACCCGGATGCGGCCGCCTACCTGGTGGCGCCGCTGATCGACAACCCGCGGGTGGGCGCCGTCACCGGCAACCCGCGCATCCGCACCCGCTCGACCCTGATCGGCCGGATCCAGGTGGGCGAGTTCTCGTCCATCATCGGGCTGATCAAGCGCACCCAGCGCGTCTATGGCCAGGTCTTCACGGTATCCGGCGTGGTCGCGGCCTTTCGCCGCGCCGCGCTTGACCGGGTGGGCTACTGGAGCCTGGACATGATCACCGAAGACATCGACATCAGCTGGAAGCTGCAACGCGACCACTGGTCGGTCTTCTACGAGCCGCGCGGCCTGTGCTGGATCCTCATGCCGGAAACGCTGCGCGGGCTGTGGAAGCAGCGCCTGCGCTGGGCCCAGGGCGGCGCCGAGGTGTTCCTGAAAAACCTGCGGTCGATCTGGACCTGGCGCCACCGCCGCCTGTGGCCGCTGATGCTGGAATTCTGCCTGTCCACCGCCTGGGCCTTCGCGTTCGGCATCTCGGTGCTGCTGTGGCTGGTCAGCCAGGTCGTGACCCTGCCGCACAACATGCACATCGCCAGCCTGATGCCGCCCGCCTTCACCGGCATGATGCTGGCCGTGGTCTGCCTGCTGCAGTTCGCCATCAGCATCCTCATCGACCGCCGCTACGAGCCCGGCCTGTGGCGCGCGCTGTACTGGGTCATCTGGTATCCGCTGGCCTACTGGATGGTCAGCCTGTTCACGACCCTGGTCAGTTTCCCCAAAGTCATGCTGCGCAAGCAGGCCCGGCGCGCCCGCTGGACCAGCCCCGACCGCGGCATCAAATCTCCGGACGCCTCATGATCATCACCACGCAACGCTCGCGCGCGGGCTACCTGTTCGATCTGCTGCTGACCGCGGTGGGCTGGTTCGCCTTCGTCTATCTGTTCGGCTCGGGCATCGCGGCCATCCTGCGCGGCGCCGCCGGCGGCCCGCAGCTGCCGCTATGGCCGACCTTCCTGCCCACGCTGCACACGCTGGGCAGCTACGCCCTGCTGGCGCTGGCCAACGCCGCCGTGCTGGTGGCCTGGGCGGTCTACAACCACCTGCGCTTTCGCGGCAAGGACCGCCGCCAGCCCATCGATGCGTTGGGCGACCATCAACTGGCCTTGAGCTTCGCGGTGACGCCGCAGCAGCTTGCGCAACTGCGCGGCGCCCGCGTCGCCGTCATCCACCACAGCGGCGACGGCGAAATCCAGGACATCGAAACGGCCCGGCCGCGGTTGGCGGCGGTGGCGGGCGGCGCGGCCTGAGCGGGGCTCGCGGTCGGCGCCGCCTCGCCCAAGCCCGTCGCGTGGCGCCGGCCCCGCCCCGCCGTCGCAGCGATCAGGCCCGCTTGCGCGCCACGTTGGGCAGCAGCACCGCCACCACGCCCAACAGCGGCAGGTACGCACACACCTGGTACACATAGCCGATGCTGGTCGCGTCGGCCAGCTTGCCCAGCGCCGCGGCGCCCAGGCCGCCCATGCCGAACGCGAATCCGAAGAACAGGCCGGCAATCATGCCGACCTTGCCCGGCACCAGCTCCTGCGCATACACCACGATGGCCGAGAACGCCGACGCCAGCACCATGCCGATGATCACTACCAGCACGCCGGTCCAGAACAGGTTGGCGTAAGGCAGCATCAGCGTGAACGGCGCCACGCCCAGGATCGACACCCAGATCACGATCTTGCGGCCGATGCGGTCGCCCACCGGCCCGCCCACCACCGTGCCCACCGCCACCGCGGCCAGGAACAGGAACAGGTACAGCTGCGCCTCGCGCACCGACAGGGCGAACTTGTCGATCAGGTAGAACGTGAAATAGCTGTTCAGGCTGGCCAGGTAGAAGTACTTGGAGAACACCAGCAGCCCCAGCACGCCCAGCGCGCCCAGCACCTGGTTGCGCGTCAAGCCGTTGTCCGCGCCTTCGCGCTTGGCACGCGGTTTGCCGCGCGCGCGGTTGGCGCTGTACCAGCGGCCGATGCCGGTCAGCACCACGATGCCGAACAGCGCGGCCAGCGAAAACCAGGCCACGCTGCCCTGGCCATGCGGAATGATGAACAGCGCCGCCAGCAGCGGCCCCAGGGCCGAGCCGACGTTGCCGCCCACCTGGAAGAGCGATTGCGCCAGGCCGTGGCGCCCGCCCGAGGCCATGCGCGCCACCCGCGACGACTCGGGATGGAACACCGACGAACCCGTGCCCACCAGCACGGCCGCCACCAGCAGCCAGCCGAACGAGGGCGCCACCGACAGCAGCAACAAGCCCACCAGCGTGAAGCCCATGCCCACCGGCAGCGAATACGGCTTGGGATGGCGGTCGGTGTAGAAGCCGATGAAGGGCTGCAGCAGCGACGCCGCCAATTGGTACACCAGCGTGATCAGCCCGATCTGCGCAAACGACAGGCTGAACGAGTCCTTCAGCATCGGGTAGATGGCCAACAGGATCGACTGGATCATGTCGTTCATCAGGTGGGCCACGCTGATCGCGCCCAGCACCTTGAAGGCGGTGGACGGATCGGACACGGCTGAGGTCGGCGTGACCGCCGGGGCGGACAAGTCCGGCAGGTCGGCGGCGGGATTCTGGGCGGAATTCATGGCGGTGGCGGGATCAGAAAAAAGGGGCCATGCGCCGGCAATACGCCGGGCGCCATGGGCTGCCGAGGCGACCAGCCGCCTCGCACTGGCCTAGTGTAGGAACGTCGCCACGGCCTTGCCTGCCAATTTTCGTCGAGAAAGTGACAAAATAGCGCCATCCCTACCTATATTCCGGCCTCATCCCGTTTCCGGAAGTGACACCATGCCGACCCGGCCCAGCCGCCCCGACCCCGCCCGCAGCGTCAACGCGCAGGACTACCAGGACCGCCCGCGCAGCGTCACCGCCATGGCCAAGGAATTTGCGGCCGGCGCCCGCACCGGCGCCCACTCGCACCCGCGCGCCCAGCTCATCTACGCGGTCCAGGGCGTCATGCGCGTCACCACCCCCAGCGGCTTCTGGGCCCTGCCGCCCCTGCGCGCGCTGTGGGTGCCGGCGGGCGTGCCGCATGGGGTCGACATGATCGGCGCGGTCTCGATGCGCTCGCTCTACATCCAGCCCGACGCCGCCCATACCTATTGGCCGCAGTGCCAGGTCATCGAGGTCAGCGGCCTCTTGCGCGAACTGATCCTGGCCCTGACAGCCGAGCCCATCGACTACCCGCTGGGCGGCCGGGCCGAGCAGGTCGCCGCGCTGATCCTGTCCGAACTGGCCGCCGCCCGCGTCGTACCCATCCAGATCCCCTGGCCGCGCGACCGGCGCCTGCAGACCATCTGCGAGGCCATCCTGGACCAGCCCGGCCTGCAACGCGGCATCGAAGACTGGGGCAGCGAAGTCGGCGCCAGCGCGCGCACCCTGATCCGCTTGTTCCAGGCTGAATTAGGACTGAATTACCGCCAGTGGGTGCAGCAGGTGCGCTTGGCCGACGCCGTCTGCCGGTTATCGTTAGGGGTGCCCGTGGCACGTATCGCGGCCGATCTCGGCTACCGCAGCCCCAGTGCGTTCAGCGCCATGTTCCACCGCGCGCTGGGCGCGCCGCCGCAGCGCTACCTGCAAAACGCCGCATGACATCTGCAACCGGCCTTGCCGTTTGTCACGGCGCGCAATACATTTCACGGCGCGCTTGTGCAGCGCCGCAGCGTGAAACCCACGCAGCGCGTATGCTCAACCCCGTCCCTATATCCTTTACCCGTCGTGCGGACCATCCCGCCGGGCAAGTTTGGTTACTGAAACCTTCCGGTGCGGTCGCCGGTCTATGAAGGTTCTGCCCTAGAATCGCCAGCAATGAGCACCCCCCAGCAATCCTCCGCCACCCCGGGCGGCAAATCGGGCTTCCCCTGGAAACGACTCCTCATCAAGGCGGGCGTCGCCGTCGCCGGCCTCGGTGTCTGCGGCGCGGTGCTCGTTGGCCTGGCGCTGGCCCTGGCCTGGCCCAGCCTGCCCGACCTGCACGCCATGACCGACTACCGGCCGCGGGTGCCGCTGCGCATCTACACGGCCGACAAGGTCCTCATCGGCGAATACGGCGAAGAACACCGCAACGTGCTGCGCTTCGATGAAATTCCGCCGGTCATGCGCCAGGCGGTGCTGGCCGCCGAAGACGACCGCTTCTACCAGCACGGCGGGGTCGACTGGATGGGCATGGTGCGCGCCGTGCTCGTCAACCTGGTCAAGCAATCCAAGACCCAGGGCGGCAGCACCATCACCATGCAGGTGGCGCGCAACTTCTACCTGTCGTCCGAAAAAACGTATTCGCGCAAGTTCTACGAACTGCTGCTGACCTACAAGATCGAATCCGAGCTCACCAAGGACCAGATCCTCGAGCTCTACATGAACCAGATCTACCTGGGGCACCGCGCCTACGGCTTTGCTGCCGCCTCGCGCACCTACCTGGGCAAGCCGCTGGCCGAAGTCACCCCCGCCGAAGCCGCGATGCTGGCCGGCATTCCCAAGGCGCCGTCGCGCTTTAACCCCATCACCAATTTCCCGCGCGCCGAAATCCGCCAGCACTACGTGCTGGGCCGCATGAAGACGCTGGGCTACCTCACGCCCGAGCAGGCCGACGAAGCCCTCAAGCAGCACATCACCATTCGCGGCGCCGACGGCTCCAGCACGCGCGGCTTCGCCATCCACGGCGACTACCCCGCCGAACTGGCGCGCCAGCTGATGTACGGCGTCTTCCAGGAACAGACCTACTCCAAGGGCATCGACGTCTACACCACCATCGATTCCAAGTCCCAGGAAGCCGCCTACCGCGCCGTGCGCGACGGCGTGCTGGACTACACCCGCCGCGCCGTCTACCCCGGCCCCGAAGACCAGATCGAGCTGCCCGACGGCGTTGAAAAAGACCCGGCGGCGCTGGACGACATCCTGGACGGCGTGCAGGAAAAAACGCCCGACAGCGAAGACCTGCTCGCCGCCGTGGTGCTGGCCGCCAGCCCCCAGGAAGTCACCGTGGCGCGCAGCGCGCGCGACATCATCACCATTTCCGACAAGAAGGCGCTGGCCGTGGTGGCGCGCGCCCTGAACCCCAAGGCCAGCGACAGCCAGCGCATCAGCCGCGGCTCGGTGGTCTACATCCACAAAAACGGCGACAGCTGGGAAATCATCAACATGCCCGCGCTGCAGGCCGCGCTGGTGTCGATGGCCCCGCAAGACGGCGCCATCCGCGCCATGATCGGCGGCTTCGACTACAACCGCGGCACCTTCAACCGCGTCACGCAGGCCTGGCGCCAGCCCGGTTCCAACATCAAGCCCTTCGTCTACGCCGCCGCGCTCGAACGCGGCCTGACGCCGGCCACCCAGATTTCGGACCAGCCCTTCATGCTGACCGCCGCCCAGACCGGCTCTAAAGACTGGCAGCCCAAGAACGACGGCAACCGCTACGAGCCCATGCTGACGCTGCGCCAGGGCCTGTACAAGTCCAAGAACATGGTCACCATCCGCATCCTGCAGGCCATCTCGCCGCAGTACGCGCAGGACTACCTGACCCGCTTCGGCTTCGACAAGGCCCGCTGGCCGGCCGTGCTGCCGCTGGGCCTGGGCGCCGGCGGCGCCACGCCGCTGCAGGTGGTCAACGGCTACAGCGTCTTCGCCAACGGTGGCTACCGCGTCACGCCCTACCTGGTGGACCGCGTCACCGACCGCTCGGGCAACGTGCTGATGCAGGCCCAGCCCGTGGTGGCCGGCGACGCCGCCGCGCGCGCCATCGACCCGCGCACCGCCTGGGTCATGGACGACATCCTGCGCGGCGTCACCACCAGCGGCACCGCCGCGCGCGCACACCAGGTGCTCAAGCGCAACGACGTCGGCGGCAAGACCGGCACCACCAACGAGGCCGTCGACGTCTGGTTCTCGGGCTTCACGCCCACCCTGGCCACCACGGTCTGGATGGGCTTTGACCAGCCCAAGTCGCTGGGCACCAACGAATTCGGCAGCGGCCTGGCCCTGACCACCTGGCTCGACTACATGCAGCCGGTGCTCAAGGGCGTGCCCGAAGCCAAGCCCGCCCCCCGGCCCGACGGCCTCCTGGTCGACAACGGCGAATACTATTTCTCGGAATTCCCGCCGGGCCAGGCCGTGGCCTCGCTGGACCTGTCCAGCGGCGATGCCCTGACCGACTTCCTGAACAACAACCGCTCGACCGACGGCGTGGACAACTCGGTCAAGCCGCTGCCGGTGCCGGGCGCCGCCGCGCCGCCGACGCAGGCGCCGCAGGGGCAGCCGTTGCAAGCCCAGCCGTTGCAGGTCCCGAATACCGGCGCCCCGCAGCAAGCGCCCGTAGCCCAGCCCATTCCGGTGCCGGCGGCCGGCGGCGGCGTACTCAACAACGGCGGCAGCAACAGCGGCAATGCACCCATTCCGCCGATCCCGGTGCCGCGCGTGGACGCAGGCGCCGATGGCGTGCGCACCAGCGCGGTCAATGGCAGCGGCCCGCTGGCCGCCCGCCCGCTGTAAGCCGCTTTTTTCCCACCATCGTCATCCGTCGGCGCGCCATCGCGCGCCGACTCACGCCAGCGGCATTCCGTGCCCGCGGCGCCCAGGCGGCGCCGCTCCCCGACGTCAATCCTCGGTTTCCGCCAGTTCGGTCACCACCGCGCGCGGCCAGGCCGCCAGCGATTCCAGCTCCAGGAAGGTGAAGTAGCCGCCGCGCCAGCCCTCGGTATCGATGTGGTACACGTTGCCCAGCGCCAGCGGCTCGGCAACCGGGGTATGCCCCGCCACCACCGCGCGCACGCCCAGGATGCCGGTGCGATCCATTTGCCGCAGCCGCTCGCGCGACCACTGGCAGGCGGCGCTGGTGCGCTTGTAGCGATCTTGCAGGGCCGCTTCCAGCCGCGGCCAGAACAGCACCGGGCAATCCGCGTGCAGCAGCCCCACGGGGCCCGACGAGGTTTCCACTTCGATCGCAATCGGCAGCTGGTCGAAGGCCTCGGCAAAGACCTGCTGGCGTTCGGGCGGCAGGTCCAGGAACCAGCCGCCACCGTAGCTGCGCCAGTTGTCCACGTCGACCTGTTTCGTGCGGATGTGCCGCACCGCGTAGTCTTCGTGGTTGCCCTGCACCGCGTAGAACCAGGGCTGCGCCAGCCAGGCCAGCACGGTTTCGCACTCCGGGCCGCGGTCGACCAGGTCGCCTACGGAAAACAGGCGGTCGCGGGCGGGGTCGAACCCCAGTTGGTCCAGGCCCTGCTGCAGGCGGGTAAAACAGCCGTGCACGTCGCCCACCGCGAAGTCACGGCCCACCGCGTTGCGCGGCACTTTCAGAAAACGTTGCTGCATGATGATCCAGCTTGCCCGATCGGGCCCAAGCCTCTTTTTTAACCCGCTTTGAATGCGTCCCTTATTAATGACCCCATTCGCTTCGTCGTGCAAATTCCGTTACGAGAATAGCTATTATTCGTGATAATGTTCCGACTTTCACCCACCCTACCTTGAACGGGGCCGCGCATGCCGCCCCCGCCGTCGCCATGACTGCCGCCTCCACCATCAAGACCTGGTACCTGGTTCATAAATGGACCAGCCTGGTCTGCACGATCTTCCTGCTCATCATCTGTCTTACCGGGTTGCCGCTGGTGTTCCACCACGAGATCGAGCACTGGCTCGACGACGCCAAGCCCCTGTCCGACGTGCCCGCCTCGACCCCGCCCGCCAACCTGGACAAGCTGGTGGAAAACGCCAAGGCCATGTACCCGGGCGAAGTCGTCGACTACCTCTTCTTCGACCCCGACGAGCCCCAGGTCTACGTCGGCATGGCCAAGAAGCCCGGCGACGGCCAGGTGTCCGGCCACGCGGTGCGCATGGACGGCCGCACAGGCGACGTCCTGCTCGACGGCCCGCTCTACACCGAAGACAAATTCTCGTTCATGGGCATCATGCTGGCCCTGCACGTCGACCTGTTCGCCGGCCTGCCCGGCGAACTGTTCCTGGGCTTCATGGGCCTGTTGTTCTGCGTCGCCATCGTCTCCGGCGTGGTGCTGTACGGCCCGTTCATGAAAAAGCTGGAATTCGGCACCGTGCGCGCCGGCCGCTCCACCCGCCTGAAGTGGCTGGACCTGCACAACCTGCTGGGCATCGTCACGCTGGTGTGGGCCTTCGTGGTGGGCGTCACCGGCGTCATCAACGAGCTGTCCACGCCGCTGTTCCGCCTGTGGCAAGGCACCGAACTCGTGCGCATCCTGGAACCCTACAAGGGCCAGAGCGTGCCCGCCCAGCTGGCCTCGGCCCAGGGCGCGGCCGACACGGCGCGCAAGGCCCTGCCGGGCAACGAAGTGTCGTTCATCGCCTTCCCCGGCAACGCCTTCGGCAGCCCGCACCACTACATCACCTGGATGCGCGGCGCGACCCCGCTGACGTCCAAGATGAACACGCCCGTCCTGGTCGATGGGCGCACCGGAGAGCTCACCACCGTCGCCAAGATGCCCTGGTACCTGACCGCCCTGGAGCTGTCGCGGCCGCTGCACTTCGGCGACTATGCCGGCCTGCCGCTCAAGATCATCTGGGCCGTGCTGGACCTGATCACCATCGTGGTGCTGGTCAGCGGCCTGTACCTGTGGCTGGCGCGGCGCCGCGCCACCGAGGCCCGTATCGCCGAACTGGTGCGCAAGCACCAGGCCGCCGCCACGCCCCAACGGAGCCCCGCATGAGCAAGAACAGCCGCGGCAACATGTTCGTCTGGGGCGTGCCGATCATCCTGGGCGTGCTCAGCGTCTTCGGCCTGCTGGCCGCCCTGCTGGGCACCGGCGGCTGGCACTGGGCATCCTGGACGGCGCTGACCGTCCTCATCATCGTCATCGTGCGCTACTGGTTCTTCCCGCCCAAGCAGCCAGCACAGTAGCGCCATGATGTGGCCGGCCCGTGGCGCCGGCCCATCCACCCGGCGCCGACATGCCCGGTCACGGCCCCGCTGCCGCTCCAGGCCCGGACGCCGCCGCGGCGCCCCCACCGCCTTACTTGCCGAACTTCTCCGGATCCGGTCCCAGGCGGCCCGCTTCCTTGATCGCGTCGATGGCGTCCATCTCGGCGCGCGACAGTTCGAAATCGAACACGTCGATGTTCTCGCGGATGCGCGCCGGCGTCACCGACTTCGGAATCACGATCAGGCCGTGCTGCAGGTGCCAGCGCAGCGTCACTTGCGCCGGCGACTTGCCGTGCTTCTTGGCCAGTTCCAGGATCGTCTTCTCTTTGGTGATGCCGCCCTGCGCCAGCGGACTCCAGGACTCGGTCGCGATGCCGTGCTTGTCGTGGAACGCGCGCAGTTCACGTTGCGCAAACCCCGGGTGCAGTTCGATCTGGTTGACCGACGGCGTCACGCCGGTGGCCTCGATAATGCGTTCGAGATGGGCCTGCGTGAAATTGGACACCCCGATCGAACGCGCGCGGCCGTCTTCCTTCATTTCGATCATGGCGCGCCAGGCGTCCACGAACTTGTCGCTGCCGGCCACCGGCCAGTGGATCAAATACAGGTCCACGTAGGCCAGGCCCAGCTTTTCCAGGCTCTCGTCCAGCGCCTTGTGCGCCGCGTCGAAATCGTGCTTGTCGTTCCAGAGCTTGGTCGTGACGAACAGGTCCTTGCGCGCCACGCCCGCGGCGCGCAGCCCGGCGCCCACGCCGGATTCGTTGCCGTAGATCGCGGCCGTGTCCACCGAACGGTAGCCGGCCGCCAGGGCTTCCTTGACGCTGGCGGCGGCCTGGTCATCGGGCACCTGCCAGACCCCCAGGCCCAATTGCGGAATCTTGCTGCCGTCGTTCAGTTTTACTGCGGGTACCTTCACCATGAGTCCCTCCGAAGTAGGCGAAATGCGGATGCAAAACCCCTGGGATCCGGCGGAAAGTGGTCCTTCCGGCCCAGGGGTTTTCCACTAAATAATAGCGCCCGTGCCGGATAATGGCCGTCATGCCCGGCCTGCGCCCCGCGCCGGCCCTCACCCTCAGCCCCTGCCGATCCATGCCCGCACCTGACTCCCGGCCGCCCGGCCGCGGCGGTTTTTCCACCCTTCGCACCCTGTTTCCCTACCTCTGGCCGCCGGGCCAGACGGGGCTCAAGCTGCGGGTGGTGGCCGCCCTGCTCTGCCTGTTCGCCGCCAAGGCGGCTACCGTCTACGTGCCCATCCTGTACAAGCACGCCATCGACGAACTGGGCCAGGGCGCCCCGGGCGCCGTCACGGTGCCGCTGGGACTGATCCTGGCCTACGGCGCCGCCCGGGTTCTGTCCCTGTTGTTTTCCGAGCTGCGCGACGCCATCTTCGCCCGCGTCGGCCAGCACGCCATCCGCTCGGTCGGCCTGCAGATCTTTCGCCACCTGCACGGCCTGGCGCTGCGCTTTCACCTGACCCGCCAGACCGGAGGCCTGACCCGCGCCATCGAACGCGGCACCAAGGGCATCCAGACCCTGCTGTCGTTCCTGCTGTTCAACATCCTGCCCACCTTCTTCGAGATCGGGCTGGTCTGTATCGTGCTGTGGAAGATGTTCGATGCCTGGCTGGCGCTGGCCACCGGCGCCACCGTCATCCTCTACATGGGTTACACGCTGGCCGTCACCGAGTGGCGCTCGAAGTTCCGGCGCCAGATGAACGAAACCGATTCCGAAGCCAACACCAAGGCCATCGAAAGCCTGCTGAACTACGAGACGGTCAAGTACTTCGGCAACGAAGAGCACGAAGCCCGCCGCTACGACGCCTCGCTGACCCGCTACGAACGCGCCGCCGTACGCAGCCAGGTCAGCCTGTCGGTGCTGAACATCGGCCAGGCCGTGATCATTTCCGCCGGCCTCACCCTGGTCATGTGGATGGCCGCCCGCGGCATTGCCCAGGGCCGCTACACGCTGGGCGACTTCGTGCTGGTCAATACCTACCTGCTGCAGCTGTACACGCCGCTCAGCTTCTTCGGTTTCATCTACCGCGAAATCAAGCAGGCCCTGATCGACATGGAACGCATGTTCGAACTGCTGGGCCAGGACCGCGAGGTGGCCGACCGCCCCGACGCGCAACCGCTGCGCGTGGCCGGCGGCGAGGTCGAATTCCGCGACGTGCGCTTCGGCTACGACGAGCGGCGCCAGATCCTCAAGGGCGTCAGCTTCACCATCCCGGCCGGCAAGACCGTCGCCGTGGTGGGCACCTCGGGCGCGGGCAAATCCACCATCGCGCGCTTGCTGTTCCGCTTCTACGACGCCGACAGCGGCGCCATCCTGGTCGACGGCCAGGACGTGCGCACGGTCACCCAGGCCAGCCTGCGCGCCGCCATCGGCGTGGTGCCGCAAGACACCGTGCTGTTCAACGACACCATCCGCTACAACATCGGCTACGGCCGCCCGGGCGCCTCCGACGCCGAGATCGAAGCCGCCGCGCGCCTGGCCCACATCCACGACCTGGTCATGGCCATGCCCGATGGCTACCAGACCCTGGTGGGCGAACGCGGCCTGAAGCTGTCCGGCGGCGAAAAGCAGCGCGTGGCCATTGCCCGCACGCTGCTCAAGAACCCCGCCATCTTCCTGTTCGACGAAGCGACCAGCGCGCTGGACACCCACACCGAACGTGAAATCCAGGCCAACCTGCGCGAAGTCAGCCAGGGCCGCAGCACGCTCATCATTGCCCACCGCCTGTCCACCGTGGCCGATGCCGACGAAATCATCGTGCTCGAAGACGGCCGCATCGCCGAACGTGGCCGCCATGCGCGGCTGCTGGCACAGAATGGCCTGTACGCCGCCATGTGGGCCCGCCAGCAGGAAAGCGCGGCCGCGGCGCCCGCGGATTGACAAGCCCGCCCCCCCTATCCGAATATCGCACCCTTTGATTCCAAGGCCCGCCATGCAGGATTCCTCCAGCGCTCCCGAAATCCGCGTCTGCGCCGCCTCCGACCTGGTCAACGGCGGCCTGGGCGTCAAGGTGCCCGTCACCGACAGCGCCGGCCAGACCACCGCGTTCTTCGTGCGCTACCAGGATCGCGTGCACGGTTACCTGAACCGCTGCGCCCACGTGGGCGTCGAACTCGACTGGGAAGGCAGCTTCTTCACCCGCGCCGGCGACCTGATCATGTGCGCGCGCCACGGCGCCACCTATGAGCCCGACACCGGCTTGTGCGTGGGCGGCCCCTGCCGCAATGGCCGCCTGACGGTGCTGGCGGTGCAGGAACGCGAGGGCGCCGTCTATTGGCAGCCCAGTGGCAAGATCCGGCCACTGGACGCCGCCGAAGGCTGACCGCCACCGCCTTGGCCGCCCGCCCCGCGCGGCAATCGGCCGCGCCGATTGCCGGCGCGGCGGCACGCCAGGCTCAGGCCTGCGCGGGCGCGGCAACCTGACCCGGCTCGCTGCGGTCCGCATAACGGCGCGCCAGCACCGCGCAGACCATCAGCTGCATCTGGTGAAAGATCATCAGCGGCAGCACCACGATGCCCATCTGCGACGTGCCGAACAGCACGGTGGCCAGCGGAATGCCCGAGGCCAGCGACTTCTTCGAGCCGCAGAACACCAGCGTGATCTCGTTTTCCTTGGACAGGCCCAGCTTGCGGCTGCCCCATGTGGTGATCAGCAGCACCGCGCCCAGCAGCAGCGCATTGACCAGCACCATCGTCGCCAGGTCGATGGCCGGAAACGCGTGCCAGATGCCCTGCGCCACCGCCTCGCTGAACGCCGTGTACACCGCCAGCAGGATCGAGCTGCGGTCCACCTTGGACAGCACGCGGCTGTTGCGCTGCGCCCAGGCGCCGATCCATGGCCGCAGCAGGCTGCCCACCGCAAACGGCAGCAACAATTGCAGCAGGATGCGGCCGGCGTCGGCCAGGCCATGCCCGCCGCCCTGGCGGTGCAGCAGCACCGCCACCAACAGCGGCGTCAGCACCGTGCCCAGCAGGTTCGAGGCCGTGGCCGCGCAGATGGCGCCGGGCACGTTGCCCCGCGCCATCGAGGTGAACGCGATCGACGACTGCACCGTGGACGACAGCGTGCACACGAAGATCACGCCCAGCCACAGCGATGGCGTCAGCAAGCCCGGGAACAGCGCCCGCAGCCCCAGGCCCAGCGCGGGAAACAGGATGAAGGTACAACCCAGGATCAGGGCATGCAGCCGCACGTCCTTCACCCCCGCCACGATCGCATCGGTGGACAGGCGCGCCCCGTGCAGGAAGAACAGCAGCGAAATGGCCACGTTGCTGGCCACCAGCATGAACGACGCCCCCTTGCCCACCGCGGGAAAGAAGCTGGCGAATGCCACGGTGGCGATCAGGATGAGCGTGAACTGGTCGGGCAAGAAGCGGCGCATGGCGGGTTTTCCGGGAAATTTTCGCCACTATAGGCGCGCCGCTTGCTATCGTGAAGGCCACTGGTTACTTTAACTGTCATCGGAATATCCTATGACCGGTCCTCCATGCTCAACCCGCTCTGGCTAAAGACCTTCGCCGCGGCCGCGGCCTCACCCAGCTTCAGCGAAGCCGCGCGCCGGCTGGGCCTGACCCAGCCCACCGTCAGCGAACACATCCGCCAGCTCGAACAGGCGCTGAACCGCCGCCTGTTCCTGCGCGATACCCACTCGCTGTCCCTGACCAGCGACGGCCGCAGCCTGCTGGTGCACGCCGAAATCATCCTGGATGCCCACGAGCGCGCCGAACGTCTGTTCGACGCCCCGCGGCTGCGTGGCCGCGTGCGCCTGGGCACGTCCGACGACCTGGCCATGGGGCCGCTGCCCGACGTGCTGGCCGCCTTCCGCCAGGCGCATCCCGAAGTGGAACTGGACATCACCATCGGCGTCACCAGCGACCTCTACCGGCTGCTGGACGACAACGGACTGGATGTCATGATCGGCAAGCGTCGCCGCGGCGACCGCCGTGGCCAGACCCTGCACAAGGAAGCGCTGCTGTGGCGCGCCAAGGAAGGCCTGCGCATCGCGCCGGACGCGCCGCTGCCGCTGATCCTGCTGCGCGAACCCAGCGTCACCCGCACGCTGGCGCTGGATGCGCTGGCGCGGGCCGGGCGCAACTGGCAGATCGTCTGCACCAGCACCAGCTACGCGGGTTGCCAGGCGGCCGCCCGCGCCGGCCTGGGCATCACCGTGCAGCCCTCGCACCTGTCCACCGCCGGCCTGGCCGCGCCGGCCGGCGTGCATGCGCTGCCGGCCCTGCCCCAGGTGGAGTTCATCGTCATCTCGGCGCCCGCACCCAACAAGCCCACCCGCGCGTTGACCGAGATCCTGATGCGCAGTTCGCTGACCTGACGCCGCAGCATCAGGCAGGCTCGGCCCGCCCACGCCACCGGGCGCCGGCGCGGGCAGTCCCGGCAATGTCCTACTGCGCCGACGGCCGCGTATGCCGCACGCTGCCCTCCAGCGGCTGCGGCTGCTTGAGCAGGTTCAGGATCGGGCACCACTGCTCCACCGCCTCGTGCACGGCACGCACCGCGCTGTCATCGGCCGGCGACACAATGTGCGCCGTATAGCGGATGTTGTGCGGAAAGAACGGCACCTTTTCATAGCCCGGCTTGCCGCCGCGCGGATCCAGGTCGCCCTCGATCTCGACTTCCAGCGACTCCAGCGGCAACTCCAGCTCGGCCGCCTTGATCAGGAAGATGTGCGTCAGGCAACTGCCCAGCGACCCCAGCAGCAGCTCGGGCGAACTCGGCCCCAGGTCGTAGCCGGCGAAATCCGCCGGGCTGTCGCTGACCACCTGGTGATCGCGGATGCGGATGCGGCGCACGCCGCTGCGGCCTTCGGCGCTGACGTGTGCGCGCAGCTTCACCGGCGTCACCGTCTGCGGATCGCGCGCGTTGCGCACCAGTACGGCCTGCCGCTTCTGGCCCAGGTATTCGTTCAAGGTACTCATCTTCCTGCCTCGCGTAAGTAAGAGTGGAATGGATAAAGCGGATGTGCCCGCGCGGCGCTACTGCCTGCGCCGCGTATCCGGAATGCCGATGGGGGCACGGTCCATCGCCTGCAACAGCGCGCCCAGTCCCTGGGCGGAAGCGCTTTCCATGCGGCCGCCGGGGCCGCAGACGTTGTCCGCGCTGGTCCAGGCAGGCGCCGCGCCGGGCAGCCGGCGCGCGCGCAGCCAGCCGCGGCGGTCTACCATGAACTGCGCGCCGGCCAGTGCGTCGGGCGGCACGCCCGCCGCCAGCGCGTAGGCGTTCCAGGCATCCTCGCCTGGCGCCACGCAATCGGCGCCCGCGGGATCGCCGCCGCCCCAGGTGAGCGCCACCGTCAGCAGACGCGGATCCAGCGGCGCTTGCAGCGCATTCAGCGCGGGCGCTCCTGCGGCCGCGCCCACCCACAGTGGCAGGCCGCGCAGCCCCGCCAGCGTCGTCGCGCGCCCGTCGCGGCATGTCACCGCCACGCCCGGCGCGGGAATCGCCGGCATGCCCGTGCCGCCGCTGCCGCCGTAGGCCCGCAGCCGCAGATAGTCCAGCACTTGCCAAATCTCGTCCGGGCCCAATGCCGCGCCAAAGCCCGGCATGGCCGACACGCCGCCCCGTTCATCACCGCCGTGCGTCACCCGCCAATGCAGTTCGCCTTCCAGGCGGTTGTCGAACAACGCCGGCCCCAGCACGCTGGGCCAGGCGGACAGCCCCGCCGCCAGCGGTCCGCGGCCATCGGCCTGCTCGCCATGGCAGCCCGCACAGTGCGCCTGATACAGCCGGCCGCCCTGCAGCACATTGCGATCCGTGAACGGCAGCGGCGACCGCTGGTACGAGGTGCGCGTCGCCTCCGTCATCAGCAGTTGCGGCGCCGGCCAGTTGGCAGAGGCCAGCAGGCCGGCCGCGGCCGTCAGCCACACCCACCGGCCGCGCCGCGCGAACAAGGCCGCCACCAGCAGCGCCAGCGCCAGCCCCGTCAGCCCGGCCGCCAACCACAGCCGACGCCAGGTCTGCGTGCCGACCGGCAGATCCGGGTCGTAGCGCCAGGCAAAGGGCCAATGCGCAATGGCAAGCGCCTCTTCGGGCTGCCAGGCAATCGCCACGGCGATCACGCCGGCCAGCAGCGCCAGCGCCCCCAGCAGCATGGCCGCGGCGTGACGCCATTGCGCCTGCGCCGCACGCCCCGCGGCACGGCTGTGCAACCACGCGGCCGCCAGCGCGGTCAGCAGCAACACCGCCACGGCCGCCAGCACCAGATGTCCCAGGCGCGACCCCAATAGTCCCGGCGTACCCTGCGCCCGCTGCCAGCCCAAGGTCAGCACGGCAAGCGCCGCCCCCAGCGCCAAGGCCGCCTGCCCCGGCAATGGCACGCCGACGGTGATCGCCGCGCCGGCGCGCCGGCGCGCCGCGGCCAGGCCCGCCAGCAGGCCCGCCGGCGCTGCCAGGGCCGCCAGCGCCACCCCTGCGTTGCTCACCACGTCGCATCCAGCCCCAACAGCGCCAGCGCCTGGCGACGCAATTCGGCCAGCCGCGGATCGCCGCGATGGCGCGGGTACGGCAGGTCATTGACGATCTCGTCCTTGATCCGCGCCGGCCGCTCGCTCAGCACAATGATGCGGGACGCCATGAACAGCGCCTCTTCCACGTCGTGCGTCACCAGCAAGGCCGTCACGCCGGTGCGCTGCCACAGCTCCACCAGCTCGGACTGCATCGCGATCCGCGTCAGCGAATCCAGCTTGCCCAGCGGCTCATCCAGGATCAGGATGCGCGGATCGTTCACCAACGCACGCGCCAGGGCCGCGCGCTGCGCCATGCCGCCCGACAGCTGGTGCGGATAGGCCTGGCTGAACGCCGCCAGCCCCACCCGCTGCAACGCGTCGTCCACGCGCTCGCGCCGGGTCTTGAGCAGCCCGCGCGCCTGCAAGCCCAGCGCCACGTTGTGCCACACCGTGCGCCAGGGATACAGCGTGGGGTCCTGGAACACCACGATGCGCGACGGCGACGGGCCCTCGATGGGTTCGCCATCGGCCAGCAGGTCGCCTTCGGCCGGCGGCTCCAGCCCTGCCACCAGCCGCAACAGCGTCGACTTGCCGCAGCCGCTGGGGCCCAGCAAGGCCACGAACTCGCCGGGTTGCACGTCCAGGTCGATCCCGTCCAGCACCGGCAGCGCCGCGCCATCCAGGTCGAATCGATGATTCACGCCGCGCACCGCCAGGGCCGCGCCGCGCGCCGCGGCCGCCTGCGAACCGGCCGCAGCCTTCGACACTTGCGTCGCCGCTACCATTTCACGACTCCCTTCTGCCAGGCCAGCAAGCGGTCACGCCCCAGGAACAGCAAGGTGATCAGGCCCGAGAACACCAGCGCCATCACGATCAGCGCGCCGTACATGTTGGCGTACGAAGCCCAGCCCTGCGCCCACGACAGATACCAGCCCAGGCCGGATTTCACGCCCATCATCTCGGCCGCCACCAGCACCGAGAACGACGCGCCCAGCCCCATGAACAGGCCCACGAACACCTGCGGCAGCGCCGCCGGAATCGCCACCCGCAGCACCAGGAACCATTCGCTGGCCCCCATGGTGCGCGCCACGTCGTAGTACGCACGGTTCACCCCGGCCACGCCGGACCACGTCAGCACCGTGACGGGAAACCAGGTGGCCAGCGCAATCAGGAACACCGCCGCGGACCAGCTCGACGGAAAGAAGAAGAACGCCATCGGCAACAGCGCCGTCGACGGCACCGGCCCCAGAAAGCGCAGCACCGGATGCACCCAGTAGCCCAGCCCGCGCGACCAGCCGATCGCCACGCCCGTCAGGAAACCCGCGGCCGCGCCCAGCAGGAAGCCATTGGCCAGCAGCCATAGCGAATTGACCAGGCTGTCGGCCAGCCGCCTGTAGTCGCTGACATACACCTCGATCAGCGACTGCGGTGGTGCGAAGAACGGGCTGGGCAGCAACGCCAGCTTGGCCGTGGCCACTTCCCACACGCCCACCGCCACGGCCAGGGCCAGCAGCCAGGGCCCCGCGCGGTGCAGCGCGCGCACCGGCCGCCAACGGGCCCCGCCCGCCACCGCCACCAGCAGCAACGCGGCCGCCAGCGCCAACGCGGCCACGCCGAATTCCTGCGTGTAGCCCCACGACGTGAAACCCACTTCCACATTGGGCCAGCGCAGCGTCACCCCGCCCACCGCGGCCCACAGGGCCGCGGCGACCACGCCGGTCTTCCACAGACGCCAGGGTTGGGCGGCCGCCGGCGCGCCGCGCAGCGCCCCCGCCGCCAGCGCGTCAGCCGAGGACATTGGGCACCACCGCTTGCGCGTACTTGTTGATGTCCAGGTTCGCGCTCAGCACCTTGATCGTCTTCAGGTCCTTGGCGTAGCCCACGATCTCCTCGCGCAGCGCCGCGCCCGTCGACGCATGGCCGTGGCTGTGCGTGCGCAGGATCGCCGCCACGCGCTCGGCCGGCACCTTGCCCGGCACGTACGGCGCGAAGATGCGCGCGGTCTCGTCGGGGTTGGACGCGGTCCAGCGCTGCGCGTCGATGACCGCGCGCGTGATCGCCGCGGCCGACTCCGGGTCCTTGCGCACCAGATCGCCGCGCAAGCCCAGCACGCAGCAGGTGCGGTTCTCGTAGTCGCCTTCGATGTTGGTGGCAATCTCGCGCAGCTTGTTGTCTTCGCGCAGCGTGTAGATCAGCGGATCGTCGCCCGCGATCGCATCCACCTCGCCCTTGCGCAGCACCTCGCCGAACAGGTCCTGCGGATACTGGCGCCAGTCCACCGATTCCGGATCGATGCCCAGCTGCGCCACGCGGATTGCAAAGAAGTTCTTCACCGGGCTGGCCTGGTCCGACACCGCAATGCGGCGGCCCTTCAGGTCCTGCACGCTCTTGATCGGCGAATCCGCCGCGGTCAGCAGGCGCATGCAGCCGCCATGCGTGCCCACCGCCAGCTTCACGTCAAAGCCCTGCTCCAGCGGCTTGAGCCAGCGCAGCGCCATGCCGATGCCGCCGTCGGCGTGGCCGGTGGCGATGGCTTCCAGCAATTGGTCGGTCGAGCCGCTGAAATTGATGCGTTCGACCTTCAGGTTGTACTTGTCGAAAAAACCGCGCTCCAGCGCCACCGATACGGGCGACTGGCACACCGCGGTCTGGCTCCATGCGATCTTGTAGGTGCGCGGCGCGGTGTTCGCCGCCAGCACGCGCGACCCCAACATGCCCAGCGGCGCGGCCAGGCCCGCAAGGCTGGCCGCACGCAACAGCGTGCGCCGCGATACTCCGCGCGCCGCGTGGGCGCCCGATTGGACGTTCGTATTCATCAACCTTCCTTTTGAGCAGACTGTGAATGGCGATGCTTGCCATGCGGCATCATCGGCCCGCGCTCAGGCGTTAGACAAATACAAAGTGGGGATAACAATATGGGCGGGCCCTCCCGCAGAAGACCCGCCCAGGGTCTCGTCCAGTCCGGCAAAGGATCCGGCGGACTCAGTCCGGCAAATGGTCCGGCACGCCCTCGGCGTCCACGGCCTTCACACGGTCCAGCGCGTTGCGCGCGGCCGACATCGCTTCGACGGTGCTGCGAAAACGGCGCGTCACGAAAATCTCGAACGCCAGGCTTTCCGGTTCGTCCGCTTCGGCGGGTTCCGCCTCGACCTGCGGCTCGGAGGGCGCATCCTTCGTGGCTTTCGCCGGCTTGGCCGGCAAGCGCCGCGTCTCCAGGAAGGCGCGCGCGGGCACGCGGCCTTCGGGCTGCGTGGCATACGCCACGACGGAAAAACCGTTGATGATCTTCTCGGCCATACAGGTTCCCTATAGGCCGCGCCCAGTCGCGGCGCAGCACGTTGTTAGCGACAACGGCCCGCCACGGCGAAACTTAAGCCGATGCGCAGCGGCCCCGGTTGATCTGCATCAACCGGGGCCGCCCCGCCACGCAATATGCACGCGCGTCTATTTTGTCGACGATATGGCCGTCATGCGCGAACGCACGTAATGCGCCACCCGTTCGAGCACCTGCGACAGGTCCGCGCGCAGGCTGTCAAAGCCCGCATTGCGCTCGCGCGTCACCTCGTCCATGTACAGCGGACGGCGGATCTCGACCTGCAGGCTATGGCGGTTCAGCGCCGGCTGGCCGATCTGCGCGATCAATTGCACGCCCTTGTACGGATCGTTGCGCGCCACCGTATAGCCGCGGTCGCGCAATTCGGTCTCGATCAGCGCAATGAACTCCGGTTCACAGGTGGTGCCGTCGCGATCGCCCAGCACGAAGTCGGCCAGCGGATGCTCGCTCTGGCGCCCCAGGCGCTCGTAGGCGTCGTTCGGCATCGAATGCAGGTTCAGGTGCCAGACCGCGCCGAAATCGCGCTGCGCGGTGTCAATCGCCCGCGCCAGCGCCGCGTGATAAGGCTCGTAGTACGCCTGGATGCGATGCCGCACTTCGGCCAGCGTCAGCTTGCGGTCGTAGATCGGCGTGGCCTTGTCCATGCGACGCCAGATCAGCCCCTTGCCCAGCCGCGTCTTTTCGCCGGGGTCCAGCGGCTCGGGCCAGGGTTCGGCCAGCAGTTCCGGGTCCAGGTCGCGCAGCGTGCGGTTGGGGTCGATGTAGACCCGCGGAAAATGCGCCGCGATCAACGTGGCGCCCAGCGCGGGGGCCGCCGACCACAGGGCGTCCACGTGCGTGTCTTCGCCCTGGCGCAGTTGCGCCAGGCTGGCGGCGGCATTGAAGTCGGCGGGATATTGCTCGCCGCTGTGCGGCGAATCGCAGACCAGCGGCAAGGCCGGCGCGGTCGGCGCGTGCACGGAAACGGCATGGAAATCGGCGTGTGTCATCGTCGGGGGTCGGGTTGACAGGCCTTAATCGGCCTGGATGTTGGCGGCCTTCGCGACCTTGGCGTAGCGCGCCAGGGCCTGCTCGATCTGGACCTTGAATTGCTGCGGCGTCGTGGGCATCAGCGTACCACCGACGTCCTCGGCCTTCTTGCGGAATTCCGGGTCCTTCATGGCCGCCTGCACCGCCTGGTTCAGGCGTTCCACCACCGCCGACGGCGTGCCCGCCGGCGCCACCAGGCCAAACCAGCCGCCCGTGCCCATGTCGGGATAGCCCAGCTCGATGTAGGTCGGCACGTCCGGCAGCAGCGGCGAACGCTCGGCGCCCAGCACCGCCAGCGGCCGCAGCTTGCCGCCCAGCACCTGGGGCAGCGTCGACGACAGGTTGTCGGTGATGGCGTCCACCTGCCCGCCCATCACGTCGTTCAGCGCCGGCCCCGCGCCACGGTACGGCACATGCAGCAGCTTGATGCCGGCCAGCATCATGAAATTCTCGATGTTCACGTGGCCCAGCGAGCCCACTCCCGGAGAGGCAAAGCTGTACTTGTCCGGCGAACCCTTGGCCAGCGCCACGAACTCGGCCATGTTCCTGGCCGGCAGCTTCGGGTTGATCGCGAAGATGCTCGGCACGGCCAGCACGTTGGCCACCGGCTCGAAATCCTTGACCGGGTCGTAGTTCATCTTGCGGTACACGGCCGGGTTCGACCCATGCGTGCTCATCGTCGCCATGCCTATCGTGTAGCCGTCGGCCACCGAACGCGCCACCTGTTCCATGCCCAGCGAGCCGCCCGCGCCGGCCTTGTTTTCCACCACGATGGTCTGCTTCAGGTCACGGCCGGCGTATTCGGCCACCAGGCGCGCCACGATGTCGGTCGAGCCGCCCGCGGCAAACGGCACCACCAGCTTGATGGGGCGCGAAGGATAGTCGGCGGCGGTGGCCGTGCCAGCGAAAGACAGCGCGGCGCAGACGCCGGCAAGCGCGATGCGCGCGGAACAGCCGAAAAGGCGGGACATGGAGCGACTCCGAAAAAGGTGCAGGTCGTGCTGCGAGGCCGCCAGTGTCCAAACTTTACGATCGCCTTTCAAACGACTATATTGCACGCCTTCATTACCTATGCTCATGCTAGAACCCGCGCTTGGCGGGTTCCAAGGACCGCCGCGCCATGCGCCTGCACTCGCCGTCCATGTCCGAGCTGCACGCCTTCATGACCGCGGCGCGGCTGGGCAGCTTCACCCTGGCCGCCGACCAGTTGTGCGTCACCCAGGGGGCCGTCAGCCGCGCCATCGCCCGCCTCGAAGCGCATTTCGGCCAACCCCTGATGCGCCGCAACGCCCATGGCCTGACGCTCACCGACACCGGCCGCAAGCTCTACGAAGGGGGCCTGGCGCCGCTACAGGCCATCGAGGCGCTCAGCGCCGAACTGCGCGCAGACAACCGCCGCCAGCGCCTCACGCTGGCCAGCGTGCCCACCCTGGCCAGTGCCTGGCTGGTGCCCCGCCTGCCCGACTTCCACCGGCGGCATCCCGACATCCAGCTGGGGTTTGCCACCTACCGCCGCAACGAGGACTTCTCGGGCGCCACGCCCGACGCCGCCATCCTCTCGGGCGTGGCCGGACAATGGCCCGGCTGGCAGGCGGACTACGTGATCGGTCGCGAAATGGTCGTCATCTGCAGCCCGGCCCGGCTGGCCGCCCGGCGCGCGGCCGGCCTGTGGGACCGCCCCATCGGCCTGCTCGGCGAACCCCTGCTCTACCACGCCAACGGCCCCGACAATTGGGCCCGCTGGTTCGACGCGGCCGGCGTGCAGCGCGACGCCATCACCCTGGCCAGCAGCTTCGAACAGGTCAGCATCCTGGTGCGCGCCGTCATGGCCGACATGGGCATCGCCGTCCTGCAGCGCTGCCTGGTGCAGGACGACCTGCAAGCGGGCCACGTGGCCTCGCCCTTTCCCGACCTGCGCGTCACCATCGCCCGCGGCTACCACCTGTGCGCCCCGCCCCAGCGGCGCGATCACCCCGCGCTGGCCTGTTTCCGAGAGTGGCTGCTCGACACCGCTCGCCAGGATCCCGAAGCGGCGATGCCGTAACAAAAACAAACGGGCCCCTTGCGGGGCCCGACACTTGTACTACGCAGGCGCCCTGGGCGCCGCCGGCCCTCAAGGGGCCAGCTTGAATCCCAGGTCCACACCCCACTTGTCCGTCTCGCGCAGCCACTTGGCGCCGCAGCTCAAGCAGCGGAAGTGGTCTTCGCGGCTTTCCTCGCGGCCCTTCTGTGTCGGGTTGGTGAATCCCTGGTGCCCCAGATGAGAATGCGGTGCAACGCCCGCAAGCCCGGGATTGATGCGTTGGCAAGCCAAGCACATAACGCTCATTGATGCTTCCCCACAAACATAGTTACCAAATTGTAAGGGATTTCACCAATGTTTTTCTATTAAAACCCGTCCCCGATTAGACAAAAATTGTTAACGGCGCAATTAAACAACGGCCGGCAGGGCCGGCAGGGCCGCCAGGCAGGTCGCCAGGTGGTAGGGCGAGGTCGACGGCATGTCTGCGCGCACCACCTTACCCGCGCCATCCAGGCATTCGTACCACCCGCCGGCGTGCAGGAAGCGGGTCCGGAAATGCACCAGCGCCGACGTCAACGCCGGCAGATCGCCCACCACCGCCAGCACCCGCAGGTATTCCGTCTGTGCCCAGACCCGGCGCGTGTCGTCCAGCACCGCGCCGCGCTCGTCCAGGGCGGCAATCACGCCACCAGCATCGACCCCGTGCCCACGAGCCCAATGCACCCCGCGCGGCAATGCGTCGGCCAGGTCCAGCCCGTCGAACACCTCGGCCGCGCCCCGCACCAGCGACAGCCATTCGAACTGGTGCCCCGGTTCGATGCGGTTGCCAGCCGCCCCTTGCGGCGCCTCCGAAATGCATTGCGTCGGGGCGCTCAGGAAAGCCTGCGTCATCGCCTGCGCCAGGCCACGCAGCCGCTGCGCGAACAGGGCCGGCTCAGCCACCTGCGCCGCGGCCAGATAGGCCTCGGTCAGGTGCATCATGGGATTTTGCGCCGGACCGCGCAGCACCTGGCCCCAATCCGGACTCAGCGCAGCGTGGTACAGCGAATCGGCTGCCTTGAAACGCGACTCGATGGTCTCGGCCGTGGCCAGCAGCAACTTGCGCGCGTCCGCATTGCGCGACCGGCGAAAATACGCCGCGCACGCAAAGACGATGAAGGCATGGGTGTACAGATCCTGCGTTTCGTCCAGCGGCCGCCCCTGGGCATCGATGCTGTAGCGCCAGCCGCCATGCGACTCGTCGCGAAACCAGTGGCGCAAGGAAGCAAACAGGCGGTCGGCATGCGCACCGGCCGCGGCACCGGGCGCCTCGGCATACACGTACAGTTGGCGCGCGCAGGCCATGGCGCGATAGCGCTCGGCCGGCAAGGGCTGGCCGGTGGCCGCATCCAGGGATTCAAAGGGCAGACCCAGCACGTCATTGAAGCCTGGCCCGATCCAAAGGGGCAGGATGACGGAGTCGAAATGCTCGCGAAAAGCGTTGATGTGCTCCGCCAGCGCGGAGTTGGTCTGTGCGGCAGTCATCTTTGAACGACGCATGCCCGATAAGGGCCGCTTGTTAGGGAGCAGCGACGATAACCTAAATTTACGTCGCCATCGTGCAAGCATCATTCGAAGCGTCATGCGCACACAGACCGGTACAGCCGTTCAGCTTCCTTCAAGGGCTTGTTGCCATGCCCTACCGGAAGATGTTTTCCTCGACCCAGTTCTGCGCGAAGATTTCCGCGCGATCTCGTGCCTCGTCCAACGAAGCGCAGTTGCCCAAGTGGGAAAACGCGGCATCCACTTCGGTGCCGCCCTCAGCCGTTACCGTCAGCAATACGCCATATCCGCCGGTATCCATGGCCGCTGTGGAAACGTCGATCAGTACTTCCTGGTCACGATGCTGCATGTGCTACCTCCCAGTCGGTTACCTAAACGCGTGAACCACGCGTGACGTAGCGGGTTGCAGAATTCCCGCGCAATGAATAGACCTGAAAACGTCACGCAAGTTCATCTTACCGGCGCGGACCCGCCCGCGATACGTCCGGACGCAGCCAAATCAGACAAACCGTCTCAGGAGATTCCCGTACAGCGCGCAAATAAGACTGAAAGTCCGCGCAATACCGCGACAAAGTTCGCAAGAAACGCACTAATTCGACCCGTCGCGCGCGCAGCGATGCGTCACAAACACGTAGCGGGAAATGACGAAGCAGGACGGGATCGGCCAAATGCCCTAGGGCTGATGGCGCATAGGCGCTAGCGCAAATGCAGGGCGCCGGGTTCTTCCATGCGCAGGGACAGCTTGCCCTTTTCGGTGATGCGCCAGGCGCCGTCGGCATCGGCCTCGATGCAGCGCAGCGTTTGCAGCGCTTGCGCGACATGCGCGGGCACGCTGGTCTGGACGGCGCCCGGTTCCGAATTGTCGGCAACGATGCGCAGCCAATGACCCAGTTCGCCCTTCTCGAAACGATGCAATGCCATGCGTGGTAACTCTCAAATGAATACCGCAACGATAGCATGCCGCCCCGCGCAGCCCGGCCTGGCGGCCGCTATGACGGCCGCAATGCCAGGGGTCGCTTCATGCGCGCGGCCGCGGCCGAAGCGGCCACGCTCAGGGCGATCAAGCCCAGGCCCAATGCCAGGTCGGGCGAAATGCGTTCATGAAACACCACCGACGACACGATCAACCCGATCACCGGCACGCACAGCATGGCAATCGACGTCGCCACCGGCGGCAGCTTCTGCGTCATGCCCAGCACCACGATGAAGGTCAGCGCCGTGGCCAGCGGCCCGGTATACAGAATCACCGGCCACGCATCCGGCACGGCCAGAAAGGTCGGCGCCCCATCGCGCAGCCAGGCCAACGCCGCCAGCGGCACGGTGGCAATCGCGGTTTGCCACGGAATCATGTCGGCGCCCAAGCGCACGTGGCGGTTGCCGCGCAGCTGGATGATGTTGCATGCCCAGGCAAACGACGCGCCCAGCAGCATCACCAGGCCGATCACGGTATGCGCCTGCCACGGGCTGAATGCCGGCGCGACGATCACGCCGATACCGGCATAGCTCAGCGCCGTCGCACCCCACTGGGCCGCCGACAGGCGTTCTTTCAGCACCAGCGACGACAGCGGGATCACCCAGATCGACGTGGCGTACGCGATCACCGACGCGCGCCCCGGCGCGACGTATTGCAAGGCCCACAGCGCAAGCGCCGTAAACGCCCCCATCTGCAGCAACGCCACGCCCGCCACCAACGGCCATTCCTGGCGCGTCGGCAAGCGCAGCCGCCCCAGCATCGCCAGCACGGCCACGCTGATCAACGCAGCCGAGCCAAACCGGCTGGCCGCCAGCCACAGCGGGCTCATGTGCGCCAGCCCCAGCTTCATCACGGGCCAATTGCCGCCCCAGATCATGACCGCCCCCGCCAGGGGCAACAACTTGCGCAACGTGCTCTCGTGGCTCACAGCTACATCTACCGCTTGAATATTCCGTACATTGGCCGATTGGCCAAAGAAAGGAACAGTCTATAGGGTAAACCCCAGCATATTTCACCTCAATTCACCGCCATTCCATGCATACTCGGCACAAATGAACTGCCTACCTCAATACCACAGGTGACTTATGCCGGACATCAACCTGGATGCCACCGACATCCGCATTCTCAATGAACTCCAGCGCGACGCCCGCCTGACCAACGTCGAGCTGGCCGCGCGCGTCAATCTCTCGGCCTCGCCCTGCCTGGCGCGCGTGCGGCGCCTGGAAACCGAAGGCCTGATCGATCGCCGAGTCACGCTGCTCAATGCCCGCAAACTGGGCCTGAAGGTCAACGTGTTCATCCAGATCTCGCTGGACAAGCAACGCAAGGCCGCGCTGGACGTGTTCGAACGCGAAATCGCCGTGCTGCCCGAAATCATGGAGTGCTACCTGATGTCGGGCGATGCCGACTACCTGATCCGCGCGCTGGTGCCCGATGTCGATGCGCTCGAACGCCTGATCGTAGAACACATCACGCGCATTCCCGGCGTGGCCAGCATTCGCTCCAGCTTCGCGCTCAAGCAGGTGCTCTACACCACGGCGGTGCCGCTGGCCTGATGCGCGCTTGCGGTATCGCGCCGGCAAGCCCACAATGAAAACGTCCGCTGCCGCATTGAGCCGGCGGCGGCGCCCCCTCCATCGCTTAGCAAGGAGCACACCATGCCTGAAACCGAATGGTTCCCCGGCAGCACGCTACCCGATCGTCAGGGCTACTTTGAAGTGGCGTTCGACACCGGCGAAACCGAAATCACACGCTACGGCATCCTGGGCTGGGAACCCGCCGAAGAACGCGGCCATATCCTGCGTTGGCGCGGCCTGGACCCAAAAATCGAAGCCGCTGAAATCGAACGCGAAAGCGCGGTCCGCAACCACGGCGACGACATCCTGCGCTGATTCGCGCCCACGCAACCCAAAAAAAAACGCCGCGGTGAATGACCCACCGCGGCGTTTTGCATGGGACGCGAATCCCGAGGGGGCCTGATACCCCTTACATATCGATCTTCGAGATCTTGGTGCCTTCCAGCGACACGCCCGCCATCAGGCCGCCGTTGTTCAGCACGAAGCCCACGATCGGCTGTTGCGCCGTGTTGGTATCGATGCGGCCATTGGCGCCGATGTTGACCACGGCGACCGTGGCGTCGGCACCCACCGTCCAGCCGTTGCTGTTGCGGAACTTGTTCAAGGCGTCGTCCGTCATGAACAGCACGAACATCGCCTTGGACTGCGCGCCGGCCTGGAAGCCGATCGAGCCTGCCGTGGTGCTGTAGTAGCCGGCATTGGCGCCGCCCACACGCAGCACACCCTTGCCGTGCTGGGCACCGATGAAGAAGCTGCCGCTCAGCACGTCAGGGAAAATCAGCACGCCCTTGGCGCGCGCGATCAATTCCTTGGATTGGGGCGCGGCTTCGTACAGCTTGCCCAACGATGCGTTGGCCGCGCTGTTGATCGACTGCCGCTGCTCGGTCGCCGAAGCGGCCGACTTGGGCGTGGTGGTGGTGCAACCGGCAAACAGCAGGCCGGCTACGCCGATCGCCGCGGCAGCCATGCCAGCGCGGCGCAAGCGAGGAAAAGTGTCGAACATGGAACTCTCCTTGTTGTTGTCATCCAATAACCACTCTACCGGCCCTTGGCCAAGGCACAAGGCACATGTTGTGATAAACGAAACAAAAACTACACTGCCCCCAGCCAGAACCCGTTCCGAACCACAGACGGCATATATTGCAGGCCAATGCGGTGCAGGAGTGCCCCGCAACATTTGGTAGGGCACGCCGCTTCTGGATACGGTGCGCAAACTGCCCGGTATCCGGCCGCGCTGGCGGCCGTGCGGCATCAAAGAATGCCGTAGCGAGGTTCGCCGGTCGCGGGGTCGACCGACACGATGCCGGACAACACCAGTTCCGCATGGCGCCGGGCCACGCCTTCGTCGGCAAAGGTCACGAACCGCGGCAGGGACCAGCGCTGCTGGAAGTCCGCATCGCCCGGACGGGACACGGCGATCTCGATCGCCAGGACGCCCGCATCCAGACTGACCACTTCACACTTAACCTCGAAGCCGTCGATGTGACGCTGCGGCCACAAGTCCATTCCCGCACTCCTGAAATCTGCTTGTCCGGCCGCAATATGCCAAAAAAAAAACGGCTTGAAAAGCCGTGTTTTTCAGCAGTCAAACAGCACTAGAACAGCTAGTGCCGACGCATCTGGACAGGTCCGAAATCAGGCCGAAATCGGGCCGATTTCGGGTCAACGCGCGGGCGGATGGATCCACTGCGAATCCCACAAGGCCTCGCCCCGTTCAAGCGTTGCTGCCAGTTCCTTTTTACGGCGCAATGCCACGGCTGCCAAGAGCGCATTGCAGATCGACATGGCCGCCACATAGGAATCGAACGGCGATGCGCTGGAGGTGCGGGCCAGCAGCACGTGCTGCGCAAACGCGGCGGCCGGGGCGGCGGCCGAATCGGTGATCAGCACCACCTTGCCCCCCCGCTCGCGAAACACCTTCACGGCATTGGCCGCGGCCACGGAATAGCGGCGGAACGTAAAGGCCAGCAGCACATCCTGCTCATCCAGCCACAGCAGTTGGTCTTCGAGGAACAGCGGGCCCGAGGCGGTCATGGCCTTTACACCCGGCATGCACAGGTTCAGATACAGCGCCATGTGGCTGGCCAGCGGCGCGGCCTGGCGCAGGCCCAGCACATGCACCCGCGCCTTGCGCTGGGTCAATGCGCGCACGGCCGCTTCGAACGCCGCCACATCGATGGCGGCAAACGTGGCTTCCAGGTTGTGCTGGTCGTGCAGCAACGCATTCTGCAGGCATGCCTGGGCCGACGGATTGTCGACGCTGACCGCATCCGCCCGTTCGCCTGGCGAGGCCAACATCGCCGTCACCTCGGCGCGCGCCTGCATCTGCGCCTGCGCATAGCTGTCATAGCCCAGCTTGGCCAACAGGCGCACGACGGTGGACGCGCTGGTGCCGACCTTGCGGGCCAGGGCCGTGGCCGATTCCAACAGGCCCTGCGGATAGCGCGACTGCATATCCTGGACCACCAGTCGTTCGGTCTTGGTCAGCTTCTTGTCGTAGGCAGCGATGCGTTGGTGCAGGTTCACGATGCGGGCGAACTCCATGACGCGGAGCCATGCGCCCGCCGCGGCGCGGCTAGGTGATAACCCCAAATTCAACAACGTTCATTGCAGACTATATTCCCCTCTGCAATTTTCATTGCAGAATAGACTGAACCGTCCGTCACTACAAGAGAGCTTCATGACGCATCGATCCCAGGCGCCGTCGCCAGGCCGCCGCACCCTGCTCATGGCCGGCATGGGCGCCGCCCTGCTGCCGCTGGCCGCGCGCGCCGACACGTATCCCTCGCGCCCCATCAGCCTGGTGGTGCCTTTTCCTGCCGGCGGCTCCGTCGACCTGGTCGGCCGCCTCTACGCCGAAGCGCTCGGCAAGGTACTGGGCGTGACCCTCGTCGTCGAGAACCGCGACGGAGCCGGCGGCGCCATCGGCAGCCAACGCGTGGCGCGCGCCAAGCCCGACGGCTACACGTTGGTCGCCTCGTCGCAAAGCTCGCACCTGGCCAACCCCATCATGCACCCCAACCTCGGTTACGACCCGATCAAGGACTTCGCCTCGATCTCGCAACTGGCGCGCACCCCCAACGTGCTGGTGACCAGCGCCGAACTGCCCGTCAAGACCTTCGCGCAATTCGTCGCCTACCTGAAGGCGCACCCCGACGACGTGCACTTCGCCACCGCCGGCGTGGGCAGCATGGGCCAGCTCAATGCCGAACTGCTCAAGCACACCGTGCAGGTCAAGGCCGTGCACGTGCCCTATCGCGGCGGCGCGCCACTCTTGAATGCCTTGCTGGCCAACGAAGCCCAGTTCGCGCTGGACAACCTTGCGCCTTTCCTGCCGCACATCCAGACGGGCAAGATGCGCGCGCTCGCCGTGGCCGCGCCCAATCGCCTGGACTCGCTGCCGGACATTCCCACTTTTGCCGAACTCGGTTATCCCGTGCTCAACTCGATGTCCTGGATCGGACTGGCCGCGCCCGCCGGCACGCCGCCCGAGATCGTGCAAAAGCTGCTGGCCGCCGTCCAGACCGCGGCCCGCGAACCCGCCACCGCGCAATCGCTGGAAAAAAGCGGCGCCCTGCCCCCTGAATTGCAGACGCCCCAAGCATTCACCACCATGATGTCGCAACGCCTGGCCTTGTACAAAGACCTGGTCGACCGCGCCGGCATCCGCCCCGAATAGGCCCCCTCCACAATGTCCAATCCCGCTTTCGCCCCCGACACCGCGCCGCTGGAAGTCCTGCCGCGCGACCTGTCCGCCTACCGCCAGGGCAACACCGGCATCGACTACGTGCACCGCTTCGAATCGGGCAAGCCCGGCCCGCACGTGCTCATCAACGCCTTGACCCACGGCAACGAAATCTGTGGCATGGTCGCGGCCACCCATCTGCTCGATACCGGCGTGCGTCCCAAGATCGGCACGCTCACCGTCAGCTTCGCCAACATCGAAGCCTATGAAGCCTTCGACATCGACAACCCCTACGAAAACCGGCAACTGGTTCACAACCTGAATCGCATCTGGTCGCCCGAATGGCTGGACGGCGCCGAGCAAAGCCCCGAACTGCGGCGCGCGCGTGAATTGCGACCCGTGCTGGACGCGGCCGACTATGTGCTGGACATCCATTCCACCCGCGCCCCCGTGCAGCCTTTCTGGGTCTACCCCGAAATCGACCGCAACACCGCGCTGGCCGCCGCCGTCGGCGCGCCTGCCGTGCAACTGGTGATGCCGGCCGGCCGCTTTCCCGGCACCGGCGTGCTCAACTACGGCCGCCACGGCGACCCCGCCTCGAACAGCGGCGGCGCCCTGGTGGTCGAATGCGGCCAGCACTTCGCGCAATCGGCGGCCGACCTGGCCACCGACGTCACGCTGCGCTTCCTGGCGCACCTGGGCCTGATCGATACGCCCGCCTCGGCCGCCCCGCCCCCGCCCGCCCAGCCCTTCCGCCTGCTGGAAGTGCACATGGTCAAGTCGGAAGACTTCGCCTTCGTGCGCCCCGTCATCGGTTTCGAAGTCTTCAACAAAGGCGAACTCATCGCCATCAACGCCGGCGAGGAAATCCGCTCACCGTGCGACCACTGCACGATCTTCATGCCGACCCGCATGCCGATCGTCGGCCGCGAAGGCGTCTACCTGACCGAGCCCATGTAAATGTGGGAGCCCCATCCCTGGGACTTGAACGACCCTGCCGCCGGCCTTCAGCGGCAGGGCTTCGAAGCCAGCGGCCCCGGGCCTCACAAATCCGGGATCAGGCGCTTGCCCAGGCTGATCACCTGATCCTGCTCGAACCCCAGGCTGGCATAGAAATCCTGCACCGCCTCGTTGCCCGAGCGGATCAGCAGGTTGATCTTGGGGCAGCCTTTTTCCAGCAGCTTGCGTTCCACTGCCCGCATCAGCACCGACGCATAGCCGCGGCGCTGATGCGCCGGCGACACCGCCAGGTAATTGATCCAGCCACGGTGGCCGTCATACCCGCCCATCAAGGTGCCCACGATCTCGCCGTCCGCTTCGCCGACCAGGAACAGGTCGGACTGCACGGTCAGCTTGCGGGCCACGTCCTTGCGCGGATCATTCCACGGCCGCGTCAGCCCGCAGGCGGTCCATAGCCCGATCACGGCGGCTTCGTCGGACGGGTGGAAAGGCCGGATGGCCAGTTCAGGGTGCGTCATGCTTCGTTCCTCTTTGCAGGAAAAACGAAGGCCGGGCGCTACGCCTCGATGGCTGGAAAACAGGTCGCGCATGCCGCGCAAACAAAAAGGCCACGAGGGGTATCGTGGCCTTCTGGTGGGAGCGCCGGAAATCCGGCGCTTGAACACGGCTTGCCACTCAACGCAGGCGTCGAGTGATTCGTCGGTTGTCTGCCCGGGCCGGCAAGGCCGGCGGGGCGAAATGGGCGATAGGCATGGCGGCCAGCATACTTGAAGATTGTGCGTCGCAGCAAGCCCTCACGAAACCCCAGCCGGCGCTGGCGGGTCAATCCATCATCGGCACCGGCAACGTGCCTTCCATCACCACCACGGCCTGCCCGGCCACGCCCGCCCAGACGCCGTCGGCGCGAACCTCGGCCTGCGCCAACAGCAGGCTGGCCCGCCCCATGTCCACACCCTGCCCCACCCGCAACCGCAGTTCGCCCGCGCCGCGCAAGGCGGCCCGCAACGCGGTCGCAGCCCCCGTCGCGCTGCCCGTGGCGGGATCCTCCGTCATGCGTCCGGTGAACATGCGCGCCTGGATATCCGTCGGCCCCTGCGCTGTATCGCCGCTCGCGTCGGTGGTGTAGGCGTAGATCGAGCGCGCCCCGTCCAGCGGCATCAACGCGGCATAGCCGGCCGGGTCCGGCGCCGCGCGGCGCAGGGCATCGCGGCTGGCCAATTGCACCACCAGGAAAGACAGGCCCACGGACGCCACCTGGGGCGCATGCTCGGCCAGTTCGATATCGGCGGGTTGCAGCCGCAGCGCGCGCGCGGCGGCTTCGGCCGACGCCTGGCTGCCCCGCGTCAAGGGCTGCGGCGCGGCCAATTCGGCACCCAGCAAACGGCCAGCCTCGTCGTACTGCAATGCCATGCGCACCAGGCCCGCTTCTTCCTCGAATTCGAAGCGCGCCGGCGCCGGGCGACCCGCCGCGATCATCTCGCGCGCCAGCACCACCGCCGTTCCCACATTGGGATGGCCCGCGAACGGCACCTCGCGGTCGGGCGTGAAAATGCGTACCCATGCCGTATGCGCGGCATCGCGCGGCGCCAGCACGAAGCTGGTTTCCGTGTAATTGAATTCCCGCGCAATGCGCTGCATCTGCGCGGTATCCAGACCCTCGGCGCCCAGCACCACCGCCAGCGGATTGCCCTGGTAGGCGTGGGCGGTGAACACATCGGCGGTGACGTAGCGGTAGCGCATGGGGGTCCTTGCATCAGGGGAATGAACACCAGCAATTATGCGGCCCGCCTGATCGGTGCGACAGGCACAGAGCGGAACGAATCAGGCCATAACAGCCCCGTCGCCCTGAACTCAGGCCATCACGCGCGGGCCGCCGGCCCCGCCCCCAAGGCTCATTCAAATACCGGCCGGAAGAAACTGCGTTCGTAGCTCAGGATGCAGCGCGTGTCCTCGGCAAACTTGAAGGCCGCTTGGCACGCCGCGTCGTCCATCGACTGCTGGCGGTAGCGTTCGTATTCCGCCAGGCTCGGAAACGTGAACATGGCCAGCGCGATATTGTTGGCGCCTTCGGACGGCAGGAAATAGCCGTGGTGCTTGCCGCCGAACTTCTCCACCAGCGGAATCCACATCTTGCCGTAGGCCTCGAAATCCTTGAGGCGGCTGGGGTCGATCACGTAACGCAGATAGCAGGTAACCATGGATGCTCCGTAAAGCGTGACACCGCAGCGTATGCTGCGGCAAGCCGGCGCCGCAGCCAGGCAGCGCGCCGTTGGGGGTTGGACAATCCCATAAGCCCTGCCGCGCGTCAATGCGTGCACAACCCTTGCCCCCGGCCTCTTCCTCAAGCGGATCGCGCACGTCCGGCCCCCCGCCGCCGAACCCGCACCCTGTGAACGCCCCGGCAGCTGCCTGGCGCACCGTTACATCTGGTACGGCCGACTGCGCAGATATTCACACTCCCACATCATTTGCGCAAAAGAGTCGCTGCGCGCCTCACCCAGAATCCCAGGACTGCGCCCGACGGGCGAAACGGCGGCCATGGCCGCCATTCCTTTCCAAGCGAATTCGATGAAGTGGATCCTGGTTTCTACGTTGTGCCTGCTTGCCTCAGGCTGTGGCCTGGCGGCCGCCCCCTGCCGGATCACCTCCGCCGTCATCAAGATTGTCCCGGTCGTCGGCGACGTCGCCGCGGCGCCGACCGACGCCTGCGCAGAGATCATCGACTGACACCCTCGCGCCCTGCCACCGGTCAAGCACCAATCCCGATTCGTGCCTTATCAATCACCGGGGATCGCATCGCTACCAGCGATAACCCACGTTGACCATGCCCCCATAACCGCGCTGGCCATTGTTGCCGGCTTGGCCGAAGAGATTCCCGGACACCTGGACCGCGCGACTGACGCGGCCTTCGGCACCCAGCTTCAGTTCGAGCGCATTGCGGGCAGGCGCAGCCTCTAGCGCGTTGGCCCCCGTACGCACGGATGCACCATTGAACCGATGCAGCCAATTGGCCTCGAGGAAAGGCCGCATCGCCGGGGCAACGGCCGTGGCCTGCGGATACAGACGCACGCCGAAGCGCGAGTGCCAGGCGTTGTCGCTGCCACTGCGCAGGCGAGTGCCCTGCAGCGTCGCATCCTGGGCGTCATAATGGCTGTACACCAGTTGTGCGTGCGGCTCGAGCACGATGGGGCCCAGCGTCGATCCGGCGGCAAACGGCGTGAACGCGTAGCCGGCCTCGATCGATGCACTGAAGACCTTGGAGCGGTAGTGCACCGAGCCCACCTCGCTGTTCACCTGATTGCGGTAGCGCGCCACCTGCATCCATGTATCAGCGTATGCGCCCAGCCGCGTGGCGTCGTCCTGATAGGCAGTACCGTACACCCCGACCGAATAGCCGGACACCTTGCCGTGCGCACGAGCCTGCACGGCAGCGCCACCTGGCAGCATCAGCGTGGACGTCGAGCGTGTACGGGCATCGCCGTAGCCCCCCATAAGGCCTCCGTAGAGGGCGCCGCTACCGCCGAGGGGCAACTTGATGAGATCCGCCCCCAACTGCAGCACCGAGCTGTCAGTAGCGATGTCGACTCGCCCCTGCGTCAGGCCCAAGCCGCTGTCCTGGCGCCCTTCGACACGCGTCCACACGCCACGGCCGGTCCGTGCCGCGACGCCATCGGCGGTGGGTGCATCGGCGCTTGCAACACCGTAGGCGGCCACACGGTCATGCAGGCCATGAATGAAGAGCCGCGTACTGGCCAACTGGTTGCCGATATACGCACCGCTTTCCGGCGACAC
>PJUB01000182.1_pt1 | contig 40059 bp, 36 predicted proteins | sample 1512141 | NCBI WGS metagenome assembly PJUB01 (sample SAMN08177677, study PRJNA422409) | Soil metagenome, whole genome shotgun sequencing project. | isolation source: Soil enriched on filter paper: alkali lignin treatment | place: USA: Madison | collected 2015-01-15 | reverse complement strand
GGCCACCTGGAACGCCTGCTCGACAGCCTGAACGAAGACAGCCCGGCAGTGACCTCGGACCTGCCCGACTTGCCCCGGCTGCTCACGGCCTGATTCGTCAGCGAACGACCTGCAAACAAAAAGCGCCCGGCCAGGGCGCTTTCTCTTTGGGGCATCGGGCGCATACCGGATGCGCCCTGTTTACTTCACTTTCGGCTACCGCCCAGCAACACGGCGATCTGGCGCTTGGGTGCGGACGAATTGCCATTTTGGCGCGGGGCCTGCTCTTGCTCCGGGGCCGGCGCGGCCGAGGGCTCGTAGGGCTTGAGGAAGAAATCGTCCACCGGCTGGCGCGACGAGCTGGAACCATAGCCGCCGCCCGAGCGGCGGTCTGACGAACGGCCACGCTCGCGGCCGCCGTCGCGGCTGTCACGGCCCTCGCGGCCTTCACGCGACGAAGAACCGCGCTCGCGGTCTTCACCGCGGCCATGGCTGCGGGCCACCAGGTCGGCCGGCACGTCGAGCGTGCCACGCGGCACTTCGCGCTTGATCAGCTTTTCGATGTCGAGCAGGAAGCGCTCTTCGTCGGGCGTGAACAGGGCAATGGCTTCGCCGGAGGCGCCCGCGCGGCCGGTACGGCCAATGCGGTGGACGTAGTCTTCGGCGTTGTAAGGCAGATCGTAGTTGATGACGCAAGGCACGCCGGCCACGTCCAGGCCGCGGGCGGCCACGTCGGTGGCGACCAGGACTTCGAGTTCGCCGGCCTTGAAGGCTTCCAGTGCCTTCATGCGGTCGGCCTGGGTCTTGTCGCCGTGGATGGATTCGGCCTTGACGCCGTCACGCTCGAGTTCGCGGGCCAGGCGGGCCGTGCCGATCTTGGTGTTCGAGAACACGATGACCTGCTTCAGGCCGCGCGACTTCACCAGGTGCACCACGGCGGCGCGCTTCTTGTCGCCCGCCATCTTGTAGGCGATCTGCGTGATGGTGGTGGCCGTGGCGTTGCGCGCCGCGACTTCGATTTCGACGGGGTGGTTCAGGTACGAACGGCCGAGCTTGCGGATTTCGTTGCTGAACGTGGCCGAGAACAAGAGGCCTTGGCGCTGCGCGGGCAGCAGGCGGATGATGCGTTCCAGGTCGGGCAGAAAGCCCATGTCGAGCATGCGGTCGGCTTCGTCCAGCACCAGGATGCCGACCTGGCTGAGATTCACGTTCTTTTGCTCGACGTGGTCGAGCAGGCGGCCCGGCGTGGCGACCAGCACTTCGCAGCCGCGGCGCAGCGCTTCTTTCTGCGGGCCGATGTCGACGCCACCGAACACCACGGCCGAACGCAGCGGCGTCTGCTTGCTGTAGCGCTTGACGCTTTCGTAGACCTGGTCCGCCAGCTCGCGCGTGGGCGTGAGGATCAGTGCGCGCACCGGGTGCCGCGCGGGCGAGGCGCTGGTGTTGGCCAAGGGCATCAGGCGATGCAGGATGGGCAACGTGAATGCGGCGGTCTTGCCGGTGCCGGTCTGGGCGGCGCCCATGACGTCGCGCCCTTCGACCACGACGGGGATGGCTTGCGCCTGGATCGGGGTGGGCGTGGTGTAGCCGGTTTCGGCGATGGATTGCAACAGCAGGGGGTGCAGCCCGAAGTCGGAGAACGTGGGCGTAGGCGCGGGCGCTGCGGCGGTGGGTGCTGCGGATTGAGTGGATTCAGTCATCAGGGTTTGGCAGATACCGGGACCAGTGAAAAAGAACAAAACGAGAGTGCTTCGAGCACTGCACTACATATGCATCGGGACAACCGGAACGCGCGCCACGCTCGCGCGGCCACGTGCAAACTACCCGCTCATTGCGGGCAATCTGCACCCTGCCTTGCAGGCCAGGTGGCGCATTCTGGTTTCGATACTTATGAGGGGCAGTACCAGGCCCGGATTGCTGTGGATAAGTTGATTTTAGCGCAGCCGGCCTACCACACGGGCAAGCGTGTGTCAGGAATGCCTCGCGGCCGGCTCTGACGCCCGGCCAGCCCGCCCCGGCACGCCCCAAGGAGTGTCCGACAGGTGGACACTCCTTGTGCGGACTGCGGTCGTCAGCCTGCCAACCAGCGCAAGCCCCACAGCACCACCATGCCGACGACGATGACCAGCACCGCGCTGCGGGTGCGCAGGAACACCAGGATGGCTACGACGCCTGCCACCAGCTTGTAGTCGAAAATCGGGCCTAGCCCGGCCTTCCAGGGCAGCAGGTCCGGCACCACGATGGCGGTCAGCGCGGCGGCCGGTGCGTAGCGCAGGGCGCGGCGCACGCCGTCGGGCAGCGGAATGTAGTCGCCGAACAGCATGAAGCCGGCGCGCGTCAGCACGCTGCACAGGGCCAGCAACAGGATGGCGGAATAGACGTAGATCTCGGATGGCCAGAGGGTCATGCGCGCGCCTTGAAGAAGCGTTCGGCCCACATGCCCGCCACGACGCCGGCGATGACCGCCGCCGCCAGGCCCAGGCGTAGCGGCAGCACCTGGCCAGTCCAGGCGACCACGCCGGCTGCCAGCATCGACACCAGCATGGGCTTGGAATTGGCCAGCGGCACTGTGATGGCCAGCAGCGCCAGCACGGCCGCGAAGTCCAGCGACCAGCCGGTCGGCACCATGGTGCCCAGGTAGATGCCCACGATCGACGAGGACTGCCAGACCAGCCAGCCGGGGGCGATGGTACCGATGAAATACCAGAGCTGTTCGCGGGTGCCGCGCTCGGCCGCGTCGCCGAAACGGGGCATGAACAGCACGAAGCCCATGTCCGTGGTGAAGTACCCCAGGCCCAGGCGCTTGGGCCAGGACAGGTGGCGGAAATAGGGTTGCAGCGCGGCGCCGAAGATCAAAAAGCGCAGGTTCACCACGCAACCCGCCGCGAAAATGAGCCACAGCGGGGCCCCCGTGGCGATCAGCGGCAGGGACGTCAGTTGGGCCGAGCCGGCGTACAGCAGCAGGGTCATGGCCAGCGCCATGGATTCGGTCAGGCCCGACTTGACCATGGCCACGCCGGTCACCAGGCCCCAGGTTGCGGTGGCGATCAGGGCCGGCACGATGGCGTGCACCCCGGCCCGGAACGCGGCGACGCGCTCCTGGCGGACCACCCGCGGATCTTCGGTTTCGGGAAACGCGGACTCAGAGGACAACGGCAGGCCCCTGGGTATTCGGACAGGACGACATGGGAACTCTATGGAAGGAAACTCACGACAACCTGCTCGCCCGCCGGGGCCGCGGCGGCCCGAAGGCACCACGCCGGTGCGCGAATAGGGGCCTATTGTAACCTCGCCGCTTGATACAATACGGCCCTCACATTGAGAGGGGAGCAGACCATGTCGATGGCTGACCGCGATGGCTTCATCTGGTATGACGGCAAACTCGTGCCCTGGCGCGACGCGACCACGCACGTCCTGACGCACTCCCTGCACTACGGCCTGTCGGTCTTCGAAGGGGTACGCGCCTACCATGCCGAGATCGGCACGGCGATCTTCCGCCTCGAAGACCACACCAACCGGCTGTTCAACTCGGCGCACATCTACCAGATCCCCATGCCCTTCGATCGCGACACGATCAACGAGGCCCAGCGGATGGTGGTGCGCGAGAACAAGCTCGAATCCGCCTACCTGCGCCCGCTGGTGTTCTACGGCCCCGAGAAAATGGGCGTGTCGCCCAAGGGCGCGAAGGTGCACGTGGCGATCGCCGCCTGGCCCTGGGGCGCGTACCTGGGCGAAGAGGCCCTGTCACAAGGCATCCGGGTGAAGGTGTCGTCGTTCGCCCGCCAGCACGTCAACGTGACGATGCCGCGCGCCAAGGTGGCCACCACCTACGCCAACTCGATCCTGGCCAACACCGAAGCCTTGCAGGACGGCTACGACGAAGCCCTGCTGCTGGATACCGAAGGCTTCGTGGCCGAGGGGTCCGGCGAGAACCTGTTCATCGTCAAGGACGGCGTGCTCTGCGAACCCGAGATCGCGTCAGCCTTGACCGGCATCACCCGCTCGACCATCCACGCACTGGCCGCCGACGCCGGCTTGCGCATTGTTACCAAGCGCCTGACGCGCGACGACGTTTATATCGCCGACGAGGCCTTCTTCACCGGCACGGCCGCCGAAGTCACGCCGATCCGCGAGGTCGACAACCGCCAGATCGGCACGGGCCAGCGTGGCCCCATCACCGAGAAACTTCAGAAAGCGTTTTTTGACATGGTGAATGGCCGCAACCCGAAGTACCATCACTGGCTGAGCAAAATCTGATTCGCGCCGCCCTGCCTGCCAGGGCGGCATTACTGCCCCAACCTACCGACCACCGGTATTTTTATTCAGGAAATTCCATGACCGCTGCTGCCCCGGCCGCCGTCCCGCACCCCCACGAAGTCATCGAAGTCGGCGCCGAAGACCTGCCCGTCTTCTGTCCGGGCCCCAAGGCCCCGCTGTGGAGCATGCACCCGCGCGTCTTCCTGGACGTCGCCCGTAGCGGCTCGGCGCGCTGTGCCTACTGCGGCGCGGAATACCGGCTCAAGCCCGGCACCGTGCTGCACGGCCACCACTAAGCCTACGCCGCAACCGCCAAACCATTGCCGCCATCATGTTCGCCACGCCCGAAGAAGCAGAACACGCGTTCTACGAAGCCCTTGAGCAGGGGGACACCGTCCGCCTGATGCAAGTGTGGGCGGACGACGAGGAAGTCGTCTGCATCCATCCGGGAGGCCTGCGCATCGTGGGCCACTCGGCGGTGCACGAATCCTGGCAGCACGTGCTGGCCAATGGCCCCCTGCACATCCGGCCGCTGCGTCCGCTGGTCATGCTGAGCATGATGTGCGCGGTGCATGTGCTGGTCGAACAGGTGGCCGTGCGCACGCGGGAAGGCACGCAGTTCGCCAACTGCTACGCCACGAACATCTACCACAAGGGTCCCACCGGCTGGCGCATGGTCATGCACCATGCCTCGTCGGCGCCCACGGAAGCCGGGGTGCTCGATTTGCACGACGTACCCGACATGCTGCACTGAAGCGGGTGGATTTGTTGGCTGCTGCTCGTTTCGATTCGACACCCTGCCCCGTACCCTCCTGGTTGCCCGGAGGCGATGCCCAGACGGTCTACGCCGCGCTGTTCGCGCAGTACCACCGCATTGCCTTCGTGCGCGACCGGGTCGAAACGCCCGATACCGATTTCGTCGATTTCGACTGGACCGGCCCCGGGCTGTTCCCGCACAAGGCCGCCGATGGCGCGCCGGTCAGCGGCCAATTGCCCGTGGCCAATGGCAAGACTGCCGCGGCCCGCTGGATGACCGACGCCGACTGGCAATCGCTGCCGCAAACGCCCGAGACCCCGGCCCTGCTGCTGTTCCACGGCCTGGAAGGCGGCAGCAACAGCCGCTATGCGCAGTCCATCGCGCACCATTTCCGCGCACGCGGCTGGATCGTCGTCATTGCCCACTTTCGCGGTTGCTCCGGCGTGCCCAACCGGCTGGCGCGCGCCTATTACTCCGGCGATTCCGCCGAAGTCGGTTTCTTGCTCAAGACAGTGCGCGACCGTATCCCGCACGCGCGCTGGCACGCCGTGGGCGTGTCGCTGGGCGGCAATGCACTGCTGAAGTACCTGGGCGAGCACCACGAAGAGACCACCTGGCTGACCGCCTGCGCGGGCGTGTCCGTACCGCTGGATCTGGTGGCCTGCGGCAAGACGCTGTCCACCGGATTCTTCAACCGCAAGGTCTACACGGGCCATTTTCTCAAGACGCTCAAGCACAAGGTGCTGGAAAAGGCCCACCGCTACCCGGGTGCCATCGACGTCATGCGCATCGCGCATGCGCGCGACCTGCGCGATTTCGATGACGCCTACACCGCGCCCATGCACGGGTTCCGCAATGCGCTGGATTACTGGACCCGCGCGTCCAGCAAGCCGTGGCTGCCGCAGATCTCGGTGCCCACGCTGGTGCTCAACGCGCTGAACGATCCGTTCATTCCGGCCAGCGCCCTGCCCAAGCCGGACGAATGTTCGTCCAGCATCCTGCTGCACCAGCCCACCGACGGCGGCCATGCCGGCTTTCCGACGGGCGCATTCCCCGCACACCTGGGCTGGCTGCCGCAGCGCCTGGGCCGCTTCTTCGAGACCGGGCTATAAGTGCCGCGCGGGGGTGCCGGCAGCCTGCCGGCGCCGTCCGGCCCGCGTCAGCCCGACTTGAAGCGCTCCAGCAACTGACGCTCTTCGGCCAGCTTGTCTTTCACTTCCTTGATCTGAACGTCGATCTGCGACTGCTCGTAGAAGTCCGTCGACATGCCGCGCGCCTGCTGCAGCTGCGATTCGGCCGCGGCGAACGCGCCGGTCATCACGTAGTAGCGGGCCAGATCGCGGCGCGCCTGCACCGGCTTGCCGGTGCGCTCTTCGCTTTGCGCCAGCATCTGGTAGAGGCTCGGCTCGTCCGACCCCCACTGCTTGATCTTGGCACGCAGATACTCTTGCGCCTCGGCGTGACGGCCATTGCCTTGCAGCGCCGTGGCATAGGCCAGCCCCAACGCACGCTGCTCGGGCCAGCGCCGGATGGCGGCCTGAGCCAGGTCCTGCGCACGGCGGTAGTCCTTGCGGGCCAGGGCAATATCGATGGCCAGCTTGGCCATCTGCGGCGAATCGCGGCCATCGGCCGAGGCCTGCCCCAGATAGCGCTCGGCCTCGTCCAGGCTGTTGCGCTGGAAGGCCTGCAGCGACAGGCCATAGTAGGCCGCCGAGCGGCGCACGCCTGACAGGGCCTGCGCTTCGTCCTGCAATTGCTGGGTCGCCGAACGCAGGCTGACCGCGTCGCGTCCCTGCACCACGCGCATCTTGGCGCGCACGTACCAGAAGTCGTCGCTGTCGACGTGGCGCGACGGCGGCAAGGAGCGCACGCGGTTCTGCACATCGGACATACGCTCGATGGACAGCGGGTGGGTGCTGGCCCAGGAACCGCCGCCGGCGCCCTCGTTCAGGCGCGAGGCGTTCATCAGGCGCGAGAACATCTGCGCCATGCCCTGGGCGTCGAAGCCCGCCTTGGTCAGCATGGTGAAGCCAGCCCGATCGGCCTCGCGCTCGGCATCGCGCGAAAAACCCAATTGGCGGTTGATGGCGGCGGCCTGGCCGAATGCGGCCACGCCCATCGCCAGGTTGCCCCCCCCGCCCGCCAGGGCGGCCAGCAGAGCACCCGCCAAACTGGCCAGCATGACCATGCTGTTCTGATTCTGCTGCGTCATGCCGCGGGCGATATGGCGCTGCACGACGTGGCCGATTTCGTGCGCCAGCACCGCAGCCAGTTCGGACTCGCTGCCCGAGGACACGATCAGCCCCGTATTGACGCCAATGAAGCCGCCCGGCATGGCGAAGGCATTGATCTCGGGGTCGCGCACGCCGAACATTTCAACGTCCGGGACGGCCCCCGGCGAGAACGACGCCAGCTTGCGCCCCATGGTGGTGAGGTACTGGCTGAGTTCGGGGTCGTCGATATACGTGGGATCGCGGCGGCCCTGCGACATGATGGCTTCGCCCAGGCTGCGCTCGAGCATGGGCGAAAGATCCGCGGCGGACGCGGCGCCCATGGTGGGCAAGCCCACGGGCTGGGCCCAGGCGGCCACGGGCAAAGTGGGCGCGACCAGGGCGAGGCAAATTCCGGCGATCGCGCCCCGTTGCGCAATCGAGCAAATGGATGGCATTTTCCTGCGGTTCATAAGCCTATGATAGCGATGCGCTTAAAATGTTTCATCGTTACCCCCTACGAGGTTTCAATGCGTCCCGTCCGTAAAGCCGTTTTCCCCGTCGCCGGCATGGGCACGCGCTTCCTGCCCGCCACCAAGGCGATGCCCAAGGAAATGCTGCCCGTGGTCGACAAGCCGCTGATTCAGTACGCCGTCGAAGAAGCCGTGGCTGCGGGCATTACCGACCTGATCTTCGTTACGGGTCGCAACAAGCGCGCCATCGAAGACCATTTCGACTCCGCCCCCGAGCTCGAATCCGACCTCGAAAGCAAGGGCAAGCATGAGCTTCTGGCCATGGTGCGGGGCATTCTACCTGCCCACGTCAATTGCCTCTATATCCGCCAGTCGGCCCCGCTGGGCCTGGGGCACGCCGTGCTGTCGGCCGCCCCCGCCGTGGGCGACGAACCCTTCGCCGTGCTGCTGGCCGACGACCTGATCGACGCCGATACCCCCGCGATGAAGCAATTGGTGGATATCGCCGTCGCCCAGAACGCCAGTGTCCTGGGCGTGCAGGACGTGCCGCGAGAAGACACCCGCAAGTACGGCATCGTGGCTACCCGCGCGGGCGACACGCGCGCCGACGGCCGCACCGAACGCGTGACCCATATCGTGGAAAAGCCCGACCCCGACGCCGCGCCCTCGACGCTGGCAGTGGTGGGCCGGTACGTGCTGGAAGCCGCGATCTTCGACCACCTGCGCTCGACCAAGATGGGTGCCGGCAACGAGATCCAGTTGACCGACGGCATCGCCTCGATGATGCGCGAACGCGCGGTGTATGCGCACCGCTACGAAGGCACGCGCTACGACTGTGGCAATAAGGCGGGGATGTTCCAGGCTACGGTAGCGCTGGGCAGGAAGTACCACGGCCTGCTGACGGATTGATGCGGCGGCCGCGACAGGCCGGCTCCTGAAGACGTCAGGACGGCTCGCGGCCAGGCCTCAGACAGATGCCGCGCGGGCGCGCGCCCGCGCCTTGGCCATCGCGTCCCGGTCGGCCTTGCGCAGGCGCCCCTTGGCCGACAGGCGCATCAGCGTGCCCAACGCCACCATCAGCCCGATCACTTCCACCAGCGCGGCGGGAATCCACATGGTCAGGCCGCCGATGGTCTGGTCGGTTTGCGCAGACATGGCGATCGCGCGGCCGCACAGCTCGAACAAGGGATAGATGTCGCTTTCCGTGAAGGCGATGACCGCCCCCGCCACCATCTGGGGCAGCATGGTCAGGATCGGTGAGATGACGCGGCCGCCCGGCGTCATTGCGGCAGGCGGACTGGGGCGGCGGTCCAGAATCAGGTTCCAGTACATGAAACCGCTGATCACCACGGACCAGTTCATCACGCGATACAGGCGCCAGTCGAGCATGGAATAGAACTGCACCGACGGAATCAGCCAGACCAGCACCAGGAACACGAACAGGGTCGGCACGAAGATCTTGTGGGTCAGCAGCGTGACGGTGGCGCGGCCCGCACCCGTGCGCAGGAAATCACGCAGGCGGATCCGCCAGGCCATCGGCAGCCCGGCCCGCATGACCTGCCCGGGAAATGCCGCCATGACCAGCAACGGCCCCAGGTGGTGCAACACCAGGTGCTGGATGCGGTGAATGAAGAACATGCGCTCGGCGTAGTAGTCCAGGCGGGTGTGCATGGACAGGTACAGCAGCACCATGCCCGCCCAGAACAGCACGCGCCGCGCGCCCGAGACGTGGTGCACGCGTTGACCGCGCACGAACAGCACGATGGCCACCAGGAAGGAGGCCACCAGCGTGGGAGAGAACTCCCAGGGTATGAGCCATTCGAGACTGTCCATGCGTGTCATCCGGAAATTGCCGGCGGGGGGAGCCGCCCGGGCCTAAAACGCGCAACCGGGGTCGATTGTAGTAGACCCGGGCGGCCCCCGTCCGGCTCAGAAGCGGTGCGAAATCCCCGTGCCAAAACGCGACGTGTGGGAATGGCCCGGATCGAACTGGTTATCCAGGGTGTAGTTGGACGTATAGCCGGCGAACGCGTAGAGCGTGGTGCGCGGCGACAGGTCGTAGGTATAACCCAGCGTCACCAGTTGCGCGTTGCGCGCCTTGGCGCCGTCGTCCCATTTCCAGTCGGGGTTGGCCTGCGACCATTGCACCACCACGGCGCCGTGCCCTACCGGCACGCTGGCCCCCAGCAGCCAGGCGTTGACCGTGCCGCCGCGGGCAAATGCCGCCGGCCCCAGGTTCTGGCCGAGGTTGTCGGGGTCGCCGCCGTCCAGGCCGACATAGCCGTTGCGCTGCCGCGACCAGGCCACCGACACCTTCACGACCTCGAAATCGTAGGACGCCCCCAACTGCACGGCCTGGGGCCGCCCGCTGCTGCCGGCGAGCGGTTCGGCCAGGCGCATCTGGTCCCAGGTGGCGACCGCCAGGAGAGGACCGTCCTCGTACTTCAGGCCCAGGCTGATGGCACGGTTGTTGGCGGCGGTCTGGAAGCGGTCGCGGCCGTCGGCGTCGAATGAATAGCCGACGCCCGCCTGAAAACCCTGCCAGGTCGGCGTGTAGTAATTGACCAGGTTGCTGAACTGGTAGTTGTCGGACGCCTTGAAGGTGGCGCCCATGCCCATTTCCTTCCAGGAAGCGAGTTCCAGCGCATTGCCGTAGGTCTTGCCGACGGTGTACTGGCGACCCAGCCGCCATTCGCCGTAGGCCTCGTGCGCCAAGCCGACCCAGGCGCCGTAGTTGAACAGTCGGTCGTCGTCGGCGCGCTTGCCGGTGGACGGGTCGAAGCCGCTTTCCAGCTGGAAACGCGTGCTCCAGCCATCGCCCAGGTCTTCGCTGCCGCGCAGGCCCCACAGGGAATCGGTCAGCCCGCCGTTGAGCAGGCCGCTGTGGCTGCCTTGTCCCGACGTGTGGGTGGTGGCGATGCCCGCATCGACCACGCCATAGAGTTGCACGCCGGGGCCATCGCCCGCCGCATGCGCCATCAAGGGAAACCCTGCCGCGCCCGCCATCAGCGTCTTGGCAACAGTCGTGATTTTCATAGCTATCTCCTGAGTGCGCGGCGGGCGCCCTGCCCGCCGCCAGGTGGTTCGGTTTGACTATTGCCAGCCGTAGCGGCGGACCCAGATGCCCTTGAGCAGTTGCGTCAGGACGCAGTAGCTCAACAGGATGCCTGCCAGCCACGGGAAGTAGGACCACGGCAGTGCCTGCAGCTGGAAGTACCCCGCCAGCGGCGAGAACGGCAGGAACAACCCCATTCCAACCACCATGACCGTCATGGCCATCAGGGGCCACGCGGCACGGCTTTGCAGGAACGGGATCTTGCGAGTGCGGATCATATGCACGATGAGCGTCTGCGACAACAGCCCTTCGACGAACCAGCCCGACTGGAACAGCGTCTGGTGCTCCGGCGCATTGGCCTGGAACACGTACCACATGAGCGCGTAGGTGGTGATGTCGAAGATGGAGCTGATGGGGCCGAAGAACACCATGAAGCGGCCCAGGCCGGCCGGGTCCCATTGCTGCGGCTTTTTCAGGAGTTCTTCGTCGACATTGTCGAACGGGATGGCCGTCTGCGATATGTCGTACATCAAATTCTGCAGCAGCAGGTGGATCGGCAGCATCGGCAGGAACGGCAGGAAGGCGCTGGCCACCAGCACCGAGAAGACATTGCCGAAATTCGAGCTGGCGGTCATCTTCAGGTACTTGAGCATGTTGCAGAAGGTCTTGCGGCCTTCGATCACGCCGTCTTCCAGCACCATCAGGCTTTTTTCCAGCAGGATGATATCGGCGGCTTCCTTCGAAATGTCGACCGCCGAATCCACCGAGATGCCCACATCCGCCGCGCGCAGCGCCGGGGCATCGTTGATGCCATCGCCCATGAAGCCCACGGTATTGCCCTGCGCCCGCAGCGTATGGACGATGCGCTCCTTGTGCGCCGGGGTCAGCCGGGCAAAGACGTTGGCCTCGCGCACGGCCAGGGCCAACTGGGTGTCGTCCATGGCCTCGATCTGGTCGCCCAGGTAGACCTTGCGGACCTCGAAGCCCACTTCGCGGCACACCTTCTGCGTGACCAGCTCGACGTCGCCCGTCAGCACCTTCACTTCGATACCGGAATCGCGCAGGGCCGCCAGCGCCGGGCCGGTGGATTCCTTGGGGGGATCCAGGAAGGCGATGTAGCCCACCAGCACCAGGTCGGACTCGTCGGCCACGCCATAGGCCTGCTGCGTGGGTGGCAGTTCGCGCACGCCCACCGCAATGACGCGCAGCCCGTCGCGGTTCAGGTCGGCGGTGACACGACGAATGTCGGCGCGCCGCGCATCGGTCAACAGGTGCACGTCGTTGCCCACGCGCAAGCGCGTGCAGACCGCCAGCATTTCTTCCAGCGCGCCCTTGCAGATCAGTTCGTGGTGCTCGCGGCCGTTTTCGGTTTCGCTGACCACCACCGACATGCGGCGGCGCGAGAAGTCGAACGGAATCTCGTCGATCTTGCGATAGCGCGTGGCCAGGTCCAGCTTGCGCTCGACCTCGGCGTGGCGCAGCACGGCCACGTCCAGCAGGTTCTTCAGGCCGGTCTGGTAGTAGCTGTTCAGGTAGGCATAGGCCAGCACGTCGTCGCTGGTGGCGCCATAGACGTCCGTGTGGCGTTCGAGCACGATGCGGTCCTGCGTCAGCGTGCCGGTCTTGTCGGTGCACAGCACGTTCATTGCGCCCAGGTTCTGGATCGCATCCAGCCGCTTGACCACCACCTTGCGCCGCGACATCCGCACCGCGCCCTTGGCCAGCGTGGCCGTGACGATCATGGGCAGCATTTCCGGCGTCAGGCCCACCGCAATCGCCAGCGCAAACAGCAGCGCTTCCAGCCAGTCGCCCTTGGTGAAGCCGTTGATCAACAGCACGATCGGCGCCATCACCAGCATGAAGCGGATCAGCACCCAGCTCACGCGGTTGATGCCTTGCTGGAACTGGGTGGGCATACGCGAGGTCTGTGTCACGCGGCCGGCGAGTTGACCGAAGTAAGTGCCCGAGCCGGTCGCGATCACCAGGGCGCTGCCGGACCCGCTGACCACGTTGGTGCCCATGAAGGCCATATTCTCCAGTTCGAGCGCATTGGCGGTCTCGGTGCGTTGCACGGCGTACTTTTCGACCGGCAGCGATTCACCGGTCAGGGCCGCCTGGGCAATGAACAGGTCCTTGGCGCCCAGGATGCGGCAATCGGCGGGAATCATGTCGCCCGCGGACAGCAGCACCACGTCGCCCGGCACCAGCTCGGCCAGCGGCACTTCGATCTGGCGCGAGCCGGACGCGTGCAACGTGGCGCCGAAGAAGCGCCGGGCGTCGCCCTCGGCCATGCCGGCGGCATCGCTGCGCAGCACGGTGGCGGTGTTCTGCACCATCGCCTTCAGGGCTTCGGCGGCGCGGTTCGAGCGCCGTTCCTGCACAAAACGCAGCAGCGTGGAAATCACCACCATCGAGCCGATGATGATGACGCCCTTCCAGGACTGATCGTCGGGCTCGGCCATGTAGACGTCGGTGACCCAGGACAGGCTGGCCAAGCCCGTCAGGAGCAGGTTGAAGGGATTGCGGAAGGATTGCCACAGGTGGGCATACCAGGTCAGCGGCTTTTCGTGGTCGACCTCGTTGGCGCCGTAGCGCGCCCGGGCCTCGTCGGCCTGCACTTCCGACAGGCCGCCGCGACCGCTGCGGAACATCGAGAACAGGGCGTCGAAATCCATGCGGGATACATCCAGCATGCGGCGATTGGCGCGACGCGACGCGTCGGAAGCCGTAGCGGCCACCGCCTGGCCGGTGCCTTCAAGCATGGGGGAACGCCGGAAATGGCGCCCCGACCGCCGCAACCCGGCGGCGGAAGAGAAAAAGGTCTTCAGGAATTTAAACATCGGAGTGCTCGGGTTCTTGGTGTTGTTCTGGGAGACACGGACGACAGGCAGCCGGGCCTGATCGCAGGCAGCACGGGGCCACGGCCTGCGCCAAGCAGGCCGAATCCGCCACGTACAGGCGTGCGCAGGCACCGGGGCGATGTTGCCGGTGTCCGGATCGCGTCGATGGGCGCGCCGGAGTGCGTGAAGCGGAACGGGAAACTAGCGGAAGAACCGGGGCCAGCGGAACGGGCGCGCGCGAAGCGGGCCTGGCCGGGGGTTCAGGGCTGCGGATTCCGTACGGACCGGGAGACTATCCGGCCAGTCGGCTCGCATGGAGAGGACAGGTCAGACAGGCAACCGGGCGCCACGCACGTGGCGCAATCGAGGCTCGGGGTCTATGGCACTGGGCATGGTCTCTCCTGGGGGAATAGGGGCGGATTCAGGCCGCCAGCGGTTGGGCGCCGAAATGCACGTGGCGCACGGCGGGGTTGGCGCTCAGGCGACGGGCTTGCGACATCAGTTCGCCACGCAGTTCGGGAGGGCAATTGACGGTGATGCAGGCCGACGCCATGGCCGGGTCGGTGCCCTGGTCGATCTGCACCTGCGAGACATCGAGTCCGGCGGCGCTGAAGTCCAGGCAGATCTGCTTGCGCAGGGCGCCCAGCTCGTCACGCGGACAGATGACCGTCAGGCGCGAGGTGCCGCGGCGGCGGCCCAGGGCGGTTGCACGGTCTACGCCGGCGCGGCGCAGGAACAAGTCGAAGAAACGCATAACGACCTCCATTGCAAAATGGGGAGCGGTATCGCGGATACGCGCGCACACACGCACGGCGCTGGGCGGGCGGGCACGAAACAGACGTGCGCGAACGCGGGCGCTGCGACTAGCGGCGGTTCTGGCGGATGATGTTGGGGGAGAATCCTGGCAAGCCGTGGGCTTGCGCTGCTGCCCCGGATGCTGCCTGGGGCTTGGGATACAACCGCAACCTGTTCAACAGGCTGCGGCAGATGGAGTTCTGCGTGGACCTGTTAAACAGCGACGTCGATGCAAGATCGACTACTTTCGCCGGAATCGGTATTCACGAAGACTGCTCCTGAGATGGATAACAGCAGAATTTTACGCGGGTTTCCACTGATGGACAAGGTTTGGGGACATAAAAGGCCCCTTTTGTGCGAAAAAGGATGCAGACCGCTTGCGGCCTGCATCCCTGCCCGGCATCAGGCGTAGAAATGCCAGCCCAGGTAGGCCGCGAACAAGGCATAGAAACCGCCCACCGCGGACAGCGCCGGCACGCTCATGACCGAACGGCGGAAACGCAGCCACAACAGGCTGATCGACAGCATGGTGAACAGGCCGGCCGCCAACAGCGGGCCATCCAGCAGCCAGGGCGTCATGAAGATGCCCAGGGCGCTGGGAATGGTGGCCTGGATCATCATGGCGCCGGAAATGTTGGCCAGCGCCAGGCGTTCCTTGCCCTGGCGCACCCAGATCAGCGCGTTCATGATTTCGGGCAGCTCGGTGGCCACCGGGGCCAGCAGCAATGCCGCCACGTGCGGCGACGCGCCCATGGCCACGCCCAGGATTTCGATCTGGTTGACGAACACGTGTGACGCGCCGGCGATCACGACCAGCGCCAGCAGGGTCTGGGTGGCCGCCCAGAACATCGACGGGTTGTCGTCACGCGGGCGCAGCTTGAGCGGTTCCAGGTCCTCGCAGTCGATGCATTCTTCATCGTTGCTCAGTTCGCGCTTGATGTACAGGCCGTAGGTAGCCAGGAACAGGATGCCCAGCCAGGGCTTCCAGGCAAAAGCCAGAAGGCCCAGCCCGACCTTGAAGACGAAGATGCCCATGAACCAGGCCTGGTCGCGGGCCAGCCGGCGCTGGTCCGCGTTGATACAGTTGGCTTGCGCGGGTTGGCCGCGACGGGCGCGCCACAGGGCAAAACCGACGACGGCATAGGCCAGGGTCGCCAGCACCAGCGGGCCGCCCATGGCGGCACCGACGCCGATGTCTTTCTGTTCGGGGGTGTCGCCGAAGACCACGGCCATGAAGGTGACGGCGCTTTCGGGCAACGCGGTGCCAAAGGCCGCCAGCACGGTGCCGGTGGCGGTCGCGCCCAGCTGGAAGCGATGTCCGACCCATTCGACGCCGTTGACGAAGAATTCGCAGGCAAGATAGATCACTGCCGCGGACAGGAAAAACAGGAACAGGGTGAGCAACATATAGACGCAGCCGGACGAGCAGAAACCAATTGGCGCGACGCAACGGCTCGCCCGGCCAGGGTGAACGCTACGCGGCCAAAGGTCTCGCCTGGCTGATTCGTGCGCGGGTGGGCCGCGACACGAAGACCGTTAGCGCCATGGAGTTCTGGCAACCGCTACGCGGCACCGAACCACCAAGTCTGTTGACGCTAACTCCTTTGGGGACAAAGGATGGCTACTCCCCAATGACAGAGCCGCGATTGTAGCAGCGCGGACATGACAGTCCAGTGAATCCGCTCGCCGCGCACGGGAATGCGGCCGCACTGTCGCATCGGCGGCACGGCGAGTAAAGTAAATGGCATTCCAGCTTCCTGACGGCGCTGCGCGCCCCTTTGCCCATGAGCCTGCCTCCCGACGACATCGCCCCCTTCGCCGCCCGGCGCCAGCGCCTGATGGAGCGGATGCGCGCGGACGGAGGCGGCATCGCCATCCTGGCGACCGCGCCCGAAGCCATCCGCAACCGCGACGCCGAATATCCGTATCGGCACGACAGCGACTTTTTCTACCTGACCGGCTTTACCGAACCGGGCGCCTGGCTGGTGCTGGTGGCGGGCGCCACCGACCGTGCCCTGCTGTTCTGCCGCCCGCGCCATATCGAACATGAAATCTGGGAAGGCCACCGGTTCGGCCCCGAGGCGGCAGCCGAGCACTTCGGTTTCGACGACGGGCAGCCGCTGGACGCACTGGATGAACTGATGCCCAAGCTGCTGCTGGACCAGCCCACGCTGTATGCGCCGCTGGCCGGCGACAAGCGCACCGACGGCCGCCTGCACCGCTGGCTGGCGGCGGCGCGCGAGTCCAGCCGCGGCGGCCACGCGCCCCCGGATCGGCAACAGGACATCCGCCCCATCCTGGCCGAGATGCGGCTGATCAAGGACCCCTCGGAAATCGCCGCGATGCGCCGGGCGGCCAAGATCTCGGCCGGCGCCCACGCCCGCGCCATGCGCGTGGCGCGAGCCGGCATGCGCGAATACGAACTGGAAGCGGAACTGCTGTATGAATTCCGCCGCCACGGGGCGCAGGCAGTGGCCTACAACAGCATCGTGGCCGCGGGCGCCAATGCCTGCGTGCTGCACTACCCGGCCGGCGAAGCCGTGCTGCGCGATGGCGACCTGGTGCTGATCGATGCCGGCTGCGAGGTCGACAGCTACGCCAGCGACATCACCCGCACCTTTCCCGTGAACGGCCGCTACAGCGGCCCGCAGCGCGCGCTGTACGACCTGACCGTGGCCGCCCAAGCGGCGGCCGCGCAGGCCACCGCGCCCGGGCGCGGCTGGAACGACGGCCACGAGGCCGCGGTGCGCGTGCTGGCGCAGGGCATGCTGGACCTGAAGCTGCTGAAGGGGTCACTGGATGGCGTCATCGAATCGGGCGACTACAGCCGCTTCTACATGCACCGCACCGGCCATTGGCTGGGCCTGGACGTGCACGACGTGGGGGACTACCGCCAGCCGGGCGCGGGCCCCGGCGCCGAGCGCCCCTGGCGCACGCTGCAAGCCGGCATGATGCTGACCATCGAGCCGGGCATCTACGTGCGCCCGGCCGACGACGTGCCCGAGGCGTACTGGAATATCGGCATCCGCACCGAGGACGACGCCCTGGTGACGGACGAAGGTTGCGAGCTGATTACCCGCGGCGTGCCGGTACAGGCCAGCGAGATCGAGGCGCTGATGCGCGAATAGGGTTGACGTGGGGGGGCGGCGCGGTCAGAGCGTCAGGCCATCCAGCCAGCCCATCGCCACCCACACATACACCACCACCATGGCGATGGCGAACATGGACACCGTGGCGCCGACCAGGCAGGCCAGGATGGCCACCAGGACCGGGCCCCAGCCCGTCTTGCTGGACGGCGGCAGGCCCGGGTTGTAGAGACGGTCGAATTTCTCGTCGGGCATCAGCGAAAACACCGCGCTTTCGATGAAGCCGTCGATCATGGGAATGAACAGCACGAAGAACGCCGGGTTGTCCCACCAGACCGGGTAGTAGCGGAACGCGCAGAACAGGCTGACCAGCGCCACCGTCGTCACCAGCCAGGCGTGGCGGCGGCCCAGGTACCACCAGTGCGCGCCCAGCCAGCCGAACAGGCAGGCCAGCAGGCCGACGGCGACCTTGCCGCGCGGACGGCGGCCGATGGCGGCGGAAAGCGAAGAAGAAGCTTCGAGCTGCGTCATGTCGATCAACCGGTATAAAGGTCCCTGGCGCCAAGCCGCGCCGGCTGCCGTGGATTGTAGTGGACGGGTAAAATCCGGGCATGACTATCTCCGCCTTCGACATTGCGATTCTTGGCGCCGGCCCGGTCGGCCGGGTGCTGGCGCTGATGCTGGCGCGCGTGGCGCCGGACCCGGCCCGCATCGCGCTGCTGGCCGGCACGGCGCCGGTGCCGGTCACGCCCGACGCCGCGATCCCCGCGGCCGATCCCCGCGTGCTGGCCATGAACCACGGCAGCCGGGTGCTGCTGGAGTCGCTGCAGGCCTGGCCCGCCAAGGCGGCGGACATCCTCAATATTCATGTGTCGCAGCGCGGCCGACTGGGTCGCAGCGTCATCCAGCACACCGATTTCGACGTGCCGCAGCTGGGTTGCGTGGTGGCCTATTCCGCGCTGCATGCCAAGCTGGAAGAGCGCGTGGCCGCCAGCGGCGTGACGCTGCTGTCCGGCCCCCCGGCCCAGATCGACGGCCAGGACGGCGACGGCGTGCGTATCAGCCAGGGCGACACCGCCCTCAGTTGCCGCGTCGCCGTGCAGTCGGACGGCGCAGGCGCCAGCGACCTGCGGCGCGACTACGGCCAGCACGCCCTGCTGACCACCGCCCATGCCACGCTGCCGCGCCGCGGCTGGGCCTGGGAGCGCTTTACCGCGGAAGGTCCGCTGGCGCTGCTGCCGCACCCGCAACTGGCCGACGCCTATTCGGTGGTCTGGTGCAGCGCGCCCGAACGCGCCGCCGAACTGGCCGCGCTGGACAACGCCGCGTTCTCGCAGGCGCTGTCCGCCGCCTTCGGCGACCGCCTGGGCCGACTGTCGTGCCAGGCCCCGCGCCATGTCTTTCCCCTGGCGCTCAGCGCCCGCCGCGCCCTGGTGCAGGGCCGCATGGCGGCCATCGGCAATGCGGCGCAGACGTTGCACCCGGTGGCCGGCCAGGGGCTGAACCTGGGGCTGCGCGACGCCGCCCGGCTGGCCCAGGCGCTGGGCGGCTGGCTGGCCCAGCCCAACGCCAGCCCCACCGCCGCGTTGGCCGATTTCGGCCGTGCGCGCCAGTTCGACCGCGTCGTGACGGCCGGCCTGACCGACCTGATGCCGCGCATCTTCGCCACCGGCCTGGCGCCCGTCGAGCACGCCTGCGGGCTGGCCCTGCTGGGCCTGGACCTGGCCGCGCCCCTGCGGGCGCCGCTGGCGCAGCATCTGCTGACGGGTTTCCGCGCCTGATCGCCCCGTTTTTCGCCTATTTGTTACCAAGCTGTTGCAGGACGAAAAAGAGGGTTCGATCGAGCCGGTTAAAATGTGAGCATGCGCATAGGCCCGTGGACCCTTCCCAACAACGTTCTTGTCGCGCCCATGGCGGGCGTGACGGACCGTCCTTTCCGTCAGCTCTGCAAGAAATTGGGGGCAGGTTATGCCGTGTCGGAAATGGCCGCCAGCAACCCCAAGCTGTGGGATAGCGTCAAGACCTCGCGCCGCCTGAACCACGACGGCGAGATCGCCCCCGTGTCGGTGCAGATCGCCGGCGCCGACCCGGCCATGATGGCCGAGGCGGCGGCGTTCAACGCCAACAAGGGCGCGCGCATCATCGACATCAACATGGGTTGCCCGGTGAAAAAGGTCTGTAACGTGGCGTCGGGCTCGGCCCTCTTGCGCCACGAAGACCTGATCGCCCGCATCCTGGATGCCGTGGTCGAAGCCTGCGCCCCGCTGGGCGTACCCGTCACGCTGAAAACCCGCACCGGCTGGGACCGCGACAGCCGCAATGCCCTGCGCGTGGCCCGAATGGCCGAAAACGCCGGCATCGCCGCCCTGACACTGCACGGACGCACGCGTGCCGACCTCTATACGGGAGAGGCGGAATATGACACTATCCGCGCCGTCCGCGCCGAGCTGAAGATTCCGTTGATCGCCAACGGCGACATCGACTCGCCGGAAAAAGCCAAGCGCGTCCTGGATTACACTGGCGCCGACGCGGTCATGATCGGCCGGGCGGCCCAGGGCCGTCCCTGGATCTTCCGCGAAGTCGACCACTACCTGCGCACGGGCGAAACACTGGCCCCTCCCAGCTATGGGGAAATGCGCGAACTGCTGCTTGAACATCTCGACGACCACTACCGCTTCTATGGCGAACACACCGGCGTACGCACGGCGCGCAAGCACATAGGGTGGTATCTGGACGGCCTGCCGGATGCGGACTCGTTCCGCGACCGCATGAACCTCATCGACAACACCCGCGACCAGTGGCGGGCGGTGTCGGACTGGTTCCTCAATATTTGTCGCGACGGCAACAACCCGGCGCCTGTCGCGAAAGCCCTGCTGGCGGCATGACCGCCTCAACACCAACATAAAAATATCTGTACTCAAATGAGCAAGAAAGATGTCCTGGAAGAATGCGTGCGCGCCAGCCTGGAGCGCTATTTCGAAGACTTGGGTGAATCCGAGCCCCACGATATGTGGGACATGGTGATGCGCTGCGTGGAGCGCCCGGTGCTTGAAGTGGCGTTGGAACGGTCGGGCGGCAACCAGTCGCGGGCATCCGAAATGCTGGGCATCACGCGCAACACCCTGCGCAAGAAGCTGCTGGCTCATAACATCCAGGTATAGCGTTGCCTTGAGGCCGGGTCCGTCGGCCCGCCCCTTCCCCGTTTTTCCATCCCGACCTGAAGCGAGAAAGGCGTACGCGCCCCACTCCCGTCCCTCACCATGAAAATCGAAACCGCCCTGCTTTCGGTGTCCGACAAGACCGGCATCGTTGAATTTGCCCGCGCGCTGGCCGCGCGTGGCGTGCGCCTGCTGTCCACCGGCGGCACCGCCAAGCTGCTGGCCGAGTCCGGCCTGACCGTCACCGAAGTGGCCGCCCACACTGGCTCGCCCGAGATCCTGGACGGCCGCGTCAAGACGCTGCACCCGAAGATCCACGGTGGCCTCCTGGCCCGCCGCGACAGCGCCGAGCACCTGGACACCATCAAGGCAGCGGGCATCGATCGCATCGACATGCTGGTGGTCAACCTGTACCCGTTCCGCGAAACGGTGGCCAAGCCGGACTGCACCTTCGCCGACGCGGTCGAGAACATCGACATCGGCGGCCCGGCGATGCTGCGCGCCGCCGCCAAGAACCACGGCACCGAAGCCGGTGGCGTGACGGTCGTGATCGACCCGGTGGACTATTCGCGCGTGCTGGCCGAAATGGACAAGGGCGGTTCCACCTCGTATGGCCTGCGCCTGGCGCTGGCTGCCAAGGTGTACGCCCACACCGCGGCCTACGACGGCGCCATCGCCGCCTACCTGACCAGCCTGACCGACGCCGAGCCCGCGCAGGACGCCGTGCCCGCCCGCCAGGAATGGCCGGGCACGCTGACCCTGCAGGTCAAGCAGCAACAGGCGCTGCGCTATGGCGAAAACCCCCACCAGACCGCCGCGTTCTACGTCGACGCGCAGCGTTCCGCCGGCCTCTTGGGCAACTACCGCCAGTTGCAAGGCAAGGAACTCTCGTACAACAACATCGCCGACGCCGATGCCGCCTGGGAATGTGCGCGCAGCTTCGAGGCGCCGGCCTGCGTCATCGTCAAGCACGCCAACCCCTGCGGCGTCGCCGTGGCGGCCGACACGCTGGGCGCCTACCAGCAAGCCTTCAAGACCGACCCGACGTCGGCCTTTGGCGGCATCATCGCCTTCAACCGTCCGGTGGACGCCGCCACGGCCGAAGCCGTCAGCGCGCAATTCCTGGAAGTGCTGCTGGCGCCGGCCTATGACGGCGCCGCGCTGGCCATCCTGGCCGCCAAGAAGAACGTGCGCGTGCTGGAAGTGCCGATGGGCACGGGCCAGAACGCCTTCGACGTCAAGCGCGTCGGCGGCGGCTGGCTGGTGCAGACCCCGGATGCCTACAACGTGCCGCGCGAGGCGCTGAAGGTCGTGTCCAAGCGCCAGCCCACCGAACAGGAAATGAGCGACCTGGCGTTCGCCTGGAAGGTCGCCAAGTACGTCAAGTCCAACGCCATCGTGTTCGTGGGCGGCGGCATGACGCTGGGCGTGGGCGCCGGCCAGATGAGCCGCATCGACTCGGCCCGCATTGCCTCGATCAAGGCGGAAAACGCCGGCCTGACCCTGAAGGGCTCGGCCGTGGCGTCGGACGCGTTCTTCCCGTTCCGCGACGGCCTGGACGTCGTCGTGGCGGCAGGCGCGACCTGCGTGATCCAGCCCGGCGGCAGCATGCGTGACGATGAAGTCATCGCCGCCGCCGACGAGCACGGCATCGCCATGGTGCTGACCGGCACCCGCCACTTCCGCCACTGATGCGCGTCCTCGGCATCGATCCCGGCCTGCGCCGCACCGGTTTCGGTGTGATCGATGCCGACGGCTCGCGGCTGCGCTACGTGGCCAGCGGGACCATCGTGGTTCCGCCGGCACTGACGCTGTCCGAACGCCTGAAGGTCATCCTGGACAACCTGCGCCAGGTGGCCCGCGACACGCAACCCGACGTGGCCGCGCTGGAAATCGTCTTCCTGAACACCAATCCCGCATCCACCCTGCTGCTGGGCCAGGCCCGCGGCGCGGCGCTGTGTGCGCTGGCCGACAGCTCGCTGGTGGTGCACGAGTACACCGCGCTGCAGATCAAGAAGGCGGTGGTGGGTACCGGGCGCGCGGCCAAGGAGCAGGTGCAGATGATGGTGCAGCACCTCCTGGCGCTGGACGGCACCCCCGCCCCCGACTCTGCCGACGCGCTGGCCTGCGCCATCTGCCACGCCCACGTGGGGCCGCTGCAAGACAAGCTCGAGCGCCTGGGCACCAGCCTGCGCATGAGCGGCAAGACCCGCATCCGCAACGGCCGCCTGATCGGCTGAGCGCCGCCCCGGCGCCCACGCGCCACGCGGACCCGTATAGAATCCCGGCATCCGCCGCGGCTTTCGCGGCCTCTTTTGCCAGGCCATCCCCGCCATGATCGGACGCATTACCGGAACCCTGATCGAAAAACTGCCGCCCACCGTCTGTGTGGACGTCAACGGTCTGGGCTATGACATCGACGTGCCCATGAGCACGCTGTACTCGCTGCCGGAAACCGGCGCGCGCGTCACGCTGTACACGCACCTGACGGTGCGCGAAGACGCCCACATCCTCTATGGCTTCGCCACCGCTGGCGAGCGCAGCGCCTTCCGCGAACTGATCAAGGTCAGCGGCATCGGCGCGCGCACGGCCCTGTCGGTGCTGTCGGGCCTGTCGGTGGCCGACCTGGCCCAGGCCATTACCTTGCAGGAATCGGGCCGCCTGACCCGCGTGCCGGGCATCGGCAAGAAAACCGCTGAACGCCTGCTGCTGGAAATGCGCGGCAAGCTGGGCGCGGACATCGGCGCTGCCTCGCACGCCACGCCGGACAACCAGTCCGACATCCTGAACGCGCTCCTGGCGCTGGGCTATTCCGAGAAAGAATCGCTGGCCGCCCTGAAGACGCTGCCCGAAGGCGTGGGCGTGTCGGACGGCATCAAGCAGGCCTTGAAGTCGCTGGTACGCTGAGCGACCGCGCCGGGCAGGCCGCCAGCTAGCGCGCGGGCGCCAGGTAACCCGGTGCCACCGCTTCCAGGCCGGTGGGCACCACGTTCAGTTCAGGCGCGATCGGCCCGATACAGATATTGTCGCGGCGCAGGGAATCCAGGTTGTCGCGCGACATCAAGGGCCTGCCGGGCAGACATTCGAACAGCAGCGCCTGCAAGCGCCCGACGCCCATCGGCACGCCGATGACCGGGCGCGGATGGCCGCCCCAGGCGGCGCACAGGCGGGCGATCTCGCCCATGGTGTAGACCTGCGGACCACCCAGTTCGTAAGCCTTGCCGCAGGTGTGCGTGTTGCCCAGCGCAGTGACCATGGCCGACACCACGTCACCGACGTACACCGGCTGCATGCGCGCCTGCGCGCCGGCCAGCGGCAGCACCGGCAGCCAGCGCGCCAGCCGCGCGAACATATTGGTGAAATTGTCGTCGGGTCCGAATACGACCGACGGGCGGAATATCGTCCAGCCGCCCTCGCGCCAGCCGGCCAGTTCTTTCTGGATGGCGGCCTCGCCGTCGCCCTTGGAGCGCTGGTACATGCTGGCGCCATCGGAATCGGCACCCAACGCGCTGACGTGCAGCAGGCGCCGCGCGCCCTGGCGGCGGCAGGCCCGTGCGATGCGCTGCGGCAGATGCACGTGGGCCTGGGCAAAATCCGAACCGTAAGGGCGGCCCGGATTGCCGTGCAGGATACCCACCAGGTTCACCACGGCGTCACAGCCGCGCACGAGATTGTCGAGCGCGGCGTCGTCGTGCACGTTGCTGTCGAGCAAGGTGACGGTGGGCAGTAGCTGGAGATCTCGCCCCAGGCCATAGCGACGGGTGGGCACCAGGATCTGATGCTGCGCGCCGGACAGCCGGGCGATGAGGTGACGGCCGATGAAGCCGGTGCCGCCGATGACAAGGATACGCATGGAGCAGCCCCTGTTCTTCAGGATTCAAGCCCGATTCTGCCCTGCGCGGGCCGAGGCCGCAAGCACGCAAACGGCGGTCCGGGCCGCGCGACCGCCGCGGCCCCTGTAGGGCGGTCAGCCCGCCAGCAACTTGCCGTAGGCCGGAAGGTCGACGTTGCCGCCGCTGATGATGACACCGACGCGCGCGCCACGCACGGGCACCACGTTCTGCAACACGGCCGCGGCCGCCAGGCAGCCCGTGGGCTCGACCACCATTTTCATGCGTTCGGCGAAGAATTTCATGGTGGTCACCAACTGGTCATCCGTGACCGTGACGATATCGCGCACGTATTTCTGGATCAGCGGAAAAGTCAGGTGGCCCAGGTGGGTGGTGGCGGCACCGTCAGCCAGCGTCTTGGGCGCCTGAATTCGGACGATTTCACCTTTGCGCAGCGATTGCTGGCCATCGTTGCCGGCCTCGGGCTCGACGCCGTAGACCAGGCAGCGCGGGCTGAGCGCGAACGCCGACAAGGCCGAACCGGACAGCAGGCCGCCTCCGCCCAGGCAAACGAAGAGGTAGTCCAGTTCGCCGACTTCCTCGAACAGCTCCTTGGCGGCCGTGCCCTGGCCGGCGATGACGTCTTCGTGGTCGTAGGGCGGGATCAGCGTGGCGCCGGTCTCGGCCTGGATGCGGCGGGCGATGTCTTCGCGGTCTTCGGTGTAGCGGTCGTAGGTGACGATATGGCCGCCGTAGCCTTCGGTGGCGGCGCGCTTGGCCGCTGGAGCGTCCAGCGGCATGATGATGGTGGCCTTGACGCCCTGCAGCTTGGAGGCCAGGGCAATCGCCTGCGCATGGTTGCCCGACGAGAACGTGACCACGCCCGCTGCGCGTTGTTCAGGGGTCAGGCGCGCGATCGCGTTGAAGCCGCCCCGGAACTTGAACGCCCCCATGCGCTGGAAATTCTCGCACTTGAAGAACAGCGAGGCGCCGGCGATGGCGTCGGCCGTGGTCGAAGTGAGCACGGGCGTGCGGTGCGCGTTGCCGGCCAGGCGTTCGCTGGCGCGGACGACATCGTCGAAAGAGGGCAGTTCGGGCAGCATGGAAACAGTCCTTTGATCGCGGAGAGAGTCGGAATCGAAACCCTCGGATCATAAACCCGCGGCGGCATTCGCGCCGCCGCCCTGCCCGTCCGGTTACTTGCCGAACAGCTCGCCGCTGCCGCTGGCCGCGCCAGGCGGCGGCGTCAGCCCCAGGTGACGCCAGGTGGTCAACGTGGCCGTGCGGCCGCGCGGCGTGCGTTGCAGGTAGCCGTGCTGGATCAGGTAGGGCTCGATCACGTCTTCGATGGTGTCGCGCTCTTCGCCGATGGCCGCCGCCAGGCTGTCCACGCCCACGGGGCCGCCGTCGAACTTGTGGATGATGGCTTCGAGCAGCTTGCGGTCCATCAGGTCCAGGCCTTGCGGGTCGACTTCGAGCATGGCCAGGGCGCGACCGGCGACGTCGGCGTCGATGGTGCCGCTGGCCTTGACCTCGGCGTAGTCGCGCACGCGGCGCAGCAGGCGGTTGGCGATACGCGGCGTGCCGCGGGCGCGGCGCGCGACTTCGGCGGCGCCGTCGGGCGTGATGCCCGCGTTGAGCAGGCCGGCGCTGCGGGTCACGATGTGGCCCAGGTCGGTGGCGTTGTAGAACTCGAGCCGCGACACGATGCCGAAGCGGTCGCGCAGCGGGTTGGTCAGCATGCCGGCGCGAGTGGTGGCGCCGACCAGCGTGAAGGGCTGCAGGTCCAGCTTGACGCTGCGCGCGGCCGGGCCCTCGCCGATCAGGATGTCGATCTGGAAATCTTCCAGCGCGGGGTAGAGGATTTCCTCGACCACGGGCGACAGGCGGTGGATTTCGTCGATGAAGAGAACGTCGTTCTTTTCCAGGTTGGTCAAGAGCGCGGCCAGGTCGCCCGGGCGCTCGAGCACGGGGCCGGAAGTCTGGCGCAACTGCACGCCCATTTCATGCGCGATGATGTGGGCCAGCGTGGTCTTGCCCAGGCCCGGGGGACCAAACAGCAGTACGTGGTCCAGCGCTTCGCCGCGCTTGCGGGCGGCGGCGATGAAGATTTCAAGCTGTTCGCGGGCGCGCTGCTGGCCGACGTACTCTTGCAGCGCCTTGGGCCGCAGGGCGCGCTCGATCGATTCCTCGTTGGGCGACACCGGCTGGGGCGCCACGATGCGAGGGGCGTCGGGTCGGGAAGAGAGCGAATCGGACTGGATGGCCATGGTGCGGAAAAACGGGATGCGAAGCAGGATGCTGCATCGTACCGTAATGACCGCCCCCGAGACCGGCCTGCCTGAAAAACAGGCCCTAGCCCCCTTCGGCCACCGGCAGCTTGACCCGCACGCACAAGCCGCCGGATTCGGCCTGCAACAGCTCGAGCGAACCGCCATGGGCGCGGGCGATGGCTTCGGCCAGGGCCAGGCCCAGGCCGACGCTGCCGGTACGGGTCCGGGCATCGTCCAGCCGGCTGAAAGGCCTCAGCGCCTCCAGGCGGCGTTCGGGCACGATGCCCGGGCCATGGTCAGATACATCCAGCACCGCGTAGCCGTCTTCGCGCCGCAGGCTGACGTCCACAGGCGGCGCGCCGTGGTTCAGGGCGTTGCCGATCAGGTTGTCCAGCAGGCGGCCCAACGCCACGGCGTCGCCCTGCACCACCAGCGCGGCGTCGTCGCCGATGGTCTTGAGGTGGATGTCGGTGCCGGCGCCCTGCCAGGCGTTGACGCGTTCGGTGAGCCAGTCGGGCAGCACCATCGAGGCATAGCGATAGGCTGCCGGATCGGTGCCGCGCACGAAGCCGATGAACTGGTCGACCATGTGCTGCATGTCCTGCAGGTCGGTGCGCAGCCCTTCCTTCAGCGCGGAATCGTCGGCCAGCTCGATGCGCAGCCACATGCGCGACAGCGGGCCCTTCAGGTCATGCGGCAGGCCCGACAGCAGGGTGCGCCGTACCGAGTCGGACTCGGCCAGCGCGTCGAGCATGGCGTTGAAACGCTCGCCCAGCACCCGGGTTTCGTGGGGGCCGGAGGGTTCCACCCGTTGCGGCTGGCCGGCGGCCAGGCGGTCGGCGGCGTCGGCCAGCCGGGTGATGGGCCGGGTGATATGCCACGAGAACCCTACCGCCAGCAACAGCAGCAGCCCCAGCCCGCCGAGCCAGGCGGCGATGAAGGGCGTGGCCACCGGCGGATCCAGGCGGTCCAGCGGGATGACCAGCCATTCGCGCAGGCGCGGTGCATCTTCGCTGGCCGGATTGGGCGCCAGCGAAATGAAGATTTCCGGCGTGGGGCCGCGCGACAGCGCCACCCGGGTGCCGTCGTTCAGGCGTTCGTTGAGCTGCTGCACCAGCGCCCGCAGGTCGCGGCGCACGTCGTCAGGCTCGGGCTTGTAGCGGCGCACGTGTTCTTCGCGCTCACGTTCGCGTTCACGCTGATCGTGGCCGTTTTCGACCTCGCGCTCGTCGACCCGCATGTCGGGCGGGGGCGGCGGCCCCTGGATCTGGGCAGATGGCGCCGGCGGCGGGGGCGGCGGACGGGGGGTGGAACGCGGGGGCGGCCGACGACCATTGAAGCGCTGCAGCTTGGCTTCGGCAGGCAGCACCCGCGACCACAGGCGCCACTGATTCTGCGAGGCGGCCCGCACGAAGTCGGCGCGCTCCTCGGCCGGCACCTGCGACACGGCGGCACGCAGGGTGCGGATGGTGGTGGTGATGTAGCCGATGGCCACATCTTCCATGAACTTGTGCCGGAAGTAGGACACCGTGACCAGCGTGGCCGCCTGCGTCAGCAGCACGGACCCGAGGATCAGCAGGATCAGCCGCGCGCGCAGCGACCGCGGCACCAGGAAACCGGGGGACAGGCGCATCAGGGCGAAAACCGGTAGCCGATGCCCCAGACGGTCTGGATCCAGCGGGGTTGCTTGGGATCGTCTTCGATGACGCGGCGCAGGCGCAGGATTGCGATGTCGATGGCGCGGTCGTTGCGTTCGCCCGCGTCGTCATCCCGCGCCAGCGCCAGCAGGCGTTCGCGCGACAGCGGCTTGCCGGCGTTGCGCACCAGGGCTTCGAGCAGGTTGATTTCACCACCGGTGAGCTTGACCACGGTGCCCTCGCGCGACAGCTGGCGGGTGGAGGGATCGAACAGGAACGGGCCGAACGAGACGGGCGCGTCCTTGGTCAGGGCCGACGGGCCGCGCTTGCGCCGCAGGACGGCTTCGATGCGGGCCAGCAGCTCACGCGGGTCGAACGGCTTGCCCACGTAGTCGTCGGCGCCGGCTTCCAGGCCGATGATGCGGTCGACAGCCTCGTCGCGGGCGGTCAAGAGGATGACGGGGATGTCTTCGCCCTGCTCGCGCAGGCGGCGGCAGGCGTCGGCGCCATCGCCGCCGGGCAGCATGCGATCCAGCACCAGCAAGTCAGGGGCATAGCGGGTGATGCGCGACGGCAGGTCGCTGGCATCGGGCGCCAGCAGCGTGTCGTAGCCGTGACGGTTCAGGTAGTCGGCCAGCAACTGACGCAGGGCCGGATCGTCATCGACGACCAGCAGCTTGGTATGAGGATTGTCCATGGTTGCCATAGTGGAGCCGTCCGCGCCCCGGAGCAAGGGGCAGGAAATCATCTGAAATATACCTGTTGCACGATGTTTGCCCCCGTTGGCGACGGGTTGGCGCCGGGTTGGCCCTTGGCCTGCAACTGGCCCTAAAATGATCGGCAATGCCCGCATTTCCTGGTCCGGTTTACTAATAATCGTTTACAGATGCGGCAGCGTCCCCTTTCTACACTGTCGTTATGGTCGCCCCTGCAATCTGGCGCAGACGGCTGTTGCACGCGGCGTTGACGGCAGGCCTGGCCTGCCCGTTCATCCCGGCGTTCGGCGGCACGCCCGCAGCCCCCTCTTCCCCGGTTCCCGCCTATGTGGCGCGCGGCATCGGCGTGCTCTCGCCGGTGCAGCCGCTGCCCGTGCGGCCCGCGCCGTCGATCGAATCCCGGGCGGTGCCGCTGGATCCGACTCCCTGCGACCTGCAATCCACCGAGCCCGCCATGGACACCAGCGTGGTGGGCGCGAGCGACACCGACCCGATACCGGGGACAGGCTCGACGCTGTCGGGCGAAGCCCCCGCCGCGACGCTGGGCTGCGGCACGGCGCAGGCCGCCGCCCCGGCGGCCGATCCCCCCGAATACACCTTTGACCTGCAAAGCGGGGACATACCAAGCGGCCCGGTGGTCGTGGTGTCCGGCGTCTCGCGCCCCAGCCGCCCGTGGTTTGCCTCCGTCAGCGGGCAGGACGGCCTGCGCTACGGTGGCGACCGCAACTGGGTCTACAAGAACACCTCCGGCCCGACGGTCGCCGTCGGCAACATCAGCGCCAATGCCCCGGCCTGGGGCAGCAGCGCGCCGGTGGGCGGGCTGCAGATCTCGAATTCGCTGGGCTCGGGCAGCACCCTGCCGGCCGGCAGCTTCGGCTACTCGTCTTCGCTGGGCAAGCTGAACCGCATGGATCCGTCCGCCACCTCCGGCGCGGTCGACTATGGCGCGTCGGTGGGCAGCGGCACGGTGCGTTACGGCTTGACGCCCGTGCTGACGCTGGAAGGCCAGATGCAAAGCGCCCCGTCCCTGACCACCCGCGGCATGGGCACGACCTACGCGGCGGGCGACTACGGCACCTTCCAGGCGGGCGCCACCCAAAGCTCGTACGACGCATCCAGCGCCTGGCGCTACCGCTTCGGCTACAACGTGGACGTGGCCGACGCCGTCAACCTGGGCTACACCAACGAGCAGATCGGCGCCGGCTATGGCGACCTGTCCAATTATTCAGGCGGCGTGGCCTCGGCGCCGCAAACCCGCAACACCCTGTCGGCGGGCGTGCCGATCACCGGCTGGGGCACGCTCAGCGGCACCTATTCGGGGCTGCACGAAGGGTCGGCGCTGGCCGAGCAGCGCGTGGGGCTGTCGCACAGCATGTTCGTCGCGCCCAAGGTCAAGCTGGCCGTCGGCGCCGACCGCGACATCATTTCCGGCAATTACGAGTGGCGCGCCAACCTCAGCATGCCGGTCGACACCTTCATGCGCGGCACCTGGCTCAGCTGGTGAGGCGGCCTGTCCGGCGGACAGAAATATCCCGGCTGGACCGGCCATCCGGATTTGCGGCTTAAAATCCCCGCCATGATGCTCACGGCCTATCCCCATGTCTGACGCGCGCGCCCTAGGTGTCCTGCAGCGCGTTTTCGGTTACGAATCCTTCCGCGGCGACCAAGAAGCCATTGTCCAGCAAGTCATCGACGGCGGTGACGCGCTGGTCCTGATGCCCACGGGCGGCGGCAAGTCGCTCTGTTATCAGATTCCGTCCCTGGTGCGCGAAGGCACCGGCATCATCGTGTCGCCGCTGATCGCGCTGATGCAGGACCAGGTCGACGCCCTGACCGAACTGGGCGTACGCGCCGCGTTCCTGAATTCCACCCAGGATTGGCGGGTGGCGCGCGACGTCGAAGAAGCCTTCGTGGCCGGCGAGCTCGATATGCTCTACGTCGCCCCCGAACGGCTGCTGACCGACCGCTGCCTGCAACTGCTCGACCGCGGCAACATCGCGCTGTTCGCGATCGACGAAGCCCACTGCGTGTCGCAATGGGGCCACGATTTCCGGCCGGAATACCTGGGCCTGTCGATGCTGCACGAACGCTGGCCCGACGTGCCGCGTATCGCGCTGACCGCGACCGCCACGGCCGAGACCCGCACCGAGATCGCCCACCGCCTGTCGCTGGACGACGCCCACCACTTCGTTTCCAGTTTCGACCGCCCCAACATCCGCTACCGCATCGTCGAAAAGAACGAAGTGCGCAAGCAGTTGCTGGACATGATCCGCACCGAGCACGAAGGCGAATCCGGCGTGGTGTACGCCCTGTCGCGCGCCCGGGTCGAGGAAACCGCCGAATTCCTGTGCAACCAGGGCATCGATGCGATGCCTTACCACGCCGGGCTCAGCGCCCAGGTGCGGGCCGCCAACCAGTCGCGCTTCCTGCGCGAGGATGGCGTGGTCATGGTGGCCACCATCGCGTTCGGCATGGGCATCGACAAGCCCGACGTGCGCTTCGTGGCCCACATCGACCTGCCCAAGTCGGTCGAAGGCTACTACCAGGAAACCGGCCGCGCCGGCCGCGACGGCCTGCCCGCCACGGCCTGGCTGGCCTATGGCCTGCAAGACGTGGTGCAGCAGCGCCGCATGATCGACGAATCCCCCGGCGACGAATCCTACCGCCGCCGGCTGGGCCAGCAACTGGACGCCATGCTGGGCCTGTGCGAAACCGTGGAATGCCGCCGGGTACGGCTGCTGGCGTATTTCGGCCAGCAGATCACCGCCTGCGGCAACTGCGACGTCTGCCTGGACCCGCCCCAGGCCTGGGACGGCACCGTGGCCGCGCAAAAGGTGCTGTCGGCCGTGTACCGGTTATGGAAGGAACGCGGCCAGCGCTACGGCGCCGGCCACATCATCGACATCCTGCGCGGCAAGGTCACCGACCGCACTCGCCAGCACGGCCACGAAACGCTGAGCGTGTTCGGCGTGGGCGAAGACCTGAGCGACACCGCCTGGCGCGGCGTGCTGCGTCAATTGCTGGCGCAGGGCCTGCTCACGGTCGACAACGAAGGTTTCGGCACCCTGGCCCTGACCGAAGGCAGCCGCGCCGTCCTCAAGGGCGAGCGCCAGCTGATGCTGCGGCGCGAATCCGAAAAGAAGGCGCGTTCCAGCAAGTCCGGCGGCACCCGCCCCAAGGCCGCGGCCGTGGACCTGCCGGCCGAACTGCAACCGGTATTCGAAGCGCTGCGCGCCTGGCGCGGCGAAGTGGCCAAGAGCCACGGTGTGCCCGCCTACGTGATCTTCCACGACGCCACGCTGCGGGAAATCGCGTTGGCCCAGCCCGAATCGATGGACGCCCTGAGCCACATCAGCGGCGTGGGCGCGCGCAAGCTGGAAGCCTACGGCGAAGAAATCCTGCAACGGGTGGCGCGGCCGGTGCTGTAGCGCTTGCCATGCCAGCGGCGGCGCCGTGCGACAGCGCCCCGCGGATGCCCCGGCGCAATCTTGCGCGACGCGCCGGGCCCGTCTGTCAGGGTGACGGCGGCGGCAGCAGCGGCACGGGCGCGCGCTCTTTGCCGAACACCGAGCGGTAGGCCAGGATGTTGAACACCAGCACCACCGGAATGCCCACCACCGCGCCCGCCATCACCAGCCGCATCGAACCGAGCGCACCGGCGCCGTCCCACAAGGTCATGTCGTCCAGGATCAGGTAGGGGAACAGGCTGTAGGCCAGGCCGCTGAGCATCAGCAGGAACAGGGCCACGCACAGCACGAATGGCAGCCAGCTGAAGCGGTCGGCACGGCCCGGCAGGCGGGCCAGCAGCATTTCGGCCGCCACGAAGCCGGCCAGCATCAGCACCCAGACCGTGGCCGCCACGCTCAGGTGGGCGATATTGCTCCATTTATAGAAAATGCCGGCATTGGCCAGGCCCAGCGTGACGGCGATGGCGACCATGCCGACCGCGGTCCAGCGGATCGCGTGGCGCGCCCAGTTGGCCGCGCGGCGCTGCAGATCGCCGTCGACCCGCATGACCAGCCACGAAGCGCCCAGCAGCACGTAGGCCGCCACCGCGCACAGGCCGACGAACAGCGCGAACCAGCCATAGCCGGCATCGGACTGGTAGCCGGTGGCGATGCGGCCCAGCAGCATGCCCTGGCCAAAGGCGGTGATGAGCGAACCGGCCCAGAACGCGAAGATCCAGCGCGGCTTGGCCTCGGTGCGGGCGCGGATGCGGAATTCGAACGCCACGCTGCGCAGCACCACGCCCAGCACCATGAAGGTCAGCGGCCCGTAGAGCTTGCCCAGCACCGCGCCCCAGGCAAACGGGAACGCCGACGCAAACAGGCCCATGCCCAGCAGCAGCCAGAATTCATTGGCATCGCGCCAGGGGCTGAGCAGGCTCATCATGCGGCCGCGCTCTTGCTCGGGCGCCAGTTGCAGCAGGATGCCCACGCCCAGGTCGAAACCGTCGAGCACCATGCCGGCAGCAATGACGACGAACAGCAGGCCCATGAATGCCAGCGGCATCCAGAAGGACGGATCTTCGGGGCTGAGGCCCTGCGAGGCGGCCAGCATGGCGATCATGGCGTGCCTCCGGCCAGTTTGCGCACGGGCACCACGCCGTAGCGGGCCGCGTGGAACAGCATGCCGGCAAAGGCCGCCAGCAGCAGCGCGTACAGCAGGCCATAACCCACCAGGCCGTAGAGCACGGTGCTGGACGACACTGCGCCCAGCACTTCGGATTGCGTGACGGTGCCGTTCACGGCAAAGGGCTGCAGGCCGATGACCGACACCCACCAGCTGGCCACGACGGCAATGCCGCCCGAAAACATCATGCCGCACAGCACCCGTTGCCACCCTTGCGGCAGAACGGCCACGTCCAGACCACGGCGCCAGGTCCAGAGAAAGGTGATCCAGGACACCGCCAGCATCAACAGGCCCAGCCCGGCTGCCACCCGCAGCGACCAGAAGGTCAGTGCCACCGGCGGCAACATGCCGGAATACTTGTCCAGGCCCTGGTAGGTGCCGTCTTCATTGCGGTGCAGCCACATGCCGCCCGCGTTGCGCAGGGTCCAGTCGGCCACGTTGGTGTGGGCTCGGGCGTCCGGCCAGCCGAACAGCACCAGGCGCGGCTCGGCACTGCTTTCCCAATAGCCGGCGGCGGCGGCCGCCTTGGCGGGCTGGTATTGGGCCACCATCTGCCCGGCGCCCATGGCCACCGGGACCTGCAGCACGGCGGCCAGCGCGGCGATGGCCAGGCCGGTCTTGAAAGTGCAGCGTTCGCCGTCGTCCAGCGGACGGCGCAGCGCCTGCAGCGCGGTCACGCCCATCATCAGGAAGGCCGCCGCCAGCGCCGACCCCACGACCACGACGCCCATGCGCCAGCCGACGGACGGATTGAGCACCACGGCCACCCAGTCGTAGACCTGGTAGCGGCCATCGACCAGGACGGCGCCGTCGGGCGTCTGCATCCAGGATTGCAGGGCCAGCACCCAGAACAGCGCGACCAACTGGCCCACCGCCACCATCAGCACCGCCAGGGTGTGGGCGCCATCGGACACACGGCGCTGGCCGAACAGCATCACGCCCAGAAAGCAGGACTTGAGGATGAAGACGGACAGGATGCCGTAGCCCAGCAAGGGGCCGGCGATGTTGCCGATCTTGTCCATCAGGCCTGCCCAAAGGCTGCCCAGCTGGATCAGCACCGGCACGCAGGCGGCCAGGGTGAGGACGAAGGACAGGGCGAAGATGCGGACCCAGAAGCGGTAGGCGGCCGTCCAGCCGCCCTGCCCGGACACGCGGGCGCGAATCTTGAAGAACAGCAGGACCCAGGCAAGCGCCAGGGCCACGGCGAGGAACAACGCCAGGAAGCTCAGGCTGGCCACGAATTGCACGCGGGCCAAAGATAGGGTGGAAATATCCATGATGGCCCGTAGTGTAGAGCCAGTTACATGACGATGGGGGACAGTTTGAAACCGCTTGCGGCCCCCCTGGAAATGGCCCTTCTCAGGAACGTGGCAAAATTGACGCTTTGTCGCTGCTTTTTCCTATTCTTTCAAGAATGACCTCCGCCACGACGCCGACCCCCGCTGCATCCAATTTCCTGCTCAACATCGTCGAAGACGACCTGCAAGCCAACCGCTTCCAGGGTAAGCGTTGGGCCGGCAAGCCTGGCCCGGCGGCCGTGCAGCAGCAGGGCGAGCCCGATCCGGCCCGCATCCGCACGCGCTTTCCGCCGGAGCCCAACGGCTACCTGCACATCGGCCACGCCAAGAGCATCTGCGTGAATTTCGGGCTGGCCCGCGATTTCGGCGGCGTCTGTCACCTGCGTTTCGACGACACCAACCCCGAGAAAGAAGACCAGGAATACGTCGACGCCATCATCGAGGCTGTGCACTGGCTGGGTTTCGACTGGAAGGCCGATGGCCGCGACAACCTGTATTTCGCCAGCGACTACTTCGGCTATATGTATGAGTTCGCCGAAGCCCTGGTCGAGGCCGGCCACGCCTATGTGGACGAGCAAAGCCCCGACGAGATCCGCGCCAACCGCGGCACCCTGACCGAACCCGGCACCGACTCGCCCTGGCGCAACCGCCCGGCCGCCGAGTCCATCACGCTGCTGCGCGAAATGCGCGACGGCAAGCACCCGGACGGCAGCCTGGTGCTGCGCGCCAAGATCAACATGGCGTCGCCCAACATCAACCTGCGCGACCCGGTCATGTACCGCGTGCGCCACGCCACCCACCACCGCACGGGCAACCAATGGTGCATCTACCCGATGTACAGCTGGGCGCACCCGGTGGAAGATGCGCTGGAAGGCATCACGCACAGCGTGTGCACGCTGGAATTCGAAGACCAGCGCCCGTTCTACGACTGGATCCTGACGCGCCTGGCCGAGCTGGGCAAGCTGGCCCAGCCGCTGCCGCACCAATACGAATTCGCCCGCCTGAACCTGAGCTACGTGGTCACCAGCAAGCGCAAGCTGCTGCAACTGGTGCGCGAAGGCCATGTGGACGGCTGGGACGATCCCCGCATGCCGACCATCTTCGGCCTGCGCCGGCGCGGCTACACGCCGGCCTCGATCCGCCTGTTCTGCGACCGCACGGCCGTGTCGAAGTCGGATTCGCGCATCGACTACAGCCTGCTGGAGCAGGCGGTGCGTGACGATCTGGACCCGATCGCCCCGCGTTCGGTGGCCGTGCTGGACCCGATCAAGCTGGTGATCACCAATTACCCGGAAGGCCAGACCGAAGTCTGCACGGCGCCGCGCAATCCGCACGATCCCGAGGCGGGCGTGCGCGAATTCCCGCTGTCGCGCGAGCTGTGGATCGAGCGCGACGACTTCCGCGAGGAAGCGCCGAAGAAATACTTCCGCCTGTTCCCGGGCAATACGGTGCGCCTGAAGTACGGCTATGTGGTGCGCTGCACGGGCTTCACGAAGAACGAGGCGGGCGAGGTGGTCGAAGTGCAGGCCGAGTACCTGCCGGAAACCAAGAGCGGTACGCCTGGTGCGGACAGCGTGAAGGTCAAGGGCAATATCACCTGGGTGAGCGCGGCCCATGCGGTACCGGCGCAGATCCACCTGTACGACCGGTTGTTTGCGGATGCGCGGCCGGATGGCGGCGACAAGGATTTTCTGGCTTGCCTGAATCCGAATTCCAAGCAGACCGTGACGGCCTGGCTGGAGCCGGGGACCTTGGCGGTTCCGGGGGCGACCTGGCAGTTCGAGCGGCTGGGGTACTTCACGGCGGACTTGAAAGAGTCTTCAGTGGAGAAGCCGGTGCTGAATCGGGTGGTGACCCTCAGGGACTCTTGGGGCCAAGCCTAGTCACTGGATTGCTTTCGAGGAAGGCGCCTTTTCAGGGCGCCTTTTTCATGGATCGGGGGGGCCGCGGCCTGCGATGGGCGCGACCAATGGGGCATGGCATCCCCTCCCCGGCGTTTCAACAGATGGAACCCGCCGAGGCCACCCGTAAACCGGGCGGTTTTTACCCTTGGCCGATCGATTGAACGGCCCCGGGGCGGGTTATCATCCCCGACATTGCGCAGCCGGTCGCATGCGCCCCTTTCGGGCGCCCAGAACCGCCAGCCCCACTCAAGATGAACACTGAATCCCTAGCCCTGGACTTCAAGAGCGCCACCCTGTATGCCATCCGGGTGGTCCTGCACAGCGCCGACCCCGAACGCCTGAACGCCGCGCTGGCCAAGCGCATGGCCGATGCCGGCAGCTTCTTCGAGAACGAACCCGTGGTCATCGACGCCAGCCGCGTCGAGGAAAACATCGATTGGGCCGCCCTGGTCGCGGCCCTGCGCGGGCACAACCTGCCCCCCATTGGCGTAGTCGCCGAAGGCGCCAACCTGGCCGCGGCCCGCGCCGCGGGCCTGACGCCTGTGGAATTGTCCACGCCCGCCGCGCGCCCCGTACCGGTGGTGGACACCGCGCCGCCCAACGACGTCGCCACGCCGGTGCCCTCGGTGCCGGCGGCCGCGGTCGAGATTGCCGCCGCCCCCACCCCGACCGATGCCTCCGCGGACAAGGCCGCCGACAAACCGGCCGATGCGGCCACCGCCAAGTCCAGCGAACCCCTGCCCGAGCGCGCCGCCAGCAGCACCACGTCGGCGCCCAGCCCGACGCCGGCCGCGCCGCAATCGTCGTCGGCCCTGGTCATCACCAAGCCGCTGCGTTCCGGCCAGCGCGTCTATGCGCGCCACACCGACCTGGTCGTGATCGGCATGGTCAGCCAAGGCGCCGAAGTCATCGCCGACGGCAACGTGCATGTGTACGGACCGCTGCGCGGCAAGGCCATGGCCGGTGCGCGCGGCGATACGTCGGCGCGCATTTTCACCACGCACCTGGATGCGGAGCTGCTCGCCGTGGCCGGCGTGTACCGGGTAGTGGAAGACAAGCTTGACCGGTCGCTGCAGAACCAGCCTGCCTTGGTGCGCCTGGATGGGGACACGCTGCGCATCGAGGCCCTGAAAGCCTGAAAGGTGAGGCCCCACGCCGCGCCCGCTATGCGAGCCAGCTGCCCCCCAAGAGGGCCTTCCTTGGGCGGCCCGGCGGAAGAAGGCATTTTCAAGCCACACTACGCCCCGCGCTGCGGGCCCACGGCAACTCGGAAAGCGGTACCCGGTCTCAACACATTCTGTAAGAAGCCTTACATGGGCTTTTTGCTTTACGATAACGCGATTTATTCGAACATAAGGGTTTGATCGTCATGACACGCATTGTTGTGGTGACTTCCGGCAAAGGCGGCGTGGGTAAAACCACGACGAGCGCCAGTTTTTCCGCGGGCCTCGCGATGCGGGGCCACAAGACCGCTGTCATCGACTTCGATGTCGGCCTGCGCAATCTCGACCTCATCATGGGCTGCGAGCGTCGCGTGGTGTACGACTTCGTCAATGTGATCCAAGGCGAAGCCACGCTCAACCAGGCGCTGATCAAGGACAAGCAGCTTGAAAACCTGTTCATCCTGCCCGCCTCGCAAACGCGCGACAAGGACGCGCTGACGCAGGAAGGCGTGGAAAAGGTCATCAACGACCTGAAGGAAATGGGCTTCGACTACATCGTCTGCGATTCGCCGGCCGGCATCGAAACGGGCGCCCTGATGGCCGCCTACTTCGCCGACGACGCGCTGGTGGTGACCAACCCCGAAGTCTCGTCCGTCCGCGACTCTGACCGCATCCTGGGCATCCTGGCGGCCAAGTCCAAGCGCGCGGTCGACGGCGGCGAGCCGGTCAAGGAATTCCTGCTGCTCACGCGCTACAACCCCAAGCGCGTGGTCGACGGCGAAATGCTGTCGCTGGGCGACATCGAAGACATCCTGCGCATCAAGCTGATCGGCGTCATCCCCGAATCCGAAGCCGTGCTGCAGGCGTCCAACCAAGGCCTGCCCGCCATCCACCTGAAAGATACCGACGTTTCCGAAGCCTACAAGGACGTCGTGGCCCGTTACCTTGGCGAAGACAAGGCCCTGCGCTTTACCGACTACGAGAAGCCGGGTTTCCTGAAACGCCTGTTCGGAGGCAAGTAAGCAATGTCCTTCCTGTCGTTTCTGCTTGGTCAAAAGAAATCGTCCGCTTCCGTCGCCAAGGAGCGGTTGCAGATCATCCTGGCCCACGAGCGGGGCCGCGGCGACTCGCCCGACTACCTGCCGCAGCTGCAGCAGGAACTCATCGCGGTCATTTCCAAGTACGTGAAGATCAACCCCGAAGACATCAAGGTGCACCTGGAACGCCAGGACACCCTCGAAGTGTTGGAAGTGAAGATCGAAATGCCGCAAAGCGAAGCCTGACGCAAGACGTGCCGCGCAGACATTCTGCGCGGCGCTCGGCAAGCCCGCGCACAAACGAAAAACCCTCGGTTTCCCGAGGGTTTTTCATGGGCGGAAGAGACAGCCCTGTCGGCGGCAAGCCAATGGGACGGCCCGTTGGCGCCGGCCCATCACGGACCGACACGCGTTGCCTCGCGCAGCTTAGTGCTTGCCGACCTGGTCGCCGATGACACCCCCGATGGCCGCGCCGCCGACGGTGCCCAGGATGCCGCCGTTGGTGATGACGGCGCCCGCCACACCCCCCAGCGCCGCACCGCCCACCGTGCTCTTCTGGCGATGGCTCATGCTGTCCCAGGACGAGCAACCCGCCATTGCGGCGGCCATGGCAACAGCGACACAGATTTTGGAAACAGATGCGATTTTCATGATGAGGCTCCTATTCTTGTACCCGGGGCCGCACCTGATGAAGACGCGAGCGCACGATACCCCTTATGGGTTTAGAGCCTTCAGGATCGCAAAATATCCCTGGGGACGGTGTGAGGTTTGCCCAGGAATTGTGTCAAAGGGCGAGGGAATCTTTGCTGTTCCCCGGGGCAGTGTTGCAGGGCCTGCGTACTATTTGACCAGACGTAACACGTCGCGGAAGCGCGGATGCTCGCAGGTGTCCATCCATTCGAAAATCGCCATTTCCGAGGTGACGATCTGGGCGCCGTGGGCGCGCGCGCGGCGCAGCG